>Ga0268299_1001672_pt1 | contig 34841 bp, 27 predicted proteins | sample NOBtaG_FD_193484 | JGI IMG/M metagenome (GOLD analysis project Ga0268299, IMG submission 193484) | Activated sludge microbial communities from bioreactor in Nijmegen, Gelderland, Netherland - NOB reactor | ecosystem: Engineered > Bioreactor > Aerobic > Activated sludge | place: Netherlands... | reverse complement strand
CTCCACGCCCGGAGCCTGCTACGCGGCGCTCCGGCGCTTACCGCGACGGGACTCTCACCCGCAAGTTCGATGCAGCATGAACCGTCAGCTGAACATCCAGCCTTCGATTCTTCAGGACGTACCATCGCCTGATTGCAGAAGAGGCGAAATCCCGCACCGGCGACGTGCGTAAAACGCTAAAGGACATTTTGGCGAAGGTGCGGAAGGTGACGATGGCCGAATCAGACGGCGACTTCACCGCCGAGTTGTTCCTAATGGACGCGGCCGGCATACAGGAGTTTGCCAAGCCGGTCGACGAAGCCCCAAGATTATCCAGCATGTCCGCGACCAAACGCGGCGACATCGTGGGGATCAAGCTGGTGTTTGCGGGCATCGCGCTGAAGGACGATTTGAATGCCGACGTGCGCTATGACCTGAAGATCCTTGATCCCGAAGGGAAAATCTATGACAAGACCGACCTGAAGGAACTGGAGGCGCTTCAACGGAAAGTTCCGACGCGACTCCGCCTGTTCGACAACCTGCAGGTGGTTGCGATCAAGTTTGAACCTAAGGACAAGGCCGGGGAATACCGTATTCTCTGCACCGTGCGCGACAACGTTGGAAAGAAGCAGGTGAAGTTGGAGAAAAAGCTCACGCTTGAGAATTAGGGACTTGTATCTTGCGAAGGATAAGAGGCGTCAGGCTGATTCATCCAAGTCGAAAAAATCTTCGTGAAACTTTTTTCTCCTAGGAAATTAGTGACATTATTATTAGTAATTAGCGACAGCCACCGCGTTCTTGGTACGACATCCGTCCAAAACGAGGGCGAATCGCCCGGTTGATGCCATTTGGGACTGACGCTTATTCACCTGTCTTTTTACGACTTCGGGGCGGAAAAGGGCTTGGTCACTTACGGCGAATTTCTTGGCACGGACTCCAATCGAACTCGCAACCAGCCACGCTCACTCGCCCTTGCGCAGCCACGACACGATCCGGTGCAACTCCGCCGACCAGTCGGACGCCAGCCGCTTCTCGAGAAACAAGGCGAACAGCAGGTCCACCGTCTCCGCCAGATGCCGGACCTGTTCGACGCGCTCCTCCACCGCGGCCCGCGGGTTCTCCTCATCGCGATCCGGCTTGGGCAATGCGCCGCCCGACACGGCCAGCGTTTCCGGCGCCAGCGTCAGGTCGTATTGCGACCCCTGTCGTGATATTGTCAGCCCGGCCCGCCGCGGCAACTTGCCCGACTGCACCGCCCGCCGCGCCTCCGGCAGATTCGGCGGACTGTCGGCGGTGATGGTCTCCTTGCCCGACTGGGCCCAGGGGCATTCCAGCGTCATCTGGCGGGCGATCATGACGGCGACTTCGGTCTTGTCCGACAGGGTCAGCGTGTCGGTGACTTCAGAGAGGTGATGCCACAACCACAGCAGGAACTCGTTGCCGAGATAGTCGCGTGACGTCGAATCGTGCGCAGTCCAATAGACTTCGTTCAGGTCATCGCGATCGGGCCGTTTGACGAAGACCGAAGGTTGCATCGATTCGAGTGCGCGAAGCCGTCCCAATCGCTCGGCGGTCACATACGCCGCCGTGCCCGCGGTCAGCGGCTCAAGCCGCTTGCCGAACGTCTCCTTGAACAGGTTGTACAGCCGCTCGTGAATCGCATTCTGCGTCGCACCGACGTACAGCGTGTCCGTTCGGGAGTCCATCAGCACCGGAATCTGCTTCATGCGGTGGTAGCGACCCTCCTTGATCTCGCGATCGACCCGCTTCTTTGCCGAATCGCGCGCCTCGCGGCGCATGCGGGCATTCACCCGGCCGTTGGGGTCCTCCTTGCGCAGCGCCGCAAGTTCCTGCTCGAAGTAGGCGCGAACGAGGTCGGCCGGGGCCCTGGCCACGTCGATGCGCATGCCGAAATGCAGACAATCGAGGATGACGTTCTTCTCGTCATCAAAGTCGCGATCGAGGATGTGCCGCCCGCCGACCCAGCCGACCTCCACGCCGTCGCCCCGGGCGGCCTTGTCCGCGCCGATGACGTGGGCGCGCAGTTTGTCGAGCAGCGCATCGTCGAGCCGCTTGGGCGAACCGCCCACGATCTGAAAACGACAGAATCCGACCGAGCCGGCGAGAAACGGCATGCATCACCTCAAGTCCCAGGCGGTGTACAGGTGTCACGTCGGCGAGAACCGCAGGGGGCGACATGCTAGCGCCGCGCAGGAGGCCCCGTCAACGCGCGGCCATGCGGAAAAAAGCGGAGGCCGTGCACCCGCAAGCGTCCGAAACGCTATGATTTGCAGTGAAGTCGTCGTGATGAACCGGAGCCTTCCATGAGCAAGACCCTCGCCCTCGTGTCCGCATCATTCGTCGCCGTGGCCTGTTGCGCGACCGCGGCCGCCGCGGATGACAAACTGATTCCGCTGAATCCCGTGAATTCACAGGCCCAGCCCGCGACGCCCGTGCCGCCGGAACTGGCCGAACGCGGCCGAAAGGCTGTTGAAAAAGGCCTCAAATATCTGGTGACGCAGCAGGACAAGCACGGCGGCTGGACCTCGCGCTACGGCCCGGCGGTCACCGCCATCGTCGCCCGGGCATTCGTTGACGATGCCGCGTACGGCCGCGATCACACGGTGGTCAAACGCGCCATTGCGTCCATATTGAAGCACGAGCAGCCCGACGGCGGCATCTACGAGCGCGGCCAGAACCTGGCGAACTACCAGACCTCGGTCGTGCTGACCCTGCTGGCCGGAATTGATGATCCGACCTTGAAGCCGCGCGTCGAAAAGGCCCGCGCGTTTCTGTGCAAACTGCAATACGACGAGGCCGAGTCCATCGACGACAAGGATCCGTGGTACGGCGGCGCGGGTTACAACAGCACCAAGCGGCCCGACCTGTCGAACACCCAGATGATGCTGGAGGCGCTTCACGCCAGCGGCCTGCCCCAGACCGATCCGACCTACCAGAAGGCGCTCAAGTTCGTATCGCGGTGCCAGATGAACGGCGCCACCAACGACCAGTCCTTCGCCGCCGGGGCCACTGACGGCGGCTTCATCTATTCGCCGGTCAGCGGCGGCGAATCCAAGGCGAACGGACTCCTCGACGGCAAGACCAAACTGCGAAGTTACGGCAGCATGACCTACGCCGGGTTCAAGAGCATGCTGTACGCCAGCGTCGCGAAGGACGACCCGCGGATCAAGGCGGCGATCGGCTGGATTCGATCGAATTACACGGTTGACTCAAATGCGAACATGCCGCACCGCCGCAGCAGCGAAGGGCTTTATTACTACTTCCACGTCTTCGCGCGGGCGCTGGCCCAATGGGGCGAGCCTGTCATCGTGGACGCCGCGGGGACCTCGCACAACTGGCGGGTCGATCTGATCACCAAGATCTGCGGTCTCCAGCGGCCGGACGGCTCCTGGCGCAACGACGAGGACCGCTGGCTGGAGGGCGATCCGAACTACGTCACGGCGCTGGCGATTCTGTCGCTGCAGACGTCCCTGAAGCCGTAGGCGGTTTGACGATCGAATATTCGTCCAGCACCTTTTCGTTCTCGTCGATCTGCCGCAGGATGAGTTTGTCGGACGTCAAGTCCACGACGGTGAAACTGAGCACCTTGTCATTATAGACCCGCATGTAATCCGGCGGAGGCAGTTCCTCCGGATAGCGCGACGCCCCGCCCGCGCCGGTGGTGATGTACACCGGCCCTTCGCCCTCGCCGACCATCTTGTCAGCCTTGATCGGCGCGGTGCGCTCGTACAGGTGGTTGTGTCCGCAGAACACCATATCGACGCCGGTCTCATCGAAGATGCCGCAGAATGCCTCTTTCACGAAGGCCTGCCCCCCGGCATCGTGGGTGCTCCCGGTGTAGGGCGGATGGTGGAAGAACACGAACTTCCACCGCGCGTCCGTCTCGGTCAGGACATTTCGCAGCCAGGGCGCGACTTTTGACTTCATGTCCTCGAATGAGATCGCACCCAGTTCGACCGACCGATTCGTATCGAGCGCGACAAACCGCGCGTCCCCGTAATCGAACCAGAAATTGCGCTCCGCCTCCACACCCGGCGGCCCGTTGTCCGGCAGCATAAACTGCTCCAGCAGCGGCGCGCCCTTGCTGGTCGCACAGTCGTGGTTGCCGAGGCTGGGCATGAACGGCGAGGCCGCAATGAGTTTCGCATAGGGATCGTAGAACTTGCGGGGGTAGTCGCGCGCGTCGCCCGAGGGATAAATCAAGTCGCCCGTATGAATAACAAGGTCGCACTTCTGCTTTGACATGACTTCGGCCAGTTCGTATTGCGCGTTGCCGCCGTTGCCGCTGTCACCGAAGGCCATGAAGCGAAATGCCGTGCCTCGCGCGGGCGGCGTCTTCACCGTGTGCTTGCCCCCCAGCGTGCGCTTGGAACCGATCATCCAACTGTAGACCAGTTCATATTGAAATGTGGACCCCGGCGCCAGCCGGTTGAGTTCAACCACGCACCGCCCATCCTTGTGCTCCGTCGCCTTTACATACTCCGTTCGCTGCCCGTCCGTCCAGCGGATCATGGAGTCGCCCCACGGCTCCCAGTCCCACACGATGGCGACGCGGCCCGGCCCCGGCAATTGCACCATCGGCCCCGCGTGCAACGTCGGCGACATTTGTCGATCGACAAACCACGCCGTTCCGCCTCCCAGACCGGCCAGTCCCAACAGAATGGCCATGCAACCGAGCGAGCCCATCCGCCCCTGTGGCGTTTCAGTCGTGTCACTCATGAGGGTTTTCCATTGATTCAACGAACCTGACTCGTTGTACCCATTGCAACCATTTATACTCTTGATCTGTCTTTATTAACGGTTCACGCGCCTTGATACAACGGCGTGCTCAGGTATCGCTCGCCGGACGACGCCAGAATGACGACGATCATCTTGCCCGCATTTTCGGGTTGCGCCGCCACGCGGGCGGCCGCGCACAGGGCCGCGCCGCTTGAGATGCCGCAGAGGAGGCCCTCCTCCTTCGCCGCCCGCCTCGCCCAGGCCATCGCATCGGCCGAGTTGACGCACTGCACGTCATCGTAGATCTTTGTATTCAAAATCGCCGGAATGAACCCCGCCCCGACCCCCTGGATCTTGTGCGGCCCCGGCTTGAGCGGCTCGCCGCGCCGCTGTTGCGTCAATACCGGCGACTCCTCCGGCTCGACCGCCACCGCCTTGAACGACGGCTTCTTCGCCTTGATGACCTCGCTCACGCCGGTGATCGTGCCGCCGGTGCCGATGCCGCTCACCAGGATGTCCACCGCCCCGCCGGTGTCCTCCCAGATTTCGACTGCCGTCGTCTTGCGATGCACCTCCGGGTTGGCCGGATTCTCGAACTGCTGCGGCATGAACGCCCCCGGCGTGGACTCGTACAACTCCTTCGCCTTCGCGATCGCACCGCGCATGCCGTCGGCCGCCGGCGTGAGCACCAGCGTCGCCCCCAGCGCCGCCAGCACCATCCGCCGCTCCATGCTCATCGACTCCGGCATCGCCAGCGTCAGCGGAATGCCCTTCGCCGCACACACAAACGCCAGCCCGATGCCGGTGTTGCCGCTGGTCGGCTCGATGACCCGGGTGCCCGGCTTGATCTGTCCGGCCGCTTCGGCTGCCTCGATCATGCTCCTGGCGATGCGATCCTTCACGCTGGCCAGCGGGTTGAGGTATTCCAGTTTGGCATACACCGTCGCCCCGGCCGGCATGATCCGGTTCACGCGGACCAGCGGCGTGCGGCCGATGGCGTCAACGATGCTGTCATAGAGTCGTGGCATGTGCGGGCCTCCGGGGTTGTTGGAGGGTATGGTAGGAGAAGGGCCGTCAGCCGTCAGCCATCGGCTGTCAGCCATGAGCCCCAGGCCATCAGTCGTAAGCGCGTGCCCCGTTCATCGCCGCAGCGATGGGTGGGGTCACGCTGATGAATTGCCGGTGCCGATCCGGGCCCCGAGCGTGTGCGGGCCGGTATCGACATGCCAGGGTGTCGAGGTAGGCCGTACGGCAGAGATCCGCTTTGCCGCGCAGGTGTCAACGTGCCGAGGAAATTGTGTGTCATGCCGAAACACAAGGCCGCGGCACAACGTGAGCCAGGTCTCTGCGGCCCCAATTCGTGCAAGATTGCGCGGCGGATCGGACATGATACTTGGTAGTCGGTCGGCCCACCTTCGTCACGACCCTCGCGCCCCCATGCTCACCGGAGTCCCTCATGCCCCGTCGCCTCATCATCTTGATTGCATTGGTTTTCTCAGCCAGCCACGCCGCCGATCTCATCGCCGAGCAACCGGACATCCACTGGCAGGTCGGCGGACACGCCCGCCCCATTCATGACACCGCCATATCGACGGATGGAAACTTGGCCGCATCGGCGTCTGAGGACGGCACGGTGAAAATCTGGAACATCTCCACGGGCAGGCTCGTCACGACACTGACCGGCCCGACCGAGAACTTCGGCGCCGCCTTCCCGATGTACGGGGCGACCTTCGCCCCCGACGGTCAATCGATCTGGGCCGCCACCATCGGCGGCGCGATCGAATGGCGACTCTCAGATGGCGCAATCCTCCACTCGATCGAGGCCATGGAATCCGGCGGGCAGGTCTTCTTCTCGCCCAACGGTCTCTACATGGGCCTCGCAGGCTCGCCGGCCGGATCGGAGGACGCCGTCTTCGTCTACCGGCGATCGGATGGGCAACTGATGCACATGCTGGAACCCGCCGGCTCGGTCGCAGCCGTGTTCTCCGCGGACAGCCAGTTCATCATTGCCGGCACCACACTTTCCTTTACATCCGCCCCCGGCGTCATACGCTACTACCGCATCGGTGACGGCGGCATCGAGCGCACGATCAACGCCCACGCTGCCGCCATCAATTGGATCGCGCGCTCGCCGGACGGCGCCATTCTCGCGTCATGCAGCAGTGACGGCCTCGCCAAACTCTGGAATGCCCACGATGGTTTCCCGCGGCAAACGCTGACGGGACACACCTCGGGCGTTACGCGCGTCGCGTTTTCACCAGACGGATCGCGAGTCGCAACCGCCGGCTTCGACGGCACCGTGCGATTCTGGAATTCGCTCACCGGCGCGCCGATTGACGTGCTGACCCCGTTGAATGGAATCGGCATCGGCTCGATGGCCTGGCTTCCCGACGGACAATCCATGATGGTCGCGGCAGGCGCGGCCTTCGGATCGCCCGTGGCGCGGCTTCAGCAAGTCTCCGCTGCGGACGGCTCGCTGATTCGTCGGCTGACGCAGTTCGAAGGAGTCTACATGGACGCCGCCATTGCGCGGGATGGAAGTCGCGTGGCGTACGCCGAGTATGGCTCCAAGATCAGTGTTTTTAACGGCGCTGACGGCAACCTGCTCTGGACCTGGCCGACCGCGTTCTCAGAGGACTGCCTCGCCTTTACCGCCGACGGATCGCAACTCGCCATCGGTCGGCAAAACGGATCGATCCTCTTTTTCGATGCCAACAACGGTCTCCTGCTGAATACATTCAACGCCAACACCGGCCGCGTCGTCGACATTGCGTTCTCCGCGGATGGCCAGCGAATGGCGACACGGGGCTTCACCGAAGTCAGCAAGGTCTTCAGCCTTCCGGGCCTTTCCCTTCAAGCGTCCTTCTCCCTGCCGCAGGTGTTGATGTCCGGGATGGCCTTTACAAATGACGGACAGGCCATCGCCGCCACGAACGGCGGCGGCTCGACCCTGTTCAATGCCGCCACGGGTGGTTTCATTCGCTCCTTTACGGGACACACCTTCAGCGCGCTCGACCTCGACATCACCGAAGGCGCCAACGGCAACCGTCTGATGACCGCATCCATCGACCAATCCGCCAGGATCTGGAATCTGGAGACGGGCGACGTGCTCCACACCCTCGCCCCGCACAACAACTGGGTGCACGCCGCTGCGTTCTCGCCGGATGGCCGTATCGCCGCGACGGGCACCGTCGGCATGGACCGCAGCCTTCGTCTGTGGGATGCCGACACCGGTCAACTTCTTGTTCGATACGGCCTGGACCTGGGCACGGGGCCGAAGGAGATCGCCTTTGCGCCGGACGGCAGTCGCATCCTCTGCGCCCGATCGGACGGCGCGCTCATCGCCATTCGAAATCCATTCCAGTTCGCGCCGGCCGACGTCAATGGCGACGGATTCGTCAACAGCCGCGACGCCGTTTCGCTGGCCGCGGCGCTGGTCGACCAGCCTCTCTCGCCGGACGATGCGTCGCGCGCCGACGTCAACCGCGACGGGCATGCAGACGGCCGCGACATTGCGGTTTTCGTTACATTGCTAATGACGCCGTAGTGTCTCGGCTCAAGGTTCAATTAGAATCTGCGGTCCGCTTTCTTGCGAGACATTCAGTCCGCTTCATCGCAATGTGCCCATAACACTTCGCACGATCACAAATCATCAGGCTTAAGGCCGGTTCGCTTTGAGATGCGAGCGAGCATTCTTGGGCCAATTTCTTCATTATCATGAAAGGCAAAGATGAAATCGGGCCATTCGGGGCGAGAGAGTGTCCTGTGAGATCCGCTCTGTCTCTTGACGCTCCAACCTATTCGAAGAAGCGCGGCCAGCACTCGTCGCGCCGGGGTCGCAGGCCACTGGCTCACGGAGACACCGCAAACAAATCGGGAATCTGCGGAATGGCTTCGCCGTTCTCGATCCGCTCGGCCAGCACGCGTAAGGCCAAAGCCTCGGCGTTGGCGATTGCCTCGGCACGAGTCTGACCGTAGGCAAGCACGCCGGACAGTTCAGGAACTTCGGCGATCCAGCGGCCGTCGGCTTCCTGTTCAACGTCAAGAGTCAGTTTCATGGCTTCACTCTCAGCCGGAAGGTCTATACTCCCGCCAAACCGGGGTGCTGGCACTTCCCGCCCGGTTCAATTCTCGAATGCCGAAATGACAAGCGTATCATTTTGCCCGCCGAAGCCGAAACTGTTGGACAGGCACGTCCGCACGTTGGCCTTTCGGGCCGTGTTGGGCACGTAGTCGAGGTCGCATGCCGGATCGGGATTGTTGTAGTTGATCGTCGGCGGCAGAATGCCGTCGCGGATGGCCAGCACGCAGGTGATCAACTCGCAGGCCCCGGCCGCGGCGATCAGGTGGCCGAGCATGCTCTTTACGCTGCTGACCGGCACGTTTTTGGCGTGGTCGCCGAAGACGCCCTTGATGGCCAGCGATTCGATCTTGTCGTTCTCGGCCGTGCTGGTGCCGTGAGCCGAGATGTAGTCGATGGCGGTCAGCGGCACGCCGGCGTCGTTGATGGCCATGCGCATGGCCGCGATGCCGCCGCGTCCGTCGTCGTGGATGTCAGTGATGCGAAAGGCGTCGGCGGTGGAACCGAAGCCGCGGACCTCGCAAAGGATGGTCGCGCCGCGGGCCTGGGCATGCGACAGTTCTTCCAGGATCAGCATGCCGGCGCCTTCGCCCAGCACGAAACCGTCGCGCGTGCGATCAAACGGACGCGAAGCGGTGATGCACGAGTCGTTGCGGGTGGAGAGCGCCGTCAGCAGGTTAAACCCGGTGACGCCGAAGGGGTGAATCATGCTGTGGCAGCCGCCGGAGATCATGACATCGGCATCGCCGCGGCGGATGAGGTTGGTCGCCTCGCCGATGGCCTGGGTGCTGGCGGCGCAGGCGGTCAGCGTGTTGAAGTTCGGCCCCTCGATGCCGAACAGGTGGGCAATGTGCCCGGCGGCCATATTCGGGTCCTGCTCGGCCTCGGTGATCTCGGCCAGGCGTTCATAGGCGACGTCAGCCCAGCGCTTGGTGTCGAGGTCGTTGTCCCCGTAGCGCCAACCCTCGACGGCGGCGGTCGTGAAATTGTCAAAGTCGAGCGGCCCTTCACCGCCGCCCAGATACACGCCGACCCGGGTGCGATCGAGTGCCTTGGCGTTCGAGAGCCGGGCGGAATCCCAGGCCATCCGCGCCGCGGCCAGGGCGAAACCCGCTTGTCGACTGACGTCGCGGTGTATCTCAAAGTCCTTCCCGATGAACTTGCGCAGATCGAAGTCCTTGACTTCGGACGAGAACTGGGTCGGAAATGTCGCGGCGTCGAAGATTGTTGTCTTCGCAATGCCGGATTCGCCCGCCAGGATCCGCTTCCAGGTCGACTCGATGTCGTGGCCCAGCGGCGTGATCCAGCCCATGCCGGTGATGACGACCCGTCGGTTCATTCGTGGTATCTCCGTACGGCGATGGCCGCCGTTTGACCGCCCGACATGGCCGTGGCCATGCTGAGGGCGACCTCCGCCTTGGCGTCGATGGGGTCATTTCGAACGATGTTGATGCCGCATGCCGGATCGAGATCGGTCGTGTTCACCGAAGGCGGCAGCACGCCGCGATGCAGGGCATAAACGCTCACGGCGAGATCAATCGCCCCGCTGCCGGCGCCATTGTTGCCGACGGCGCCGCGGGTCGTGATGACCGGTGTCTTCATGCCGCGCGTGCCGAGGCAGGCCCGAATCGCCGCGGCCTCAGACAGATCGTAATCGACCGCCCCGGTTCCGAAGGCGTCGACGAAGTCCACACGATCCGGCGTGATGCCGGCATCCGCGATCGCCTTGTTCATGGCCAACGTCAGGGCTCGCCCGTCGGGCTGCGGCTTGAGCCAGTGGGTGGCGTTCGCGGCCGCGCCAAAGCCGGCGACCTCTGCGTAGATTCTTGCGCCACGATTCTTGGCATGCTCGAGTTCCTCGAGGATCAGCAAACCGCCGCCCTCGGAGATGACCGTTCCGTTGCGTGAACGATCGAAAGGCCGGCACGCCGTTTCCGGCCGATCATTGGATTCGTTGGCCAGTCGCCCGAGGAGGGATTGCCGCATCAATCCCATCGGATTGACCTTGCTCTCGGCCCCGCCGCAGATGCAGATGTCCGCCGCGCCGCGGGCAATGGTGCGAAAGGCCTCGCCGATGGCCAGATGGCTGCTGGCCTCGCCGCAGGTAATCGTGTTGGAAGGCGCCTGGCAGTCATGAACGATGGTGACGTGACAAGCCAGCATGTTGGGCAGGAACTTCAGCAGCCAGAGCGGCGTGAGGTTGCGCATGCCCTCGGCGCCCCACTTGGCCAGCGTGAAGCCGCGGTTCTCCGGGGCGGTCGGATTCTCCGCCGCAGATGCAAGCGCACCGGCCAGTTCGGTCAGATCGGCGCAGATGAGGCCGGCCCCAATGTTGGCGCCGAAGCGCGTCGAATCGACATTGGGCGGACCTTGGGCATCGCCGCGATCAATCATGCACTTGGTCTTGAGCCCGGCATCCTTGACTGCGTGGTACGCCGCAACGACCGCGATTTCAATGTCGCGGGCCATGACCTTTGCGGCCTTACGGTAACCCTTCGGCACGCAGTCCTTGACGTCGCAATTCGCGACCTCGCCGGCGATCTGTGATTTGAAGCGCGAGGGGTCGAACGCCGAGATCCGGCGAATGCCCGACCGGCGCTCCACCAGCGCGTCAAATGTCTCGTTAATCCCCACGCCAAGGGGCGTGACGACTCCGATACCGGTGATGACCACACGACGGTTGCTCATGCCTTAAACCTTCTTCCGTCCGCTGGCACGCGTGGACTTTCGCTTTGTAGTTCGCCGCGCCGCTCGCTTGGTCAATGCTTGAGACCGGCCTGCCGGCCGGGGAACAAGGGACCTTTCCTTGGCAGTTGTTCGAGCCTTCCGTTGCTTGGACTCGCGTGCGATGAGTTCGACATAACCGTCGATCGTGCCGCCGCTCTCATTCCACATCTGCTGTCGAATGGCCCTGATCTCGGCAACGACGTCGTCTGCGGTCGGCCCCTGCTTCTTCATCAGTGCGAATCTCCAACGAGTTGCCACGGCGTCGTAATCACGGGTGTCGACAAACCCAGTCGCCCATTCACGACTGTAATATGCCTGATCTTATTCGCGTTGGCGAGGTGCTTGCAATTCCAAGTCAGGAGGAACCGCATTCCATGCAAAGATGCCATGGCCAGATGGTATGCATCGCCCTCGGGACCGGCCGGCAACAGCCGGTGCTCGGAATAATAGGCAACAATCTCTTCAAGCTCCGGAGGCTTCTCCAGAACGGGGATTTCCCTGAGAAGCGCCAGCGCTTGTGAGGCCTTTCCCTGAGGCGCTCGGGCCAATTCGGATAGGACCGCGGCGGATGTGAACGGAAAATAGCGATTCCGATGGTGATCCCACCATTTTCGCGGCACGGCACGACATGCCGCAATCTCATGGGACGTCCTCGTTTCGAAGTAGAAGCTCGGGATTGTCGTCTCAATATAGACAGTTGCCATCGTCAACCTGAAGTATTGCCGAGGGGCCCCGTCGCCCGACTTCGCTCCACGTTGTACGTTTGCAGTAGCGACTTGAAATCCTCGGTGAAGACAAAATTCTCCTCCGGGAAGGCCAGGCCGCTCAGGTTGTTGTCGATGTGCGAGAAGACAATGTCCACCTCGCCCACCAACTCGCCGTCGACCGTCACCCTGCCAACGGTCATCGCGGCTTCGGGCGTGATCTGTTCGACCTGTGCGTCGTATGTGATGCGTTCGCCGGGCCGCACTTCGCGGCTGAAATGTGCCCGTTTCACCTTCGCGAGGATGACCTTTTCTTCGAAGTTGCGCGCTTCGCCCACCAGGATGCCGGCGGTCTGGGCCATACCCTCCACCATCAGGCTCGCGGGCATGACGGGGTAGCCGGGAAAATGGTCGTGAAGGTGGTCTTCGGCCAGGCTGACGTTCTTGATCGCCGTGGCCCGGCGACCCGACTCAAACGCGACGAACTTGTCGATCCAGATCCATCGCACGGGTGATCAAGCCGCCATTTTGTTGGTGACGTAGTTGACGATCGTCTTCACGGTGAAAAGATTGGGCATCTTGTTGACGTCGGGATCGCCCTCGAACTCGCTGAAGTCCGCATGCGGCATGGCCTTCTTGAGTTGGGCCAGGCCCTGTGCCGTCATCTTGCCGTTGGAGACGAATTCCGGGTTGTTCAGGATGTCGTCTGGAAACAACTCACCCCGCGGAATTTTGATGGAGAAGGTCTTCTCCAGCCGGAACACGATGTCAAGAAAGTCGATCGACTCCGCGCCCAGATCGCCGGTCAGCGTGGCCTCTTCCTTGATCTCGTCATCGTCCACGCCCAAAGCGTCGACCAGGACTTCCTTCACCTTCCCGAAGATCTCATCTCGCGTCATCGTCGCCATTGGAGAATACGCTCCCTCTACCGCCCCAGTTAACCTATTGTCGCGGCTGCCTGCATTCTCAATGCCGCAGGCCCACCCAGCAGATTGAACCGCTGACGGGCATCCGACACGAGTTTGCGGTCAACCTCGCCCATTTCCGGACATGCATCACTCAGATTGTAATGGCGAAGCCGCAACCGTGCCTTAACCATTTCCTCGTTACCGCACCGACCCGCAGCCTTGAAATCGCTCGACCGGTCATCGATTGACACGGCCTCCACGCTGACTTCCAGGGTCCGGCCCGGGGACACAAAGCTCTTGTAATTGATATTCTTGGCTTCTTCCAGCACCACCATGCTGTACCGGAAGTCCTGCGTCGAGCGAACTAGCCACGACGCCGACTGGACCATCGCCTCCAGCATCATCACGCCTGGCATGACCGGAAACGTCGGAAAGTGGTCCGCCAGGTACTCCTCGGCCAGCGTCAGGGCCTTGCAGGTGGTGATCCGCTGGCCGGGCTCGAGCGTCAGGATCCGGTCGATGAGAATGAACTTCATTTCGCTTTCGGCCCAACGCTCGGAGGAACCCTTACCAGCCAAACCCGTCGCCCGGCCGCGTTCCCAAACGGGGTCTTGTAGTCCAAACGGGGTCGCCTTGCAAGGGGTGATCCGGCAATGACGGCACAAGAACGATGTGCCGGTGACCGCCAAGCCCCGATTGCACAAGGAGTTGGAGAATTGAACGTGCCGTGCCTCACGCCGTGTCGATCTGCCGTCGGCCGGACATGCGCACTTCGCAACTCGGGCCGCCTTCATTGCCCACCCAGGCGTCCCAGGCCGAATGATTGGAAATGTCCACGCCGTCCTGCTTGGCACAATTGTGCAGGAATTGCTGCAATTCGATAAGAAAATGGGTGTCCATCAATTCGGCGTGGTCCGACAAATGACGGTGCAAAACCCTGTACACCAGTTTCAGTTCATCCAACGAGTGGGCGGCCAGCACGGCCTCCCCGCGAATCTCAAATCCCATGGGTGCGTCTCTCCCTGCGGCTGCGGCGGGAGAGTGCCGCGAGCCTGCCGCTGGAGCATAGGCGGCTGATTTCACAATCGCAACACGATGCGAGCCACGTGCCGAAATGTGCCACATGCCGCGGTCACACCGGCCATGCGGCGGACTCAATCAATTCGCTCAACCCCGCCCCCTGACGCTCGACCATTTCGCGGTAACGACCGCCGGATGCCATCAGTTCGGCGTGTGTGCCGACTTCGATGATCCGTCCGTGTTCTAGTACCACGATCATGTCCGCGCTGACCACGGTCGACAATCGATGGGCAATCATGAATGTGGTCCGATGCGAGAGCAATTCGCCCATCGAAGCCTGAATCAGCCGCTCGCTCTCCGTATCGAGGTTGCTTGTCGCTTCGTCAAAAATCAGAATTGCCGGGTCGGCCAGCAGGGCCCGCGCAATGGAAAGCCGCTGGGCCTGCCCGCCCGAAAGGCGAACCCCCCGCTCACCGATCAGCGTGTCGTAGCCGTCCGGAAATGATCGAATGAACTCGTGGGCGTTGGCACGCCGTGCAGCCGATTCAATTGCCTCGCGCGAGGCGTCCGGCGCGGCAAACGCAATGTTCTCGGCGATCGTGCCGTCGAACAAAAAGACATCCTGCGAAACGAGTCCGAGCAGGCTGCGATAACTCTGCAATTTGATGTCGCGTAGATCGACGCCGTTAAGTCGCACCGTCCCATTCGTTGGATCGTAGAACCGCGCGACCAGGTTGGTGACCGTGGTCTTGCCCGATCCGCTGTGGCCCACCAGGGCGACCGTGCTCCCGCCGGGTACGGTCAGGTGAAAGTCCCGCAGGACCGGCTGATCGGGGCGATACGAGAAATCGACATGGTCAAATTCAATCGAATCGACCTTCCGCGACGCCAGCCGCGCGTCCGGGCGGTCGGGCATGTCGATCGGCCGCCGGAGGATGTCGAACACCCGCTCCATCGCGGCGAGTCCCTGCTGCGTCTGTCCCCACGACTGCACGATGATCGAGACCGGGTTCAACAGCATCAGCAGATACATGTTAAAGGCCATGATCTCGCCGATGGTCGTCTCGCCCTTGATCGCCAGCGTGCCGCCGACCCAGATCACCAGCACCCCCGACAGCGGCAGCACCAGGCCCCAGCCGGCCCCTACCAGCGATTCGACGATGTTTGAAAAGACGTCCTTGCGGCCCACCGTGTGATGGTCGACGCCATAGCGGCGCTGCTCGCCGGCCTCACGTCCGAAGGCGCGGACCACGCGAATGCCGCTAAAAGTCTCCACCACCCGTCCGTCGATCTCCGCGCGATCGCGGCGCATGCTCCGGTAGATCGGGCGGATGCGCCCGATGGTAAACAGATTGAGCCCGATGACCGGCGGCAGCATGAGCAATGCCGCGGCCGACATTTTCCAGTTGATCCACAGCAGGACCGAGAGGGTGACGACGATCTTGAGCAGGGCCACGCCGGGCGTGATGACCGCCATCTGCATCAAACCCGTCACGCTGTCGACATCGCCCGACAGTCGTGAAGTGATGCCGCCGGTCTTGATGAGCGACAGTTCGTGCAGCGGAAGGCGAAGAAAATGACGGTAGAGCCGCCTGCGAAGCGCGGAGATGACGAGAAGATTGAGGCGCCCCTGACTGAGTTTCCGCCAGATCTCGATCAGCACCTGGGCCACGATCACCACCACCAGGCCCGCGCCGACCCAATGCAGCATTCGGCTGTCGCCATCGGGAATGGCATGATCGATGATGTACATCGTCGCCCGCGGCGTCACCAGGCCCAGCAGCGAACCGACCAGAGCCAGCGCGAATGTCATCCCAATCGACCTGGCGTGCGGTCGAAGCCATTTCGCATAATCACGCAGGTATCCGCGGCGCGTGCCCCAGTCGGCACGAACCCGCGTCGGATCCGCCTTGAGGTCGCGTTCAACCGCGTCGGTCAGGTATCGTGTGCGAAACGCTTTGAATCGGGCTCTGGAGGAGTCGGGCATCAGTTTATTCGATGACTGTCGTTTTCATTCATAAGGCTCGGCCCCTGGTTCATATCCATCGGCTCGGCGAATCCCGCCAAAGAGCCCATCTCGTAATCAACCGAAGCCGCATTTTTTGATCACGCGCACAATTGAGTAGCAGCACGATTATAGGCGTGTTGCGAGCACCGGTCGTATTGGACACAATGAACCGTCGCCGGTTGGCGCCGATGGAATGCAATCTGAGCCCATGATGAATCCACCGTTCGACACGCCTGAGGGTTATGCCGCGTACCGCATCGAGTCCGTCGATTGGCATGACGACAGTGTCACGATTGGTTACGGCGGCGGTCGGCTGTTCGGGGGCACGCTGCGCGAGTTGCTCACGCCGGATGTCGAGGCGCTCATGGTCGCCGGGGCGTGGGTGATCTTTCGTTATCACACGGCGGAATCCGGCGCACCGAATACCGTGGCACATGTCGCTGTGTGGAATGCCGCGAAGGACGAATGGGCGGAGCTGTACGAGGATATGTGATTGATCAGAGCCGGACTGTCCTCAGTCCGGTTTACGCGCGGGCCTTGCGCGCAGGTGAACAACTTCGCGCATTCACCGGCCTGAGGACAGGCCGGCTCTGATCGTCCTGCACATTTTGTCGACTACGCCGATTGAATCGGGTCGGCGTCTTCCTTGCTGATTGTAATTGTTGAATTCGACATCCGACCACGAAGTGATTTCGCAAGCGAGGCCAGGACCGGCCGCTCGCTGGCCCAGTGGCCCAAGAGGATCGCGGCGGCGCCGTGGCGTTTGACGCGCAGGGCGTCGTGATGACGCATCTCGCCGGTGATGACCACGTCGCCGTTACCCAAACCGCCGGGAATGCTGAAGGGCATGTCGCCACCCGAACCCGCAATCACAATGCCGCGCGATAATTGCATCCTGTAGTCGCCGACTATCGTCGGACACCCCGCGCGTGTCGCGAGCGTAAGCGCTTGGACCAGTTTGCCCAACGTGATACGCGACGGAAACCTGCCCAGCCGCCCCTGTCCATCTTGCAGACTCGGCACGCCGCTGAGCGGGTAGAACTCAAACGCCGGCTCTTCGTACGGATGCGCCGAGCGGATTGCCTGCGTCACGCGGCGCAGCGTTGCGGCGTCGGCCGGCATGACCGTTTCGACACGAAGTTCGTCCACGCGCTCCAGCCGGCCCTTCCGCCCAACAGCCGGATCGGTCGATTCGGCGCCGAAAAAAGTTCCCTGGCCTGCCAGCCGAAAACTGCATTTCTCATAGGCGCCGATGCGGCCCGCGCCGGCGGCGAAGACCGCATCGGCCACTTTCTCGACGTGCGACTGGGGTACGAATACAACAAGTTTGCATTGGGCTGTAGTCATCGGCGATGCGCTGATGGGTTGCAAATCGGCCAGGCCTGCAATCTCGGCGAGCACGTCATTCGTGCCGCCGGGCGCGGCGTCGAGCGCCGTGTGCGGGCTGTAAACCGCGACGTGCCGGGCAAGACAATCTGCCGCAACGCCTTCCTGGGCGCGGACATCGATGACCATTCGCTTGGCGGCCTTGAACAGGACCGGATGGTAACTGACGATCGCGTCAAATTGACCTTTGTCGGCTTCTTCCAGCACAGCAGGCGTCGTGTCAATCGTCAACAGCACGCGCCGCGCGGGCCATGTACGGCTGCCCACCAACAACCCCACATTGTCCCACTCCGCCGCGGCCGACAGCGGTGCGATCTCCTCCATCGCCGCGCAGAGGTTCGCCACGAGTGGCGCCCCACTTGCGCGGGGGGTTCTGTAAGGGTCTTGCTTCTTCACTCGCCCGCGCATTGTTCCCGCACACTCCCGCGATACCAGTCGGCAAATTTACCCGTCAACTCCCCCGGCGCGCCGCTGCCGACCGTGTGCCGCTCGATCGCCGTCACCGCCATGACTTCGAGCACGCTTCCGGTCAGAAAAACCTCACTCGCGGCGAGCAACGCCTCGATGTCGATCGCCGTCTCGCTGAAGCCAATGCCGTTGGCCGATGCCAGTTCCAATATTCGCTTCCGCACCGTGCCCGGCAGCACCGGCGTGTTCGTCGGCGGCGTCAGGACCGTTCCGTCGCGAACGATGAATACGTTGGACACCGAGCCCTCGGCCAGCCGATTGTCGGTGGTAAACCACAAGGCCTCGTGGCAGCGCTTCGCCGCGGCGTCCTTCATGGCCAGCAGTCGCGGTAAATAGCCCAGCGTCTTATGACCGGCCAGCGGGTCGTGGGGATTCTGCCGAAACGGACAAATACACACCCGCATGCCGGATTGATACAACTCGGGGGGATAAGGTCGAACCTGCTCGGCCACCAGCAGCACGGTCGGCGCCCGATCCTCCGCGGGATCCTCGCCCGGGCGCGGCACGTTGCCCGGCGTGACTGTGAGCCGCAGCCGCGCCTCGCGCAGGTCGTTGGCCTCCAGGAGTTGGTCGGCGGCGTCGCGAATCTGCTCGACATCCAACGCGACGGGAATTTCCAAAGCCGACGCCGAGTGATTCAACCGCTCGATGTGATCGGCCAGCGACATGATGCGGCCATTGTAGGCCCGCAGCGTCTCAAACAACCCCGCGCCGTGCGAGAAGCCGGCGTCGAACACCGACACCGCCGCCTCGTCCGACGGAACCAGCCTGCCGCTCAAATAGACAAAATCGCTCATTTCATTCCCATTCAGACTGTTTCCATTGAGCAGCAAAGAGCCCCGGACTTCAGTCGGGCCGGTTCAAGTTGGCTCAGCCAACTCCTCACCTGCCAATTTCACATCGGCTCAGCCGGCACGCCACCGGCCGGGCTCAAGACCGGGGCTCTCTTTCGAGGGCCGCGATCATGCCGCGGGCCTTGGCCTCGGTCTCGTCAAACTCCGCGTCCGGGTCGGAGTCGACCACGATTCCACCGCCGGCCGCCAGCGTGACCTCGCCATCATGCACGGTCATCGTGCGAATCGCCAGATTCAATTGCAGCGAGCCGTCCAGGCCGATGAATCCGATCGCGCCACAATAGGCCCCGCGGGGGTCCGGCTCCAGTTCGTTAATGATCTGCATCGCCCGAACCTTCGGCGCTCCGGTCACCGACCCGCCGGGAAAGGTCGCACGAAGCAAGTCGATCACGCCGGCGTCCCCGCGCATTCTGCCCGCAACGGTGGCAACGCGATGATAAACGGTCGGGTGTGCCTCGATCGCCCCGATCTCCTCGACCCGCACCGTGCCATATTCGCACACCCGGCCCAGGTCATTGCGCAGCAGATCGACGATCATATTGAGTTCGGCGCGGTCCTTGGCATGGTGCGTAAGGTCGCTGATCGCCGCGGCGTCGGCCTCCCGCGTTCCGGTGCGCGGACGCGTTCCCTTGATCGGCCGCGTGCGCACCTCGCCGTCGCGCACATCCAGAAAGAGTTCGGGAGAAGAAGACACCACCGCCGATCCGGGCCCAAATGGAATGTAGGCCGCATAGTCAGCCGGATTGGATTTGCACAGTCGTCGGTAAAGGTGACTCGGGTGCCCGGCAAAGCGACCAACGGCCTGCCGGGCAAGATTGACCTGAAACACGTCGCCCGCGCGGAGGTATTCGATGATTCGTCGAACGCGCGCTGTGTGTTCCTGACGATCCAGGTTCCACGCCACTGTCACCGGTGCATCCGGCATCACCCGCGCTATTCGGTCTTCGCTCAGTTCATCGCACCACTGTGCGAGGGCATCGCATCGAGCCTGCGCCGGGGGACGACCCGCGTTTTCGTCAAGCACGTCAACCGCCCGGGCTTCCCACCTGCCGGTCTCGCGATCATGGATGAGGAGCGTGTCGTAGAGCGTCCAATGCGCGATCGGGATGCCCCGCGCAGTACCGCGCCAATGCGCCGATGGCTCGACGAATCGGCCGGCCTCATAGGACAGGAACCCGATCCAGCCACCCGAAAACGGACAGTCGGGTTGAAATTCGAATTTCGGACACATTTCCAGCACGTCCCGAAGCGCGTCGAATGGGTCCGTATTCGTGGCATCGAATGGAATCGAGCATTTCCGCACACCCTCCAAACCGATGACGCTGTACCGCCCGCCGCGGCCCGCAACCGACTCCAGCATGACACCATCGGGAAACCGGGCCACCGCTGCCCGGAGGCCGTCAGGGCTGACGCGAGGTGACGCCTGACGGGCTGCGCTGCGAGCCTGTGATTTGGGGCCGGGGCGTGGCATGCGACGCAGTATAGGGCGTGTCCGCCCACCGCTTGTATGGCGGGGCGATAACGCATCGGGTGCGATTTTCCGGGCCGAAAATGGCGAATACGCCTTGAGGCCCGCGCCACTTGTTAGGTATAATCAAACGTGCGGAAACGCAGGTGTGGGGGGATCACGACGCCGGATGGGGGCGGAGTGACGGGCAGTGCCTACCTAAAGCGTCGTCAAAGCGAAAGGCCAGGGTATGAATCCGAGACGCATGGAAGAGCGTGTCATTGTGTCGACCGTTTCGCCCATTCATCAGCAGCGCCAGACCGCTCTGTGGATCATCGCCATCCTGATGGCGATCATTGCCACGACGCTTCTGACCCGCGGCAACAGCCCGTTCGTCTCGACCGCGCACGGCGATGCGCCGATGGCGGGCGCTCGCGGCATCTTCGCCTTCACCGGCCAGATCGATCAGAATCGATTCGGTCTGTTCATGATGGATGTAGACAGCAGCAATGTCTGGTGCTACGAATACCTGCCCGGTTCGCGCAAACTGAAACTGGTCGCAGCCCGATCGTTCCTGTATGACCGCTACCTTGAGAACTACCAGACCGACGAGCCGAAACCGGCGACGGTCAAGTTGATGCTTGAGCGTGAGCGCCAGGCCCAGGGCCGCAATTCGGGCTTTGTCGACTCCGGTCACGATGAGCCGGCCGGCAAGGCCATCGACACCGAAGACCCGGTCGACCTGGTCTCGCCGTACGACGATTCGGAGGAATCCATCGAGGCGGCTGACATGGGCTCGGATCTGCCGGCCCAGCCCGCCGACGAGCCGGAAGTCAAGGTCGCCGCGCCGGTGACGCCCGCCCCCGCCGTGGCGCGCAGCGCGCCGCCGCCGCCCGCGCCGGCACCGGCACCGATTGTGCCTGCGGTTCAACCGTTGAATCAACCTGCCGCCCAACCGGCAACGAACTCGGGAAACACCAACCCGCCTTTGGAAGAATTGAAGGAACTGCCCGCTAAGAAACCCTGATCGACCCTGAATGTCGACCCGCCCAGGAGGCGGGTGGAGGCCCACGCCGATGGCTCAACAGTATTTGTCGATTGAACAGGTCTGCAAGACGCTTGGCGTCACCGAGGACGACGTTAAAAAGATGGTCGGCGACGGCCGCCTTCGCGAAGTGCGCGACGCAGGCAAGCGTCTTTATCGCACCGAGGACGTCGAGCGCATTCGCGGCAAGGAAGGCAGCAGCATCGTCGACCTGTCGCTGGGCGATCAGGCCAACCTCGACGAAACGGAATCGTTCGCCTCGGCCCTGTCGAGCCTGGCCGATTCCTCGTCCAGCCTGAGCATTCTCGACGACACCGGCGCCGGCACGCCCCCCATTGAGACCGGCTCGTCGATCTCGCTGTCCAGTTCCGACATTGAATTGGACGGCATCCCCGAGAGCCTGCCCGCGGCGAAGCCCAAGGCCCCACCGCCCAAGAAGGTCGCCGAGGATTCGCTGTCGTCCGAAATCGCCCTGCTGGCCGACGAGGATGCCGGCGACAAGGCCTCGCTGCGCACCGCTGAAGACGCCCCCGAACTCGGCCTGTCCGGCTCCGACGTCATCAAACTCGATCAGACCGAGGACGTTCGCAAGAAGTCCAAGGAAGACACCCGCATCACCAGCAGCGGCATCAGCGTCTTCGACGATGACGAACTTGAAGTCGATACCGACCCCATGGGCAAGACCCACGTGTCGTCCGCCGTCGAGGATTTCGATGCGGTCGGCAGCGGCAGCGGTCTGCTCGATCTCACCCGCGAAAGCGACGACACCAGTCTTGGCGCCGAATTGCTCGACGTCATTTCACCCACCGAGGCCGGCGAGACCGAAGCCGAAACCGCCGTCGCAGACGATGCCATCGTGGCCCAGGTGACCGAAGACTCCGCCGGCGACAGCGCCTACGGCGAGGGTGGTGCGGCTACGGCCGTCGCGGCGCCGGCCGCGGTTCGTCGGGTGAGCAGCGCGGTGGCCGGATCAACACCGCTGAATGTCTCGATGTTCCTGGGCCTGCTGGGGCTGACCGCGATCGGCCTGGCCGCGGCCTGCCAGATCGTCGGCATTTTCCCCAGTTCGCTGCTCGGTCCGATCTCCAGCGGCGTGCCCTACATGGCGACATTCCTGGGTCTGATCGTCATCGCCGGCGTGCTGGGCGTGATGAGCATCCTGGCCGACAGACGATAAGGTAAATTGTCTAATTTAAGGGAGGGCGTGGCCGTCGGCCCAGGCGGGTTGATCGCTCTGCGCCCGTTCCGCGCGGCGTGTGCTTCGATTCGTCAGGGTTCACGGGCATGACGTCTCATGGGCGGTGCCATTCCTCGCAGCGCCGGCATAATGTCGTTTGCGACAGATCATCGCGTCGAATCCGCGACAGCGCGTCGCCCTTCCAGATTGCGCCGATCGAATCTCGACGTGCGTCGCCAATCACCTGCTTCCCGGCGAAATCCTGGTCGCAGGTCGTGACCGTTCCGTCCGCCAGAACCACCATGCGTGCCAATGTGCGCCGACAGGGAACGCGTTTCGGCGGGGCCATCCCGCAGACCGCCCGATCCGGCAATTGACCCGCGCGATGGCTGTAACCGGTCAGCAGTACCGTGCCGTGCCGCGCGGTCCAGCCGTCGAAGAACGCCTCCATCTCCGGCAGCGTTTCCCTTGCCTTCACCATCGATGGCACAATCAGCGGACGCACGCGCCGCGTCTCATCCCGCCGGTGAATCCAGGCCTGGCAGTTCTCCATCGCCGCGGCCAACCCGTCCACGCCGTTGACCCGCCGATAGCCGTCGGCCGTTGCCGCATCGAGCATGACCTCCACGACATCGACGGGCGTCTCAAACAGGGCGCTGTCGATCTCGGCGGATCGAGTCAATCCCGATGTTCTGACCGCGATCGCCGCCGAGCCCGCCTCGCGAACCGCTCGGACGATCGACGCAAACCCCGGATGGGCCAGTGGATCACCGAACCCGCCGAGCACGACCCGCACGTCGTCCCACTCCGACAGGCCCTTCATGATGTCGCGGACGACGTCGATGTCGATGTGTCCGCGATCGGGCACCTGCCCGGCCCCTGGCCGCAGAATCGAGCCCCCCTGCCACGGATCGTGCGTGGTCAATTCGATCTCGATCTCCTCGGGCATGTCCGCGACGAAGGTGGAATCGTGGTCGCGCAGCCATCGGCTCACCGTCAGCGCGTCGGCCTCCGGCCCCACGGCCTCGATCAGTCGGGCCAGCCGATCGAAAGCGCGACGCGTGTCGCCAATCAACCGCCCTCCCGTCTCGATGATCTCGGTTGCGCCGCGGTAACACGCCTCGCGTCCGGTCAGGTCGGGAATCGGCCGAGCCGGCTTGTAGGTCAACACGGCGCCGGCGGGCTGACCCGTGGGGGCCAGTTCTTCCAGCAGTGACCTGCCGAGCAGCACCGGGGCCAGGCCAGGGGGCGATTGGGTGAATGAGATGCGAAAGACGTGGCCCTCCGTCGCATAGTGTTCCACCATTGCGTCAATAAGACACGGATCGATCATCGGTCCGCCGGCCGAAATGGCAGCCACCACGTCAGCCTTCTCACGCGCGGCCAGCGCCACCGCCGCCGGCACGTGAACGAACTCGTCAAACGCACACAGGCCGCCGATCCCGCCGCGCCATCCGTCGAGCCCCCACATGCGGCCCGCGGCCACCAGTTCGTGATAGGCCGGCGGTTGCCCCGAGTAGGTCTCCACACAGACCGGCAGACCCGCTGCAAGATCGTTGACGGCCCCGGCCTGCGCCGTTGGCGCCACCACGAAAATTTGCTCCAGCCGCTTGGCGCCGCTCACCCGCTCGAGCGTTCGCCGCAGCAGCGGCACGCCGCGCAGCATCTCGCCGAGACGCGAGCGCGTTCCCAGCGTCGAGCGATCCAGATCGACCATGATGATGCCGATGGTCTTCACGCCGTCTGCGGCTCCAGTTCCGCCTCAAATCGAGAAAGAGATTGATCGAGTATCGACTGCAATTCGCCGCAGCCTTCCAGGAGCGCTTCGACAAAGGCCCGATCGCGACGAAGTTGGCGCAGGGTGTGCTCGCGCCCGCGCGGGGCATCGATCGCCATTCGCCGATCGGCGCTGGTCTTCATCAATTCGCCGCGCTGCGAAACGCCGCAGACCATGCGGAAGATCGTCCCGTGCTCCTGCACCAGCGTGCGAAGTTCGTCGACCCGCGCAATGAGGCGGTTGAACTCCGACGGCCGGTCGGTCAGCCCCTCCAGCCGGCCGATGATCCGCATGGTCTCCTGACAGATGCCGCGAAACGTGGCCAGTTCGGCCAGCCGTTCGCGAAGTGCAGCCTGCCCGGCCGCCAGCGGTGCGGATTGATACCACGGGGATCGGTCGTAGTGAAAGCGATCCGCGGCGATGCGACTGTTGCAATGCAGCGAGATGGCCTCGGCCAGCGTCATGACCGCCGCCCCCGCCTTGCGAACGCCGCCCTCGGTCGCGTCAATGACCCGCGCCGGGCTGCGGGCGAAGTCGCGCTCGAACTGCTGCAGGTACGTGAACATCTGGTCATCGGTATAAATCGGGGCGCCGTGGACGTCGGTCGCCTGACGCAGGATCGGTCGATGCCGCCCGATTCGCTCCCACTCCTTCATTTCCAGGGTGCAATATCGTCCCTGCTCGCTCTGCCAGGCCCGGTGAATCGCCACGCCGGGCGTGTAGTAACAGTGGCCCGAGAAGCCGAGGTCCTGTCCGATGAAAATGATCGGATCGCAGCCCAGCCATTGCGCCAGATAAAACGACAAATGCATCACAGTCGCCCCGGCCGGCATCGGCGTGCGCCTGGCCAGCCGTTCCCCGAGACAACGATGTGCAAAATCGTTGTCCAGCAGGATGACCCGCCGAAGCGGCACATCCGGCTCCCTCTCCCTGGAGGGAGAGGGCTGGGGTGAGGGTGTCGCCTGCGCGGCCGCGCTCGAATTGACACGAGGTGCCATATCCACGGCCGCAGCCTGGTCGCCGCGGCGATCGTCGGGATGTTTCTCCCGTGCGCCGGGCTCTCCGCGAAACACGTCGATCACATGCCACGTCGCCTTCGGTTCCGCCACGAGGATCAGGTCCTCCGGCATCTCCAGCCCTTCGAAGAACTGCCGCGACAAATCGCTGAAATCGAGCGACGTGACAAAGTGCGGCCGAATGCCCCGCGCGAGCAGGAGTCGCAGCGTGGTCTGGGCGGCAATGATGATCGCGCGATCTTCGAGTCCGCGAAGTTGATCCACGTTTCGGCCGAGCGACGGCCCGGCGGCGACCAGAATCGCCGGATGGCCGCGAAATCGGTTGCGCAGGATGTCGGCCGGCGGCGTTGCGAGGTAGGTTGGAAAGTTCGCGGCGATGTTGCGGCACGTGATGGCCGAATTGTGCAGCAGCGTCACGATCGACATTTTGAGAAATGACGCATAGTCGAGCACGGCCTGCCGCGCCGCCGCGTGAAACTCCGGCGACACCACCCGCGACGCCGGCGGCGCCGCGAAGATCGTCCCCAGGGCCAGATCGGTGTTGTGACGGGCAAGCCGCTCGTGGACGTACGATGCATCGGTCTGCGTGAGAAACTCAAGCCGCCCCGCCTCCAACTCGCGAGAAAAATCCACCTGCTCCAGCGCCGTCTTGATCGTCACCGGGTCGGGCTCGCACACGATCGCCAGCGTCTCCCCCCCGAAGACCTCGCGAATCGCCTTGACGTGATAACCCAGGCCCAGCCCGGACAGCACCACCGCCGTCGCATCCCCGCCCTCCAGTCCGCGGCAGAAATCGAGGGCCTCGCCGGCAGGATGATGACGACTGTGCAAATAATGGGCGCGGCCGTCCGGCTGAACGAATCGGGCCGTCGGCGGGCCGCTGCGGCTCGGCTCAATGGCCAGCGAGGCGTCCGGAGGCAGATCGTCGATCCGCTGCGCCAGCCGCGGATCAAGCCGCCAGAGCTGGCGCATGTTGGCGATGAAAGTCTGGTTCAGCACCGACGTCGTCATCGGTGGCGATTGTAGCCCAATGAATCATTACAAAAAGCGGGCTCTCGCTGCGCCGACAGAAGTTTCTGGTCAGTTGCCACAGCCCGATGGATGAAAACGGTCGTAAAAAGGCACTCGGCGGACCCGATGGATCCGCCGAGTGCCTATTGCAACGAAAACGGCATCCCGGATGAGTGCGACCTCTCCGATGCCGCCTGGATGATAACGCACCGGCGTTCGTGATCAAGAAAATTCTGGCATGAATTCACCGCGCAACTTCTGCCGAATTCCGTCAAGCCTCACGCACACGCGAACCGATTAGACTTTATCGCTGAACCGCTTGCCTCCGCGGCGCATACGGACGTAAGATCGCGTCCGCACGAGGCGGAGCAAGCGAATTGATCCTGGGCGATGCGTCGCCCGGCCGCACACGGAGGTGGGCCCGCATGTCACGAGCCGTTCCCGACTTCAATCTAGGGCTGGAACGCGAGTCCATTCTCGCCGCCCGATCCCTGCGCACCGGACAGCGCCAGCACTGGTCCAGCCCCTACGCCGCGCGTCGGATTCACCTGATCGGCATCGGCGGTTGCGGCATGACCGGCCTCGCCGGCGTCCTGCTGCGCTGCGGGGCCGACGTCAGCGGGTCGGATCGATCCGATCGCGAACCGCTTCGCCGCCTGGAAGAACTCGGCGCCAGCATCCGCATCGGACAGGCCCCGATCAACATCCCCTCGGACTGCGACCTCGTCGTCTATTCCGCCGCCATCAAGGATGACAATCCCGAGTTGATGGAAGCCAAGCGCCGCGGCATCGAACGCGTGAAGTATGCCCAGATGCTCGGCCAGGTCATGCGACTGCGCACCGGCATGGCCATCGCCGGCACCCACGGAAAAAGCACCACCACCGCCCTGCTCGCATACATCCTGCGAACCGCCAAGGCCGATCCCACGTTCGTCATCGGCGCGGAGGTCGAGCAACTCGGCGGCGGGGCCAACGTCGGCGACGGGCCGCACTTCGTGGTCGAGGCCTGCGAGTTCGATCGATCCTTTCTCAATCTGACGCCCAAATTCGCCGCCATCCTGAACATCGAAGAGGACCACCTCGACTGCTTCGCCGACATCGGCGCCATCAACGACGCCTTCCGGGCCTTTGCCGCCCTGGCCCCCGCAGACGGCGCAATCATCGCCAACGGCAATGACCGCAACGTCATGGACGCGGTCAGCAACGCCCGCGCCCCCGTCGAGACCTTCGGCTACGAAGAGTCCATGACCTGGCGGGCCATCGAGCCGACCCATGTTCGCGGCTGCTACGCGTTCGACATTCACTACAAAGGCGAGTTCTACCTCCGGGCGGAGATGAAGTGCCTGCCCGGTCGACATCAGGTCATGAACGGCCTGGCCGCCACGGCCATGGCCCATCACGCCGGCATCACCCGGGACGCCATCGCCGCCGCCCTGTCAACGTTCAAAGGCGCCGAACGCCGGCTGACCCCGCGCGGCGAGGTCAACGGCATCCTGCTGCTCGACGATTACGGACACCATCCCACCGAGGTGCAGGTCACCCTCCGCGCCGTGCGGGAGCATTATCCCGATCGCAAGCTCTGGCTGGTCTTCCAGCCGCACCAGCATTCGCGAACCCGCTTCCTGCTCAACGACTTCGCCCGCAGCTTCGGACAGGCCGACCATCTGCTCGTGCCGGACATCTACTTCGTCCGCGACAGCGAGGCCGATCGCGAGGCGGTCAGCAGCGCCATGCTCGTGGACCGCGTACGGGCCAACGGCGGCGACGCTTTGTACTTGCCGACCTTGCCCCAAATCGTCGATCATATCACCACGCACGCCAAGCCCGGGGACATCGTCCTGACCATGGGCGCGGGGGACGTCTGGAAGATCGCCGATGACCTGGCTCGACGAATTGGGTGATTGCTGCCGACGCGAAGTGCCGCTTGGGCCGTTGACCTGGTTCAAACTGGGCGGACCGGCGGAGTATTTCGTAGAACCAAAATCCGAAGAACAACTCGGCCACATCGTCAACAATTGCCGCGAGACCAATACGCCGCTCCGGATACTCGGCCTCGGCGCCAATATCCTTGTCGGCGATGCCGGCGTCCGCGGCGTGGTCGTTCATCTGACCGCCGAGCCCTTCACCCGCATCGCCTTTGACGGCAACACCTGCCAGGCCGCCGCAGGCGTGAGCCTGGCCAAACTCGTGCTCGCCACCGTGCGACGCGGGCTTGCCGGACTCGAACACCTCGCCGGCATTCCCGCCAGCGTCGGCGGGGCCATCCGCATGAACTGCGGCGGCAAGTACGGCGACATCAGCACGGCGGTGCAGAGCGTGCGCGTGATCAGTCCGGCCGGCGACATTTACCTCCGCGACCACGACGACCTGGACTTCGGCTACCGCCACTGCAACCTCGGCGGCGATCTTGTCGTCGGCGCGGCCTTCAACCTCACCCCCACCGACCCCGAGGAGTTGCATACCCGCTTCCGCGAAATCTGGATGTACAAGCAGAACACCCAGCCGGCCATGGGCGACCAAAGCGCCGGTTGTATTTTCAAGAACCCCGACGGCCAGTCGGCCGGACAACTCATCGACCGCGCCGGCCTCAAGGGCCTGCGCATCGGCGGGGCCTACGTCTCCGACCGGCACGCCAATTTCATCATGGCCGTCGCCGGGGCCAAGGCGGATGATGTGCGGAGGCTGATTGAGGCGGTGCGGGAGAAAGTGCGCGAAACGCACGGCGTGCGGCTGACGCCGGAGATTCAGATTTGGTAAACTCGACAATTCGATCGGTCAAGCCAGTTGACGAAACGTCGTAGGGCATTCTCTATGATACTCCCCACAATTCGAGCGCGCCCTTAAGGTACTTTTTCAGCCTGAGTCAATGGACTGATCAGGAGAAGGAGCATGGGCCGTATTCGGCGGGTGTTTTCGGCGGAGTTCAAGTGCAAGGTGGCGTTGGCGGCGATCAGAACGGGTGGCCCATCCTCTGCGTGAGCAGAGGGTGGGGGCACGATGATGATTAGGCGCATATGTCCGTCGAATACCCGGCTCGCTCGACGGAAACAAGACCCCGCCAATTCGCATCCTCTCACGTTCGATGATCGGGACCCCGCCCATCGCTGCGCGATGAACGGGCCACCCTGCCTTCGCCGTTCGGCGCACTCTGACGCAGGGCTCGTCAATCCCCGACCCCCGCCGCCTCTCGCCGAGCCGGTAGCTTGAGCTGCGGCCGCCGCTGGGTACGGCAGAACAGGTGAGAAGGCGATCAGGGGATCAGAGAAACAGCGGATTCACCGCAAGACTTGCGGTGATTAAGGCACCCATTCGCCGCACCGCCCTTCACCGACTGATCGGCCGTGGCGGCCGGTGCCACAAGAATCCCGAAACCGGCCATTGGCCGGTTCCACAAGAACCTCGAAACCGGCCATTGGCCGGTTCCACAATTCACTGACAACCGACAACGGACAACTCAACCGGGCGCTGGCGCATCCGGCTCGTTCTGGCTCACGGCTCATGGCTCATGGCTCATGGCTTATCGCATACGGCTCCGCCCGCACCTCCTGCTGTATGACCGGCGCCCCGTTTCTGTCCAGCACGCGCAGGGTCACCTTCGGCGGTTTGGCCGTGGTGTCGAAATCCAACTGGCCGACATTCACGCCGCCGATGTAGGCCTCCACCCGCCCGGGGTTTTTCTCCTTCATGCCGTCTTCGTAGACGCTGTTGGCCAGCGGGCTGCTGGTCAGGTCCCAGACATCGCCCCCCCGCTTCTTCGGATCGCTCAGGCGGGTCAACTCCGCGAAGTGCCGGTCGCCCGATAGAAAAATGACGCCGGTAATCTTCCTGTCCCACAGCCAGTCCAGGAACGCATCGCGCTCGGCCTTGTATTGCACGCCCCAACCTTCGTGCGGATGCCCCTCCGACAGAAACTGGTTGCCGCCCGCGATGACCTTGAACGCCGCCTTCGACGCCGACAGTCCCTCCCGCAGCCACGCCAACTGCTTTTCGCCAAACATCGTCTTCGTTGTCAGGTTCCTGACGTCCCAGTTGGGGTCGCGGAAGGTGCGATCGTCCAGCATGAACACATCGACGTCGCCCCAACTGAACTTGTGGAAGCAGCCCGAGACCTCGCCGCTGCCGTAGACATTGGGGAAGTACATCATCAACGATTCGAGGGCCACGTCCGACCACTTCCAGGTCCGGTCGCTGTTGTTCGGGCCGAAGTCGTGGTCGTCCCACAGGGCATATGACATGGTGCTTCGCAAGACGGGCTGCATCTCCGGCTTCTGCCGCTCTTCGTCGTAGGTGTCGCGATACAGCTCGCGCACGGCCTCACGCGATTTCGGGAAATCGTCCTTCGAATTGGGCAGGTACATGTTGTCGCCGATGAACATGAACACCTGCGGCTTTTCCCGGGCGATGAGATGCCAGATCGGCTGCTTCGCGTTTTTCTCTTGATGCGAGCAGGAGCCGAACATCATGCGGTACTTGCCGGACTCACCCGGCTTCGGCGGCGCCGCATACTCCGCGATGGCCAGCGGCTTTCCCGCGTCCTTGCCGGTCGAGACCACCACCGAATAGCGCCGCCCCGGGTGGTACATGAATCGCACCAGGCCGATGTTGCGATCAGCCGCAAGGGTCTCGATCTCCACTTCGTGCGCGCCGCCGGCGTAGGGCCCGCCGTCCTTGTCGATCAGCGGCCGCGCGACGGCATGCAGCCGCCCCGGCTTGTCGGTTTGAATCCACATGGAAATCGTGTTGGACGAATCCGGCGTGAACATCGGCCCGGCGACGATGCGGATCGTGCCGGAGGCAGCCGCCGCCGGCTGTGATGCGACGGGCGGGTCGGCGCGCGTCGCGGTCGCCTGTGCCGCCGCCAGAATGCCTGTGAAAAAGAGCCGGTTCATCGATCGCGTGCGCATCGTGCATGCTCCCCGACAAGTTTGCGTTGACCTCGCGGCCCTTGACCCTATACTCGCGGCATCATGCCGGTCAATTGCATCGGACGCAATGAACGGTCGACCCCTTGTCAAACGGCCGCACACGCCTCATGCCCCGCATCCAACGACTAGACGCCTCGCTCGTCAATCAAATCGCCGCGGGCGAAGTGATCGAGCGCCCCGGCTCGGTTGTGAAGGAACTGGTTGAAAACGCCCTCGACGCCGGCGCGACGCGCATCGACATTGCGCTCGAAGAAGGCGGCGTGCGGCTGATCCGCGTGACCGACAACGGCGGCGGCATAGAGCCCGATGACCTGTCGCTGGCGCTGGCCCCGCACGCGACCAGCAAGTTGCGATCGGCGGAAGATCTCTTTCGCATCGGAACGCTGGGTTTTCGCGGCGAGGCCCTGGCGTCCATCGCATCGGTCAGCCGCCTGTCGCTCCGCAGCCGCACGGCGGCCCACCACGAAGGTTATGAACTGGAGGGCGCAGGCGGCGACACGGCCTCTGGCGATGTCCGCATCCAACCCTGTGCCGCCCCGGTCGGCACGACAGTCGAAGTCCGCAACCTGTTCTACAACGTGCCCGCGCGCCGCAAGTTCCTCCGCCAGGCCCCGACCGAACTGTCGCACGTCACCGAACAACTTGCCCGGCTGGCGCTGGCCCACCCATCGGTCGGTTTCTCGCTCACCCACAACGGCCGCACGGCCCGCGATCTGCCGGCCACCACCGATCGGCGGACGCGAATCGCGGACTTCTACGGCGCCGATCTCGCCGAGTGTCTGATACCGATCGCCCGCGACGAGCGCGGCCTGGCCATCGAGGCGCTGATCGCGCCGCCGGCCCAGTCGCGGGCAACCTCCAAATGGCAGTATGTCTTTTTGAACGGCCGCTGCATCGTCGACCGGCGCATCGGCTACGCGATCCGCGAAGCCTATCGCGGACTGATCGAGGCCGGCCGCTACCCCGTGGTGTTCATCTTCCTGCGCACCGGCCCCGACGAGTACGACGTGAATGTCCACCCGACCAAGATCGAGGTGCGCTGGCGCGATGCAGGACTGGTGCAATCGCAGGTCCTGTCTTTTCTTCGGGAAAACCTGCTCTCGCGCGACCTCGCGCCGGGCGTTGCCCTGGGCGGGCTGGATTTTCGACAACCGCCTGAAACTGCCGCCGGGACGCAACAAGGCCCGCCGCTAGGCGGCGTGCGCCGGGCGGTGGCGGACTATTTGAAATCGATTGATCCAACCCAGGCGCGGCTGCGCTTCGAGCCGCCGCGCTTCGCTTCGCCGCAGGTGCGGCCGACTCTGGCCAGCGACTACGCGACCTACGCCCCGGCCCGGCATGAGCCGATCGCGCGCATGGAAATGCCCGTCGTGCCGCCGGACGACGACGCTGATCCACTCACCGGTGAAAGCACGCGTCCATCGATGGCGATGTCCGATGACGCATCCACCGGGAAAATATCGCAGACCGCGCCGTTGGATGCGCCATCATCGGGATTGCGCGAGGCCCTGGGTGCCCCCGCCATTCAGATTCACAACACCTATCTCGTAGCCCAGACCGACGAGGGCGTGATCATCATCGACCAGCATGCCCTGCACGAGCGGATCCTCTACGAGCGATTCCGAACCCGCATCCTGTCCGGTCCGCTGGAAAGCCAGCGACTGCTCCTTCCCGAGACGATCACGGTGTCGCCGGGGCAGGCCCAGGCCGCGGCCGACCATGCCGACCTGCTGACCCGCCTCGGGCTGGAATTGTCCGAATTCGGGCCGAGGAGCCTGGCGGTGCAGGCCTTCCCCTCGTTGCTGCCGCATGTGGAAATTGCTACGTTCGTCAATGATCTGCTGGACCGCCTGGCCGAGGCCGGCCACGTCGAATCGCCCGAGACCCTGATTCACGCCGCCCTCGACATGATGGCCTGCAAGGCCGCGGTGAAAGCGGGCGACCCGCTGACCCCGGATGAGATCCAGGCCCTGCTGGCCCAGCGCGGCCTGGTCGAGAAATCCTCCAACTGCCCCCACGGCCGCCCCACCACGCTTCAACTCTCGACGCGCGATCTGGAGAAGCAGTTCAAGCGGGTGTGACGTGGCGCTCAGAAGTAGACTGTCGACAGAAAAACAGCCGCCAGCGAAATCGCATGGCGGCTGTTTCAATGATCACTTCAAACTACCTGCGGCGTAATTGGGTCAATTGCCCCCCGCCGTGGACAGGGTCGGGAAGGCCTCGGCTTCGGCCTCCTCCTGGATGATGATCTTCGGTTTGATCAGGATCAGCAGGACCTGATCGTCCTTGACCAGGGCCGTGTTCGAGAAGGCCCGCTTGAGCACCGGAATGCGCGACAGAATCGGCACGCCGGCGTCGGTCTCGCGCTCTGCCGACTGCTTCAGGCCGCCGATCAGCAGCGTGCCGCCGTCGGGAACCGAGACCGTGGTCTGGATCTGCTGCGTGGTGCGGCGAATCAACTGAACGAAACCGGCACCGCCGGTCGTCGAGCCGCCCGCGAACTGGAACGGCACCGGATCGCCCGAGACCTGGGTAAAGGTCTGGATGGTCATGGTGACGTAGCGGCGGTCGGCCGTGACGGTTGCCCGCACGTCGAGCGAGCGGCCGGTGAGCGCGGTATTGATCAGCGGCTGGAAGAGGCCGACGTTATCGCCGAGGACCGGAATCAGGGCCGAGACATAGTCCTGCTCGATGAAGGCCTGGAAGGTGGCCCGCTGTCCGTTGAAGAGAACGAGCCGCGGCGCGTCGAGATCGCTGGAGCGATTGTCGACCTGCGTCGCACGAAGCAGGAAGTCAACTTGCAAATTGTCCAGGAAACTCCCGAACATCTGGAAGGCCGGGCTTGCATCAGCACCACCCAGCGAACCGGGGATGTTGGTCGCGACCGGCGTGGCCAGATCGAGAGTGTTGTTGATGATCGGAATCGGCGTCCAATGGCTCGAGTGCGGGCTGATGCTGCCGGTGGCCGGCACGAGTCCCGGTTGACCGAACGGCTGGGGGAAGGCCTGGGTCGGAATGGGCACACCGATGCCCGCCGGGGCGCCTGGGGTAAACCCAAGACGGCTGAACTGCCGCGGCACCAGCACCAAGGCGCCGGTCGCCGGATCGCGAAGCGGCGTGTTCTGGAAACCGGCGCGGTCGTAGCCGGCATTACCGTTGTTCAGCACGACGTCGAGATCGACGCCGATTTGCTCAAGATAGTTGCGCGATACGGTGATGTACCGGGCCTCGACGGCGATCTGCAATGCACGGGCCTGGCGCAACTGCTTGAGCAGGTCGCGCAACTGATTGTGTGCGGTGGAGGTCTGGGTCACGATGACCTGGTTGTTCAGGTCGCTGATCGCACCGACGTTTCCGCCGGCCTGGCGCCAACTTTCCGGGTCGATGGTCTCCTGGATCAACTGGATGAGACGTGCGAGATTGTCAGCGCCGTCGTCGCCGGGCTGCTGCCCTTGTTGCTGGCCGCCGCCTTCGAAAATGCCGCCGCCGCCGCCACCACCACCGCCGCCGCCGCCACCCGCGCCACCCAGACCGCCCTGCTGCTGCTGGCCGATCTGGTTCAGGTTGA
>Ga0268299_1001670_pt1 | contig 34871 bp, 31 predicted proteins | sample NOBtaG_FD_193484 | JGI IMG/M metagenome (GOLD analysis project Ga0268299, IMG submission 193484) | Activated sludge microbial communities from bioreactor in Nijmegen, Gelderland, Netherland - NOB reactor | ecosystem: Engineered > Bioreactor > Aerobic > Activated sludge | place: Netherlands... | reverse complement strand
TATATCAGATCCATTCAAATTACCGGTTTGGTTAACGGTAGCCGTGTTGTTGTTACCGGTCGAGTTGACCGTGCTGGTGTTGCTTTGCGAGATCGCGCATACCGCTGAAAGCCATACAGCAGTAGCCGTTAGAAGGAGTTTTTTCATAAAGTTTGATTTAAGGGTTTTTAAGTGAGAACAAACGATTGAAGTACTGAAGTTAGGGGTATTTGCTTCATGGCAAAAGGAAAGCATGATTTAAAACAGTGGACTTAACCGAAATGGGCTTCTTTGGGGCTTTTTAAGCATGAGATTGAGTATTAGTACTCAATCTGGTTATCCATTTGTTATTTGTGCCAGAATAAGCTGTTTAAGTAGGTGCAAACATTTACCAATTTGCCCCTAAACATCAGGAACACAAACTACTATGGCTGCAAAGTTTAGCGGTTAGAAGCGGGAGCGAGTTGTCAACTTAATTTCCTATGTAAAACGACAGGCCTAGTTTTCCCTGCCAAATAAAATCGTTGAATTTTCCCTGATTAATATGATCCAGATCATCGGTTGCCAGCATTCGCCAGTTAATGCCTCCCGATATTCCGATTTTGTTCGTTAGTAAATACTCACCACCTAATTCAGCCATCCCGTAATAAAAAAGTGATGACTTTCCTGCTGACTCCAATCCAAGCGAGTTATCTATTTCGTAAAGCGCTCCACCCCCTATTTTAATGAATGGGGAGAAACGTTCTTTATTAAAAAATCTGTACCGGATGGATGCATCCATGTTGCCGGCATTGCTGTTGTATCCCGAATAAATTCCTACCTGTGAATATCCTGCACTAAATGAAAATGACAGTGGCTTATTCGCAAACAACTCCAGGCTCAATTCAGCGGATGGCTTAACGGGAGACCCGGAGTAGTCGCCATTAAAATAGGTGGCTGCTCCTGAAATACTGAAGCCCAAAAATCCGCGTCTCTCTTGCTGTACATCATCAAAAACGCCAATCTCATCGTTCATTTCTTTTTCTTTCAGATATGCCAGCACCACCGGATTTTTTTTCATTTCTTCCTGGTTTTCAAGTACCCATAGCCCATCGTTTAATCCTTCGATAACTAAACCAATAACTGCTTTTTCAATCGCATCTTTAATGGCCATTTCGCCCGGTTCGTTATAAGTGAATCCGGTTTCAGCTTCCAGTAAGCGCTGTACTTTTACAAACCGAAAAAAGTTAACATCTAATTTTTGCGAAAGAATTGTTTTCGATGTGTAAACCGTTTTTAAAATGCGGCCATTACCGGTCGAAACGGCCCGCAGGTAAATCGTAACCCGATCTTCGCGGTATTGTGTGGATGCGCCCGCACCAAAATAGCGGGCTCCGGCTCCTCCGGTTAAAATGTTGCTGTCAAATGAAACAATGCCACCTTCCAGCAAGATACCGGCAAACAAAAGCGGAGGCAAAAGCGGATCTTTATTTTCATCAGGAATATAGTTCGCTCTGCTTGAGCGGATGATTTTTCGTTCATTCAACAGGTTAGACAAACTCTCGCGTTCAATTGGGATAAACCATTTTGATTCTTCCATAGCACGAAGCAAAATGGAGGTTGAGCCCTGTGTTACCGCGGTAGACCAGCTTGTTCCAATCTCAGAAGATTTATACTGCCCGGTCTGGTCTCTGAATTTGTATACGGCTGCCACAATTTTCTCTTTTGGAGCGGGCAGCGAAACGAGGTCTTTATATTGTGATGATTCCGCCCCTAAACGTGATTCTTTTATTTTCATGGGCTGATGAAAATACTGGGAACAGCCGCTGGCCGCAACCAAAAGAACCGCAAAAGTGAGAAGCGAAAGTTTATTCATGTGAAATCAAAATTACTGGTAGGGTACAGTAATGCTGGTTTGACTTCCATCACTGTTGTTGACAATCGTAATGCTAACGCCTTCCAGTTCAGAGGCAATGGTTACCTGAAGGGTGCCAAAAGTAAATGACCCATCTTCAATTTCGCCTTCACCAAAAATTTGCGTGATCAACTTTCGTGAAAGTTCATTAAGAATTTGCCTGTTCAGACTGGCCTCAAAATCGTCAAGCGGATTTTTTGAAAAGCCACCACTCTTATTCTCAAATCTGTTTTGTGCCTGGGCTGAACTTAATAGCCATTGATAGTTAAAGGTATCGCCCCCAAAAGCCGGATTGATGGGTTTATAAACCAAATCCTGGGCCTGAACCTGGTAAGCCGTTAGAACTAACATCAATGCAATAAAGGAGAGGAGGGTTTTCATAAAAGGTGTTTTTTTAAAATCAATAAATTCCTGTTCCCTTCATATCATCACCGCCAAGTTGTTTTAATACTTCCTGAAAATTTAATACATATTGTGTCGTAATGTCAACAGCCTGCATGGCAATTTCTTCCAATACTTCATACCGGGGCTGCAGAAAGCTCTCAAAAACCTTAATATCGTTCACAATAATTTCAATTTGCGTATTGTTGCCAAACACGGGTCGCTCAGAAATTATAATGATAAATGGATATGATAACCGTGGTGGCCAGTTCCATTTGTTATAGAAAATATCCTGAAAATCAAGCCCCAGTTTAGAAATGGTTTCGTTAATAATGAGCTGATCAATTTCGAACGATAAAGAATCGGCCGGGCTTCTTTTTATATTTTGTAAACTATCCTCGGTGGTCAGTTTTTTGATATTCTGCAGCAACTCAAGAATCTTTTTTTCTTTAACCTGTGTACTGTCCTGTACCTGGCAGCATAGCCTGAAGGATATGCACAGCAAAAAGAAAGTCATCAAGATTACTGACTGCAGCTTCACTGGTTTGGTTGGACGGGATACTAAATGTACAGATTCTCTGTTAAATAAATCTTTACGCCTGACAGGATATTTCAATACCCCGAAGCTTTTGCCATTTCCCAGCCAATGATACTTTTTTTGCGCGTTGAACTCCAGCGGTATTCCCCTAAAATCCCATCTTTACGAATTACCCGATGGCAGGGAATCAGATAGGCAATGTGATTGGAGCCCACAGCCGAGCCAACCGCTTGCATGGCTTTCGGGCTATGAAGTTGTTCGGCAATATTTTGGTAGGTTGTTAAATCACCTAACGGAATTCTCAGCAACGCCTCCCATACTTTGATTTGAAAATTGGTGCCCTTTACAAAAACATGCAATTTCCTTTTTGTCTTAGCGTCTTTTCTGTTAAAGATGGATTGAATAAATGCCAAGGTTAGATTTTGTTCCTGATGAAAGACTGAATTGTGCCAGTGTTCTTTCATTTTCTCCAATTCAAATTTCGGATCTTCATCTGTAGCAATGAATGATAACCAACAGATGCCTCTTTCGGTCACTCCGATCAAGCACAAACCAAAAGGTGTTTCGTGCATTCCGTACTCAATGCGAATACCGGAACCCTTTTGCTTGTATTCGTGTGGAGTTACGGCTTCCAGTGTGGTAAATAAGTCGTACACGCGCGATTGGCTTGAAAGTCCTGCAGCGTCCGCGGCCTCCACCATGTTTTTAGTGTGCTCCAGTTTTTCTTTCAGAAAGTCGACCGTTAAAAATTGCAAAAATCTTTTCGGGCTTATCCCGGCCCAATCAGTAAAGATGCGCTGAAAGTGGAAAGGCGAGAGGTGCACTTTTTCGGCAACTTCATCCAAATCGGGCTGGCGCTGGAAGTTTTCTTCCAGGTATTGAATTGCTTTTTCAATCCTGCTGTAGTTAATGTCGGTTTCGTTTATCACGTGTAACATAAAGCTATGAATTTTAAATTTTTTAGTTTTTAGTCATCTGACGGCTTGATCTTGTTTTAGTCGTCAGACCACTTTGAGTGGTCAGACGACTTGACCTGCAAGCCATTGTAAATACTTTTTTCTCAAACAATGCCCGCACGGCCTGTAGCCATGCGCCATGGCTTCTTGTTCGTTTTTAAAGAAAATCCGGTTTTTTTGTTTCATCTGTTTGCCACTACCGCACGCAAGCGTTCCGTATATTTTCAATTTTGCATTTCCGCCAAGCGTGATCTCTCCCGAACGAATCATTCTTCTCAGGTTTAAATTCGGTATAACTCGGTGCACAGCCATTGATCATTGTTAATTGAACATTGATAATTGAATTAAACAGCGTCATGAAAGATAATCCCCAGCGCATACCGTTCACCGGATTTCACTTCACTCACTCCGTGTTTCATGTTTGCGCGGTAGTAACCGCGTGTTCCCTTTACAGGACGGAAGTTTGTAGTAAAAATCACGGCATCTCCCTGATCAGGTTTTAGCACTTCGGCTTTTGACTGAGCCCGAGGAACCTGCTCAACCAGCACCAGCTCGCCTCCTTCATGGTCGCGCCCGTGTTGTGTTAACACAAAAACAACCTGGAAGGAAAATAAATTTCTCCATACAAATCCTGGTGAAGCGTATTGAAACCGCCTGGCGTATAACGGAGTATCAGTGGAGTAGGCCGGTTTTGCAATTGACTATTACATTGTTCTATTAGTTTCTGATGAGATGACGGAAAACTTTTCTCGATTGAAAGCACTTGCATCCAGCGGTTGGCAATAGCCGATAAAGGCTTGTAAAACTCCTCGCGTAGGCATTGTACCACAGGTGGCAACGGATATCTGAAATATTTGTATTCACCTATGCCAAACCGATAGCGCCTCATGTCAATGGTGTTTCGATAGAGATGCTGATCCGAATAAAAACCGGCAATGTGCTCACACTCTGCTCGTGACAAAACCCCCGGAATAATTGAAAACCCTTTTTCGTTCAGGTTGTTGCTGTGTTGCTGCCAATCTATGCGTTCAATGTTTTTCATACAGCAAAGGTGCCATCCTGCTTTCCATTGATCAACCCGAAACTTGCGCTTTTATTGATTCAATGATGGACGAATAAGCAAAATGTTTAATTTGTCAGCCTATGATTATCCGGGTACCGAAAGAATTCAACTATGAGCAAAATTTTCAGTTCCTGAAACGTTCGCCCAAAGAAGTTCTGCATCGAATAGAGGAAGATGGTGTGATAAAATTGCTAAGAGTTGGTGATGAATTGATTCTCATTAAAGTAAAGAGCAAGAACAAGGGCCTGGCTGTTATTTTTTTGAATGGCGATCCTTCACCTGCTGCTCAAAAACAGATTAAGTACTTTGTACAGGAATGGTTTGATCTCAAGACCGATTTAATACCGTTTTATAAAATGGCGATGAAGGATGCATTGTTGAAAGATCTTGTAAAGAAACACTACGGCTATCGCATCATCGGTCAGCCCGATTTATTTGAATCGTTGGTGTGGGCAGTGCTGGGGCAACAGATTAATCTTCAGTTTGCCTACACGCTCAAGCAGCGCTTCGTTGAAAATTTTGGAGAAAGACTTTTGTGGAATGATCAGCATTATTTTTTGTTTCCTTTGCCAATGCGGGTGGCAGCCTTAGGTGACTCAGATTTGCTACCACTGCAATTCTCCCGGCAAAAATGCAAATACACTGTCAACATAGGTGAAGCTTTTGCCAATGGGAGTATTTCAAAAAAAAAGCTGGCGGGAATGCCACTGCAGGAAGCCAAAGAAATGCTGATGAAAATAAAAGGTGTTGGTAACTGGACAGCCAATTATGCTTTGATGAAAACTTTCCGTTATCCGGATGCCTTTCCGTTAGAAGATGCCGGCATCCACAATGCCATCAAAAATCTTAAACGCATGAAGCAAAAACCTTCGTTAGAGCAGGTGAAAAGGGTTTTTAAGAAGTATAAAGGATGGGAAGCGTACGCGACTCTTTATTTATGGAAGAGTTTGTGAGAAGTGTTAACTTTAATACCTCTCTAATAATTCGAATCTATGAAAACCCTGCTTACAATTTTTTCACTTGTATTAATTGTTTCATGTTCTACTAAGAAAGGTGAGGAAACCTACAAACTTGGTCAGCTCATCTTTGACGTATCCGGAAAAGAAGAAGCCAGGCCTGCATTTATGAAAGGTCATTTGCTGTTGCATAGCTTTGAATATGCCGATGCCGCAGAGGCGTTTCGCGAAGCGCAGCAAATTGATCCGGATTTTACGATGGCATATTGGGGTGAAGCTATGACATTCAACCATTCGATTTGGCAGGAGCAGGATTATGAAGGTGGGAAAGCTGTATTGGCAAAACTGGGGCAAACTTCTGAAGAGCGGATGGCCAGAGCAAAAACAGAAATAGAAAAGGCGTTCATCAATTCATTGTCAGTTTTGTATGGTGATGGAACAAAAGCTCAGCGCGATCAGGCGTATGCCGATTTCCTTGGAAATATGTATGAAAAATACCCCGACAACCACGAGGTGGCATCGTTCTATGCATTGGCATTGCTGGGTTCCGTAACGGTAGGCCGAAATGTTGAAGTGTATCAGAAGAGTGCCCGCATTTCAGAAAAAATCCTGAAAGAAAATCCTAACCACCCTGGTGCCCTTCATTATTTTATTCATGCCAACGATGATCCTTATCATGCAATGGAGGCGGTACAGGTAGCCAATGAGTATTCGGAAGTAGCACCGGATGCGGCTCATGCCCTTCACATGCCCACACATATTTATCTGGCATTAGGAATGTGGGATAGAGTGGTAAGTTCCAATGAAGACTCGTGGCAGGCGAGTGTAGACAGAAAAACAAGAAAGCAACTTGACAATAATGCGTTGGGGTACCACTCGTATCATTGGTTACAGTATGCATACCTGCAACAAGGCAGAGTGGAAGACGCGAGAAAAACGCTGGAAAATATGTTTCAGTATTGCAGCGAACTTCCCTCACCACGCGCACGCACACACGAGATTTATTTCAAATCGACTTACCTGGCCGAAACCGATGATTGGAAATCGGATATTGCCAGCAAGGTCACTGATGCGAAAGACCTGAATATTTCAACACGTAGCATGGAAGCCTATGTACAGGGAATGAAGGCATATTATGCCGGTGATAAGGCTTTGTTAGAGACCACCGCTAACGCAATTGAAAAAGACAGAAAGGAAGAATCGGCAAAACTAAGTGATGCCGGAATTGCCTTATGCAACAGCGGAGGCGCCAATCGGGAAAACGCAACGGATTTAGATATCAATTTGTCGCATGTAATGGAGATGGAACTTCGGGCCATGCAGGCCTGGATGCAAAACGATTTGAAAGCAACTGAGAAATGGTTGCAGGAAGCAACCGCGCTGGAAGAAAGCGTGAGCTATTCATACGGCCCGCCCGCAGTGGTGAAACCATCGCACGAATTGTATGGAGATTTTCTCTTAACTCAGCATAAAGCGAAAGAATCGTTACCGCTGTTCGATAAAGCATTACAAATTGCGCCAAAGCGGATTCTTTCCCTTCGAGGAAAATTAAAAGCTGCTACGTTGTTGAACGATGCACAGTTAATAAACGAAACAGAAAAGCAAATTCAGGAAATTTTGAAAGTGCCATCAGTACAGGCGGCCGGTATTTCTCCTCACTTCTAATCACTTTCATTTGCAGCAATCTGACGAGGCTTTAAAAAAAGTTATTGGTGTTCGGTCGCTAACGGCCAGTACCATTAACCTTACCGTTGGCGCTGGAATTTTTGGACTACCAGCGATTGTTGCAGGGTATCTTGGCACAGCATCGTACATGGCCTATGCGGTGTGTACCCTGTTGCTTATGCTGGTGCTCTTGTGCTTCATTTCATTAGGCACTCGTTTCCCAACATCAGGTGGAGCCTATGTGTTTGTAGAACAGGCATTCGGCCCATACGTTGGTTTTTTAGTTAATTCACTTTTTTGGTTTGGGTTTGCCGTGATAGCCGATGCAGCCGTAGCCAATTTGTTGGCGGATAATCTTTCAGTATTTTTTCCATCGCTGCTGAATCCGGTGTATCGGGTTCCGGTTATTGCAATGATTTTTATTTTCATTACATGGATGAATGTGGTTGGAGTAAAACAGGGTGTGCGACTGGTTGAGATTGTTACAATAGCAAAGTTGTTGCCGCTGGTCATACTGATTATATCAGGATGTTTTGTAATTAATATGGATAACTATGCTTGGAATGTGGCTCCTTCGGTGCAGTCAGTCGGTGAAGTTTCGTTGATTTTATTTTTTGCCTTTGGAGGCGGAGCTGAAACTACACTGAGTGCATCCGGAGAAATTAAAGACCCGGTCCGTACCATTCCCCGTGGCTTGTTGTTGGGTGCCTTCTTTGTATTTGTTCTTTATCTCGTTATTCATTTGGTGGCACAGGGTGTATTGGGTGCTGACCTGGCTTTGTATAAAGAGGCACCGTTAGTGAAAGTTGCCGAGCAAGCATTGGGTAAAATTGGTGCAACCCTGCTGGTAGCAGGCGCTGCGGTATCGTGCTTCGGTCTTCTAAGCGGAGATATTTTGGCTACACCCCGAACATTGTTTGCAGCTGCACGCGATGGACTGCTTCCAAAAACTTTGTCCCGGATTCATCCGCGGTATGACACCCCGTATGTTGCAATTTGGTTGTACGCGGCTATGGGTTTTGTTTTTTCTATTTTCAGTGGATTTAAACAGTTGGCCATCCTGTCGAGTGCATCGTTGCTGTTAATCTATACCGGAGTAATACTGGCGACATTTAAACTCAGAAATACCAGGTCGAGTGGAGCTTACTTTGTTATCCCTGGCGGGATGATCCTTCCGCTGCTCGCATTGTTGGCTACCGGATGGTTTTTATCAAACCTCACAATCAAAGAAATTATTGCCGTCTCAATTTTTCTCGGATTTTTTTCGCTTGTATACGTTGGAATGAAAGTACTTAAAAGTAAATCTTAGCGCGTTAACACCGGAATATTTACCGCCAGCACTTCCAAATCCTGATCATTCACCTGTTTTTTCTCATCGGCTAAAATCAGGAAGTTTTCATAGATCAGATCAAGATCAGTTCCTTCATATTTGTAGCCCAACAATTCCAACCGGTGCTTCAACGCAGCCCGACCGCTTCTTGCCGTTAGTAAAATGGATGACGATGAAACACCCACATCAGCCGGGTTGATGATCTCATAATTTTCAGAATGTTTCAAAAATCCATCCTGATGAATGCCCGAAGAATGTGCAAACGCGTTGCTTCCTACAATGGCCTTATTCGGTTGCACCGGCATGCGCATGAGTTTACTCACCAGCTTACTTAATTCGTAAATCCGTTCGGTTTTAATATTGGTGTACAGTCCAAGGTCCTGGTGTGTTTTAATCGTCATCGCCACTTCTTCCAATGAAGTGTTGCCGGCACGTTCACCAATGCCATTGATCGTTACTTCTGCCTGGCGCGCACCATGAATAATACCCTCAACTGTGTTGGCGGTCGCCATCCCTAAATCGTTATGGCAATGGACCGATATGATTGCTTTGTCGATGTTGCTCACGTTTTCAACCAGGTATTGAATTCGTTTTCCGTACAGGTGAGGCAGGCAATAGCCAGTGGTATCGGGGATGTTTACCACATCGGCACCGGCTTTGATCACCGCTTCAATCATTTGTGCAAGAAAGGGCAAGTCGGCACGGCCTGCATCTTCGGCATAAAATTCAACTTCAAATCCTTTGTTCTTCGCATATTGAACGGCCCACACACCTTGCTCCATTACTTTTTCACGGGTGCTGAAGAATTTATGTTTGATGTGTACATCGCTTGCCCCGATGCCGGTATGAATGCGACCGCGCTTAGCATAACGCAAAGCTTCAGCGGCCACATCAATGTCTTCCTGCTTGGCACGGGTTAGTCCGCACACGGCTGTTTCTTTTACCGCCCGCGAAATTCCGATCACGGAAAGAAAATCTCCCGGACTGGAAATCGGGAAGCCCGCTTCGATCACATCCACACCCAGGGCTTCCAATTCGCGCGCGATCACTATTTTTTCTTCGGTAGCTAACTGGCAACCGGGTACTTGCTCGCCATCGCGGAGAGTTGTATCGAATATTTCAATCTTTTTCTTACTCATAATTTTATTGTTTAATAAGCCGGTTGATTGACAACCACTTCAATGTTTTTTATTACCAGATCGCCCATGGCATGGGTATTCAAAATTTTATCCGATGGTGTTTTCTGATCAGCGATATCCACCGTTCGGTAGCCATGCATCAGCGTGTTTTCTACTGCGCGGATAACCTGTTCAGATTCTTCCTTCATTCCAAACGAAATGTCCAACAGCAATGCGGCCGAAAGAATGGAAGCCAACGGATTGGCGATTCCTTTTCCGGTGATGTCGTGCGCACTTCCGTGGATGGGTTCGTATAGTCCAACCGTATCGCCAACGGAAGCCGAAGCCAGCATGCCCATCGACCCGGCAATTTGTGATGCTTCATCGGTGAGGATGTCGCCAAATAAATTTCCGGTGAGCACTACATCAAAGCTTCTTGGATTTTGAATGAGCTTCATCGCGGCAGCATCTACAAACTGGTGTTCAACGGTTACGTCCGGGTATTCTTTGGCAACTTGCTGAACAACCTCTCGCCAGAGTCTTGAACTCTCCAGTACGTTGGCTTTATCAACCGATGTAACTTTTTTCTTCCTTGTTCTGGCTGCCCGGAATGCTTTATGTGCAATGCGCTCAATCTCATAGCGCTGATAAATCATCAGGTCGAATGCTGTGTTGCCTTCATCTTTTCTTCCTTTCTCACCGAAGTACACATCACCCGTGAGTTCGCGGAAGAATAATATATCAGCGCCTTTCAGTATTTCAGGTTTAATGCTGGAGGCATGTAACAACTCATCAAAAAGTTTGATCGGGCGGAGGTTGGCATACAAGCCAAGCTCTTTTCGCATTTTCAGTAAGCCCTGTTCGGGTCTTACTTTCAGTGTTGGGTCGTTATCGTATTTCGGATGACCCACTGCCCCGAAAAGAATCGCATCACTTTTTCGAAGGATGGCAAGCGTTTCATCAGGAAGGGCGCTGCCTGTTTTTTCAATGGCTTCATGCCCGATAATGGCTTCGGTGAACGTAAAGGTATGGTCAAATTGTTCCGCAATTTTTTGCAGCACTTTTTTCCCTTCGGTTGTTACTTCTTTCCCGATGCCGTCTCCCGGTAGGATGGTTATTTGTTTGTTCATATTTTTTTGGCTACAGCTCCAAGCTTGGGCTTGAAGCTTGTGGCTATTTATGTGTTACATCAAATTCTCTAATTTCTTCAGTGAGACTCAACAGGTAATCGATATCATCGTATCCGTTGGCCAGGCAAATTTTCTTGTATGGATTGATTTCAAATTTTTCAGTTCCGCCATCATACGAAACGGTCTGGCTTTGCAGATCAAATGTTATTTCAGTAGCAGGATTTTTTTCAACAGCCTCGAACACCTGCTTCAGAAAAGAATCACTCACTTGAACGGGCAGCAAGGCGTTGTTCAGCGCATTGTTTTTGAAGATGTCGGCAAAGAAACTGGAGATCACTACCCGGAAACCATAATCATATAACGCCCACGCTGCGTGCTCGCGGCTGGATCCGCATCCGAAATTTTTTCCGGCCACCAGAATTTTACCTGAATAGGTTGCATCATTTAAAGCAAAATCAGTCTTAGGTGTGCCAGCCTCGTTGTATCGCCAATCGCGGAACAGATTTTCGCCAAACCCTTCGCGGGTTGTTGCCTTTAAAAAGCGGGCAGGAATAATCTGATCCGTATCAATGTTTTCAATTGGCAGTGGAACAGCGGTTGATTGAAGAGTTATAAATTTTTCTTTGCTCATAATTACTTTTGGATTCTTGTTTCTGGATTCTTGATTCTTGTTTGTGACCGAACATGCCAGCAACCAAAATCCAGAATCCGGAATCTTTACATAAACTCCCTTATATCCGTCACTTTCCCCGTTATAGCCGCAGCCGCAGCACTCAACGGACTCGCCAAAAATGTTCTGGACTTTGGTCCTTGTCTACCTTCAAAATTTCTGTTGGAGGTACTGATGCAATATTTGCCGGGAGGGATTTTATCTTCATTCATGCCCAGGCATGCCGAGCAACCCGGTTCGCGCAATTCAAAACCGGCAGCTTCAAAAATTTTATCCAAGCCTTCTTGTTTAGCCTGCGCTTCCACTTGTTTTGATCCGGGAATCACCCACACTTCAACGTTAGACGCTTTCTTTTTTCCTTTCACAACGGAGGCCACCATCCGTAAATCTTCAATGCGCGCGTTGGTGCAACTTCCGATGAAAACATAGTCAACAGATTTGCCTAAAAGTTGTGAGCCTGGTTCGAGGCCCATGTATTCCAGCGATTTTTTGAATGAAGTTTGTTCGCTGATCGCTTTCAGTTCCGCAACGGTAGGAATGCGATCGGTCACTTTAATACCCATGCCGGGGTTGGTTCCATAGGTAATCATCGGTGCGATGTCAGCGGCATCGTATACTAATACCTGATCGTACGAAGCACCCTCATCGGTTTTAAATTGCTTCCATGCTGTTACAAGTTTTTCGAAGGTCTCGCCTTGTGGCGCAAACTTTCTTCCTTTTATATAATTGAATGTTGTTTCATCGGGTGCGATGAGCCCGCCACGCGCGCCCATCTCAATACTCATATTGCAGATGGTCATGCGGGCTTCCATCGACAAGCTGGTGATGGCACTTCCGGCATATTCAACAAAATAGCCGGTGGCACCGCTTGCAGAAATTTTTGAGATGATGTACAGGATAATGTCTTTCGCTACCACGCCCTTTCCCAATGTGCCGTTCACTTCTATGCGCATGGTTTTGGGTTTGTATTGCAACACGCATTGTGTTGCCAGTACCTGTTCAACTTCACTTGTTCCAATTCCAAAAGCAATGTTGCCGAAGGCTCCGTGGGTAGAGGTATGGCTATCGCCACACACGATGGTCATCCCCGGAAGGGTTAATCCTAACTCGGGACCAATGATGTGCACGATGCCTTGAAACGGATGGCCAAGGTCATACAACTCAACACCAAACTCAGCGCAGTTTTTTTTCAGCGTTTCCACCTGATGCTGCGACAGCGCTTCTTTAATTGGCAGATGCTGATTTTTTGTTGGTACGTTATGATCGGCTGTTGCTGTAGTTCGTTTTGTATTGAAGACTGGTATACCTCGTTTGCGCAGCCCGTCAAATGCCTGCGGACTGGTTACTTCATGGATGAAGTGCCGGTCGATAAATAAGGCATCCGGATATCCATCTGCCCGCTTCACCACATGCGCATCCCATATTTTTTCAAAAAGTGTTTTTGATTTACTCATCCAATTAACAAGTGTTAGTTCGTTCGACTCATTCCAAAACAAAACCGCCCCGTCCTGATTTATCGGGACGAGGCGGCTTATTTTGGATTCTATTCGCTTACGTAATCATCAAACTTAATCAGTGCGCAATATCACTGAAGTAAAGTCAAGCGGCAACGAAAAGTTGCAAAATGTTCATGCTCACAAGTGTTTGGTAGTTATTTTTTGTTTCGCTTTTTCAGTTCGGCTACATCCAGTTGATCTGTAACTCGATTCAACGTTTCTTTGTTTTTGATTAAATCATCATATCCAAGAATGTAAACTACGACTCCATCAAGTTCTGTTTTTGTAGCGCTTTTCTTTGACTGAACAAAAGATTTAATTCCTGGGATGTGCGGTAAAAATTCTGTACGAAATCCAAGCTTCGGTATTCGAAGAAATGTTTTTTTCGGATCGAAGATGATTTTTTTCAGATCACCGGTTTCAATACCAAATTCATCTAATGCATGAATGATATTTTGGAAATTGTGAAGAGTTGGGTTATACCAAAAATCGATATCAGCGGTCGATCTCGGAAACCCATAAAACCCCACAGCAACACCCCCAATGAGCATGTACTCAACGTTGTGCTTATTTAAAAGGGCACAAACTTTTCGAAGCGATTCACGAATTACATTTTGCATTTTCATGGATAATATAATCCAGGGTATATCGTCCTGATTATCCTGAGCCTGTTGATTTTTTTGAGAAAGAGCGGCAGAAACATCCATCAGGTCTAAACAAAGGTAAAGTCGGTCAATCGGTTTCATCGCCATTTCTGCCTGGCGCTGATCCGATTTTTTATTGCGGATATCAAATAATTCGACTTTAGTCATTTTCAAAGATAATCCTAATTCTTTAAAATCTTGTTTTACAGAAGTCGTCCGGCTACTCTCAGCTTCCGCAAACAGTGGTCAGACGACTACGGGTGATAGAAGTTTTTCATCTTCCACAATCGGTATAGTCAGACGACTACGGGTGCTAATTAGTGGAAATGTTAAAAATGTGAGATTTGATTGCCTTAAAATCAGCCAAACATCGAATCGATTTTTTTTCGCCATCAAGCAGAGAACGAAGGGCGGGCGGGACCGTGATAGTTGTATGCAGTGTTGTCTCAACGGTTTCAATGAACTTAGCCGGGTGGGCTGTTTCTAAAAATACACCGGTCCTTGTTGAATGCTGAGTGAGGAATTTTCTCAACCCCAGGTAACCAACAGCTCCGTGAGGATCCAGGATGTAATGTGATTTCTTAAACACTTCTTTCATAACAGTCTTCGTTTCATCATCTCCAAAAGAACAACCCCAAATTGTGTTTCGGATTGCATTATGATCGTGGTGAAACAAATCCAATATTCTGGCAAAGTTGCTGGGGTTGCCAACGTCCATGGCGTTACTGATGGTTGTTCTTGAGGGCTTGGGTGAAAATACTCCGCTGTTCAGGTACGCAGGAACAATATCATTGATGTTGGTGGCAGCAACAAAGTGATGAATGGGAAGCCCCATTTTTTTTGCCAGCAGGCCAGCTGTCAGGTTTCCAAAATTTCCGCTGGGTACAGAAAAAACAACAGGATTGTTTTTTGGAAGACGCGACCAGGCATTGAAATAGTAGAACGATTGCGGAATGAGCCGTGCAAGATTAATGGAGTTAGCGGAAGTGAGGAGGAATTTTTCATTCAACTCTTTATCCTGAAAAGCTTGTTTTACAAGGCGCTGGCAATCATCAAACGAACCGGCTATCTCCAATGCTGTTATATTTTGCCCCAGGGTTGTAAATTGTTTTTCCTGCATCTCACTTACCTGTCCGGAAGGATACAGTACAATCACTTTTGTTCCGGGTACGCCCAGAAATCCGTTTGCAACCGCACTGCCGGTGTCGCCTGAGGTTGCTGCTAAAATGGTGATGTCACGGTGGATTTGTTCGGCAAAATATCTCAGCACCTGCGACATGAACCGCGCACCAAAATCTTTGAATGCCAGCGTAGGGCCGTGAAAAAGTTCCAGCGCAAAAATATCATTTTCAATTTCAACCAACGGTGCATCAAAGGTGATGGTATGTTCAACAATTTTCTTTAGGCGTTGCACTGGAATATCATTTCCCAGTAAAGTATGGGCAACCTCAAAAGCGATCTCAGCAAATGTTTTTTCGTGGAGGGAGGCAAAAAATTCAGCGGGAAAGACAGGAATTCTTTCCGGCATGAACAGGCCGTTGTCGGGAGCCAGGCTTTTTATTACCGCTTCCTGAAGATTGGTTTTATACGATGGGTTATTGGTGCTGTAGTAGGTCATGGTTATAGAATGCGTGCGCCTTGATTATTTACCGATGATACAAAACTCTCATTTTGAAGATTCATGGAATTAAATTTTTCCTGAATTACATTGGCTGCACGATGGGCATTTTCAATTCCTTTACAAAGACAAAAAATGGTTGGGCCTGAACCCGAAATGCCGCATCCCAATGCTCCATTTTCAACAGCGGCTTTTTTGATTTGATCAAACCCGGGAATTAAAACAGCGCGAAGCGGTTCAGCCACCACATCCACAAGCGATCGTCCAATCAGTTCGTAATCATCTTTCATCATACCGGCAACGAGCGCGGCCGTGTTCGCCCATTGGGTTACTCCGTCTTTTAGCGATATGGACGATTTTAAAACCTGCCGGGCGTCCTTTGTTCTCACTTCAATGTGTGGATGAACCAACACACACATCAAGTCTTTCGGGGTGGGAATGCGAACAATATCCAGGGGGTTAACACTTCGTGCTAATATTAGCCCACCCAATAAACTGGGGGCGGCATTGTCGGGGTGGGCAGAGCCACACGCTACGCGTTCAGCTTCCATCACAAATGGAAGGAGTTGATCACGTTTCAAAGGTTCGCCCATCAGGTGATTAATACCAACTGCTGCCGCAACCGCACTGGCAGCACTCGATCCCATGCCGCTGCCTAACGGTAAATTTTTTTGAAGGATTATTTCAACTCCCTGGTTGCTTTCAATGGCTTTTAAATAGGCCAGCACAGCAACGCCAGCCGTATTTTTGTCTGCTTCCAATGGAAGTTTCCCGTCATCACCTTCAATGGAGATTATTTTTGTTTTGTTAGAATTATTAAGCGTTAACGAAACAACATCGCCCGGTTCGTTTACCGCAAGGCCCAGCACATCAAAACCACACGAAACATTTCCAATAGAGGCAGGGGCAAATACTTTAACACTTTTCATTGCGGTCAGTTTGAATAATTTCCAATTCTGATGATATCAGCAAAAACTCCGGCTGCGGTTACTGCTGCGCCTGCTCCCGGCCCGCGGATAACCATCGGCCTTTCGTTATACCGTTCAGTTGTGAGTAAAATAATATTGTCGCTGCCCGATAATGAATAAAATGGATGATCGCTGCTAACCATCCCCAATTTTACGCAAGCTTTCTGATTTTCAAATATGGCCTGGTAGCGAAGTTTTTGATTTTGTTGTTCAGCTTTTTCCCTCATTGTTTCGAAATAGGAATTATGCTCTGTTAGTTTATTCAGAAATGACGCAGCGTTCATTTCCGCCCGGCAATTTTCAGGAACAAGATTCTCTACTGAAATGTCGTTAAGTTCAAGTGGTGCACCGGTTTCTCGGGCAAGAATCAGAATTTTGCGTGCCACATCCATTCCGCTTAAGTCGTCACGCGGATCGGGTTCTGTATAGCCTTTCGCTTTTGCCTGTTCTACCACCTCGCTGAATTTTTTTCCTGCAGTAAACGAACTGAAAATATAGTTGAGCGTTCCGCTGAGTACAGCTTCAATGCGAATTACTTTATCTCCGCTTAAAAGGAGATCATTAAGAGTGTTTATCACCGGTAAGCCAGCGCCCACATTGGTTTCATAGAGAAACCGGATGCCTCTTTGCTGCGCGAGGGTCTTTAATTTTTGATACCGTTCAAAGGTTTCGGAGTTTGCTTTCTTATTGGGTGTTACAATAGAAATGTTTGCGCTTAAGATTTCATCATACCATTCGGGTACAACAGCGCTATTGGTGCAATCAACAAATATGCTGTTGGGTAAGTTGAATGAAGTCATTCGTTGAACGAAATCTTTGAGATTCATATCCTCACCGTTTTCTTTCATATTGCCGATACAGGAATTCAATGAGAGTCCTTCTTCTTTAAAGAGCATTTTTTTGCTGTTAGCCACACCAACTAGTTTCACCTCTAGTTTGTTTTGGCTGGAGAGCTTTTGGAGTTGATCACTAACCTGGTCGAGCAATGTATTTCCAATAAGCCCTGTGCCAATCAGGAAGAGATTGAGCGTTTTTTTGTCGGAAAGAAAAAAGGCATCGTGTAGTGCGTTCAACGCTTTTGAAACATCGGACTGCTGAATAACAGCGGAGATGTTTCGTTCGGACGAACCCTGTGCAATGGCCACCACGTTGACACCATTTTTACCGAATGCTCCGAACATTCTGCCACTTGTGCCGGGGTGATGTTTCATACCATCGCCAACAACGGCAACGATGGACAGGTCTTTCTCGATTTTAATTTCATCGATCAACTCTTCGCGTAGTTCATGTCTGAATTCCTTTTCGATAGCTGATTTTGCCCGTTGAGCATTTTCGCTTTCAATGGCAATACAAATAGAGTGTTCGGATGAGGCCTGACTGATTAATATTACATTCACCTTTTCATGGGCCAATGTTGAAAACAATCGCATCGATATACCCACAACGCCCAGCAGGCCGCTGCCTTGTACATTCAGCAAACTGATGTTGTTCATGGATGAGATGCCCTTGATCAATTTTCCGTTCACTGAGGAGGCATGAATTTGTGTTCCGGCAATTGAAGGATTGAAGGTATTCTTTACCCAGATGGGAATGCGATGCACCATGGCCGGCTGCATAGTGGCCGGAAAAATCACCTTGGCGCCAAAATGTGATAGCTCCATGGCTTCTTCATAACTCAATTGTGGAACAGTGAATGATTTTTTCACTAAACGTGGATCGGCCGTCATGATGCCGTCTACATCGGTCCATATTTCAAGAGCCGATACCTTTAGTGCACCCGAAAAGATGGCGGCAGTATAGTCTGATCCGCTGCGCCCAAGCGTGGTTGTTTCTCCGCTTTCTGAGGTGGCAATAAAACCGGTGATCACCTGTACATCGGAATGATGTTGAAAGTGATCGTAAATGAGTTTATTGGTAACTTCAAAATCTACTTTCGCATTTCCAAATTGATTATCTGTACGGATAACATTACGGGCATCCAGGAACTCAACCGGTAAACCGCGATCTTTGCAGGCTTCTGCGATGATGTTGGCCGATAGTCTTTCACCAAAACTCATGATGTAGTCGAGGGTTCGAGGTGTTCTTTCTCTTACCAGAAAAACGCCCTGCAAAACATCTTCCAGTTCATTCATTTGAATTTTTACCTGCGCAAGAATTCTGCTTTGAGATGAAACGCTCACCAATTCACGAACAGCATCTAAATGGCGTGTTTCAACTTGCGATAATAATTTTTTGTATTCCTGATTACCCTCCACTGCGAGTTTACTGAGTTGAATGAGCTGATCGGTTACTCCGCCAAAGGCGGAAAAGACAAGCGCGACATCTTCTTTTAAATATGGCTTGACAATCTCGATCACCGATTTTATTCTGGCAGGGGTGGCTACTGATGAACCACCGAATTTTAAAATTTTCATGTTATTCTTTTTAATTGGAAGCCGTCCGACCGCTGTTATCGGAAGTATAGGGCGGTCTGACGGCTAAGACCTTGAAAAATTGTCGCACAATGCTGCTTCCTGGAAACAGTATGCACGCGCACGGGGGTGATATGGTACGATTGACGGGTTACCCCGTAATGGTTGTGGTGATCGTATTAATAGTCACCAAAAAAGTAAAAGCAACGCGAGCGCAGATGGCTTCAGAGAATATGGTGTGTTGCTTTTTCATTGTTGATTCAAGATAATCAGTTCATTATAATTCTAAACCAGATACTCAAATAAATTTTCATGTTGATTCACCAGTGTGTAATTAAGTTTGTGTTCATCCATGCGGTTAATGAGTGCACCAAAATCGTTTTTCGATTTCACCTCAATTCCAATGAGAGCCGGGCCGGTTTCTTTGTTATGTTTCTGAATAAATTCGAAACGAACGATGTCATCGGTAGGGCCGAGGATGTGGTTTGCAAATTCTTTCAATGCGCCTGGCCGCTGCGCAAACCGCACAATGAAATAATGCTTTAAGCCTTCATATAAAAGAGAGCGCTCTTTTATCTCCTGCATGCGGTCGATGTCGTTGTTACCGCCACTGATGATGCACACCACTTTTTTTCCTTTAATCAGATCAGCGTGCTGGTCAAGCGCAGCGATGGATAGTGCGCCTGCCGGCTCGGCAACAATAGCATCTTCATTATATAATTGAAGGATTGTAGAACTTACTTTCCCTTCGGGAACCAGGGTTATATCGCTTAATACCGATTGGCATAAGGGAAAAGTAATGTCACCGACCTTTTTTACGGATGCGCCATCCACAAAGCGTTGAATTTTTTCGAGTACCACCGGCTTGCCGGCCTGAAGTGCAGCCTGCATAGAGGGCGCTCCGGAAGGCTCTACTCCAACAATTTTTGTTTGAGGTGAAAATGTTTGCACGTATTGGCCAACACCTGCGCATAATCCGCCACCGCCAACGGGAACAAAGATGAAATCGATTTGGGATTGTTCTTCAAATATTTCCTTGGCAACCGTTCCCTGTCCCTCAATGATTTTGGGATGATCGAAAGGAGGAATAAAATTAGAACCTTGTTTAGCGCAGTATTCCAACGCGTGCGCCTGGCACTCATCAAACGTATCGCCAATCAGCACTACTTCCACCATGCTGTTGCCAAACATTTTAACCTGATTGATTTTTTGCTTGGGCGTGATAGCCGGCATGTATATAACCCCTTTAATATGGAGTGACTTGCACGACCACGCAACCCCTTGTGCATGATTACCGGCACTGGCACATACAACACCACGTTTACGCTGATCTTCGGTCAGGCTCTGAATTAAATTATAAGCGCCCCTGATTTTATACGACCGTACGATTTGTAAGTCTTCACGTTTCAGATACACCTCGCACTCAAACTTTTCCGAAAGTTTGCGATGGAACTGTAAAGGTGTTTTGAGCACAACTTTTTTTAGGACGCTGTGCGCATTTTCAATGTCAATATTTTGTTTTAGTACATCTATCATATTAAAAAAGTAGACTGTCTCAAAAGTAACCCCGAATGTCAGTCTGAGCGTAGTCGAAGACTATTTTGGAGTCCAAAATCAGGTTTCGACTCCACTCAACCTGACAAACAATTAATTTTGAGAGCTATTGGTTTATCATACTAACCTCTACTTGTTGTTTTTCCGGGCGGAGCGATCGTACGGCCGCACCTGCTTGCCATAATTCGCTTTCGCGGAGTTCCTTTAGTTCGGCCTGTAAACTTTCGCGGTAGTCGGGTTTGCTGCAAGTTTCGATGGTGCGCTTGGCTTCCTGCCCTGATGCTACACTGGCGTAGAGTTCTTTAAATACAGGCAATGTAGCGGCCTTGAATTTTTTCTTCCAGTCGAGGGCGCCACGTTGTGCAGTGGTTGAGCAGTTGGCATACATCCAGTCCATACCGTTTTCTGCTACGAGCGGCATCAGGCTTTGTGTGAGTTCTTCAACTGTTTCGTTAAATGCCTCAGAAGGAGAATGGCCATTGCCGCGTAACACTTCATACTGTGCTTCAAAAATTCCGGCAATGGCACCCATGAGTGTGCCGCGTTCACCTGCCAGGTCGGAGTACACTTCTTTTTTGAAATCAGTTTTGAATAAGTAGCCAGACCCTACACCAATACCGAGCGCGATAGCTTTTTCAGTTGCGTTGCCGGTGGCATCCTGAAACACAGCATAGCTGGCGTTAATGCCTTTGCCTTGCAGGAATAATCTGCGCACAGAAGTTCCTGATCCTTTTGGTGCCGCAAGTACGACATCCACATCGGCAGGCGGCACGATGCCGGTTTGTTCTTTAAAGGTTATACCAAAGCCGTGAGAGAAATACAATGTTTTTCCTTTGGTCAGGTATGGTTTGATCACAGGCCACGAGGCGATCTGTCCGGCATCGGAAAGCAGGAATTGAATGATGGTTCCTTGTTTTGCTGCCTCTTCGATATCAAATAAAGTTTCACCGGGCACCCAGCCGTCTTTCACGGCTTTGTCCCATGTTTTTCCTTTTCGCTGACCAACGATCACATTGAATCCGTTATCGCGGAGGTTCAATGCCTGTGCGGGGCCCTGTACGCCATACCCGATGATGGCAATGGTTTCGTTTCGTAAAACGTCCAACGCTTTGTTCATCGGAAATTCTTCGCGTGTTACAACTTCTTCTACTGTTCCTCCAAAATTTATTTGTGCCATTTTATAATGTGTTTAAGTGTTAAGGTGCGTATGTATTTATGTGTTAATGTACTTATGTGCTTATGTGTTAATGTTTATGCGATTTGTTTATTATTGCGTTCACTCAGTTCAAAGTAGAGATCACTTCCTTCATGATATTGTGCTGATTCTACCTCAATGAGTTTTTCCAGTTGATGCTTTATTTTTTCGATTGCCTCTGCGGTAGTATACAGCAACAAGGTTGCCCCGCCTTTACGGAAGTCGTCTTCGTGCTCGTGAGCTACTAATTTTTTGATGCGTACGCGCCTGCGGTTTAATACGTTGATGATCCGGTTCAGGATTGAAAAATTATTGTCGGCCAGTACTTCGATGGTAAATTCCTTTTTCATTTGTTTATTTCTTTTGAGGTGATTCAAGAATAACTTCGGCAACTCCAGCTCCTGTAGGAACCATAGGAAGCACATTCTCCTCTTTTTCAACAACCACTTCCAACAGAAAGGCGCCATTGGCTTTCAGCATGCCGGCAATAGAAGCTTGTAAATCTTTTCTTTCTGAAACCTTTTTAGCAGGAATGTTATAGGCTTCAGTGAGTGCCACGAAATTCGGATTCTTTAATTCTGTAAAAGAATAGCGGCCTTCAAAAAACAATTGCTGCCATTGGCGCACCATGCCCAGGAAATTATTGTTGAGTAACAAAATTTTTACGGGGATGTTGTATTGCATGATCGTGCCTAATTCCTGCAGCGTCATTTGAAAACCGCCATCACCAATGATGGCCACTACTTGTTTGCCGGGTTGCGACAATGCGGCTCCAATGGCAGCAGGCAACGCAAACCCCATCGTGCCTGCACCACCGGAGGTAACATTGGTGTACGGATTTTTAAAAGGATAGTAGCGTGAAGCCACCATCTGGTGTTGACCTACATCGGTAACAATAATGCTTTCGCCTTTGGTTTGTTCCGATAGCTCACGAATTACTTCACCCATCTTCAGCGACTGGCTTAACGGATAGTAATCGAATTGAATTACTTTTTCGTGTTCTTTCTGATAGGCATCCTGAAAAGCCTTTAACCAGGTTTCATGTTGCGCAGTACGTACCAACGGAAGCAACGCTTTCAACGCTTCTTTTGCATCGGCATGGATGCCCACATCGGCAGGTATGATCTTGTTAATTTCAGCTTTATCTATTTCGATGTGAATGACTTTAGCCTGTTTGGCATATTTACTTATGTTGCCTGTCACGCGATCATCGAACCGCATTCCAATGGCGATCAACACATCACATTCGTTGGTGAGCACGTTGGGCCCATAATTGCCATGCATTCCTAAGAACCCCGCATAGAGTTTGTGCGTGGTTGGAAAACAGGACAGCCCAAGCAGCGTTGAAGCAACCGGAATGTTAGCCTTTTCAGCCAGGGCCAACAACTCGTTCGTTGCTCCGCTTAGCAACACACCCTGTCCGGCCAGAATGTACGGACGTTGTGCCTGATTGATGAGTTGTGCTGCTTCCTCAACAGCTGCGAAATTCAATTTTGGCGTTGGTGAATACGTTCGTACCGATTGACAAGGTTCATAACTGAACCCTTCGATCATTTCAAACTGCGCATTTTTTGTTATGTCGATGAGAACAGGGCCGGGCCTTCCGCTTCGTGCAATGTAAAATGCTTTGGCAACCTGCTGTGCAATGGAGGATGCCTCCGTTATTTGAACATTCCATTTGGTCACGGGCAAAGTAGTGTTGATCACATCCATTTCCTGGAAAGCATCTGTGCCCAGCAAATGTTCGGCAACCTGGCCGGTAATACACACCACAGGATTTGAATCAATGAGCGCATCGCCTAAACCAGTAACAAGGTTGGTAGCGCCCGGTCCGGAGGTTGCAAAGGCAACGCCCACCTTTCCTGAAACGCGCGCAAACCCCTGGGCGGCATGAATGGCGCCTTGTTCGTGACGAACTAAAATATGATTGAGCTTATCGCTGTAATGATAAAGCGCATCGTACACGGGCATGATCGCCCCCCCGGGGTAACCGAAAATTGTGTTCACTCCCTCGGCTATCAGACATTGCAGTAAAGCTTCTGACCCGGAGATTTTTGTTTTTGGTTTAGTCTTCGTCAGTAACGCATCCATCGGCAGCAGTTTTTACTTGGTTAGCATATTTTTTTAGTACTCCGCTTTTCACAGCAAGCGCGGGTTGCACCCAGCGTTTTCTTCGTTGGACAAGGGTTTGTTCATCGACTTTCAAATTCAGTTGGTGTTTTGGAATGTCGATTTCGATGTGGTCGCCATCTTCAACGAGTGCCAGCAATCCACCATCAAAAGCCTCGGGTGTGATATGGCCCACCACAAATCCATGTGTTCCTCCCGAAAATCTTCCATCGGTAATGAGTGCCACATTTTTTCCAAGACCGGCACCCATGATGAGCGAGGTAGGCTTTAACATTTCGGGCATGCCAGGTGCGCCCCGTGGGCCAACGTAGCGGATCACCACTACATCGCCTTCTTTGATTTTGCCTGAACGGATTCCATCCACCAGTTCAAATTCGCCATTGAACACGCGTGCTGAGCCCGAAAATTTTTCACCTTCCTTTCCGGTGATTTTTGCAACCGAACCCTTTTCGGCCAGGTTGCCATATAAAATCTGGATGTGTCCCGTTGCCTTGATGGCTTTTTCTACCGGGAGCACAACATCTTGTTTATCAAAATTGAGAGGGGAGAGGCTTATTAAATTCTCTGCAAGGGTTTTTCCGGTTACGGTGATGCAATCGCTGTGGAGGAAACCCTTCTGCAATAGATATTTCATTACCGCAGGAACACCTCCGATTTTATGAAGGTCTTCCATTAAATATTTTCCGCTTGGTTTCAGATCTGCGATCAGCGGTGTATTATCAGAGATTTGTTGAAAATCTTCCTGTGTAACCGAAACGCCTACGGCTTTTGCCATGGCAATCAGATGCAGCACTGCGTTGGTGGATCCGCCCAATGCCATTACAACGGTAATAGCATTTTCAAATGCTTTGCGCGTCATGATGTCGCGCGGTTTTAAATTTTTCTGCAAAAGATTCAATATGGCTTTTCCTGCCTGCTGGCATTCAAGCGATTTTTCTTTGCTCAATGCAGGATTGGACGATGAATATGGAAGGGCCATGCCCAACGCTTCAATGGCCGAGGCCATGGTGTTAGCAGTGTACATGCCTCCGCACGCACCGGCACCAGGACAAGCATGTTGGATCACGCCTTTGTAGTCTTCATCAGAGATTTTGTTGGCTATTTTTTCACCCAGCGCTTCAAAAGCAGAAACGATATTCAAGGCTTTGCCTTTCCAGTGCCCACCGGCAATGGTTCCACCATACACCATAATCGCAGGGCGGTTCAATCTTCCCATGGCAATGAGAGCGCCCGGCATATTTTTATCACACCCCACTACCGCAATCAAGCCATCGTAATACTGGGCACCACAAACTGTTTCAATAGAATCGGCAATGACTTCACGACTGACGAGCGAATACCGCATACCTTCTGTTCCGTTGCTGATGCCATCGCTCACACCAATGGTGTTGAAGATCAAACCCACCAGTTCATTATCCCACACAGCTGTTTTCACTTCTTGTGCGAGCTTGTTTAAATGCATGTTACAGGTGTTGCCATCAAAGCCGGTACTCACGATGCCCACTTGTGCTTTGGTGAGGTCGTCTTCAGTCAGTCCTATACCATACAACATTGCCTGAGAGGCTGGCAGTGTTGAATCTTGCGTGATGGTTTTGCTGTATTTGTTGAGTTCCATTCTTTGATTCTGGTTTCTGGTTTTTTGATTCTTGATTCTGGTTTCTAGCATCTAGAATCCAGCCTCTAGCCTCTAGATAATCACATGACTGAATGATTTTTCTAACACCTGGCACTTATAGGCTTCCTGAATGACCGTTCCCAGGCTTTCGCTCCAGGGTTTACGGAAGGGTTTGGCATCGATTGATTCAACCCCCACGACTTCCGCGGCCGTACCGCAGAGGAAAGCACTGTCCGCTTCTTCGAGCAGTTCTGGTTTGAAAAATTTTTCTTTAACAGGGATTTCCAGTTCGCGGCAGATGTTGATGACGGTTTGCCGTGTGATACCGGGAAGAATGTGTCCAAGCGGAGATGTATACAGCACATTATCTTTTTCGTAAAAGAAATTAGCACCAGGTGCTTCGGCCACGTTGCCGTTCATGTCCAACATGAGGGCCTCATCATACCCCCTCACTTTGGCTTCGCTGGTGGCTAAGATGGAGTTTACGTAATGACCCGTAACCTTAGCTTCCACTTTAACCGAGTTGGGGTTTGGCCGCTGGTATGATGACAAACAAAGTTTTAGCAAATTATCTCCAAGGTATTTTCCCCATTCCCAGGCGCAGATCATCAGGTACACTTCTTTGGGTTGTGTGAGTGACATGTTCGGGCTGCAGTACACCAGCGGGCGAATGTAGGCATCGGTGAGATTGTTTTTCTTTAACAGTTGATAGGTAACACGAATGAGTTCATCGGTATCATATTGAAAAGGGATGTTAATCAATTCTGCACTCTTTCTAAGCCGTTCGTAGTGATCAACAGCCTTAAAGATTTTTGTTCCGTTTACAGTTTGGTACGCGCGGATTCCTTCAAACACACCGTAGCCGTAATGCAAGGTTTGGCTGTATAAATCCGTGCTGGCATCGGTGGCCTTGATAAATTTTCCGTTGAGGTAGAGCGTGGTGTTTTTATTGTAGTACATAGTTTGAACAACTGTTAGTTTGTTTAAGTATCTATAAAATAAAACCGCCCCGAGGATGAGTCGGGGCGGTTGATAATTCAGTGTATAAAATTATATCATCATCGCCCCGATGGTTTAATAATAATAAGGGTAATAATGACCAGCACGGAAATTCCGTTCAGCAAATTCAGCTGCTGTAAACGATTCGATAAAGTGTTATTCAGTATCATTTTTCCTTTGTGCGTGGTGCAAGTATGGCGATTGAAATTTTGTAATTCAAGAAAATAGCAAAATAATTTTTTATTTAAGCGTTAAACGAATGTTAGGTAGCGGTAGTGTACTACCGGTAAGGTCCCTTCAAATCCTGGTTTGTATTCTTTACAAACCAGTAAACTTTCGGTCTGTGGGGACACAGACCGAGGGAAGGAATATTTATTCGTCTTTTATCCCTTTATCCCTGGTTTGTGTCCTCACAAACCAGTAAACAACTTTCGGTCTGTGAGGACACAGACCGAGGGAAGGACCGAAGAAATATTTTAGTCGTCAGACGGCATAAGCCTCGATATCAAAGCCGTCAGACGACTGAGTATTCTCTGGTTTGTGTCCTCACAAGCCAGTAAACAACTTTCAGTCTGTGTGGACACAGACCGAGGGAAAGAATTTTACGATAGTCCGTTTATATCCTAAACTTTTACTGAGTGGTCAGACCGCTCAAAGCTTCCGAATACAGCGGTCAGACCACTGTATTAGAGTGTAAACTTCGGTATCAAATCATTGTCAGCAACACAACATTCTCAACATGCATCGTATGCGGGAACATATCTACCGGCTGAACGGCCCTAATCTCATATTTTTCAGAAAGAATTTTTAAATCACGCGCCTGCGTGGCCGGATTGCAACTGACGTACACAATTTTTTCGGGTGCAGCTTTTAGTAACATCTTACAAACATCTTCGTGCATACCGGCACGTGGAGGATCGGTAATGATCACATCGGGTCTTCCGTGTTTGTTTAGAAATTCGTCATCCAGCAAATCTTTAATGTCGCCCGCATAAAAATCAGTATTGCTGATGTTATTGAGTTGTGAATTAATTTTTGCGTCTTCAATGGCCGGAGCCACATACTCCAGTCCGATTACTTTTTTTGCGTTAGCTGCCACAAAGTTGGCAATGGTTCCGGTACCGGTGTAAAGGTCATATACCAACTCATCACCTTTCAGGTCGGCCAGTCTCCATGCTTCCAGGTAAAGCACATGCGCCTGTTCGGCATTGGTTTGGTAAAATGATTTCGGTCCAACCCTGAACTGGAGGGTACCTGATCCATCGGGTTTGTTCATGGTTTCCGTAATGTAAGCATTGCCTTTCCAACAAATAACTTCCAGGTCGCCATAGGTATCGTTCTTCTTGGCGTTCACAACATAGTTCAGCGAGGTTACTTGAGGGAACGTATCGGCTACATGGCCAAGAATTTTATCTATCCACTCTTTATTGTATGCAGTGACCTGAAGGATCACCATTACTTCACCTGTGTTTGAGGTACGAATTCCGATGGTTCTTAAAAATCCATCTTGTCTCTTTGTATCAAAGAATGGAATGTTTTCTTTTAGAGCAACTTCCTTTATAGCAAGCCGAATGCTATCGGAGGGCTCAGGCTGCAGGTAACAATGGTCAACATCAAAAACTTTATCGAAGCTTTTTGGCAGGTGATAGCCGAGGCCGTTGCGACTTAGTTTTTTGTCGGATTCCATTTCTTCTTTAGTGAACCAGCGATACGAAGTAAAACTGAACTCCAGCTTATTGCGGTAGTGTTTTATTTTTTGAGAAGCAATGATGGGTTTTATTTTTGGTAGGGTTAATCCACCTAACCTTTCCAGGTTATCAACTACCTGCTGTTGTTTGTAATGAAGTTGTGTTTGGTAATCGAGGTTTTGCCACTTACAACCACCACATAAACCGAAGTGCGAACAAAAGGGATCAGTTCGTTTATCGGAATACTTTTTTATGGCAACGGCCTTTCCTTCCAGAAAGCTGGATTTAATCCGTGTAAGCGAAACATCGGCTACATCGCCCGGTACCGCCCCTTCTATAAATAATACTAATCCTTCAATTCGTGACACACATTTTCCTTCAGCGGCCATGCTTTCCACCGAAATACCCTCAAGAATATCGCCTTTCTTCATCGGGTGCGAAATTACATAAATACGCGTGTTTTAAGCCTGAGGCCGATTTCTTATCTTTCGTATCCTGCAATTTGTTTTATGAGAAAATTCCTAATCATCGGGGTGCTTTTGCTGATGTTTTTACCGACATGGGCATCGCATATTGTGGGGGGCGAGTTTGAACTCCGATTCATCAGCGGCAACACGTATCGGCTAACCCTCATTTTGTATTTCGATTCCATTAATGGCTCAGTAGGAGCGCGCGACTCAGAAGCCTTTGTACGGTTTTTTCGAAAGCGCGATAATATGCCTGTTTTTCTTACCCCTGGAAATGCAAGCTCAGGCTTTCTTGTATTACCCTTTGATGGAGTGCAGCGTTCCGTACCTTATACCAATGACGAGTGCCAGATTGAAGAGTTGGTCACCAACAAGTTGGTATACACCGCTACCGTTGTGTTGCGCAACGATGTGTTCAATGATCCGGAAGGGTACTATGTTTCGTGGGAACGATGCTGCCGCAATTATGGTATTACCAATATTTTCAGTCTTGACCCGGAGGTGAATCCACTTTATGCCGGTCAGACTTTCTATCTGGAGTTTCCTCCGGTTGTAAAAAATGGTCAGCCGTTTATCAACAGCACACCAAGGTTGTTTCCGCCCCTCAGCGATTATGCTTGCCCGAATATTCCCTACTTCGTTGATTTTGCCGGCATCGATGATGATGGCGACTCGCTGGTATATTCGTTGGTAACACCGTTAAACACTATTACGGCAGATGCCCTTCCTCCACCGATCATGATTAATAACCAATCGGTACAGGTGCCACGCCCCGGGCCGTACCCTGAGGTTGCCTGGCGCCCCGGTTTTGGGTTAGATAATATTATGAAGGGAGTTACCAACCTAGAAATCAGTAGCGATGGTTTTTTGTCGGTAACGCCCGGTAATCAGGGGCTTTATGTTTTTGCCGTTCGCTGTGAAGAATTTCGTGATGGTATTAAAATAGGAGAGGCGCGCAGAGATTTTCAAATGCTGGTGCTGGATGCTTGCCCGGTGCCGGTGCCTCCGCATATTGAAGGAAAGGCATTGGGAAGTTCTGATTTCAGTACCAATGGAACCTTAGAAGTTTTTTTTGATGGAACAGAAACCGATGCGGAACGATGCTTTGAGGTGAGGGTTACTGACCCCAGCACCTTGTTGCCCGATGATGGTTTTCAGGAGAATGTCAGGATACGGGCAATCCCAATCGGCTTTAAAAAAAATCTTAGTGAGGTGCTGCCTGTGGTGACGAATGCCTCTATTGTAAATGGAGGCGGTGCCGAATTTACCATTTGTCTGCCCGTGTGCCCGTATGTACCTTCTGGCAATTTTCAAATAGGCATTGTTGCTTTTGATGATGCCTGCGCTGTGCCTTTACGTGATACGCTGATTGTAACCGTGCATTTAGATCCTCCGCCCAATGCGCATCCGCTATTTAGCAACCCGGGAAACGGAACAGAAATTGCAAAAGTAGTTTCAGAAGGTAGTGCGGTTGAAATGTGGCCGTTGCAGGCTTCGGATGCCGATGGCGAACTAATTTCATACCGATTGGTGCCGGTTGATTTTGCCCTGGAAGATTTTGGTATGTCCTTTAGCGGCTCGCTGTCTGGCACAGAGCCGGGTCCAATCAACAAAACACTTAGTTGGGATCCGAAATGCGATGTGTATGACTTTACTGAAAAAACATCCTTCGAGCTGTATTTTATTGTAGAAGATGTGGATATGTGTTCGGTGGTGCATGCCGACACCACCTATTTTAATTTGAGCATCACCGATTTTTCGCAAATCACTCCGCCCGTTATTGATAACGCGCTTGAGAGTTTAGCCGACACGATTGAAGTCAGTCTGCAAATGTATGGCGCACCGTTGGTACTGGATGTAACCGGCAGCGATGTGGACAACACACCAATTTTGTTACGCGCGAATGGAGTAGGTTTTAGTGCATCGGCCTATGGCGCAACATTTCCTGTTGATTTTGATCAGGGTGCTGTTGCTTCACAATTTCGGTGGGAGCTGCTGTGCGACAGTATTAACCTGGAGGTAAAAAATGTATTTGAATTTCAGTTGATGGTGGTTGACAGCTTAAATAAATGCAGGTTTTATAAAGCCGATACGCTGCTGCTGAGAGTACACATCGATCCGGCCGAAGAAGAAGCGTTTATTCCACCCAATGTTTTTTCGCCCAATAGCGATGATAAAAATGCTTTTTTTGGAATGGTTAAGTACCACGAAGACACGGGTGAGTTCATCAGCATTTTGCCAGACGATAATTGTTTTGGCAAGTTTGTGAACATTCACATTTACGACCGCTGGGGAAAACAGGTGTACGAAAGTGCCGAGCGTAATTTCAGGTGGTATGGTGAAGGCATGCCCACGGGTGTATACTATTATTATATCAGGTATTCTAACCGCGGATACAAGGGCATTGTCAGCTTACGGTTGTAGGCTATAACTGAATGGGCAGCACGCTGCTCTCTTTGATGTACACTTCTGAGTCTCCCCAGGTAACTTTGATCCATACATCTTTTTTGCCTAATATTTTAACCCGATGGCCATCGCGGACGATTTCAATGACTGAAGCCCCGGCCGAGGGCTTGTCCATTAAATAGGTGTTGTTGTTTACAATGATGGCTTGAGAAAATCGATCGGATAGATTGATGTGCATAAGCAGTACAACAGCCATCAGCAAGAGTACGCACCAGGTGGCAATCGGTTTGGTTTTGAAACGGAGTTTTAATGTCAGGCTGAGCACAAACAAGAAAACGATCACCGATGCAAGAACCAACGTAACCAGGTTTTTATATTGTTGGTACAGGGAATAGATTTTACTGATTTCATCAGAAGAATACCCTTCCAGCTTGTATTTGCCGGCCAGTTCTTCCAGTTTGGTCAGGGCAGAGTCATCATGGGTGGCCAGGTAATAGAGGTTCAGGTAATAGGTGGATTGAGCAATTCGGTTAAGTCCCTCCTGTATATAGGCCATCTTCAACAACATAGCCGGGGAATAGTGATGATCTTCAAACAGAGCCTGGTAGATTTCAAGGGATTGCGTATAGCGTTTCTCCTGAAACAGGGAATCAGCTTTTGCCAGCAGGGGTTTATTGCCACGTGTTACCAATGGGATAAGAGCAATCAGAACGATTATCAGAATTTTTAAACCCCCTTTTTGCATATATTTTTTATCGTGTTACCTTTGTGCCCTCAATTACGGAAAAGCTGTGAAAACAGCCAAAGAATTGAGACTTTGAAGCACACCAACGGCCTCAAAGAACTGTAAAAGGTACGATCTCGTAGCTCAGTTGGTAGAGCATTACACTTTTAATGTAAGGGTCCTGGGTTCGAATCCCAGCGGGATCACAAGCCGAAAGGCAAACAGAACGAAAGCCGCTTAAATTTTATGTTTGAGCGGCTTTTTTATTTTCTCGCCACCATCCAAGCACAAACAATCTCAAAGAAAAAGTGAGCAATTCGGTTAGCATATTCTGCGCCTTATAATTGCTAACCGAATTCGTTGTAAGTACCTGATTTATAATGTACTGCACGGGTCTAAACTGACTTAAAGCGCACCAAAATTAATGGATGATCGCTCTATAATCGGTTAGCAAAATCAATTTGCATGAAACGCAGGCAAACTTTTTCAATTCTCATTTGGCTTAGCGCATCGCGAGCTAAAAATCCGGAAGGCATTCTTTATGCAAGGGTAACAGTCGAGGGAAGGAGGGCAGAGATTTCACTTGGAAAGAAAGTTAAACCAGAGCAATGGGATGAACATGCTTCCAAAGTATTAGGTCGAACTCCCGAGGCGCTCCAGACTAATAGCTTTATCGACCTAGTCAAAGGCAAACTCAATCAGCACTACATCGAATTGGTGGCAAGCAATGAAATAGTCACCGCTGAACTTATTAAGAACAAGTACTTGGGAATAACTGCAGAAGGAAAAACGTTTCTTGAAGTATTTCGCTATCACAACACTCAGATGGAATCTCTTATTGGGAAGGATATTGCCGTTGGAACATACAAAAGGTATTTGGTTGCCATTAGAAAGGTTGAAAACTTCTTACCTCGCGCATATCGGAAATCTGATATTTACCTCCACGACCTCAAGTATAGTTTCATAGCGGATTTTGAGTACTATCTTAAAACCCACGATGGCATCGATCACAACACTGCAATGCGGTACATCAAAATACTGAAGAAGATAGCCAACATAGCGGTGCGAAACGAATGGTTAACCCACAATCCTTTCCAGGCATTCAAGTGTACGACCAAAGAAGTCAATCGAGGGTATTTATCTGAATCGGATTTGAAAACCATTTCTGAGAAGCAGCTCCCATCGAAGCGGCTGGAGGAGGTGAGGGATATTTTTCTTTTTAGTTGTTACACTGGATACGCTTATGCGGAAGTTGAAAAGTTGACACCAGAAAACATTACAATAGGAATTGATGGGCAAAAATGGATACATATCCATAGAACCAAAACAAAAAGTAAATCAAATGTTCCGTTGCTCCCGTTGCCTTTGGCTTTGATTGAGAAATATCGTGGTCATGTTGAATCAGTTAATCGGGGGAGAATTTTCCCTGTCAAGAGTAATCAAAAGGTCAATGATTATTTGAAGGAAATAGCTGCTTTGTGTGGGATCAACAAGAAGCTAACATTTCACATCGCCCGCCATACTTTCGCGACCACTGTTACCCTGGCCAACAATGTTCCAATTGAATCGGTAAGCGCGATGTTGGGCCACAACAGTATTCGAACGACACAAATTTACGCCAAGGTAATTGAGAAGAAAGTCTCTGATGACATGAGTATGTTAAGGGAGAAGCTAAGTAGGGCGGTGTAGAGGTGATGAATTATGTAGGTGGCAAGGATCTAGCTTTCTTATTCATAAATTTTGAGATCATTTAATCTGTTTTATTTTTGCGACCGAATAAAAAAGCGGTCCGATGAATTTTGATGATGATGTAGTTCCACTTAATAAGCAATCTGTTGACATCAACGTTCGCATAACAGTTGATGACTTGAGAAAACCTTACCCCATTAAGCGATCTGAATTTTCAGATGACGAAATCTCATACGAAAAGATCAAGACCAAGCTCACCGTTTCGCAATTATCATATTTATTCAGAGTACTGATTGATCTTGAGGTATTTAAGCAACGTACAAAATCCGATGTTCTCAAATTCATATCGGATAATTTTCAGACTTCAAATGCTGAGGAAATATCTCTAAACAGCTTACGATCAAAGTACTACACAGTTGATGATTCAACCAGAGATGCAGTGAAGGATGTGCTTATTAGAATGCTCAAGAAAATTGAGAAGGGGTAGCATCTGGTTGTACTACCTTTGAATTTCAAAAAATTGGAAAATTATTGTTCTAACAGTCAGGTAGTTGTGCATTGCCCATTGTACTTTTTGAATTTTGGATGCAGGCACTAATGTCGAATTCATGCATTCGATTGCAAAATCTCCTAGTGCGGTTTTTGAGGCCATTTCAAATCAAGGCAAAATATAATTTGGGTAGCAGCTGGTAACAGATTTAACCCCTTGATAAACAGTACGGTTTAGTATGGTTATGCTACCATTGTAACCCCTGTGTTCCATTTTCTCTATGCATTTTTGAGTATTATTTTTTTAGTAAACACTTTAAAAACCTTTCTATGTCCGTTGAGATTCTAACAAAAGAAGACCTTGTCAAATTCAAAACAGAAATCCTTGAAGAGTTCAGAAAAGTTGTAGGCCCCCAAGCTGTCGAAAACAAGAAATGGCTCAAATCCTACGAAGTAATGAAACTTTTGAAGTTGTCACCGGGAACTCTCCAAAATCTCAGGATCAATGGCACGTTACCCTATACAAAAGTTGGGGGAGTCATCTATTACGAATACAACGAAATACTGAAGATGCTAGAAAAGAACAAACGCAACTGAATTTCGCTTGGGTTCCAGATCAAGACTGCAAAATGAACTACATAAAACATCTTACGGCATTCTTTGAGCGGGTGGCCGGGGATCATCGTCTGAACTCCACGCATATAAGTGTATACATTTCACTCTTTCAGTTTTGGAACATCAACCGCTTCCAAAACCCGATTTCAGTATCGAGAAGTGAAGTAATGCGAGTGAGCAAGATCAGTGCAAGAGCAACCTATCATAAGGTAATTAAAGAGCTGCATTCGTTTGGGTATATCCGTTATAAACCTTCGCATGATCCCTACAAAGGCAGCTCCATTTACCTGATTGAATTTCAGACAACTTCTGAACAACTTTTGAACAAGAGCCATACTAAAAATCGAACAAGCAGTGAACTGGAGAATCCGATGAACTTGACCACCTCAATCCGGAGCAAATTGACCAGGGAATCCGGAGCAAACTGACCACCCATTTCCGGACGAAACTGACCACCCTTATCCGGGCAAATTGACCACCCCA
>Ga0268299_1001669_pt1 | contig 34887 bp, 37 predicted proteins | sample NOBtaG_FD_193484 | JGI IMG/M metagenome (GOLD analysis project Ga0268299, IMG submission 193484) | Activated sludge microbial communities from bioreactor in Nijmegen, Gelderland, Netherland - NOB reactor | ecosystem: Engineered > Bioreactor > Aerobic > Activated sludge | place: Netherlands... | reverse complement strand
GGCTGCCGGCGCGGATCGACGCGGCTGCCGGGCCGCCCTCCGCTCCGCTCCGGACGCCCCGGCAGCGGCGTGCACAGGTGCCCGGACTCTCATAGACTCTGGCATGGAAACCGGGGGAAGGTCACTTGCGCCCGCGGGCCGACGGCAGGCCGAAGAAGCTCACTCCGTTCCAGTGCGCTCCCGTGATCTTCCGGGCGATCGCCGTCAGCGAGCGGTACACCTCGCCCCCATACTCAAACCCGCGGGGCAACACGCGGACCACCACGGCCTGTCCCTTGTACTCGCGGCGGATCACGGCCCCCGGCTTCGGGAATGACGCCGGGCGTCCCGCATCGAACGCCGCCGCGACCGTTGTGCCAGGCCCCCGCGCCGTTGCCCGCGGTGCGCTCAGGCGGATCTCCGCATCATCGGCCAGTTCGAGCGCCCGGCGGCGGGCACGCTCGGTGAGCCCGCCCTCACGGAGCGCCTGCATCCGCCAGACGATCCGCTTGACCAGGTGCTGCTTGTGGTTCGACCGCGTCGGCTCGCCGAAGACCTCGGCATAGCGCTGCTTCAGTTCGGGGACGGTGAGTCGGCCCAGGGCCTTCACCGTCGCGGGAATGTCATCGGGCGTGGGGATCATCGGGACTCTCCGGTTCGCAAGGCGTCAACCGCCTCGGGGCGGACGATCAAGGCGGACCGGTCCCGATGGTTCAAGTCCAGATTCCTCTCTTTCTGAAGGGCCCAAGATGCGGCCCGGCTCGCCCATGCGGCGGGCATCCTCGCGCCGCCGGCGCACGCCCTCGGCCAGGATTTCCGCGATGATCCGCAGCCGCCGGGCCGGAGTGAGGGGATGGTGTGGCGCGAGATCATCGCGCTCGACCGCCTCGGCGTGGTCGATGGTCATGAGTGCGTCCGTGCGCGAGCCCGGAGGGGCCGGCGGTGGTCGGTTGTGCCCGCCCGCCGACGCGGCGGGCTGTCAACCACCATCTACGCAAACGGTTCGGAATGTGGCGAAAGGGGGGCGACCGTAACCTCAGACGATCTGGCCCCGACCCAGTGAGTTCCAGTCTTTGAAGATGTGAACGGGATCGCAGAGCGAAGTCATTGCGGCGCTGTGGCCCGCGCCGATGAGCAGGCCGTGGACCCGCAGATGGAGCGATTTCCGCGCCGAGGCGACGGCAGCGCTGGTCGCGCTGGGGACCGGGAACTCCCCGTCACTGACGATGATTGCGTCCGCCCTTGACCATCTGGCGGTCTCAACGCGCTTGAGCGCGCGGGCGATGGGTTCGGCCACATCGGTCCCGCCGTGGAACGAGCAGCCGAGGAACTCCAAGAGTGCTTGCACGCCGCCACGCTTGACCGACAAGTCAAACTCGGCCACCTGGGTAGGTCCGCTGAAGGCGTACAAGAAGCACTCTCGCTTCTCGGCATTGGCAATGCGGACGGCTTCGAGGGTTACCGCCTTGGCGATGGTTTCGGGAGCGCCCTGCATGGAGCCGGAAGTGTCGAGGCAGACGATGATCGGGCCGCGGTCCTGTTTCTTCTTCTTGCGGTCGGCGTCGCGGGCCTCAGTCCCCGCATCGTCGGCGATCAACTGCTCCTTCTCGACACCGCGCACGTAGTACGTCGCCAGCGCCCGCTCGGCGCGCTTGGCGTGCCAGAGCAGACGTAGGGCCGGGCGGATGAACAAGACGGCTTCGGACGGGAGCATCCGCGCGATGTCGCCCGACCGTTCGACGCCGCGCGTGTCGTGCGGGACGATGGGCGTGTCGATGTCCCGGAGTTCGGCGGGGGCGCGGCGGACAGGGCCGAAGAGGCGTTCGAGGATCGGTGTTTCGTCGGGCTTCTCGGTGCTCTGCATCCGACCCAACTGACGCACAACGTCCTGAATCTGCGGGAGTCTCTTGAGCAGGTCCGCCAGCCGCTTGGCATCCTGCCAGCCGGTATGGCGGAGCACGGTGCGCGACAGGTCCCACCCCAGGCCGCACATGCCGCCGAGTTCGCCGAAGACTTCTTCGATGGCGGCCCAGGCGCGGAGGCGTTCGCCCCACGCAGCGGCCATCGCGGCGGCGGCTTCTTCGCCCGCTTTCGCAGTGGCCTGTTGTTCCGCCTGCGCCCGCATCTTGTTCTTGTCGGCTTGCGACAGGGGCGGCCCAGCCTTCTTCTTGGCCTCGGTGCCGCCGACCTGCTGCGGTTGGCGGCGCTTCTCTTCGATCGCCATCAACTCCCGAAAGAGTTGGTCAGCATTCCGCGCTGTGCGGGTGTCCGCCGCCGTCGCCTCGTCGATGATGCTGAGCATCACGGCGTCGGTGAGGTCCGGCGTCTCGCGGCAATAGCGCGGCAGGCCCGATTCGTTGAGCCACGCGACGATCTTCTCCTTGATCGGGGACGCGGGCCACGGGAGTGTGTGGGCCTGCGGGACGCGGCCTTCGAGCAGGGCCGCGCGAAGGTCGGTTACACCCGAAATGCGGGCTTCGAGGTCGCGCCCAGGCCCGGTAACGACGGCGGCGTAAAGCGCGTCGGGCAAGCGCTCCAGTGTGGCGTCACGGAGCGAGACGGTTGCGACGGAGCTGGTTGAAGGGTCGGCTGGCACGGCGGCTTATCCCGGTTCGTTGCCATCGCTGGTGCCGGTCGTCTCTTGGGCGGCATTCAAGTCCAAGTCCTTCTCAACCGGCAACTGCTGGAAGCCCTGCTTGGCCTTTTCGAGCCGAGCGAGAACATCGGTCGCCCGCTTGATGTGCTCCTGCAAGTTGCGGACAGCGGGCACGGCGAATGCAGGGTCGAGCCAGACGTGGCCGCGGATGTCCTGGTCCAACTGCTTGATGTGCTGGTTGGACCAGAACACAAACTGGTTGACTTCCTTGATCGCGGCGTCAACGCCGCCGACCCGGCCTGCGATGTGGGGCTTCGCATAGCTCATTGTGACCATGATTGGATCGTGCTGTACGGTCTCTTCCTCGTTGTAGTTGTAATGTGACTGCTTCTTGCGGGTCGAAGTCCTCGATACAACCTCAGTCCCACTTGGACTCTTGTAGAGCGGACGCCCTTGATCGTCTGCCTTCTGGACAACCTTCCCCTTGTCATCCTTCAGTTTCGCTTCCCAAGCAGCGGCGATTTTGTTGAACCGCTCCGGCTCACGTGGCGAGGCCGCGCCGGCCCTCTCCTCGTACCATTTGGCGAGGGTCGCCTGCTCTTCCGGCTTGTGCCAAAGGCAATGTTGGAGAAGCCAGCAATCCCACGCCGAGACCGCCGAACGCCCGTCGGTGTGCGCGGCGACTTGCAGCAGGAAGAGCGCCTTCCGCCAGCGCCGATCGGAGACGGGAATCTTCTGGTCCTGGCAGAACTTCCGCATCGCTTTCAGGAGTGACGCGACCTCAGCCGGGACCGTGACCTTGAGCGCGGCCGCGTGGATGTGCTCGACGTCCTGCGGGGTGAGACGGTCGGCTTCGGGGATGCTGGGCTTGGCTTGCCCGCGCAGGTCCAGCAACTTGCCGAAGCCCTCATCGGTGACGGGGCCGACGTGGAACCGCACGAGGAAACGGTCGTAGAGGGCAAGCAACTCCTCCTCTTGCGGCAGTTCGTTGCTGGCCCCGACGACGGAGACCAAGGGCGTCTTGACGCGCTGCGTGCCGTTGTCGAACTCGCGCTCGTTCAGGAGCGTCAGAAGCGCGTTGAGGATCGCGCTGTTGGCCTTGAATATCTCGTCGAGGAACGCAACGGAGGCCGTGGGCAGGTAGCCGTCGGTCTGACGTTGGTACTTGTCGTCCTCCAGCGCCTTGATCGAGAGCGGGCCGAAGAGTTCTTCGGGGACGGAGAAGCGCGTCAGCAATCGCTCGAAGTAGGTTGGGCCCGTGAACGCGAGCCGCAGGCGTCTCGCCAGTTCGCTCTTGGCCGTTCCCGGTGGGCCGATCAAGAGCAAGTGCTCGCCGGAGAGTGCGGCGAGAAAGGCGAGGCGGATCGGGATGTCGCGCTCGATCAACCCTTCCGCGAGGGCGTCGCGGATTCGTTGCAAACGGGGTTTGAGCGCGGTCGCTCCGAGATGACCATCGACCGAAACTCTGGGTATTGAACCGGTGGTTGCCGTCGCCACGAGAGCCTCCTCACTACAAGCAACAAGTGTAGTGATCAGACGCCTTGGTACGTCTCTCGGTTCCGAGACCGTTCCGATCCCCGCCCCACCCCCGATCGGAACCCCGCGTCAAATCGGCGGGGGCGCTAACCGAGAGAGTCAGAGAGTTTGAGAGGTTCGGCCGAGAGGGCGACGGGAACCGTGGGGGTTCTCGTCGGCCACCCGACGGGCCGGGCCAAGCCGAGAGCGCGGCTGCCAGCCCCGGCCCGCGTTTCGCCCCGGAATCTCCGACGTGTCCGCCACTCCGCCCGGCCGCCGAAAACCGTCCGGGCCGTAAAGCAAAACCGGCCCGCTTTCGCGGGCCGGTCAGAAGCTCCCCGAGAGCAACCCTCTTCGGAGGCTTGGGGACGCTCCAAATGACATTCGCCCTCCGATTCTCTGGTTAACGAGGTGAGGGTTCGGTTTAGGGACGGGGGTCACGCCCCGGCGTCTGCGATGCCAAACCGCTGCTTGAGCCGCTCAACCGTGAATCCCCAGTTCTTCGCGCGGGGCTTCGCTGCGGAGTTCTGGTTGCCGAAGAAGCCCTTCTCTTTAACGGCATCCTTGAGCGGCACGGTCTTGATCCATTCCACGCGGACCATGTGCTCGGCCTTCTCGGGGTCTTGCGCCACGGTCGTGTGTTTGGCGGCGCGAAGCGGAAGGGTCGTGATCGGCACCTTCTTCCCGGTGCCATTGTCCACCATGAACTCGTCGATGGGGACCACGGCCTCCTTCACGATGCCGACGCCGACATAACCGATCCCGCCCGGGATGTTGACCCAGACCCGGGCACCGGGCTCGAGCAGGGCGAGCGTGCGCGAGTACCACGCGCCGCCGCCGGCTGAAACGAACCCGTACTTGCGGGCCTCCTCCCAGTCGCGGTCCTCATCGGCACCATACGAGGCGTAAAACTCGCCGTTCCACGGGAGCTTTTCACGCTTCGCCTCCACCTTCTCCTCGACCTGCCCCGGGTCGGCTAGCCAGGCACGGCTCAGATACTCATTCTGCCCGTCCCGGAAGACGCGGAAGAACACGGCGTTAATCGAGACGCCGTACTCCTCCGCCAGATACGTGATGATCCGCTCTGAGCTGTCGTCCAACTCGCTCGCTACCAGAACGAGCTTGTGGGCCTCATTGATCGACTCCGGCATCTCCTCGACTTTGAAGCGCTCGCAGAACGCTTCATCTAGCGAAGTGGCCTTGTGCTCGGGATGGTACTTGGCGACGAAGGCTTCGAAGATGATGGCGATCTCGTCGTCCTCGAGGCCTCGCACCCATGACCCATAGTCGAGGAGCTGGGCGACCACCTCGCGGGGTGTCCGATTCCTCTTCAGCTCGATAACGATGAGCCGCCCGTCGGAGTCGATGGCGAGTAGATCGATGAACTTGCCGAACGCGGTCGGAACCTGCCGACCAATAAGGAGCCAGCCGGGATCGACGACGCTGATGTCGCCGGCCAAGACAGTCTCCAGGCGACTCTCGCTGTCCATGCCCGTGTAAGCGACCGGCTGAAGCGTGCCTCCGAGCTTCCACATTCCCACTTCGATCGGCATTCAGGATCTCCCTTCGATAGGCGCGGACTCATCGGGCGCTTTGTCGCCGGGCGCTGCCACTTCCGCGGCCTTCGCGCGCAGCCGCCGGTACGCCTCTGTGCTCAGCCATGTAGTGACGAGTTTTTGGAATCCGCGATCGTTCATGAACTTTGCGAAGATCTCTTCGTTCTGGTCCATGCGCTCGACAAACAGCGTCTCCAACAGGTTCTTGAACACGAGTTCGAACTTCTCGCCCGGGTTGACTGCAGCCGCCCGCTGAAGAGCCTCATCGGAAAGAGCCGCCTCGACGATCTGGTCGAAGAAGAGCTGGTCGGCTTGGTTGAAGTCTGTGCCGAACCGATCGTTGACCACGTCAATCAAGCGGGAGAGAGGCACTTGATCTTCGCGCACGATGCCGCTCCCGACTTCGGCGGGACCATCCAGGGGCCTTGCCTCGCTGTCTGTAAGGCTGATCGATCCTTCGCTGATCTTCTGGAGACGATAATAGTCGAGCCGTACATCATCGTCGAAGTCATAGCTAGGACCCGATTGGCGGTGCGGGAGCTTCGCCGATAGGTGCCGTAGGAAGACGTAGAGCTTTTCTAGGTCGGAATCTTGGTAGGGGATGACCTGACTCAGGAACGCATACAGGTTGCGGAACGCGCTGAGTTTCCCTCGCCAGAGCTCCGCCTCATCCGCGTCTTCCGTTTGACGCGCCTTGAACCGTGAGACGGCTGGGTCCAACGCTGCGTTCATCGCCTGGTGATCGGCATGGCTCTGCTTCTGGCGGGGCTTGAAGTACACCGCACAGAAGCGTTCCACCTCCTCCTGGAGGTACACACCCGACGAGTCCAACTCCGCCTTGATCTCGTAGAGGCGCGCCGGGTCCACTTCGTCACCCATCTGCGCGCCCTCGAAGTACGTGCGGAACGCTTCACGAACTTCCTCGCGGTTCTCGGGGACGAAGTCAAGGACGAACGTGTCCTCCTTCAATGGATGCGTTCGGTTCAGGCGCGACAGGGTCTGGACCGCCTGGATGCCCGCCAATCGCTTGTCAATGAACATCGTGTGCAAGAGCGGCTGATCGAAGCCCGTCTGGTACTTCTCGGCGACGAGCAGCACCTGATACTCGCCTGAACCAAAGCGCTCGGGGAGCTCCTTCTCCCGAATGCCGCCGTTCATGCCCTCTTCGGTGTACGTGACATCCTTGAGCTTGTCGTCCTCCACCGTGCCGGAGAACGCAACCAGTGTCTTGATGGCGTAGCCCCGCTCTCGGATGTACTTGTCGAACGCCAGCTTGTATCGCACCGCCTCGAGCCGGGAGCCAGTAACCACCATCGCTTTCGCCCGTCCGCCGATCTTGTGCCGCGTCACCGCATGAAAGTGCTCGACCATGATCGTGGTCTTCTGGGCGATATTGTGCGGGTGCAGCCGAAGGTATTTAGCAAGGGCACGGGCGGCCTTCTTCCGCTCTACATTCGGGTCCTCTTCGCACGCCTTGAGCAAGCGGAAGTAGGTGGCATAGGTGACGTAGTTCCTCAGCACGTCGAGGATGAACCCCTCCTCGATCGCCTGTCGCATCGTGTAGCGGTGGAACGGCTCCCCCTTGCGCCCGAACACCTTGAGCGTCTTGTGCTTCGGGGTGGCGGTGAACGCGAAGAAGCTCAGATTCGCCTGATGGCTGCGCTTCGCCATGCTGCGATAGAGCTCATCCATGTCCTCCACGCCGTCGGCGGCAGCATGCTCCTTGGCTTTCCTGACGAGTTCCTCGCCGCCAAGCACAGCCTTCAGCTCAGTCGCCGTCTCCCCTGATTGCGAGCTGTGGGCCTCGTCGATGATGACAGCGCAGCGTCTGGTGGGCAGCACGCCGGACCCAGCCTCACCGCGATCCTCAGCCAGTTTGAGCAGTTGCCTGGACACGAAGGGGAACTTCTGAAGCGTCGTGATAATCAGCGGCACGCAGTTCTCAAGCGCCTCGGCGAGTTGCCGGGAGTCGTCATCCACCTTCTGGACGACGCCCATCTTGTGCTCGAACTGGTACACCGTGTCCTGGAGCTGCTGATCGAGCACGACGCGATCCGTGACGACGATCACGGAATCGAACACCCGCTTGTTGTCCTCCGTGTGCAGCGACGACAGCCGGTGCGCCAGCCAGCCAATCGTGTTGCTCTTCCCGCTGCCGGCGGAGTGCTCGACAAGGTAGTTCGTCCCGACGCCATCGCGCCGCGACGCCTGCACCAAGGATCGCACCGCCTGAAGTTGGTGGTAGCGCGGGAAGATCATGGCCTCACGGCGCACCTTCGTGCCGTCCTCGGTCCGCTTCTCCTCCGACTGCATGTGCAGGAACCGCGCCAACAGGTCGAGGAGGCTGTCCCGCTCCAGGACTTCCTCCCAGAGGTACGCCGTGCGATAGGTGCGCCCTGCCGGGTCAATGGGGTTACCTGCGACGCCCTCCACCCCCTTGTTGAACGGCAGGAAATACGTGGCAGTCCCCGCCAGGCGTGTTGTCATAAACACGACCTCGGTATCCGCTGCGAAATGAACGAGCGTCCGCCGCTTGAACTCGAAGATCGGGTCGCGCGGGTCGCGGTCCTGCTGATACTGCCTGCGAGCGTGGTCGGCAGTCTGGCCCGTCAACGGGTTCTTCAGCTCCACCGTTACGATCGGGATTCCGTTCAGGCTGATCGTTACGTCAATGGACTTTGTCGAGTTGGGCCGGTACTGGAGCTGCCGCGTGATTCCGAGTCGGTTCCGAGCATACCTCTCCTCCAACTCCGGGTTCATCTCGTGGGCTGCCTTGAAGTAGGCCACACGCAGTGTGCGCCCGTAGCACTTGAACCCGTGCCGTAGGGTGGCCAGGCACCCGTGCGCATCCATCCACTTGCAGAGGTCGCTGATGATCTGCTCGCCGGTCTTCTCCGCATGGAGAGCTTCGAGCTTGGCCCATTCCTGCGGCTGCGTCTCGCGGATGAATGTGAGCACCTCGGCCGGGAACACCGCTCGCTCGCGGTCGAAGCCCTCACGGCTGAGAGATGCGTAGCCGTGCGCAAGCAGATACTGTTCGATGACAGTCTCAAAGGCGACTTCTTTGATGTTGGCTTGGGTCATGTCACTGCCTTCTCCAGCTTTCGCCTGAGCCACCACGCCGCAACGGCAGAATAAGGCTCCATATCACCGTTCCCGGCCGCGCCCGAGTGCCGCCGCACTTCAGTTTCCAATCGCTCTATCGATACCGGCCGTGACTGCTTCCACCACTCCAGAACGCCCGTGAGCACGCCCGCTCGGTTGTTCTTCAATCTCGCGACGTTGAGATTCAGCACATCATTCAGCTGGCCATTGAACACTGTGTCGCTCGACCGTACCGTTCCATCCAGTTCATAAATGATGCGATCTTCGATCCGATGCAACGGTTCTGCCGGATTCCACTTGAGATCGTCATCTCCCTTGTGCGTGTCGCAGTGTTGGAGCGTGCGAGGCTGACCCTCGCTGCCCATGCAGGCACCGAGAATGTTTCGGTAGACCAACTGAACTTCTGGATGTCCTGATTGGCAGCGCCAATGCTCGATCTTCATCGACTTGGAATCAGTGCGAATCCGGCCCGTGCAGTAGCAACAGAGCCCGCGCTGCTCGGTCGCCAGGCTGGCTCGCAGGTCGTCCTTTGCAGCGTAGTTGTCGTAGTCACAGTGCGCTGCGGTGCGATGCTCTACCAAGCTCGCGGGCTCCTGCCCTTTGGTGATTTGCCTCATTCGTTCCCCTCCATGAATGCGAGGAGGGTGCGGGCGCGAATCACTTCGGCATCATCCTCGCCGATCTGCGCGGCAAGTTGATCAAGGAGGGTCTTTGCCTGCTTGTACTTCTCCGTCGAGGTTGCCCGGGAGAGCTGGGTCAACAACTCCGCTACAACCGCGGTGCGCCGCGGCACCTCCATGATCTCCTCGAGTACGCGGCTGGAGTCCACGCCGAAGGACTGCGACGGGGAATGCACAGCACCATTGGCGATGATCTGAATCCGATCGTGCTCGACCTCGCCGATGACCTGCGGCGAATGCGTCGTGGCAATGAACTGACACTTGGGGAACGCCGCGGCGAGATGCCCGATGATCTGCCGCTGCCACTTTGGATGGAGGTGCAAATCGATCTCGTCGATGAGCACGACCGCCTCCGCCTTGGCCGTTGGGTCGGTCATCTCAGGATTGGCCTGCGCCAGGCGTCGCGTCAGGTCGAGCACGAGTGCCAGAGTGCCGCGCTCGCCGTCGGACAACCGCTTCACCGGAAGCGTCGACTTACCTCGGTCGATCAGTAGGATCGGCGTCTTCTCATCGCTGGCTCGCAGGTTTGAGTATCCCGGCAGGAACCGCCGCACTGTCTTCTCAAAGGTCCTGAGCACCCGATCCGCCGCTGGGTCCTCCGCCTTCAGCACCTCACGACCCCGCATCCACCAAGCGAACTCTCCGAGTTCGAGCGGTCGATCGGAGAAGGCACCCGCGTAGGCTGCCGGAACGCCGCCGCTCGCCGTTCCCGTGGACGGCGCACGCTCAGATGCCACGGCCCGCCGGGTCGTGAACAGCATGGCGAAGGGCCGCCCCGCGGGTTCCTTCCCGGTCGCGGTGCCAGGAGCATTGCCTACGAACCCTTCCCGCATCGGGGTGTCATGGACTTGCTCGCGAGGCATGCCGGCCTTCTTGACGCGAACGGCGGTTGACTCGCGGGGTTTGTGTACGAGGAAGGTGTACTCGTCTTTGCCGATCACAAGGCCGCATTTGACAGTCAGCGAGTCCGCACCGACGCGCATGTCCGCCGTTGAAAACGTGTTCGTCTTGGTGAGCCGCTTCACCGCCTGCTTGACTGTTGCCGATAGACACACAGCCAATGCATCGAGAATGGTCGTCTTGCCAACGCCGTTCACCCCGACAATGAGGTTGAATCCTGGCTGGAAACGGAACTCGGCGGTCTCAATAGCTCGGAGATTGGTCACCGAAAGGTGCGTCACTCTCATGCGGACCCCTCCACGCCAACTTGGCCCGTCACGGCGGCGGCGATCAGCGCTGCACGGCGCTCACGGAGCAGGTCAAGTGATTGCGCGAGCCTGGCGGCCAGTCGATCGGCGGTGGCGGTTTGATTTATGACCGTTTGAACAATGACTCGCTGCTCGTCTGTAGGTGGCAACAGCACCGGCACCGCGCCGAGAATCTCAGTGTCAAGCTTCTTTGTACCGTGAGACGACTGGTCGGTCTGTGACACGATGTATTTCTCAAGACCGCGAAAGTACGCCCAAAGGAATTCCGGCTCGATCAACGGGCGACACCGAAGCGCCTTCATGTCCTGGTTGATTGTGACCACGCTGGTCGTGATGGCAGTCGGGAAACTGTGCGCAAGGATCATTCCACGAATCACCACCAACACGCTCGCAGGCGGTATGTGCGCAAGGGTGGTTTCCTTCAGAGCCAAATCGGTAACATGATCCTCCGCATCAGCGATTCGGTCTCGCTTCATGTCCTTGGGTGACACCCACGGCATATCGCCGCCCCAGTACTCTGCGTTTGCCTTGTCGGGCGTCGATCCGCTGGTCACATCAACGAGATATCGCAATGGTGCGATCTTCCAGTGCGCGGGCACCTCACCCAGCCATTCGACCCCGGAGTCTTTCATGTGGGCATCGGGATTGAGGCCGCGCGTAACGGCGTGCGTGATCAGGGCGCGGCGCTTCTCGGCGAGGATGCCCAGAAGCCGCTCCTTTGCGGCGATCATCTCGTCAATCTTGGCGGTCTCGCGGTTGAGGTAGGCGGCGATGGCTTGCTGGCGCGTGAATGGAGGGAGCGGGATCGGGATTGAGGCCAGATCGCTCGCATTGATGGCCGGGTAACTGACTCCAACTGAACGACAGATGACTTCGGAGAGAAACTGTGGCTCTCTAAGCGCGTATCGACAGAAGCCTTGGTCCAGCACCCCGGGCATCGGGCGGACCACCGCGAAGCCCGTGGAGACGATCAGGTTCTCTGGCGGTTCGATGATCGGAGCGATTGCCTGCAGGTACGTTCTGACCGTCGAGATGATCACGTCTCCATGTCGGACCTGCCGCCGCGCTCGCGATGGCGCAGCCTCGAAGCGGTACGCGGCGATGTCGTGGATGCGACCATCCGAGTCCACGTTGCCGATGTCGATGTACTGGAGTTCGTAGTCGGGAGGCGTGTCCTCCCCGAGAGCCGCGTCGTTTATGGTTGCGGCGTACTTCAGTCGGCGGGTTGTTATGGTGGCCACGCTCATGTGGTCACCTCCCCGAGCAGCCGCAGGATCTCCTCTTCGGCCTTCTTCAGGTCCGCATCGATCTCGGCGAGTGGCCGTGGCGGCTGGAATGTGTAGAAGTGGCGATTGAAGTTGATCTCGTACCCGACGATGTCCTTCTCGCGGTCCATCCAGGCATCGGGCACGTACGGTTTGACTTCACGCTCGAAGTACGTCTCGATGCTCTCGGTAAGGGGAACGTTCTCGAAGTCCCGCAGATTGGCATCTGGCTCGCATTTGGAATACTTCGTCGGCTTGGCCGCCATCACCGGTGTAGCCGACGGCTCGCGGACAGTAAACACCTCGCGGAAGAGCTTGTGCTCGGCTTGCTTCCAGCGGGACTCTCGCTCCTCGATGATGGTCCCAATGCGTTCCTCGACGGCGTTCCAGTCGTCGATCGGCTCGCGGCCAAGGGCGGCATCGATCGCCTGCACATCGTCGAGCAGGTGGGGCACGGCGTCCAGATACCTGGACTTGGCGTCGGTGGACATCTGGTAGCGGAGACGCAGCGGCCGTTCCACGGTGACGCGGGTGTAGCCAAACTCGTCGTTTTGGAAGGTCCTGGAGCGGGCGGATGTATCGAACTTGCCGTACGCCTTCACGATCTCGTCAATTTGATCCGGCTCCGCACCCTCCTCGGCGTTCGGCCCTTCACCGATCTTGCGGCGCTTATCGCCCAGGCTGCGGCGCATGGGGATGTAGATATCGCGGGCATCGAAGAGATGTACCTTCCCTTTGCGGCGCTTCTCCTTGCGGTTGGTCACGATCCAGATGTAGGTGCCGATGCCGGTGTTGTAGAACATCTGTTCTGGCAGCGCGACCACGGCCTCAAGCCAGTCGTTCTCGATGATCCACTTGCGGATGTTGCTCTCGCCAGAACCCGCGCCACCAGTGAAGAGAGGTGAGCCGCTGAAGACGATGGCCAGTCGCGAGCCGTGCTTCTGCTGGGCGGGCTGGTTCGGCTCGAACTTGCTGATCATGTGCTGAAGGAAGAGCAGCGAGCCATCGTTGACGCGAGGCAGGCCAGCGCCGAAGCGACCGTCGAAACCCCTGGACTCGTGCTCGCGGACGATGTCCTTCTGCTGCTTCTTCCAGTCCACGCCGAAGGGCGGGTTGGCGAGCAGGTAGTCGAATCGTTTGCCCTGGAACTGGTCGTCTGTGAACGTATCGCCGAACTTGATGTTCTCGCCCGCGCCGTTGTGGGCAACCTCCTTGATGAGCATGTCGGAGGCGGCGGTGGCGAAGGCCCGCTTGTTGTAGTCCTGCCCGTAGGTGTAGAGCTTGGCGTCGAGGTTGTGCTGGGTTAGATAGTTCTGGGCCTCGGCGAGCATGCCGCCCGTGCCACAGGCGGGGTCGAGCATGGTGCGCACGGCGTCGCCGGAGAGCAGCTTGTCATCGCTGATGAACAAGATGCTGATCATCAAACGAATGACCTCGCGCGGCGTGAAGTGGTCGCCGGCGGTCTCGTTTGCCAGTTCGTTGAACCGGCGGATGAGGTTCTCGAAGGCCAAGCCCATCTGGCTGTTGGGTACAACCGACGGGTGGAGCGGGATCTCCGCGAACTTGGAAACGACGAGGTAGAGGATGTTCGCCTCGCGCATCCGCTCGATCTCGTTGCCGAATTCGAAATAGTCGAAGATGCGACGGACGTTGGCGGAGAATCCGTTGATGTAGCTGACGAGGTGCTTGTCGATGTGATCAGGATCGCCCTTGAGCTTTGCGAAGTCGAGCGGCGAGTGGTTGTGGAACTTCTGACCAGCGACCTTATCGAGAATGCGGTCGAGGGCATCGCCGGTGATCTTCGATCCGGACTTGGACTTGTGCTTGTCGTGAGCCGCGAGGACCTTCTCCTTTGTTCCGGCAAGGACGCAGTCAAACCGGCGCAGCACGGTCATGGGGAGCATGACGCGCTCGTACTGCGGCGGGCGGTATGGCCCGCGGAGCAGGTCGGCAATCTGCCAGATCACATTGGCGAGGTCTTGATGGTTGGGCATGTCTCGGTTTCGTTCAGAGTCGCTCAGCGACCTCGGCGTTTCGGAGTGCGACGTTGGAGCCAGTTATCGATGGCGTCCTTGTGGAAACGCCAATGCTTGCCAACCTTGAGCCCCGGCACCTTGCCCTCTTGGACGAGTTTGTAGAGCGAGGACTTGGAGAGCTGGATGTACGCCGCGAGGTCATCGATGGTCATGACCGCGGGCGGGGATGCAGGCGGCTTGCTGGGGGACCGTGCTCGGGGCATGTCGCGGATGGTATCAGTTCCTGACAGTTCGTGCTCAGGAGTGGAATCGGCAGATCCAGCGCCCGGGGGCGAGTCCTGGTCGAATCGGGGGCATGCTCAAATGGAGAAGGTTCCCGTCCCCCCGCCGCTGGAACTCGACCCGCTCATGCTGCCCGAGCCGCTCCCGGACGCGGACGACGATCCGGACATCGAGCCGGAGGTCGAGAACGAGGACGACCCGCTGGACTTGCTTCCGGACGATGAGCCACTGCTGGATGAGCCGCTGCTCGATCCGGACATGGACCCCGATCCCGAGCCAGAGCCGGACCCACTCCCTGAACCAGACCCCGACGCGGAGGAAGCGCGGCCTGAGCCGGAACTCTGGGCGGTCGCGGGCATGTCGTTGTGGACCCAGACGCCCTCGGCCAGAAGCGTGTTGGTGCCGGCGATGTGGATGGCCACCGTGCGCGTTGGCGCATCGACCCGCAGGACCGATACGACCTCTTCCTCTTCCATCCGCTCATCAATCAGGAAGTCACCGGGCTGGACGAACTCGGCGGATGCGAAACCCCACTCGTCGCCGCGGCGGATCATGAACGGGTGCTCGGGAGTCGCCTTCAGGCGGCGGTTGATGACCATGAAGCCGTGGTGCTCGCCGAGGTGGATGCTCGCCACCCGCGCTGCGACGGGCGTCGCGCCGTGCAGTCCGTGGTGCGAGAGCCAGTTATACTGAGCGCGGTACGGCACATCGACCTCGAGGCCGGGGACCAGGATGGATGCCACGCGGTCGCCGGGCTTGAGGTTCTCGATGGGCGTGAGGCGGCCGTCCTCGAGGCGCACGAGGGTGCCGAAGAGGAGGCAGTTGCTGCCGGGGCCAGAACCCGGCCCGCTCCCGCCCGGACCCGAGCCGCCGGGACCGGACCCACCGGGTCCGGAGCCGCCCCCGCTCGATCCACCACCGCCGGATGAGCCGCCACCTGACGACCCGCCGCCGGATGAGCCTCCGGAGGATGCGCCGGACGAGGCTCCCGAACTCATGCCGCTGCTCGCGCCGGACGATGCGCCGCTCGACATCCCGCTGCTGCCCGATCCGCTCGATGACCCCGATCCGCTCGAAGAGCCAGACCCGGAACCACTGCTGGACGACCCACTCGAAGATGATCCCGAAGAGGATGACCCGCTGGACGACATCGAGCCGGAGGAAGAACTGCCTGCGGACGAGGACGGCGAACCGCTGCTCGAACCCGACGATCCTGAAGGCATGGAATCGCTCGACCCGCTGCTCGACGGCGTGTGCGTCGTCCCCGACGTGTTGCTCGTGAAGGCGCCGGTGGTGTAGAACGTGAGCGTGGGCGTTCCGCTCGGGCCGGTCGTGTAGATGACATCGCCGGTCGTCGAGTAGCTCGACGGCATGCTCGGGGTGCTGGTCGGCGTCGAGTAGGTGCTCTCGGGCGTCGAACCCGAGGGCGTGGAGTAGTTGCTCGACCCGCCACCCGTGGGCGGACGGCCCGTCGCCCACACGGGGATGTATAAGTAGTATCGGGTCGGGCCGTCGCTCATCGGGCGGCCTCCTGCGGGGTCGGCTTCGGGTTCGGTTCGTACCAGCCCTGCGTGCTCACCGGCTTGCCGCACTCGGCGGATGCGGCCTTCACCGCCGCGCCGAAGTCCGTGCGGTCGAACGCCTGCAGCTCACTCCCAGGCGAGCAGTTGATGACCCGGAAGCGGTGCTTGTCGAAATGCGGGCGCAGGGCCTCGAATCGCCGGGCCAGCGAGTCGTACAGGACGTTGTTGTGCCGGATGGCATTGGGTGCCCGGTGCTCGTCGAAGGCGTACCTGCGGTCGGCGGCCATCTTGAAGTCGCAGCCGAGCAGGTACACCGTGCCGAATCCCAGGTGATGCAGTAAGCGCAGCGCCACCAGCATGACGCTCCGCTTGCCGGTGATCCCGAGCGAGTCTGCGTGCTTGGCGTCGTTCCCCCACGGGACCGAATCGCCCGTCAGGAACCGCTCATGGTCGAAGTGATCGGCGCGGCGGAAGAACAGCACGCTCGGCATCTGCCGGACTCGGAAGGCGCTGTTGCGCATGGTGCCGTCGGGGTTCTGGATGCGGAGCCGCTTGTCCCAGGCGCACGTCGGCACGAACTTCAGGATGCCGGGGTCTTTCCAGCCGGTGTCGATGAAGCGACCCGGGTCGTCCACGCACGTCCAGAGCGTGGGGCGATGCACCGACCAGGAGTTGTTCACCCCCATCGTGACGATGCCGCGCTTGTTGAGCTGCGAGAGGTCCACCTGTGTGAGCGACGGTCCCGAGAGGATCAGGAATGCCGAACGCCCGCGGTAGAAGCCCGCGAGCGAGACCGAGTCGAAGTCGGCGGTGTAGAGGCGCAGGCCGTCCCGCGCGGGCTTTCGCGCCTTGAGCCCCGCCTGGAGCGCCGCGATGTCCGACTGGTTCTCACGCACAGCCACACCCCCCACGGCCCTCCTTGGCCGCAAACCGCCCGACGATGTACCGGCCCTCGGCCCTCGGTGCCGTCACCGTGCCGACCTGGCCAATCCGATCCAGCCACCACGCGGGCGGCCGCACCGTGGGATGCAGACCCTCGCCGGCGACGGTCGTCCGACTCGGTCGCGTGCAGATCGAGAACACGAAGTGCGCCTTGGGGCGGCCGACACGCCGCATCTCGGCGAGCACCGCGTCCACATCCTCCGGGAGCAGGTGCTCCAGGGCATCGAAGCTCGTCACCACGTCGGCTACGCCGTCGAGCAGGCCGGTCTTGTGCATCGCCCGCGTGATGTCCGCTTCGGGGAAGGCGAAGTCGAGGCCGAGCCCGTCGATACCTGTCCGTCTCAGCGCGCCGAGGAAGTCATTCCGCCCGCACCCGAAGTCCACCACGAAGCGAGGCTTGAGGCGCTGCACGAGCGGGATTGCGGCCGCTCCGTGGTTGGTTGCGCCGTATCCAGTTCCGGGCGCGGCGAAGCGCGACGCCAGCGCAACGTACTTGGTCCGCTCGTGCTCGCGGCGGGCGTCGAGGGTCGGCTTGGGTTGGGTGGGAGTCGTGGTCATGCGCCTCCCTCGATGTAGATGTTGAACTTGCGATCTTCGTCGGCCGGGTCGGCGATCTCGATCAGGCTCATCGCCTCGAACACCCACACCGGCCTGCCCTTGCTGTTGCGCTCACAGGTGAGCTGCACGCAGACACCCTCGGGGATCGGCACGAGCCTGGGCTTGAGCGACCGCGCGGGCGGGCACTTGGGGAGCACGCCGGGGAGCTCGCACACCGGCCCGAGCCCCAGCAGGCCGCCGAAGCCGGAGCCCGGGTCGAAGTCGTTCATGTGATGGGCCTCGAAGCGGTTGATCGCCAGCCGCGTCGGGTCCTCGCCGCCCCCGGCCAGTTGCGACGACAGCCCCTCGGGCACGGGGACATAGCGGAGGTAGGTGTCGCTGCCGGGGTCGCCGTCTATCCGGGCCTCGAGCCACGGATAGCGCCAGCGGTTGTTCTCGGTGGGGATGGGCTGCGCTGCCCCGAGGATCGCCGTGACGCGGCCGGGCGAGGGCTGGCCCATCTCGATGACCGCCCACTTCTCGCCGGTGCCCTCCTCCTTCCACAGGATCGGGATGCCGCCCATGGGCGTGCTGGCGAGCACGGTCTCGTCGGGAGCCAGCTCGCAGGTCGTGTCCGTCTCGTTCGTGATGAATACCCGCGCGGGCGTGACGCCCGTGAGCACGCAGCGCCCGAGGTCGCCGGGCTTGATCGGCTGGAGGGCCAGCACGAACGAGAGCGACGGCGACTCGTCGGTTGCGATCTCGCCTGTCAGCGGCGTGCGGCTGTGGAACGTCCGCTCTTGGTCCTCGTTGTCGGGCTGCACGAGCACGCCGGTGATGGACAGCGCGTGGTACGGATCGATGTCATCGTCGGAGTCGTTGCGGACCAGCACGATGCCGCGCTGCGCGGGTTCCAGCGCCGGCCCGGCGTTGGAGTTCCGCTCCCGCCGGCGCAGATCGACCGCGGCATCGACGAAGGCGTTGTACGCCGCCGCGGGGATGCGGAGCGGTTGGCCCGACCGGACTTTGCGGAAAACGTCGCCCATGTGTTAGATTCCCATTCCGGCGAAGTTGCCCTCGTCGTACACGCGCTCGACATACGCCGCGACCGGACGCTTCACGATCGCGTGCGAGCCCGTGTCCTCCTGGTCGGCGTACCGCACCCACAGGTACTCCCACCCCTTCTTGCTGATGCCGCCGATGTCGCCGACGGAGATACCGCTCGCGTTCGGGCTGGCCGCGAACCGGAAGGTGATCTCCCAGTCGTCGTCGGGGTCGGTACCGCGCCGCGCGCCCGATGCGCCCAGGAACAGGACCTCGCCCGGCTGGAACCCCTTGAAAGCCCCAGAGTTCACCTTGCCGGTGAGCGTGAAGAGCGTGCCCTTGTACGACGGCGTCACCTGGTCGTTGGTGAAGTAGTGCGTCTCGGAGAACTGGAAGACCGGGACGGTGATGTCCACACCCTCGACGCCGTCGGCGGTAACGCCGATCGCGCCGCCGAAGTCTGGGGCCGACGAGCCCGAGGGCGCGTGCGAGGAAACGGTGTCCTTGCTCTGGGTGATGTGCTGCGTGCCGCCACCGGTGTCGAAAGAGAAGATGCTCTCACCGGGCTCCGGGAGCGATCCGCCCTGGGCCTTCCCGTAGCGGACCACGGCCTCCCACAGCTCATCGCCGACGGGCTCGACGGAGGTGGATTGCCGGGGCTGGCCGTCATAGGTCGCGGGGCTTGTGGTCTCGGCGGCGTTGCGGGCCGCGAGGTCGTCGTTGGTCCCGCGCACGGTGTAGATCAGTTCCGCCGAAGGGTTGTCGCCCTTGGTGGACTTGCGGCTCTCGAACTTCTCCGTCACCGTGATCGCCACGAACGATTCTCCTTACGCGAACGTCAACCCGCCGCTCTGGGCGGCGTCGGCCAGACGCTTGGTGTGCTTGGCGGTCTGCTCGGTCGCGCGAGCGGTGCGCTCGGCGGCCCCGCCGTCGGACTCGAGTCCCTGCGCCGCGCGGGCGTTGAACGTGCCCCGCACGCTGATCCCATTGCCGATGACCTCGCCGAGCCCCGCGAGCCGGTCCTCGAACTCGGCCATCAGGTCGCGCGGCGTGCGACCGGGGCCGCGTTCGGCGTCCGCCGCCTCCCGCTTCTGGCGGGCCTGCTCGATGGCATCGGCGAGCTTCTGCTTCGCGGCATCCAGCGCCGCCTGCGACTCCGCGAGCCCCGCCTCCGTGTTCGCCTTGAACGCGGCCTGGGTCTCTTCAAAGTCACGACCGATCCCGGCAAGGGTTGCCTCGTGCAGGGCGGCGGCCTGTTCGCGCTCGGCGGCGCGCTGTCCCTCGCGCTGGGCCACCTGCCGCTGGGCCGCGCTTTCCAGTTCCGCCAGGCGAGATTCGAGTTGATCATCGACGGCCCTCTTCGCGGCGTCCACGTCGAGCCCGGAGTCGAACAGGCCCTGGATCTCCAGCATCCGCTTGGCGACCCATGACGTTGCCGACTCCCAGACCTGCTGGAAGCCGGTGGTGAAGTTGGTCCAGGTCTTGGACAGGAACGACGTGGTCTCGATCCACGCGACTTCAAGGGCGTGGAAGACGATCTCCGCGGCGGCTAGCGCCCCGTACCACATGCCGTAGGCGGTCGAGACGAAGAACTCCTTGGCCTCGAGCCAGACCTTGTTCAGCGCGGCGACGCCCTGCTGCCAGACCACCTTCAAGGAGAGCCACAGGATCTCGGCCGCTAGTGCGATGTCACCCGCCGCGAGGGCGTCGGAGATCCCGCCGACGACCTTGGCCACCCAGTCGCGCAGGCGCGTGAACTGCTCGCCGAGCCAGGCGAGGGCCTCCCCGCCGACGCCGGTGGTGACGATGAGCACGCCGCCGAGCGCCACGATCGCGGCGATCGCCAGCCCGACCGGCGACAGGATCGCAGTGATGGCCGCACCGATCATGCCGAAAGCGGCCCCGATGCCACCGATCACACCCGCGACGATGCCGAGGGCCGCGCCAATGCCCGAGACGATGTACCCCAGCGCGACGATAGCGATGCCCGCCACGGCGACGGCGGCGGCGATCTTGAGCGCCCACACGACCGTCTCCCGGTTCGCCTTGATCCAGGTCGTGACGCTCACGACGATGCGGGTGATCCGCTCCGCGAGGTCCTTGAGCGTGGGTGCGAGCGCCCCGCCGATGGTGAACACACCTTGCTTGAGCACCGTCCAGAGGGTCCCGAGCGCGTCGTTGAGGGCGGCGGCGTCGCGGGCCGTCTCGGTGCTAACCGTGAGGCCGAGGCGCCGAGCCTCTTCCTGCATCGCCTCGATGCCCGCCGCACCGTCCGCCATGAGCGGCAGCAGCTTGGTCCCGGCCTTGCCGAAGACCTCCATCGCCAGCGCAGCGCGGAGAGCGGGGTCGCGCACCTGCGAGATGCGCTCCGCGAGGACCTTGAACTGTTCGTCCGGAGAGAGGCTCGCCAGTTGGGCGGCACTGAGCCCGAGCCGGCCGAGCGCGTCGCCCGCGGATGCCGACCCCTGCGCTGCGCCCGCCAGCGTCCGCTGCATGTTGCGGATGCCGGATTCCAGCGTCTCCAGGTCCGTGCCGGAGAGGTCAGCCGCGAATCCCAACTCGGACAGGGCTTCGACACTCACGCCGGTCCGCTGGCTCATCTTGTCGAGCATGTCGCCCGTGTCAGAGAAGGCCTTCGCCGTGCCGAGCAGCGCCGCGACCGCGGTCGCGCCGATCCCGGCGAGCCGCGTGCCCACCGACCTGAGGCCAGCCCCGAAGGCTTCGAGCTGCTTCTGGGCGCGGCGAAGCCCGGCGGTGAGCTTGTCGCTCACGCCGAGTTCGACGAACGCCCGTCCAGCCCGGATGCCCCGCGTGTCGGCCACCGATCAGGCTCCCTTCCGAATGGAGTTCCGCCACAGCAGCGGCAACTTCGGCCGCTCCTGCTCCAGCGCCGGGGCCATGTATGGCCGCGCGGCGATCTTGACTCTCTGCGATGTGAGCTTCCCGCCTCTGCGACGCAGCACGACGGTGTCGCCGCCGTACTCCAGCACGTTCGGGGCGACGCTCTTCTTGAACCCCACGGGGCCGACGACTACGGAGTCGGCCGCCTTGTCGTACCCGAAGAGGATGAGCCGGCGCAGGCTCCCCTCGTGGGAGTGGGGAGGCTTGCCCGCGGGCGCGGAGCCCTTGCGCTTGCGGATGCTCGTGCGGGCCGCGGTGCGGATGAACGCGCCGGCCTTGCTGAGCACCTTCCGCTTGGCCCCATCGACCGCGCGGACCACCGCCGCGCGGTCGAAGAACATGTCCTTGATCCGCATGGTGATCACACGCCGCTCCCGCTCGCGGGCGTGCCTCCAGCGAGGCCGCTGCCCTTCTCGAGGCCCTTGTTGAACGACGCCTCCTTCTCCTTGCGGAGACGGCCCGAGCCGATGAACAGGCCGACGATCCCGGTGAGCGCGGGTAGCGCCGGGCCGAGTACCGGAAGGCCCGCCACTGTGGGCCCGACGGTGTCGAGGGCCGACAGCGTGAGCTGGCTGAACAGGCCGCGGAGTTCGCCGGCCTTCTCGATGTTGCCCTTCCACTGCGCGCCGGTCGTCTGCGTCTGGTTGAACCAGTTCTGGTACTCGACCTCGGCCTCGTTCAGGCTGAGCGTGGACGGCAGCCCCGTGGTCTGCTGAATGTTGTTCGGCGTCTTGACCTTCACGAGGTCGCCCAGGTCGAAGCCCGCGCACGACGCCAGCACAAGCGCCATGAGCATCAGGCCGACGATGTAGACGTAATGGCGGGTGGAAAGCGAGCTGAGGAACTTCATCCGTGAGCCTCCTGCGGCATGGGGGGGAACTTGCCGTCGATGAACACGTCCTTGAGGACCGACACGCCGACCTTGATGGGTCGCTGGCGCTTGGCGAAGGGGTCGAAGTCGCTGGGGTTGAGTCGGCGGGATCGCTTGGGGTCGCGGTGGATGTTGGCGATGAGCGCCATGACGGCGGAGGCGATCGACCAGTCGTGGCGCTGCCTGCCGTCGAGCATCGCCACGAGATCACGGAGTGTCAGGGGGCCGGGGTCGATGCCGAGGATTCCGGCGCACTGGTGGACGAGCTTCCAGCAGTCGGTTCCCCGGAGAGCAGGCGGTCCGCCAGCCGGTCCAGTTCCCCGCTGTCGAGCTTCTTCTCCACCAGGTCCCGAGCCCGGTCCATCACCTTCCGTGTGGCCTGGAGCACCCGCCCGAGGTTGGCCCGGTCCCTCGGGCTCGGGCAGAAACCCACGAGTTCCTCCAGCACCGCCGTCGTCGCGGCTTCGATGGCGTCGCCCGCCATCGCCTTGCCGAACTCCTCGTCGGAAACGCTGCGCGTGTCCGCTTCGGGTTTGCAGATGGCGTAGACCACGTCGCAGAGCAGGACGGGATCGCGGATGAGCTTCTCGATCAGCGTCCCCTCGATGACCTGCATGAGGTCCTCGCCGGTGAGGCCGCGCACGCGCTTGATGGCGGTGACGTTGATCTCGACCGACCACTGCCGCCCCTGGTTGTCCTTGAATGACCGCATCCGTGCCTCCGTGAATCAGGACCCGACAGGAATCCGACGCCATTCCGACAGCGATCCGACAGGCTCAGCCACCAATCCATGAAGGCGCCGTTGCCGAGTACGTCACCTTCGCCGTGACCGACACCGTGATCGCCTCCTCCAGCGCCTCGTTCCGCGAGAAGTTGGTGATGGAGAAGTCCGCCTGGAGGCCCTGCCCGCTGGTCTCGTCGAGGATCTGGAAGCCGATCGGGTCGTTGCCGAAGAAGGCGTTCTTGATGGCGGTGAACCCGGCATCTGCGGTATCCCACACCATCTCGAACTCGACGCTGGCCTCCTTGAGCGTGGCGACGGTGGCACGCCACCCGCTGTTGGCGCGGGTCGTCACGTCCGCCTCGCCCGCCTCCAGGTTGAGCGTCACGTCGCGGGTGTTGCCCAAGACCACCCATGCTCCGCCGCCAGCCTGACCGCCGACCTTGTAGAGCAGCTTCGCTTCCATGCCGAGTTTGATGGCCATCGTCGTACTCCTTCGCTCTACCCGGCCGTGTGGCCGACAACGTACATGGTCTCGCCCGCCTTGCTCCGAACCTGAAGGTCCACCAAGTTGACCCGCTCAAACATGTACTGGACGCCGGGGGCCATCAGCACTTCGCCACCCTTGCCGTCCGACAGGGTCGCGTCCTGGGTGTTCTTGTGCGACGCCGTGAGCGTGAACGTCGCCACGAGCTTCGTCGTTGACAGCGGCTTTTCCTCGCTGTCCAGATCAACCGTGATGACGATGACATTCCGCACGGCTATCTCCGGACCCTGTAGGTGGCGCTGAGGACGCTGGTGAACACGCGGTGCTGCTCGAGCGACTCGCTCGACACCACGGGCTCGTGTGCGATGCCCGCCCATGCCGCATCCGGGGCGTCGGGCAGGCGTTTCAGTCGCAGGTGGTCGGCGATCTCCTCGACGAGGTCGAGCAGCGCATCGATCTCAGCCTGATCGCCCTCTGCGGGCAACTTCCTCTGCACGCCGACATCCACGACACATTCGAACGTGCTGCTGTCGCGGCTGGCGGCCGCGATTCCGACCGTGCGGGGCACGACCGACACCCGCAGTTCCGCAAGGTCCTCCAGCGTGAACGCGGGCTGGTACATCCGCACGGCGTTCACAGGCTGAGAGAACGTGCCCGCGTTGATGTGCGAGGCGACGGCGTCGGCGATGGTGGCGATGGCGCTCATGGGCGTCCCTCCGCTGCGGCGCTCAGACCTGCCACCTTGCCCTCGAGGTAAGAGACGCGGCGCTCCATCGCCTGGTAGTCCGCGCGGATGGAGCGAGCCTCCCCGATGAACTCGTCAAGCCGCTTCTCGACCTGCTGGAGCTTGGTAGTGACCACGCCCCACTGGATCGTCATCGCCCCAGCGGCGAGGATGATGGTGACGAGCACACCCGCCCACCGCGCCTTGGTCCCGTTTTGTCCGTTGCCATCCGCCATTACGACTCCGTGCCGATGTGCTTGGTGTGAATCCGAAGAACCCTGCGGTATGGGTCGCTGTACCGGAACGGCGGTTGCCCGCCCGGCGCGTTGACCTCGTACACGAACACCTGCGTCCCGACCGTCTCGCGCACCTGATCACCGGCCCGCGGAAGCGTCGGGCCAGCGCCGAGGTCGAGGTCCGCCGTCCGGATCAGAAAGTCGCGCGACTCCGTGCGATGGATCAGCCCGGCGTCATCTGCCTGCTCGAACTCAGTCCGGCCGATCGTGGCCTGCACTTCCTTCTCCTCCACGCCCCGCCGGTAGACCACGGCCCGGCTCATGTGCCGATGCCTCTGGTCATCCAGAAACGCGGAACCTTGATCGAGCAGGTCGCCCACCGGAGTCTCCGATCACTGCGACATCCGCACGCGGACGACCGTGTCCGCGTCCACGGTGGTCTTGATGCACTTGCCGATGAGCTTGTTGGCTCCGGCCGCCGCGTTCTTGGTGGCGACCTGACCGCCGGCATCCCAGTACGTCAGCGTCCCGATCGGGATGGAGCTGCCGACGCCGAGGGCCTTGGGGAACTCGAAGACGCCGGTGACCGCGAGCGAGCCGAGTTGGCCCGCCTTGAGGTCCACGCGGGTGACTCCGACCATCTCGCTCTGGACGACGATTGTGCCCGCGGGCGTATCCGCGACCGGGGTGTAATCGAGCGCTGCGCCTTCATGAATGAACTTCGCTGGCATGAATGAACCTCCTGCGGGACCACCGGGTTCGACCTCGCCGCCGGTCCCGCCGCCGATCGGCACTTCGTCAGCCATCAGACCTCGCCCTTGCTCTTGACCGCCGCACGGGAATCCTGCATGGCGACCCCGAAGTCGAAGTAGCCGCGCCACTGCATCCCGAGTTGGTTGAAGTCGGTGTCGCCGCTCTCGATCGTCGGAGTGCGCTTGCCGCGCAAGTACGCGATCTCGATCGCGGCCACGTCCGCCGGATTGGCGAACAGATACCACGCCTTCGCGCTCCCGCCCGCGAGCCCCTGGGCGTTCAGGTAGGGACTCGCCACCGGCTTCCACTTGCCCGCGTGCGGGTTGACGGCGGGCTTGCCCTTGTCAGTCGTGGTCGTCTCGTTGATCCGCGTCTCGGTCATGAGCACCTGGGCCGTGACCTTCAGAGCCGACGGCACGAGGAGCACCGAAGGGGTCAGCAGGATGGGCTTGCCGTCGGTGTCCGTCTGGTCGAGGAACGCCTGCTCGGCCTGCGTGAGCGAGTCAATGCTGAGGTTGGTCGCCGCGCCGGAGATGAAGTTCTTATTGCCGACACTGAAGAACGTGGCCGGGTTCGCCAAGAGCAGTTCGAACACCGCCTCCTCGCGCTTGAGGGCGGACATGCGGCCGATGATGCGCGGGATCTGGAGGAACGCACCCAGGTCGTCGTTGATCATCATCTGCCGATTCAGCGCGAACATCTTGCCGAACGTCTCGACCTTGTTCGTGTACGCCTGCTCGGACAGCCCGGCGTGCTTGAGCTCGCCGTCGGGGCCGACCTTTTCGAAGACGCCGGTGCCGGTGAGCCGGTAGCGGGTGACCTCCTTGAAGTCGCTCACGTCCGCCTCGGCGCAGAACATCGCCACCACGCTCTCGACAGCGGTGTAGGCTGCGAGCATGGTCTTGTTGGCGACGTTCGAGAGGATGCCCGACAGCGAGATGGTCGTGAACCCGCTCGACGCGCGGATCTCTCGCTCCTGCTGGCGTAGCACCTTGTTCGCCTCGAACGCGGTCTGGATGAACTCGTTGTCCACGCGGTGCATGCGAGCCGAACCGCCCGCCGCCTCGATCGCGTAGGCCAGAACGCTGTGGATGCCCGCACCGCTGAGGTTGCCCGACACCGCGGCGTTCATCGTGCGCTGGTCGTACCACTTGGCGACGGCAGCCTCGGGGATTCCCGCCGACAGGCACAGCGCCGCTTCGATGGTGCGCCCCGCCTGGGCCGGGTCCGCGTCACGGCGAACCCCGCCCGAGGCCAGGGCCGGGCGCTCGGCGCGGAGCACCGCGAGCTCGGTCTTGGTCACGTCCCACCCCTCGGCGATGGCCTTCGCCTCGATCTCCGCGTGCTTGCCGCCCCCGACGGCGCAGACGCGGCGCACGTCGGCAATGCGCTTGGTCTCCGTGGCGGTCGCCGCGCGGATTTGCGCGATCACGTCGTCGGCACCGGGTTCCGCATCCACGGCGGTTGCAGTGACAGCGGCGGCCTTCTGCTCCGCATCGAACATCGCCTGAAGGCTGGTCTTCTGGCTATCGCTGAGCGTGGCGGCATCGAAGCCCTTGGCGGTGAGCCACTGATCGAACGTCATGTCGTCCTCCTTGATCGCTGCCGCCGCGACGCTCGCGGTCGTGTTGTCGTCTGCACCGAGGGCCACGAAGCTCACCTCGCCCAGCACGCTGCGGCGGGCGATGTGGACCGGCCCCTCGAACTCGCGGCCGTTGGCGACCGCCTTCTTGCCCTTGGGAATGAACTCCATCCCGCCCGGCTGCGCCATCGCGCCGAGCGACGCCTGCCACGGGAATCCGTTGCGGCTGCTCTCGACGATCTCGCGCGCCACCGGCCCCGCGCCGGAGATGACGCCGGACACGAGCAGTTGCGAAGCCTCGATGCGTACCGCGTCGGTGTGCCCCACAATCAGGGAGCGGTTGTGGTCCTTGAGGATGGGCCGGCTCTTCGTCCCGCCCGCGACCTGAAGGCCCGCCAGATCAACCACCACCGGGTGCGGCCATCCCGCGAGCATCATCGCCCCGCCCGTGTAAGCCGTCATCGAGAAGCGCCGCAGCGCGGGGGCACTAGCATCGCCGCTGGCGGTGGCTTCGATCCAACCCTCGACGGGCGCGCAGAGGTTGAGCAGTCGCTCATTCGGCATCGTCGCCCTCCTTGCCCGCGGGCTGAAGCGACTGCGTCGGCTCCAGGGCGAGCCCAAGCTCCTTCATCAGCGTGACCTCCTTGGCCCGCTGACGAAGCTCGCTCTCCCAATCGCGTCCCTGCTTGGCGTACTCGCTGGCCAGCGTGGTGGTGTGCGACGACAGCCGCGTCTGCTGCGCCGTCGCCTCCTTGGCGGGATCGACGTGCTCGTTCCCATCCCAGAACCACTGGTGCGATAGCCCCTCGCCGGTGGCGACGAGCGTTCGGATGCGGAGGGGCAGCAGGCCGGAGACGATCACCGCCTCACGGAGCCAGGCCGCGAGCACGCGATCGAGCACGACGCAGGCCATGTGGTCCTGCTCGACGCGGATGCTCTTGAAGTACGTCTGGTGGTCTAGGCGGCCCGAGGCGTAGTTGTACCCCGAGGAGTTGCACGCCGCGACGTTGAACGGCATGTTCAGGCAGCGGGCGATCTCGTTGAGGATCTCGCGCTTGAACTCGGCGTAGGTGGTCGAGGGCTGCTCGGCCTGGACCTGGGCCATCTTCCAGCCGCCCGGCATGGTCAGTAGCGACCGCGCCTCGAGCTCGATGGTGTCCAGCGGCTCGACGCTCTCTGCCTCGCCGTTGGCGGGCGCATCGGTGTAAAGGATGCCCGCGAAGTCCGCGGCTGTTTCGGCCGCACCGAGCACCGCGAGGGTGAACCGGCGCAGTTGCGCAAACAGCGGGAGCGCCGGCGTGATGTCGGGTACGCCACGGCTCTGGCCAGGGCGATCGGACCGGAAGTAGTGAATGACCGCTTCGGCGGGAACGCGGTCGTACTCCAACCCGAGGAAACCGGTGCGTGCGTCGCCCGGATGCTCCTTCAGGATGTGGTACTCCGACGGGTTACCCGCGTCGTCGAACACAATGCCGTCCACGGCGTCGTCGTTGAGGAATGACAGGTCCGGCGTCGCGACCTGATCCGCTTCGATGAGACGGATGTCCAGCTTGACAGGTGTCGGCAGGCCCGGGTTACTCACGAGCACCGCAAAGACCTCGCCGTCGGTCGCGCGGGACGCCCGCATGGTGCGGAGCTTATCCGGCAGGCCGATGGCCCTTGCCCAGGCCATAAACGCCTGCTCGATGCGCTCGTTCCCGCCGTCATCCTCGGTAAGCAGTTGCAGACGCGGGCCGGTGCCGACCACGTCGTTGGCGAGCGTGAGGACAATGCCCTTGGCGTAGGAGTTGTTTGCCGCCTCGTATCGTGCGCGGTTGCGGAGTGTGCGGCGCACATCGGGGGACGCCGCAGCGTCCGCGCTCAGGCCGTCGGCGTTGATCCAGTGCTTGCGGTTGGCGTCATTGGTGACGGCGGAATCGAACCCCGCTCGGATGATCCGGCGGATGAAGCCGCCCTTCACAGGCGTGTTGGGCTTCGGTGGCGTCGGCTTGGATCGGAACAGTCCGAGCATCATCCGCCCTCCGCGCCGGGTGGAATCAGCCGCGTCAAGCGCAGCGCCTTGGCCGGCGACTTTGCCGCCTCCTTGGAGGCCAGGTACCGATCCGCCTCGATCTGGTGCGGGATCGGATGCTGCTCCACGCTGCCGGAGTCGCCCGCCGCCTTGGCAGGACCGGCCGCGTTATCGCGGATCGCCTGCTCAAGATCGGGGGTGGGGTCCGGCATCGACTTCTCCAGCGCGAGTTAGGCAGAGATCGCCCGACCCGCTCGGCTACTGGATACCTACGCCATCGCTCGCACAACTTGCGCGCTCGCTGGGCCGTGCGCGCGAGTTGGTTCCACCGGTAGACATTGCTTCAGATCGGGCGCTCATTTGTGGTAAGCCGACGACCGCAATGGCGGCACTCTCGGCGACGAACCAGTCGTTCACCGCTGGCACGGCGGGTATACACCACGCGGAAGTGCTGGCACCCGCAGCCCCGGCAGACGAGGCCGACCTTCTCTCCGCCCGGAGACGGCGAATCTTGTTTCACACGCGGCATCAGCGTCGCCCTCCCTGAATCGCTGAGAGCTTCAGCCGCGGCCGCGCCGCGGCGCGATTGTCCGTTCCGAACAGCACCGCCCCCTCCATCGACGCGGCCACCGACGCGCCGACGACACAGTCCAGCCAGTGGTTGTCCAGCCCCTCGACGCGCAGCTTCCACTCGTCCACGGTGCGACCGCGACCCTCGGTCTTGACGCGATATTCACTGGTCAGGTGCTCGGCCAGGAGCCGGTGCTGCTCGGCTTTCTGCCCGAAGAGCGAGAGACACCCGGGATCACCCATCGGCACCGCGAGCCGGGCGTGCGTGAACGACTTCCAGTAGTTCGTGTCGAAGACGACGTGCCGGACGGCGCGCTTGCCGGTCACCACCGGGATGCGCCAGTTCAGCCCAACACGGTCGCCGCGCTTGCGCTTGTAGTCGCTGAACGGGATGCTCGACGCACCGACGTACCGACCGTGGCTCGGCATGAGCACGCCCGCGTGCGGGCTCTGGCGGCAGAACTGATACACGACATCTGTGGACGATCCCCAGTTCGCATCGATCAGGCAACGGTCGATGCGGACCATCGCACCGTCATCACGCCGCCACTCGCGGACCAGATGCGACGCCATGAGCCGCTCCAGCCCCGCGTAGATCGCGCCCTCCACGCCAGCACGGGGAGCGGCGATGCCGAGCGTGCGGCGCACTTCTCGCAGCGTGAAGTACCCCGCCTTCTGGTCCGGTTCAGTGCCGTAGTCGATGATGTACCCGGTGAAATCGTCCTCCCACGCCGCAACGATGTAAAACAGGGCCTTTCCCTGCACGTCCACGAACATCGTCAGCCGCGTGCAGCCGATCGGTACCTCGGCTCGGGCCTGCCCGTTCACCTTTGCCGCGATCTGGTCGGCGGTGAGCAGGTCGTCTGCTGCCTGCACCTCAGGCAACGGCTCGTTCTGGTACTCCGCGAAGAAGGCCGCCTCGTCCTGGAGCTTGAGGTTCATCGCGTGCTGCACGGCCGACAACTCGTCGTGGTTGAACCGCTCGGGCCAGGCAATCCGCGACCCTTCATCCATCGCGGTTCGGTGCTGGGCGTAGAACGCGGTAGCGTCAGCCAGGCCGCGCTCCTGGCGCAGCCCCTCGGCACGCAGCTCCGCGTACCGCTGCCAGAGTGCCTCCCGCACGGGGAAGGCGTACATCATCTTCGTCCGCTCGCCCTGCCACTGCGGGTGCTTGTCCCGGTCCAGTATGCGATCGGCAAGATCGTCGGGGCGGACCACCGTGAGCGTCATCAGCCCGGCGATCTTCCTCCCCGGCCCGGCCAGCCCCAGGATCGCTCCGGCCAGGATGCGCTCACGGTTCGCACACTGCGACGGCGACCGGGCGCTCTCATCCGTTTGCGGATCGTCGATCAGCACGAGCGAAGGCCGCGCCGATGTGCCGTCCGCCCGCTTGTGCTTCATTCCCCGGATACGACCCGTGATGCCCGCCACACGGATGATGGCGCCCGCCGCCGGCGAGCCCGGGATCGTCGGCAGCACGATCTCGCGGGCTGTCCAGCCGATGTGCGTCTGCTTCCCCTGGTAGAGCTGCCCCGATGCCCGCTGGTGGATGCCCTCCAGCGAGCGGATCGGGTGGCAAACCTCCGGGAAGTCGCCAGCGAGCAGCTCGCTGTTCTCCAGCTCCGCCTTGATCGACTCCAGCATCCCGGCCGCGTGCTCCTCATCGGAGCCGATGAGCGCCACAAAGTCCCGATGGCCGTAAAGCATGGCCCAGAGGCACGCGACCTCGCACAGGCTGGTCTTGCCGCTGCCGCGCGGCATGGCCATCGCAAACAGCCCTCCCTCCAGCACCGCCTGCTCGATCTTGGCGACCACGCGCAGGTGATCCGGTGACCACGGCAGGTGGAACGTCTGCGCGAAGTAGGTGTCACAGAAGTAACGGAAGTCCCGCGCCGCCCTCTCCTTTCTCGTCGCATCAGCGACCGGCGGAAGGTCGCCGATGTCGCGCCCAGAGAGCGAGAGCATGGCGTTGCGCTGCCGCGCCCGCTCCTTCATCGCCTCGTACCCGGTCAGACCCTCCGGCTGTCGCGCCGCCTCCGAGAGCGCCTCGTGCCTCGTGGTCACCAGCCAGGCGACGTACCGGAACAGATCGATCTTGCCCGCATCGCCATCGGCCGCGACGCGGAACCCGGCGCGCGTGCGATGGCGGTGGAGCTGCCGCTCGCTGACCACTTCGCCCATCGGCGTGCTGTTGAGCAGCCGCGCGAGTTCGCCGGGTTTGAGTTTGCGCGGATCAATCGCCACCGGCGCTCATCTCCTTCACCAGCCATGCGGCGTAATGGACGAGGTTGAGCGTGCCGTCAGCGTTCGCCGGTGCGCCGGCGTCCATGTCGGCGTGAAGCATCGCTTCGGAGACTGGCTTGCCGCCGAGCCGCGTCAACACGCGGGCGGCGTCCGCCACAGGGAGTGCGGCTGGGTTCAGCCGCGCCATCCCCGCCGCCGTCCCGCCCGGCCCGGAACTAGGCGCGTGTTCGGGAGTCATCGCGGACCTCCATTCCCCGGTCTTTTCGCCACTTGCCCACATGTTCCGCGTAGTTGCCCACAAGGGCGAGATTGACGGCGATTCCTCGCGCATTCGCCTTGCCGGTGCGCGGATGTCATGGCTTCATGTGTCACAACGCGGGGCGGAACCCCGCGACGGAGAACCACGCGATGAAGACCAGCACGAAGAACGCCATCGGGATCGCCAACGCCCTGGGCCGCCGGGGTTTCACGGTTGCGAGCGTCGAGGTCCACACGCCCGACGGCCGGACATGGGCGATCGATACCACGAACACGGGCGGCTTCCGCCTCTTCGAGATCGACCGAGATGGACGCGACGGGCCGAACGAGCACGACGCGGTCGAGGGCGATACCTGGGCCGCCGGGGACCTGATCGACTACCTCGCAGCGGTCGGCGAGCCAAAGGACACGACTAGTTGGGACCGCAAGAACGAGAACCGCCCCACGACCTGAAGCCCGCGAATCGCGGGCTTCGCTGTTTACCAGAGCACCACGCACAGGAGCACGACCATGACGAAGCGCAAGACCACGAAGCCAGAACCCACCGCCGCCGAGATGTACGCCGCGCGGCGGAACGACATTGCCCGCCTGCTCGACGTGCTGCAGATGCACCTCGACATCAACGACAAAGAGCACGCGGCCGCCCCGGCCAACTGGGGTCTGGTCGGCAACCTCGGCAAGGTCCGCGAGGACCTCGTCAACCTCGTCGGGTTCATGGCGAACATGGACCCCGAGCACGTCGAGGAGTTCCTGAAGGGCGAATGAACCCCACGCGATGGCGCGGGGAACCGCGCCGGACGCGCTTTGCCGCCGCGACGTGCGACGGCGTTTCGCAACCGCAGTTTGGAGACCACCATGAGCACGAAGACCAAGAAGCCCCGCACCCCCAAGATGTCCAAGAGCGCTGCCCGCGCCGAGGGAGCCGCCAAGACGGATCGCCTTCGCAAGGCCGCGATCGCCGAGATCAAGGACCGCTTGGACGGGAAGCCCGCCACCCCGGTGAAGGGCAAGGGCGAGAAGACCGCGAAGCAGGCCAAGCCCCCGAAGCCCGCGAAGGCAGCCAAGCCCAAGCGCGTCAGCGCCCTCGATGCCGCCGCGCAGGTGCTCGCCGCGTCCGAGGTGCCCATGCGGGCCAAGGAGATGATCGCCCAGATGGAGGCGAAGGGCCTCTGGAAGAGCCCCGGCGGCAAGACGCCCGAGGCCACGCTCTACGCCGCCATCATCCGAGAGATCGCCGCCAAAGGGACTGCCGCCCGATTCAAGAAGCACGAGCGCGGCGTGTTCGTGGCCGGGAAGGGGGCCTGACCCATGGCCGCCACCCGCGAAGCGCAACTCGAGGCCGTCCTTCAAGCCGCTCTCTATCTCCTTGTCGCACGCCAAGACCAGATGCTCACCATCGAAGAGTGGACGGACCTCGCGCGGGCCGTCGCAGCATGCCAAGAGCGCAAGACGGCCGACTACCTCACCGAGCACGACCTCGAGGACATCGCCGAGCGCTACGCCCTCGAATGGGACGCGGCGACCGATGGATCGCTCCCCACGTTCGAAGGCGACTGAAGCGGCCATCACGCGCCGCTCCCCGCCGCGACCTTCTTCCGGGTCGCGGCTTTCTCTTCGGCCACACCCTTGGCAGGAAGGCGCTCCGCCTTGCGGCCCGTGAACTTCTCCCAGCGCTGCACGATCACATCGCAGTAGAGCGCGTCGAGCTCCATGAGGAACGCCCGCCGCCCGGTCATCTCCGCGCCGATAAGCGTGGAGCCGCTGCCGCCGAAGAGATCGAGTACGTTCTCCCCGGGCCGCGACGAGAACTCGATCGCACGCCGTGCCAGTTCGACGGGCTTCTCCGTGAGGTGGACCATGCTCTGCGGATTCACCTTCTTGATCGACCATGTGTCCGGCACATTGGCGGGACCGAAGAAGCGATGCGCAGCTCCTTCCTTCCAGCCGTAGAAGCACCACTCGTGGTTGCCCATGAAGTCCTTCCGCGTGAGGACGGGGTGCTCCTTGATCCAGATGATCGCCTGCGCGAAGTAGAGCTCGCAGCGCTTCAGCACCGGCGGGTAGTTGCCGCAGTTGGCGTAGCCGCCCCAGATGTAGAACGTGCCGCCGGGGATCAGCACGCGGGTGATGTTCCCGAACCAAGCCGCGAGCAGCCGGTCGAACTCGTCGTCGGACACGAAGTCGTTGGCGAGCGGCCGATCCTTGGCCCGGAGCTTCTTGTGGGTCGCGCGGCTCTTCTCCGGGTAGCGGTTGAGGTCGGCGCTCTGCTGGTCGTGCTGGTCTGCTTTGCCGGGCAGTGCGAACGAACTCAGGCCGGCGACGATCGCGTTGTTCGAGCGGGGCTCGACCTTCACGTTGTACGGCGGGTCCGTGTTCACCAGATGGATCGGCTGGCCATCGAGCAGTCGGTCCAGGTCCGCGGGCTTGCTGCTGTCACCGCACATGAGCCGGTGGTTGCCGAGCACCCAGATGTCGCCCGGCACCGTCGTCGCGGCGTCCGGAGGCGCCGGCACATCGTCGGGGTCGGTGAGGCCCTCATTCCCCGCGGGGGACATGATCGCCGCGAGGTCCTCCGCGCTGAACCCGAGCACGGCCAGGTCGAAGTCCACGCCCTTGAGGTCGGCGAGCTCGATGGGCAGGAGTTCCATGTCCCACGCCGTGAGCGACGCGACCTTGTTGTCGGCGATGCGGAGCGCCTTGACCTGGTCGGGCGTCAAGTCCGTCGCGCGGATGACCGGCACTTCCTTGAGGCCGAGCTTCCGCGCGGCGCGGAGCCGGGTGTGACCGGCGATGATGACGCCGTCACCGTCGATGAGGATCGGGATCTTGAAGCCGAAGGTCTCGATCGACTTGGCAACCGCCTCGACCGCGGCGTCGTTGATGGTGCGGGGATTGCGGTCGTACTCCTTGACCGCGTCGATAGGAAGCATCTCGATGTTCACAGCGATCTCCGTCGTGCGCGCCGGCGCGGCGCGTGGGGCGTCGTGGTGGCCCACCGCGGCGCGGTAGGTCCGGGGATCGCTGGCTCGTTGGATCGCTCGGGCTGACGGGCCCGTCCGGGGGCGGCGAAGCGCCCCGATTCCCGCCCCGTTACCTGGCGCGCCCGTTGGCCACGGGTTCGCCCACGTTGGCCCACGTCGCGTACCTGGCGGAGAGGCGGGCTACCCCCGCCACCCAACCGCCCCGCGCCCGGACGCGCGAAATGGCTATACCTTCCGGCTTGTTGGCGTGCGCAAGGAAAACGGGATGCCTCGGAAAAGTGGGGTGAGGCAGCCATAAAGCGCCGCCGCCCACATGCAGGAGGTCATCCCGATGGCGCAA
>Ga0268299_1001668_pt1 | contig 34917 bp, 42 predicted proteins | sample NOBtaG_FD_193484 | JGI IMG/M metagenome (GOLD analysis project Ga0268299, IMG submission 193484) | Activated sludge microbial communities from bioreactor in Nijmegen, Gelderland, Netherland - NOB reactor | ecosystem: Engineered > Bioreactor > Aerobic > Activated sludge | place: Netherlands... | reverse complement strand
CCGCAGGTGTTGGGCATCTCGTCGCGGTCGAGTCGGCGCTGGGCCTCGTCGAGGTCGCGGCGTGCCGACTCGATCGCCTTCGCGACGCGCTCGTGCGCGTCCTCCTCGAGATGCTCGAAGGTGCGAACGGCGTGCTGTGCGGCAAACATGGTCTCGTCGTTGGTGATGCTCATCGTGTTCTCCTGCGTTCGTCGCTCGCGTTCGCGCCTCGCCGTTCGGGCATCTCGATCGCGTTGGTCGCATGAGGGCATGACATCGCCGCCCCATCAAGGCGATGGGCGAGAGTTCCGCCGGAACTGCGAAGATCGATGCGGCATCGTCGCCAAGGTCCGAGGGGTGATTGGCACACGCGCCAGAATTTCGGCAGCACCTCGAACCTTGCGGCCATTGGCGCGCTATACAGCCCCTTGTGACCAGCCCCCACAGCCCCCGGCGCAGCATGTCCGCGCTTGCGCCGGGGGACCTTTCCGAACTGCTCTCCCACGCTTCACGTGGAACGATCACGCTCGCGATGATCGAGGCCGACATCGCCGCCGGCGCACCGACGAACGAGGACGGCACGATCAACCTGCTGCACTACTGCGCGTGGCTGCTCCAGGAGCAGCGGCGTGAGCGTCGACCCTCTGCACCTCCGCCCGGTTGAGGCGGTTCGGCTGCTGAACTCGACGCCGCTGGGCGAGGTCGTTGATGCTCGGCGTGTGCGGTTCCACATGGACCGCGCGGGCCATCGCATCGGTGACGGCCAGCGGATCAATCTGCTGCGGTACGCGGGATGGCTCGCTCACGAGCGGCATGCGCGGTCGTCCCGCTCAGGCGATGACCGCGACTCGTACGAGCGCAAGCGCGATGCGATGGCGGAGCAGAGTCGGAGCGAGAGCCGGTCTGGGCGCGACATCGGCGAGATCCCGCCGGTGGCGAATCCGAAGCGACGCGAGGACTCGATGCGGTCGTTCCGCGTCTTCTGCGAGACCTACTTCAAGCACACATTCTCCCTCGACTGGTCGCCCGACCACCTGAGGGTGATCGCGAAGATCGAGACTGCCGTGCTCGATGGCGGGCTCTTCGCGATGGCGATGCCGCGCGGCAGCGGCAAGACGAGCCTCGCCGAGATCGCCTGCCTGTGGGTACTGCCGCTCGGGGTGCGGAAGTTCGTCGCGCTCATCGGCTCGAGCGAGACGCACGCGGAGGAGCTGCTCACGACGATCAAGAGCGAACTCGAGACGAACGACCTACTGGCGGAGGACTTCCCCGAGATCTGCTATCCGATCTGCGCTCTCGAGGGGATCTCACAGCGAACGGTCGGCCAGCTGTGCGAGGGCCAGAGAACGCATATCGACTGGGGTGCGAAGGTGATCGTGCTCCCGACGGTCCCAGGATCGCTCGCATCGGGGGCGATCATCAAGACGGCAGGCATCACGGGTCGCGTTCGCGGAATGAAGCACAAGCTGCCGGGAGGCGGCTCGATCCGGCCCGATCTCGTCATCATCGACGACCCGCAGACGGACGAGAGCGCGAAGAGCCCGTCGCAGTGCATCGATCGCGAGCGCGTGCTCTCCGGTGCCATCCTCGGCCTGGCCGGACCGGGCAAGAAGATCAGCGGAATCATGCCGTGCACGGTGATCAGACCGGACGACATGGCTGATCGGATCCTCGATCGCACCAAGCATCCCGAGTGGCTTGGCGAGCGCATGCAGCTCGTCTATGAGTTCCCGACCAACACGCAGCTCTGGGAGCAGTACGCCGAACTGCGTCGCGCCGACCTGCGCAACGGCGGCAAGGGAAAGCCGGCCACTGAGTTCTATCGTCAGCACCGCGAGGCGATGGATGCTGGCGCGAAGGTGGCGTGGGAGGCTCGCTTCGACCCGGACGAGCTCTCGGCCATCCAGTTTGCGATGAACCTGCGGATCGACCGCGGTGATGTCGTGTTCTTCTCGGAGTATCAGAACGCCCCGCTGCCCGAGGTGGCCGAGTCGTCGGAGCAGCTCACCGCCGACCAGGTGCTGGCCAGAGTCAACGGCCGCAAGCGCGGCGAGGTCCCGAACTCCTGCACCACGCTCACGGCGTTCATCGACGTGCAGGACACGGCGCTTTACTGGCTCGTTGTCGCCTGGGAGCAGACCTTCGGCGGCTACGTCGTCGACTACGGCGCCTGGCCGGACCAGAAGCGCGACTACTGGGTGCACCGCGACACGAAGCGCACGATGGCGCAGATGTTCCCGAAGGCGGGCTTCGAGGGGCAGCTGTACGCCGGACTCGAGGCGCTGGTCGGAGAGCTGGCGGGCCGCGAGTACCGACGCAAGGACGGCACGCTCGCGCGAATCGCGAAGTGTCCGATCGATGCCAACGACGGCGATCACACAGAGACCGTGTTTCAGTTCTGCAAGCAGACGACGCACGGCGCGCTCGTCATCCCGAGCCACGCGAAGCACTACGGCGCGGCTCGCACTATGTGGAACCAGGTCAAGGGCCAGAAGGGCGACCAGATGGGCATGCATTGGCGCGTGCCTGCCGGCCGCGGTCGCCGTGAGGTGCGCTATGTCCTCTGGGACGCGAACTGGTGGAAGACCTTTGCTGCGAAGCGGATCATCACGCCTGTTGGCGATGCCGGCGCGTTGACGCTCTTCGGCAAGTCCGACCAGCACGCGATGCTCGCCGATCACCTCGTGGCCGAACGACCCGTCCGCGTGGCGGCGAAGGGACGCGAGTGCGACGAGTGGGAGTTGCGGCGCCCCGGCCTCGACAACCATTGGTGGGACTGCCTGGTCGGTGCCGCGATGGCCGCGAGCATGGAGGGCTGCGCGCTGCCGAGCGTCGGTGGTGCGGTGCGCCGCGAGCGCAAGCGCGTCAGCTTCGCCGAGATGCAGCGCCAGAAGAGGGCTGGCCGGTGAAGCCCTCGCCGCAGGCGGAGTCCAAGGTCGATCGCGGCATCGAGTGCCCCGCATGCGGCTGTCGCCATCACCATGTCGTGCGCACGACTGAAGCCCGGAAGCACATCCGGCGCATTCGTGAGTGTCGCAACTGTGGACGGCGCTTCGGCACCACGGAGTCGCGGTGATCGCGCGCGCCGACAAGGTGGGAACCGCTACCGGTAGCGGTGATGTGATGAATCTGCGCGATTCTGGGCAGGAAGTCCCCCTCGGGGGGTGCTCCTCGTGTCGGTACCTGATGGATGGCCTGCCGCCTGTCGACTGCGTTGCCCGGCTTCGGCTCGAGCTTCAGCTCGTGCCGGCCGGACAGCGCGGGGAGGCGCTGCAGGTCGCCTGGGTCGCGCACCTCGATGGCCAGGACGCGGCTCGTGCGGTGAACACATGGTGGCGCCGAGAACTCCGGCGCATGCGACGCGAGCGGACGGTCGGCACTGACTTCAGAGCACGCATTGACTCCCGATACCACGATCCAGGACGCGATCCGAACTGCCGCGACGACGCCGGCGAAGGCGTCGAACGAGACCGGCTCGGTTGAGTCGCGCCCGATCAAGGACCTGATCGAGGCTGATCGCTACGAGAAGTCGGTCGCCGCCGCGAAGAAGTCGCACCGCGGCTTGCGTTTCACCAAGCTCATTCCGCCGGGGACCGCCTGATGGGGTTCTCGCTGACCAACCTGTTCGGCGGCAAGAAGGCCCGCGCGGCGGGGTCCGCACGCAGTGCACGCCATCGCGCGGTTCGAGCGCGTTTCGACGCGCTAACGCGCACCGACAACAACAGGCGACAGCGAGCGGCGCTGGAGTACCAGAGCGCAAACGCGGAGCTGACCCCCGAGGTGCGGCGCGAGATGCGTGCCCTGGCTCGCTACGAGCGAGCCAACAACTCGTACTGCAATGGCATCGTCTCGACCCTCGCGAACGACTGCATTGGGCGAGGCCCTCGGCTGCAGCTCATTGGAGAAAACTCGGCGACGAACCAGCTGCTCGAGGCGGAGTTCATGCAGTGGGCGAAGGCGATCGATCTCGCCGGCAAGCTCCGCACCATGCGGATGGCGAAGGCCGTCGATGGTGAGGCGTTCGCGATGCTCACGACGAACGAGGCCATCCCGCATCCGGTGATGCTCGATGTCCAGCTGGTCGAGGCCGATCGGATCGCGAGCCCGTGGCGCAAGTCACTGGCTGGACTCGCTGACGATCGTGCCGTCGACGGCATCGAGTACGACGAATGGAACAATCCGGTCGCGTACGAGCTGCTCTCGGTGCATCCGGGCCCGAGCATCGGCGCGGACACCGCCAAGCGCATCCCCGCCTCGGCGATGATGCACCTGTTCCGGGTCGATCGGCCCGGTCAGTCGCGCGGCATCAGCGAGCTCATGCCGGCGCTACCGCTCTTCGAGCAGCTCCGCCGCTACACGCTCGCGGTCCTGGCCGCCGCCGAGGTCGCTGCCGACTGGGCCGGTGTGCTCTACACGGACGCGCCGGCCGATGGTGCGGACCAGGCGGACGCGTTCGAGGGCATCGAGCTCGAGAGCCGGATGCTCATGACGATGCCCGCGGGCTGGCGCATGGAGCAGACGAAGGCCGAGCAGCCGGTGACGAGCTACGGCGACTTCGTGGCTCGCCTTCTGAACGAGATCTTGCGGTGTTTGAACATGCCGTTCAACGTCGGCACCGGCAACAGCTCGACCTACAACTACGCGAGCGGTCGGCTCGACCACCAGACCTACTTTAATGCGATCGCGGTGGAGCGCAGCATCTTCGAGTGCCGCGTGCTCGATCGCGTGCTCCACGAGTGGCTGCGTGAGGCGGCGAAGACCCTGGGCATCGTGCCCGCGTCGATGCGCGATCGCATGCACATCCCGCACCAGTGGTACTGGGATGGGCACCCGCATGTTGATCCAGTGAAGGACGCGAAGTCGCAGGAGATCCGGCTCGCGAACGGAACCACGAACCTCGCGATCGAATGTGCGGCCGAAGGCCGCGACTGGGAAGAGGTCCAGGACCAGCAGCTCATCGAGCTGGCGCGGAAGCAGAAGCGCATGCGTGAGCTTGGCATCGAACCCGAGCCCGCGTTCACGCGGACCGGACCAGGCGACGACGACGAGGAGGACACCGATGCCGCGTGAAGCACGCTCGATCTGCATGAGCGCCCCGATCGACCGGTGGTCTGATGTCGAAGCGCGTGAAGGCGGCGAATCCAAGCCGCTGCGCCGGTTCGAAATGGTCGCATACACCGGCGGGGCGATGGACCTCATGGGCTGGGACGCGCCCGTCGTGGTCGACCTGGCCGGCCTTGCCGTTCGCGGCGCTGCGCGTCCGATCCTCAAGGATCACTCGCCATCGCTGATCGTCGGCCACACCGAGAGCGTCGGCGTCGAAGCTGGCCAGCTCCGGGTAGCCGGCGTCGTCTCCGGCGCCGGTCGCGTCGCCGCCGAGATCGTCGAGAGCAGCCGTCACGGATTCCCGTGGCAAGCGAGCGTCGGCGCGCGTGCGACGCGCACCGAGTTCGTGAAGAAGGGCCAGACCGCGGCCGCGAACGGCCGCACCTTCGAGGGACCGGTGCACATTGTGCGCGCCTCGAATCTCAAGGAAGTCAGTTTCGTGGCGCTCGGCGCCGACGACGACACAACCGCACGTGTTGCTGCCAACGGCGGCAACGCAGAAGGAGGCACTATGCCTATCGAAACGATTGGAGACGCCGTCGCCGCGACTGGTGGCGACGCGCCCGCGACCGCCACCGCCACTCCTCCCATCACTGATCCCATCGCAGACATGCGAGCACGAGCAGCAGCCGAGGCGACTCGGATCGCGGCCCTGCACACGATCTGCACCGGTCACCCCGAGATCGAAGCGAAGGCGATCCTCGATGGCTGGTCCACCGAGCGAGCCGAACTTGAGGTCCTGCGTGCCTCTCGTCCTGCTGCCGGCATCGTCGCGCCGAACATCGGTTCCGGGCACGGCCCGGTCACTGCCAAGGTGCTCGAGGCGGCCGCGTGTCTCACCGCAGGCGTGAGCGAGAAGCGACTGCTCAAGGACTACGGCGAGAAGACGCTCGACTCCGCGAACGTCCTCGGCAAGATCGGAATGCGTGAGCTCGTCGCCCAGTGCGCTCGGATGGAAGGCAAGCATGTGTCGGGCGTGTTCGGCGACGGCTCTGCGTTGGTCCAGGCGGCGTTCACCACGGTCAGCGTGCCCGTGATCCTGCAGGGCACGATGGAGCGATCGATGCTGGACTCCTTCGAGGCCAACCCCGTGGTGGCGCTCGAGGTGTGTGACGTCTCGCCCGTGAAGGACTTCCGCCAGGTGTCGCGCGTGCGACTGCACGGCGCAGGCCAGTGGCAGAAGGTCGCTCGCGACGGGGAACTCAAGAGCGGCAAGCTCTCCGAGCAGGCCTTCACGAATCAGGCCGAGACGCGTGGCGTGCTCATCACGCTCACGCGGCAGGACCTGATCGACGACGACATCGGCGCTTTCCTGCAGCTGCCCACTCAGATGGGTGTGGATGCGGCGGCGTCGATCGACGACGACTTCTTCACCAAGCTGCTCGCGAACTCCGGTTCGTTCTTCGGCACCGGCAACGGCAACTTCCTCGACGGTGCAGCGACCGCGTTCGGTGTCGACTCACTGAGCCTGGCCCGCGCCACGTTCCAGAAGATGAAGGCGGGCCCGGGCACCGCGACTGCGGACAAGCGGCCGATCAACATCAAGCCGACGCGACTTCTGATGCCGGTCGAGCTCGAGACTGACGCACAGGTCATCCTCGGCTCCGCCCAGATCATCACCGAGGGCTCGTCCGGCAAGACGAAGACGCCGATCGACAACCCGCACCGCAACAAGTACCAGCTCTCCGTCGCGCCGCACCTGTCGGACAGCTACTACACCGGCTACAGCGCGAAGGCCTGGTACCTGTTCGCTGATCCGAAGCAGTGCGCCGCCTACGGGGTCGTGTTCCTCAACGGCAAGCGGACTCCGACGATCGAGCGCACTCCGACTCCGGCGAACACGCTCGGTGTCGCCTGGGCCGCGTACATCGACTTCGGCATCAACGCGCAGGACCCGCGCGGCGCGATCAAGATCAAGGGCGAGGCCTGATTCATCTGAGCCCCCGGGCGAGCTGGGCGCGGTCACGAGGACCGTGCCCAGCACTCATCAAGCACTCAACGCCGGCACGGCCGGAAGGACAGACTCATGGCGAAGTTCATTCAGGAAGGCAAGTCGATCGACTACACGCCGGCCAGCGCCGTCACGGCTGGCGATCTGGTGGTCGTCGGCGAGATCATTGGTGTCGCCGCACGCGACATTGCAGCGAACAAGCTCGGGGCGCTGATGGTCGAGGGCGTCATCGAGGAGCGCAAGGACGCGAGCGTCATCGCGATCGGCGACCGCCTCTACTGGGATCCGGTCGGCAACCCCGTCGGTCTCACTGCCGGCACTGGCGCGCTGACGAAGTCGCCGTCTGGTGCTGCGATCTACGCGGGCATCGCGGTAGCCGCGGCGTTGACCGGCGACGCCAACGCGCGTGTCGCCCTGGCTGCACCGGAGCGCACGCACCGTCTTCCCGTCGCAGCGGTGGCTGCTGCGGGCTCGGCGCAGGGTGATGCCGCGCCCCTGATCGAGGGCATGAACGTCGTCACCGGCGCCGATGGCACGAAAGGCGTGCGACTGCCCACTGCGGTGGCAGGCATGATCGTGTACGTCAAGGGCAACACGGCCGGCGTGCTCAAGGTCTACCCCGCCACCGGCGGCGCGATCAACGGCCTGTCTGCCAACGGAGCGATCTCCCTGGCAAGCGGTCTGATTCCCGCGATCTTCGTCGCGACGAGCGCGACGCAGTGGGTCACGATCCCGCTCGTCCCCAGCTGATTCACGGCGATGCCCGACCTCATCGCCCAAGGCGCGGAGTGGCTAACTGGCCAGCGACGGGACCACATGTCCCGCGAGGTGGTCTACGCGATCGGCGCGAGCACGACTGTGGTGCTCGCGTCGATCGCGCGCACGGAGTTCGAGGTCACGGACGGTGGCGGCGCGATCCAGCGGCACGAGTCGCGCGACTTCATCATCGCAGCGGCCGACATGCCGGCGGAGCCCGCGAGGGGGCATCGCATCGTCGAGACCATCGGTTCACGCGAGTGCGTCTACGAGGTGATGGCACCGGTGCAGTCCGAGCCTGCATGGCGCTGGGCCGATGCTGCACGGACCAGCTACCGCATCCACACCAAGCTGGTGGCGCAGGGGCCCGCGCCGGCGCCGCCCGAGGAGCCGATCTGATGTCAGCCGAGATCGCGACCTACCTCCAGTTGGCCGTCTCGCTGATCTGCGTGGTCACGCTGCTCTTGCAGCTCGGCCGCAAAGACCAGCAGCTGACATACCTCTCGCGGGATGTCGAGGCGCTGAAGGCGATCTCGAGTGACCTCGTGAAGACGCAGGTCGGTTCGACCCGCGACCAGGCTCATCTCGCCACGCAGCTGGACGGAATCATGAAGCGAGTCTGGCATCTCGAGCAGAGGGCCGCGGCCCGAAAGGAAGCGCAGGCCTGATGGCGGCACGAGCACACGCGATTGCGCAGGCAGTGGCGACGGCGATCGCTGGCGCGACGCTGCCGGTGGCCGTCACCCCGCAGGTCGCGTGGATGCCGATGCTCGAGCGGAGCGACATGGACACGCTCGCGTGTTTTGTCGTGCCTCGCTCGCAGGCGCCCACGCCTCTGACACGGTCGGTGGCGGCCCACGACTGCGAGATCCTCGTCGGGCTTCACCAGGCGGTCGCCGACGAGACGGCGATCGGCGCACTGGCGGCGCTGCTCGAGGCGATCGGCGATGCGCTGTTTGGCCGCACGCTCACTGTCGGCTCTGGTCAGGCCAGCTTCCAGAGCCTGAAGCTCGAGCCGCTCGTCGACATCGAACGCTGGAACACGCAGCGCCAGTACCTCGGCATCCTCTCAATCACTTACCGCATCACCGGGTCAATCAGCAGCTGACCCAGGAGATTCACCATGGCTCTTGTCCTCGGACTCAACGCCAAGCTCTATCGCAACACCGGCACCTACGGATCGCCAACATGGGACCTCGTCGGCAACGTCAAGGACTTGACGCTGAACCTCGAGTCTGCCGAGGCGGATGTCACCACCCGCGCGAACAACGGGTGGCGTGCGACCGTGCCGACGCTCAATGATGCCTCGATCGAGTTCGAAATGGTCTGGGACACCGGCGACGCTGACTTCACGGCGATCAAGGACGCCTACATCAATAAGACCACCATCGAGTTCCTGGTGCTGGACGGGCTCGTCGCAACGACCGGCAGTCAGGGACTCCGTGCCACCTGCAGCATCGCGAGCTTCACGCGCAACGAGGAGCTCGAAGAGGCGCTCTCTGTCAGTGTGTCGGCGAAGCCGACCTACGCGGCAAACGCACCCTCCTGGCACACGGTGTCCTGATGCACGTCTTCGCCGACTCACGCGGACGCACCTGGGCCCTCGAGCTCAACGCCGAGGTCATGCTCGCCATTCGTGCCCAGACGGGCGCCGACTTGGCGAACCTCACCGAGGACTCGTTCCGGGCGATCGCCGCGGACAACCTCCGCCTCGCCGAGATCCTGAAGCACTGCACGCGGGTGGTGGACGCGAAAGGCGTGGCCGAGACGGTCTCGCTCGCCGCGTCGCTCTCGGGTGACGCGCTCGGCGCGGCGAGGCAGGCCTTCCTCGACGAGCTCATCGCTTTTTTCCCGACCCCGCGCGAGCGTGCGGTGATCGCGCGAGTGGTGCAGACGATGAACGCCGCGAAGGAGATGGCCATGACGATGATCGAGGCCCAGCTCGAGAGCGGGGAGTTCGCCAGACAGATCGATCAGGCGATGGTCGAGGCGATCGCAGGGACACCTGGCACTCCATCTGGCAGCTCGCCGGCATCGTCGGAATCGACCCTCGCTCCTTCACTCTCCGCCAGCTCGACCTGATGGCCGAGGGGCGGCTCACCGCCCAGTGGGACCACACAGCCACCCTGATTGCCGTGACTTGCGAAATGCACCGAGACCAGAAGAAGCGACGACGACCGTTCGAAGCTGCGGAGTTCCATCCGTTGCGCCGTCGGCAGAAGCCGCGGGCAATCCCAGCGCCGATCACCGTCCTCCGCGATGTCTTCTGCCCGGGAGCGCGAGCATGAAAGTGCTGGCGCTCCTGCTGCTGGCCGTCGCGATCGCCGGATGCGGCACGCACGCAGCTGTTTCGCCGTCCGTTCCGCTCGAGCAGCTCTCGACCGGTTCTGCCGTGCATGCCGCCGTGCAGCTCGAGCGTGTCGAAGCAGCCGAGCGAGCGATCGAGGCGGGCATGCCGGCCCAGGCGCTGATGGTGCTGCGCGTGATCGCAGAGACCGAGCGCCGTCACGAGGCCGAGCAGGCCGCCGCGAACGCGGCCGCGAGGGCCGAGCGCGAGACGGCGGCCGCGAGGATCGCCGCACTCGAGGACGAGCTGCAGTCGGGCACCCGTCGCTGGTGGAATCTGATCGCCGTGGCCGGAGGCGCGATGTTCGTGCTTGGCGCGGTCGGAGCGATCTTCCTCGCCGGCGTGCGCCGCGAGGCCGTCATGCTGGCCGTCGCGGGCCTCCTGGCCACCGGATTCGCGATCGGGGTGCTCTCGGTGCTGCCCTGGATGCGGTGGATCGCGATCGGCTCGCTCGCCCTCGGCGCGGTCGTCGCGATCTTCCTGGTCCTGCAGCTCATTCGGATCGGTCGCGACCTGGTCGCGACGAACGACGCGGCGAAGGCGCGACTGCCCGAGCCTGCTCGCGACGAGATCTTCAGCGGCGAAGAGCCGGTGGCAGATCTCATCCAGTCGCCGCCCACACAGGCATTCGTGCGCTCCGTGCGCTCATCGATCCATCGCGGGGAGAGGCGGCCCTCACGCCGGCTTCATACGCCGGCCGCACCGGGTTCGACTCCAGGCCCCGCTACTCGCAGCTCTTCACTGGAGATTCAATCATGAACACGAGGCTGGCTCGACTCTCTGTTCTCTCGCTGCTTGCGCTGATGGCACTGCTGACGGTAGTGCTGGTGGTCGCGTGCACGCCGACATCGCCACAGGTCACCGCTTTGGTAGCGCCAGAGGAACCACAGGTCTCGGCGATCGTCGTCGCGATCGGTGGCGTGCAGCCACGGGTCGAGTACGGGCCCGAGTCAGGCGGCGTCGTCTACGCCGAAGGCGGCGAATTCGGGGTGATGATCCAGCACCCCTGCTCGGGTGCGTGGTGGCTGGTTCCGCCGGGCGCAGTCGTCGCTTGGACGGACGGCGCTGTCGAGGTCCCGATCTCCGACGAGAACAGCTCATGAAGGTCAAGAATCTCAACCCCTACTTTGGTGCCGCCTGCGAGCGGCATGTCGTGCGCGGGTGCGGCGACGAGTCGCACCTGTTCGGCATGCTGCCGCCTCGCGCATGGACGGAGGCACAGCAGGTGTTCCGCCGCAACGGCGGCGACCTGCCGAATGGATGGCTGCAGGAGCAGCTGCGACCCCCGAAGCCGGAGGGCCCGCCCAACGTGGTCTGGGAGCCGCCCTTGCCACGCATTGCGCTGGTGATCTGCGTCTGCTCCCTAGTTGGCCTCATGGTCGGCTTCGCGCTCGGTCACGCGAGCGGCAAGCGGGCGCGTGCGCCACAACCGACGACGACCACGCTTCACATCGGCGCCGCGTCCTACGCGGTCGAGGGCCCATTGCATGTCGTCGATGCCGCGACCGGCCAGGAGTTCACCGCGCCCGCAGGTTCCTCGCTCGCACTGCCGGATCTGGAGTGACCCATGCCCATCACCGCACCAATGCCAGCCACGCTCCCCGGTGTTCGTCACGGACTCCCCGTTGGTGCGGAGTGCGAGTCGACGCCCTGGTTCGTCTTGAACTCGAACACGCTCCAGATCAACGCGGCATCCTCCAACACGCCAGCGGATGTCTACGGCATTCTCGCGGGCAGCGCGCCGAACGCGGCGAATGTCGTGCGCATGCCGATTCCGAACAGGCGACTGCGGTATCTCGACCTCATGTGGCTCTATTGCTATCGCGAGGCCGAGGTCTCCAGCATTGCGTCGGGCACGGCGCCGATCGTGCATCCGTACCTGCGCATGCGCGATCCGGCAGAGTCGGAGCGATTGCACCCACACGATCTGGTCCCTGAGATCCCGGAGCTCGCCAACGGAATCTGGTGCTGTGCTCCTGTGAGCGAGACATCTGGCACCGCGCCCACCTACAACGGCTTCACCAATCCGCTGCTCGCCAATCGAGTGTCGGGCGGCGTCGTCGAGTGGTCGGCGGGCGCGTGGCGGTTTTACGGAGTGCGGCTGATGCAGGGGCGTGCCTACGCGATCCAGGGCGCCGAGGAGCTGGTGGTCGCGGTCTGTCAGGCGCACAGCGTCACGCTCAACGCCAGCGAGGGCTACCTCGATCGCGGCATGATCATCGGCCGCCTGTTCTCGTGAGATCACAGTGCCTGCTCAGCGCTACGACATTCGCATCGAGGTCGGAGCCGACTTCTTCCTCTCGCTCGCGTGGATGGAGAGCGACGGTGAGACGCCGATCGATCTCACCGGCTACGAGGCGAAGATGCAGGTGCGAGAGTTCCACGACGACGAGGACGCGCTGCTGACGCTGACGAGCGAGGTCGATGGCGGCATTGTGCTCGGCGACGAGGATGGCACGATCGAGATCCACGCCGTGCCGGCGCTGACGGATCTCTTGCCGCTGAGCGTGAGTGGCACGATCAACGGCGTTTATGACATCAAGCTGACCTCGCCCAGCGGTGTCGTCACGCGCTTCCTCGAGGGCCGCTGCCGCATCGCGAGCGCGGTCACCCGCGAGGCCCCGCCGTGAGCGTGATCATCGTCAACGAGCCTGCGGGCACCGTTGTCATCCAGTCGCCCGCCGCAGGGACAATCGTCGTCACCCCGGGCGGCGGTGGTGGCGGCCTGCCGTCGCTCGCCGGGCACTCAGTGCTCGGTCGCACCCCGGGCAGCAGCGGCGATGCAGCGGCGATCGTCGCGACCGAACTCGGCCAGGTCCTGCGCCGCGGCGACGACGGGGTCGAGTTCGGCCCGGTCGACCTCGAATCCGACGAGTCGCTCGAGGGCGTGTTGCCACCCGCGCACGGCGGTGTCGGCAGCCGCTACGCGCTGCGCGACTTCTTCTCGAGCGGTCGTCGCTCGTGGTTCAGGTGGCCCATTCTCGGTGGAGCCTCCACGCATGTTGTCGGTGCGACGACGACGGCACCGAATGGCACGATCTCGAATGCAGCAGGAACCGCCGACGGGGTGTTCCAGCAGTGGACACAGTCCACCCCGGGAGTCAGTCGCGCGGGCGGCGCTCTGTTCAATGTGCTCGACGGCCAGGTGCAGCGACAATGGCGGCCGACCGTGCTCATTCGGTTCCAGACGCCCTCCTCCCTGGCCAACTCAATCCTGCATGTCGGGCTCGCCGGCAACATCAACAGCGGATCGAGCGATCAGAGCGATCAGCATGTCGTGGCCCTGCGCCACTCGGTGCCTGCCGGCGACAGCGGATGGCGCACCTGTGTGGCAAACGGCTCGGCGCAGTCTCTCGGCACGGCGTTCGGATCGATCGCGACGAGCACCGTCTACACGATGGCCGTCGATTTCCGGCCTGACGCGAATGAGGCGATCTTCTATCTGGGCTCCCCGGACGCCGAGAACATGGTCGAGGTCGCGCGAGTCTCGAGCGGGCTGCCGAGCGACAGCCAGGCGCTGCTCCCCTGGCTGAGCATCTCGAGCGCAATCGGCGCACCGTCGATCCACTTCGGGCACAGCGTCGTCTACTCGAGGTGATTCCATGCTCACGATGTCGATCGGCAAGAGCAAGGACTTCTTCTTCGACAGCGAAGCTGTCGTCAAAGCGATGGACGCGGCCAGCCGGAAGGCGCTCTCCAAGGGCGGCGCCTTCGTGATGCGTGGTGCACGGAAGTCGATCAAGAAGGCGCCGAAGCAGTTGGGCCGTGACGCATCAGGTAAGTTCGTCGCCGAGGGCTCACGCTCGAGTAGTCCGGGTCAGCCGCCGTACTCGCACACCGGGCTACTGCGAGACAGAATCTTCTTCGCCGCGGTGACCGCGCCCGGGCGCCCCAGCGTGGTCATCGGACCCGAGCGCATCGCGAGCGGCGGCGAGGCACCGAGCGCGCTTGAGTTCGGCGGCTCGAGCACTGTGACGGTCGGACGCCGCGGCAATCGGAAGCGCCGCTCAGTGCGGATCGCCGCTCGCCCTTACATGGGCCCGGCACTCGAGCGCGAGGCTCCAAAGCTGCCGGAGCAATTCCGCAACTCCGTCGTAAGGAGAGTCTGACATGGCGGGCAATGCGAAGGGAATCAAGGCTGGCCGCGCGTACGTCGAGCTCGGCGTCAACGACAAGATGACGAAGGCGCTGCGCGCTGCCCAGCAGAAGCTGGGCGCCTTCGGCGCGCAGGTCCGGAACGTCGGCCTGGGCATGGTCGGCGCGGCGACCGCTGCGGCTGCGCCGCTTGCCGCGAGTGTGAAGCTCTTCAGTGATGTGGGTGACGCGGTCGCCAAGGCAGCGGCACGGACCGGCATGAGCACCGAGGCGATGTCCGAACTCGGCTTCGCGGCCGAGCAGTCCGGCGCGAACATGGAGACGCTCGAGAAGGGCGTCCGAGCCATGCAGCGATCGATCGTCGAGGCCGCCGAGGGCACAGGTGCCGCCAGCGACGCGTTCAACGCGCTCGGCCTGTCCGCCGCATCGCTGCTCGCGCTGTCGCCGGAGGATCAGTTCGCCGCGATCGGAGAGAGGCTCGCCCAGGTAGCAGACCCGGCGAAGCGCACGGCGCTGGCGATGGACATCATGAGCAGGTCGGGAGCGCAGCTCATCCCGCTCTTGGCTGAAGGCGCATCCGGCATCGAGGCGCTTCGCCAGGAGGCACGCGACTTCGGCGTCTCGATCGGCGGCAAGGACGCGAAGTCGGCGGAGGTCCTCAACGACACGCTGAACCGAATGAGCAAGGCCGTCCGTGGCATCTGGCTGAACATCGGCGCAGCTCTCGCGCCCGCGGTGACCGACCTGACGCAGCGCGTGGCGAGGATCGCTGCGACCACGAGCAAGTGGGTGCAGGCGAATCGGCCGCTGGTCGTCACTGTGGCCAAGGTGATCGCGGTCGTTGGGGCCGTCGGCGCGGCGCTCGTTGGGATCGGCCTCACGATCTCGCTCGCGGGCGTCGCGGTCGGTGGCCTGGCCAGCGCGTTCGGCGTGGTCGTCGGTGTCCTGGCTGCGGCCAAGGCGGCGCTGCTGGCCGCGCTCTCCCCGCTCGGCCTGGTCGTCGGCCTGATCGCCGGCGGAACCGCAGCGCTCCTGCATTTCAGCGGCGCTGGCGGGGCCGCGATCGAGTGGCTGAAGGAGACCTTCGGCGGGCTCAAGGACCGAGTGATGGAGGTCATGGGCGCGATCGGCGACGCCATGCAGGGTGGTGACCTCGCACTCGCAGCGAAGGTTGCATGGCTCGCGATCAAGGCCGAATGGGTCCGCGGCACCGGCTGGCTCAAGGACATCTGGACCGAGGTGAAGACATGGTTCCTGCAGTCGTGGAGCGAGGTCGTCGGCGGCGTGCAGCTCTTCGCGGCTGAGGCATGGAGCACATTCGAGACCGCGGCAGCTGAGGCGTTCGCGTTCGTTTCGCGCGCGTGGCTCTCGATGACGACCCTCTTCCGGGGCGTGTGGGAGTCGGTGACTGGATGGATGGCCGACCGACTCATCGACGTGATGGCACTCTTCGATGACTCGCTCGATGCGGCAGCAGCGAAGGCCGATCGTCTCGCGACGGATGACGCCGGTGCTGCCGCACTCGAGACGGAACGCGCCGCGCAGGAACGACAGATTGCAGGTCGGCTCGAAGGTCGCAAGCATTCGTCGGCCACGCGGCTCGCTGCTCAGAAGGACGCTATTGGTGCTGGTCTGGTCGGCGACCAACGCGCTATCTCGACTGCCCGTGACGCGGCACTCGCCGAGACCGCTGACGCGCTCGCGAAGGCACAAGAGGAGCTGGCGAAGGCGATGGCCGAAGCACGCAGGGTGCGGCAGGAGGTAGCTGGCGGCATCGGATCATCACGCGGTCTCGGCGGTGCTCTCGAGGGCCTCGAGCAGGCACGCGGCCAGGTCGCGTCGCGCGGAACTTTCAGCGCCGCTGCGGTGCAGGGACTCCAGAGCGAGATGAACCAGCCGCTCAACCGCATTGCGAAAGCCTCTGAGGTCACCGCGCGTCTGACGAAGCGGCTGGTGGATCAGGCGAGCGGTGAAGGCCTCGTGTTCGGAGGTGATTGATGGCGGTAGCGTTCGTCGAACTCAACTCCGGCCTGCGAATCGAGCGCGACACACGCGAGCGCGTGTACCTCGCTACAGGCAGTACCAACGAGAACGAGGTCGAGACCGAGGCCTACGAGTACTTTCCCCCCACCGAAGGCGGCATTGGCCCGCTGCGTGTCCGCGTCGAGCCGATCGACGCCGAGCGCGGGCTCTGGGAGGTGACGACCACCTACAACCGCAGCGGCTCGTCCAGTGCGCCGCTGGTGGGGGCAGAGAGCAGCTTCGAGTTCGAGATCGGCACGACCTCGACTCACATCACGCAGTCCAGGCGCACCGTCGCCGGCCACTCGATCGACGACGAGGAGGCCGTGCCCGACTTCGACCAGGCGATCGGCGTCACGCAGGACGGCGTCGACGGCTGCGACATCCTGACGCCGGAGTCGCGATTCTCGGAGACGCACTACCTGTCTGCGGAGTTCGTGACGCCCGCCTACCGCCGCATGCTGCGCTCGATGGTCGGCAAGGTGAACCTCGCGCCGTTCCGCGATCATGACGGCGGCGAAGTCCTGCTCGTCGGCATCCGCGGCGGCAGGCGCCGCTCGGACGACGTCTGGGAGCTCACCTTCGCCTTCGCGACCAGCGAGAACGCGTTCAAGATCGCGATCGGCGACATCGTGGTTCCGCGCAAGGCCGGCTGGGACTACCTCTGGGTCTACTACGAGCCGCAGGTGGTCTCCGATCGACTCGTCTCGGTTCCGAAGTTCGCGTTCGTCGAGGAGGTCTACCAGCGAGCAGACTTCTTCGACTTGGGGATCGGCGAATGAGGCGGGTAAGCGTCGGCGATCGGATGCGCATCACCGCGCGCACCTGGAACGCGGTGCAGGACGCGGCGCGGACCATTGCAGAGAAGCCGACGGAGCTCGCGGGCCCGTCGCCGATCTTGCCGCCGTCGAGTGCCGTGATCGTCATGGCGCAGAACATGAGCGAGATCGACATCCCGCGATATGGCGCCTGCTTCATCGTGGGTCCGCTGATTGAGCCCGAGGACAACGAGGCCGAGTGGGGCTCGCGGCTCGCGCTCAAGGTGCGTGCGGGCAACGAGGTCGCGGGCATGGAGGAGGATCCACTCTGGCAGGACGGCGACGAGCCGTTCGGGATCGCGACCACTCCGATCCCTGCCGGCCGCATCGGCCGCGTCTGCATCTCCGGCATCACGCAGGCGATCGTGCGCCTGCCCGACGCGAGCCCGGCCTACGAGGAGGCCCGCTTCGCGCGACTCGAGAGCGGGAGCCAGTACATCGTCGCCGGCGTGCACGGCGGCGCACGCATCCTCTGGCACGACGGCGCCGAAGAGGGCGAGCGCAAGGCGATCGTCGAGCTCGGTCGCCACGAACCGATCACGGCCGGGAAGATCCTCGAGCACGATGATTACGGCCCCGGCGTCGACGCGTATCGCTACCTGATCCAGCTCTACAGCCCGATCAGCGACGGTGCGACGGGCCTGAGCGCGCCGACCGGCCGCGAGGTTTCGGCGATCAACTTCTTCGAGCACAGCGCGGCGCTAAGAGCCCAGCATGAGCCAGACGACGGTCCCGCGACCGTGCTACCGATCCCGGACGGCACGCTCGTTTCGGGCCTCAGCCTGCTGCCGGTCTTCTGGGGCGGCAGCGGCGATCGCAAGATTCAGTACGCGTTCTCGATCATGAACAAGTTCGGAGAGCCGTGAATTGCGGCGTGCTCGCTAGTAGAATGACCCGCATCCCCAGCCCCCGGAAGCCCCCGGCTGAGCCGCAAGGCTCGCCGGGCGTTTTGACATGTGTCCCACCCGGGCGATCACGCAACCATCGAGCTTGGAAAGTGCCGTACCTCGAGGCCCAGCCGGAGGTTCGCGCGCGACGGCCACAGCTCGCGCAGCACTGGCAGTGTGATCCGCTCTGGCAGCGACTTTCTGAACTCATCGAGCCCCGCCTCGAGTTTGACCGCGCGAAGGCGATCGACGGCCGCCGGGTTCACAACAAGCTTGAAGTCTCCAGTGATGCCGATCAGCCCCGCGTCGTATGCCGCATGGTGGAGGCGATTCAGCGCGATGCCGTTCGTGACATCATCGGTTCCACGAGGGTGAGCGACTGGAACGATGTGGGCCGCATCAATCAAGCGAAGCGATACACCTGTGATTGCGCACCTGAACGAGTAGGCCTTCAAGACTGCCGGACGGAACTTGGCATCTCGGAACGCCCTGAGAGTCTCCACGAGGTCCATCCGTCGGACTACTTGATCGTCGGTTTCGCTCGAGTCGATGAAGTCCCGCTCCTCTTCGGGAGAAGCGATCACTAGCTCAGCAACAGCACCGCTGTCGGTCCCGGCATCATGGAGTGCAGCACCGTTCTGGACATACCAGAGAAGCGCATCCGGCACGACAGCCACGACCACTTCCGTCCCCGACGCAGACTCCCTCGGCTGCGCAGCGATCTGTTGTTCGCCAGCTTCGTGCATCGTCTGCACCGAGAGCTGCAAGCTTGGTGATCGCGTCGAAAACCGACGATGTCGTCGGGCATCCCAGAAGCACCAGACGCCGGTCTCCTCGGAGTAACCGCCGAGGATCGTTCGCACGCCCGGCTCCATCGGCAGGGAGTCCACATTCGTCAGCTGGATGCGACGCTCATTTGCGGGACGGACGGTTGGTCCACCCCCACCTGGCGTTACGGTCCAGAGAAAGAGCAGGCACTCAGTTGTCTCCCCAGCACTTGTCACGGAGATTCGGACGGGCCGTTCGCGCGTCGACTCAGCGATGAGCACGGTCGCGCCATGCCGTTCCAATGCCGTGATGAAGTACTCGACAAGCTTCGGAAAGGGGAGTCCCGGCACGAGCTATCCCCAGAGATGCGACTGCGCACGCGAGCGACGCGGCTTTGCCGTTTTCGCGACCGCAGTCGGTCGCTCCTCGAACCGAGCGCGCGAGCCCTTGAGGTATCGCTCTTCAATCTCGAATGCCAACCAGCGCCGCCCGGCAGATTCGCAAGCCCGCCCGGTCACATTGCTGCCGGCGAACGGATCGACGACCAAGTCGCCCTCGTCCGTCAGAAAGTTGAGGAAGAACTTCACCAGCGCCTCGGGGAACCTTGCCGGATGCGGCTTGATCCCAAGCTCTCGACAGCGACGGAGATAGTGGCTATTCGACTCAGTGTTGGCGAACTGGAGTAGATTCGGCGGGATAGCACCGCCATTGTCTCTGCCGAACTTGTCCGAGATGTCGTGGCCAGATGGACGAAGCTTGGCCTTGTAGCCGTTCTTGAGCAGAGACAACATGCTTTTGCTGTAAGGGGTCAGAATCCGGCGATTGTCGGCCTTTGGTTGGTCGCTCTTTCCGAACCACCAGACCATGTTGACAGCGTCTTTCACCCGACAGCGCCGAACGGTGACCCACTCTGCCGGAGTCGGGAGCCTCGCCGGATTGAACCAGTAGAACTCTTGAGCGAGGGGCATCTCACGCGAGAGGCGTACCGCGAGCTCGAAATGGTAAACACTTCGGACCGGTACTCCGGGCACCCACGAGCCGCCGATGTCGAGGACGAAGCTTCCTGTCGGCTTAAGGACTCGCTTGATCTCAAGGCAGAATGGAAGGAACCAATCCAAGTAGCGGTCCATCGGCTCGTTGCCATACTCCTTCTTTCGCACAAGCGCGAAGGGGGGCGAAGTGAGTACGAGATCGACTGATGAACTCGGGAATCTCTTCAGCGCGCTGAGTGAGTCCTCCAGGTAGGCTGCTCCCAGCTCGGCGACATAGAACGGCCTCGTCTCGCGGAGACCGAGCGGTGCTGTCCATCGAAGGGCATGGCGGTGGCGAGGATTCTTCATGCCGATGCCGGAGTGTAGCTTGATCGAGCGACAGGTCTCTTTCGAGGGGCTGTCGTTCACCGGCGAGGCACGGTCGCGGAGTCGGCGTCGACTTCAAGCTTCGCGCTTGCGCCGGTTGCGAGACGACCCTCAATGATCCACTTTCCCATCGGAATCTCGCCGAAGAATCGCAGCTCGTTGAACCCGGGCCGATTGGGGCCGTTACAGTCCGGCCCTCACTCAGCCCCCCACATTGGTGGCCCGCGTCGCCTCGTGCGGCGTCGGGCCGCTTTCAATTGAGGCGGGGGCAAACCGAAGGTCCCGCGCCTCGATTCGACATGCATCCGCCGACCACGATACCCGAGTCGGGCAAGCACATCGGTCGCCAGCTTGCTGGCGAGCGGTCCATCGTCGTCACCCGGTTCGGCGTGGACCGCTATGCGGCCGGCCGGGCTCGCTTCCCCGATTGGGGCGTGCCGGAACTACTGGCGCGCCCATGGGTCTCCTTCGGAGTAGTGCCGAATGTCACTCTCGATCTGATGGCCTCTTCGTCATGCACGACCGAGCCGCTGCCCGCTCGAAGCACTGCGTGCTGTACATCCTGTGGCTGTGCGTAGAGCCAGCGCACAAGCGCTGATGTCGCATCGATCATGAACATGTGATGGTTCTGCCGCGCGATCTCCTCCATCAGAGGCGGGACCGCCGGCCGAACGGCGAGCATCTTCTGGTCGACCCTGCGCTTGCTCACGCTATAGCGGACTATATCACAACTGCAGGTTGAGATATCAACAAGTTGCCCACCGGCAAGAAAAGGTCGAGTTGACGACGCTATAGGGACGATATATCGTCCGCAAAGCAATGAGCGCTCGTCGATCTACCAGCCGCCGCCGCACTCCAGTACACCTACTGGTGGTTTCCCTGCGGCACGCCGCAGCCTTGAAGGAGATCGCGACCGCGAAGCGGTGGCCGCTGAAGACGGCCGTTGAGTTCGCGATCGAGCAGCTCGCCGAGCAGATGGAAGTCGAGGTGGCCGCGGCCCCAGCCCGGAAGGCCAGGGCCGCGGCATGACGCTCGACGCCCCCCTCACGGCCACCGAGGTCCGCCAGGCCCTCCGCGCGAGCAAGAGCAAGGTGCTCGAGCTGATCCACGGCGGCTCGTTCCCCGGCGCGTTCCGCGTCGGCACCGACTGGCGGATCCCCACATCAGACGTGCAGGCGTTCATCGAGCGCAACCGGGTCCAGCCTGCGCACCCACCAAGGAAGCGAGGCACGCGGTGAGCAACGAACCTCTTGTCCGACTTGGGCAGGGCGACCACGAGCGCCGCATGCACGAGCGCGACCTCGGGTCGTCGCGAGCACCGTTCCTGATCCTCGCCCTTCTGCTGATCGCTCTCTCCATCCTCCAAGTCCTGACGGCCGGCGGGCCAGCGGCAACCCGGCCAAATCCCACGGCGCCCGAGGCGGTCTCGGGCGCCGTGAACGCCAGCCTGCAAGCGATGCCGCCTCCTTCATCGCCGTTGCCACCGGGGTCGTGACCCGGGGCTGGCCTTCTTGCACAACTCGACAGGTCATCCAATGCCACGAGTCACTATCGCCCAGGTTGCCAACGCCACGCTCGTTGAGCCGTACGACACCTATCACGCGTACCGCGAGCGCTTCCTCACGAGCCACCAGCTCATCGCGTTCGCGCGGAACCCGCTGCTCTATCGCAAGCAGAAGCTCGGCCTCGTAGCCGAGCGAGACAGCGAGGACTTCCGCTTCGGGCGTGCAGCGCACGTCTACATCCTCGAAGGCCGCGACAAGTTTCATGCGGACTGGATCGTCGGCGGGCCCATCAATCCGAAGACGAACGCGCCGTATGGCCCCGAGACCAAGGCCTACGCCGAGTGGCGGGCGTCGCAGCCGAAGCCGACGATCAGCGACGAGCAGCACTCGCTGCTGCTCGGCATGGACGCTGGCGTGCGGTCGAACGAGGACGCGCGATCTCTGCTCGAGTCCGGCGTCGTCGAGCGATCGCTTCGATCGCAGCTCCACGGCTTCGAGCTGCAGGCGCGGTTCGATTGGATCGGTGGTCCGGCCGTCGAACTCTGCGACCTGAAGACATGCGCCGACCTCGACGACTTCGAGGACGACCTCTGGCGCTACTGCTACCCGTGGCAGCAGGCGTTCTATCTGCTCGTCGCGCACGCCGCTGGCATCAAGCTGCCGCTCGTCTCGAACCTGATCGCGATCGAGAAGCAGGAGCCCTTCCGATGCGGAGTGTTCCGACTCCCCGCCGCCACGATCAAGCGATGCCAGGTCGAGTTGAAGGCCGCGCTCTACGCGCTGCGTGAAGCGAACGCGAATCCCGACATGTGGCCGACCGGCGCGGAGCAGGTCCGCACGGTGCGCCGTCCCCCATCCCAGCCGCCACTCGGCGGCGAGTTCATCCAGTGCGCCATCGAAGGCGCGAAAGAGGAATCATGGCTCTAAGAGATCGCATCCAGACAGGCGACAAACCGCGTCCACCGAGAGTGCTGCTCTACGGCGTCGCGGGCATTGGCAAGACCACATTCAGCACGCAGGCCGAAGCACCGATCTTCGTGCCAACGGAGGAAGGGTCGAACTTCCTCCGCTCGCCGCACTTCCCCGTAGCGCGCACTTTCGACGAGTTCATGGGCAACCTGCACCAGCTGCTCGCTGAGCCGCACGAGTTCGGGACGGTGGTGATCGACTCCCTCGACTGGCTCGAGCGATTGATCTGGTCGAAGGTCTGCGACACCAACGGCAAGGTCGAGAACCTCGAGAACATCGGCTTCGCGAAGGGCTACAAGTTCGCGACCACGCATTGGCAGAACGCCCTGAACCTGCTCGATCACTTGCGCTACCAGCGCGGGATGCAGGTCCTGCTGCTCGCGCATGCCGACATCGTGCACTTCAACGCACCGGAGGGCGATGGCTGGGATCGCTACCAGCCGCGGCTGCACAAGCTGGCGTCCGCGATGGTCGTCGAGTGGTGCGACTGCGTGCTCTTCGCGCGATACCGAGTCATGACGCGCACCGTCGACGCGGGCTTCGGCAAGAAGATCGCGAAGCCGATCGGCGATCACGACCGCGAGCTGCACACTGTCGAGACGCCAGTCGCAATCGCGAAGAACCGCTGGTCGCTTCCGTCGGTTCTCCCCTTCCGCGAGGCCGACGCGTACGCCGAATTCGCGCGTCACCGCGACGCTTACTTCGCGGGCGGCTCCATCTCACTCACGCCACCCGAGGCACCTGACGCGGCTGAGGCGGCCGTCGAGGCACCCACGGAAGCACCAACGACCCAGACCACAGCCGCGCTCGCGTGAGCACGGCGGCATCCATCCCATCCGACTCGAAAGGACTGACTGATGGCATCTCTTGACGGCGGCTTCAACGCGAACGATGTCGAACCCTTCGTGGGGTTCGACCCGATCCCGGTCGGCGACTACCTGGTCGTCATCACCAACAGCGAACGGCAGGAGACGAAGGCTGGCGACAGCCAGCTGGTCACGCTCGAACTGCAGGTCATCGACGGCCCGCACAAGGGCCGCACACTCTTCGATCGCCTCAATCTCTGGAACAAGAGCCAGAAGGCGACTGAGATCGCACGCGCCACGCTCTCGGCGATCTGCCGTGCAGTCGGGGTCATGCAGCCACGCGACACATGCGAGCTGCACAACATCCCGCTGATCGCGTCGGTCAAGGTGGAGAAGCGAGAGGACAACGGCAAGTACACGAACCGCATCTCGGCATATAAGCCGCGCCACGGTGCGACTCAGGCTCAGTCCGTGAATGTCGCTCCGCCACCGACCGGCGTCACGCCACCGCTGCAGTCCGCCTATCCGATCGGCAGCTCGCCCAACGGCAAGGCGCCCTGGCAGCGCTGATTCGTTCACCCTCACTCTCTCCCCACCGCCCATTCGAGGCAGCAGGCGCATGGAAGCGACGCTGTTCAGCACGGATCGCAGCTTCGAATCGAACTCGGGGCCCGGGCAGACTTGTCCCCTGCCCGGGCCCGGGCGGCTTTCGAGCCCTCCGGCAGCAGGTCCGCTGCAACTGCGCTGGTACCAGCTCGAGGCGGTCGAGGCGATCTGGAAGCACCTGCACCAGCGCGACGACAACCCGTGCGCCGTGTTGCCGACGGCCGCGGGCAAGACGGCCGTCATCGCGACGCTCTGTCAGCAGGCAGTCATGCAGTGGGGTGGCCGCGTGCTCGTCGCCACGCATGTGCGCGAGCTGATCGAGCAGAGCGCTCGCACGCTCGCGTCGATGTCGCCCGGGCTGAAGGTGGGCGTCTACAGCGCCGGCCTGAAGCGTCGAGACATGCGGCAACCGGTGATCGTCGCGGGCATCCAGAGCGTCTACGAGCGGGCCCTCGACTTCGATCCGTTCGACCTCGTCATCGTCGATGAGTGCGTTCCTGCCGGCACCCTCGTGGCGACCCCGTTGGGCGATGTACCCATCGAGGCGCTCCGGCCAGGGCAGTCGGTTCTAAACGCGATTGGAACTGGGGTCATCGTTGCTACATCAGCGCGGCCTGCGATGGACCTTCTCACATTGGAGTTCGACGATGGTTCACGACTCACCTGCACCGAGCGGCACCCGGTCTTCACCGCGTCCGGGTGGATCGAAGCTGGCGCCGTGGAAGTCGGAGCGATGGCGTTCGGCATCACGGAAGTGCGAGCACTGCGAGACGGTGTTCAGGCCGTGGAGCAAGTTGCTTCCGACCGGCGATCTGCGAGTGATGAAGGAACACGACTGGCGCAAGCAGCGATTCTGCTCGATCTCCTGCTCAAAGAGGCACGAGAACGCGATGATGAGTCCAGTGACGCGCGAAAAAGTGTCGCAGACAATGCGGCGTCTGGGGCATCAGCCGCGATTGAGAGGCGGGAACGGGCGACCAATGCCAGCGGTGCAGCAGGCGATGCTCTCGCTGCTCGGCACGCAGTGGGTTGCGGAGCACGCGATACCGACGCGCATGCCACGAACCAAGGGGTGGCCGACGTGCTTCAAGATCGACCTGGCGAATCCCACGAGGATGATCGCGATCGAACTCGATGGCCACAGTCACGAGACTCCGTCGCGGAGAGAGCAGGATCGCCGGAAGACAGCCTTCCTCGCGGCAAGCGGGTGGTCCGTAGTACGCGTCACGAACGAACGCGCATTGAAGTTGTGCACAACCTGCACGTCAGCGGACACCCTTCTTACTTCGCTGATGGGACGCTCGTTCACAACTGTCATTTGATCCCCGACAGCGGCGAGGGCATGTACCGCCGCTTCCTGGCCGACCTGCGTGTCGCTCGGCCGACCATGCGCGTGATCGGGCTCACCGCCACGCCGTACCGCATGCACACGCCGGTCTGTGCACCGGAGAACTTCCTCAACCACGTCTGCTACGAGGTCGGCGTCCGCGAGCTGATCGTGCAGGGCTACCTCTCGCCGTTGCGATCGAAGGCGGGCCACGCGAAGGCTGATCTGAGCCAGGTCGCCGTCCGCGGTGGTGAGTTCGTCGCGGGTGAACTCGAGCAGGCGATGGACCGCGACTCGCTCGTCGCGAGCGCAGTCCAGGAACTGCTGGCCGAGACGGCCAACCGTCGCAGCGTGCTCATCTTCGCGAGCGGCGTCGACCACGCACAGCACATCGCGGAGGCGATCGCGCAGCACGGCCACGAGTCGGTCGTGGTCACCGGCAAGACGCCCATCCCGCAGCGCGACGCTGCGACCGATCGGTTCAGGGCCGGGTCGCTCAAGTACCTCGTCAACTATGGGGTCTTCACGACCGGCTTCGACGCGCCGAACGTTGACGCGATCGTCCTGCTCCGCGCGACGATGTCGCCCGGTCTCTACTACCAGATGGTCGGTCGCGGCTTCCGGATCGCGCCCGGCAAGGCCGACTGCCTCGTCCTCGACTACGGCGACAACGTGCTGCGGCATGGCCCGGTCGATCAGCTGAGCACCAAGATCAAGGAGATTCAGCGGCGCAAGGGCACAGGCGATGCGCCCGCGAAGCAGTGCGAGAAGTGCGACGCGCTCGTCGCTGCCGGCTACAGCATCTGCCCCGAGTGCGGCACGCCGTTCCCGGAGCGGCAGCGCACCCCGCACGGCGCTGAGGCCTCGACCGCGGGCATCCTGTCCTATCAGGTCGAGACCTGCGAACGCGAGGTCAAGGACATTGAGTATTCGGAGCACTTCAAGCGCGACGCGGAAGGCAAGCCGCCCACACTGCGCGTGCGCTACTACTTCGACTACTACATGGAGTCCGCGTCAGAGTGGGTGTGCATCGAGCACGCCCCCGGGAGCTTCGCTCGCCGCAAGGCCGAAGAGTGGTGGGCGCGCCATAGCGAGCGACCGTTCCCCTCGAGCGTGGCCGAAGCAGTGCAGCTCTGCCAGGACGGCGAGGTTCGGCGGCCAACGCATGTCGAGCTGCGTCGCAAGGCAGGCGAGAAGTGGTGGGAGGTCACGCGAGCGATCTTCCCGGAGATCCCGGGAGCGGAGAGCACGAGCGCTTCGGACGATCTCGCATCGCTCGCCAGTGAGGTGCCGTTCTGATGGCTCTCGCTGCCGTCTCGATGTTGGAGGTCGCCCTGGGCTACGCCGAGCTCGGGTACGCGGTCTTCCCATGCGTGCCTGGAGCCAAGGCGCCGATCACCGAGCATGGCCTGCGTGACGCGACGACGGATCCGACGCTCATCGAGTACTGGTGGCAGACGAACCCGGACGCGAATGTCGCCGTCGCGACGAATGGCCTGCTCGTCGTCGATGTCGACGGCACCGACAACCCATGGATGACGCCGGAGCGGGAGCTGTCGCTCGCGGTCGGGCCGGTGCAGTCGACTCCGCGCGGCGGCAGCCACTTCTGGTTCAGGTTGCCCGCTGGCGTCGACCTGCGCAACACGACGAGCCGCATCGCCCCCCGCGTCGACACTCGCGCGAACGGCGGCTATGTGCTCGTCGCGCCGTCGCGGGTTGGCGACAAGCCCTATGCGTGGCGACCCGGCTTCGAGCTGGCCCACGCGCCCGAAGGCCTGCCCGAGCCGCCGTCGTGGCTGCTCGAGATCCTGCTCGCGACACCCGCACCGGCGCCGACGATCAGCGAGGCGAATCCGATCCCAGAAGGGACGCGGAACACGGCGTTGGCGCGCCTCGGCGGCACGATGCGCCGCGTCGGCATGAGCCGCTCGGAGATCCTCGCGGCGCTCGCGGTCGCGAACGCCGAGCGTTGCCGGCCGCCGCTGCCGCCCACCGAAGTCGAGACGATCGCCGCGAGCGTGGCGCGCTACGAGCCGAGCCAGGTCTGGACGGCAGTCACCGAGGGGTGGGCTGATCAGGACGCTGAAGTGTTCGAGCCCGACGCGACACTGCCAGACGACCCGGGGGTGTTTCCCAAGGACCTGCTCAATGTGCCGGGCTTCGTCGGCGAGGTCATGCAGCACAACCTCGCGACGGCACATCGCCAGCAGCCAGTGCTCGCTCTCGCCGCGGGGCTCTCACTGCAGGCGGCGCTCGCGGCACGCAAGGTGCGCGATCAGCGAGGCAACCGCACGAACGCCTATCACATCGGCGTGGCGCCCAGTGGCGACGGCAAGGACCACGCGCGCAAGCTGAACCGTCGCATCCTGATCGAGTCGGGCGCAGACATCGAGGGGCCGGAGGAGCTCGCCAGCGACGCCGGTCTCGTCGCTGCCGTCGCGCAATGCCCGGGCCTCCTGCTGCAGATCGACGAGATCGGTCGCTTCCTGCGCACGGTCAGCGAGCCCGGGAAGAACCCGCATCTCTACAACGTGCAGACCGTCCTGATGAAGCTGTACTCGCAGGCGGACAGCACCTTCCTCGGCAAGGGCTACGCGGATCCAAAGAAGCGCCAGCCGATCATCCAGCCCTGCGTCTCGGTCTACGGCACCACGGTGCCTGAGCATCTCTTCGCGGCGCTGACGCCCGAGTCGCTGAGCGACGGCTTCGTCGCACGCGTGCTCATCTTCGAGGGCGAGGCGAATCCGCCGCGTCGTGAGTCGGCGGAGTCCGAGCTGCCGCTCTCGATCGTCGAGCGTGCCCGCTGGTGGACGCGATTCCGCGCCAGCTCGCTCGCCGGAGTCTCGACCGTGCCACCCGACCCGCAGTTGGTGACCCACGAGCCCGGCGCCGTCGAGATCTTCCGCGACCTCGCCGCCGTCGCGGACGACGAACGCAGCCGCCTCGAGGGGCCCGCCAGGAGCGTTTGGGCACGCGTCGAGGAGAAGGCGTGCCGCCTTGCGCTCGTCTTCGTCTGCAGCGCCGACCCGGAGCACCTGGTGGTCACGCGCGCTGCCGCGGCATGGGCGTGCAGGCTCGCCGAGTACCTGACGCGCCGCGTGCTGTTCCTCGCGCATCGCTATGTGGCTGAGAGCGCCTTCGACGCGAAGCGCAAGAAGGTCCTCCGCATCATCGAGGACGCGGGACCAACCGGCGTCTCGCAGAACTTCCTCTGCCGCCGGACTCAAGCGATGACTGTGCGCGAGCGCAGCGAGGTGCTCGACGCGCTCAAGGACTCAGGCGAGGTCGTTCGCGCGACCGTCACAACGGGCGGCAGGACGCGAACCAACTACGTCGCGACGAGACACCACAAGGAGGCAGCATGACCAATCCAGTCGCGAGTCGACTCGCGTCCTACCTGCAGATCGGTGGCTCTCACGGCCAGCCGCTCACCCGCTACGTCGGCGAAGTGTGGCCCAAGAGCTGGGGGCCGTCGCGCGAGCCCGGCGTGGCGGGCTACATCAAGCGGCGCGTCCTGCCGGACCTCGAGTGGGGTGCCAAGTGGCTCTGGCTGCAATGGCCGTTCGGCCTCAGCGAGGATGGCGCTTCCAACAAGTGCGAGCTTGATGCTTGGTCGCTTGCGAAGTCATGGGGCCAGTCGCACCTCACGAGCAAATTCGCGAGCGAATGGAGGCGCATCACGCGCCAGGGCATTCGGGTCACCTGCTACCTGGGCAACGCAGCTCAATCCGCCGCCCTCACGCGCCATCTCGAGCGAGGCCAGCGAGCCACCTGGCTGCGCCGCGTCACGGCATCGCTTGGGCCGGTGCTCGACGCGGGCATGGACATCGGGCTCGACGCGTCCATCAACGAGGACGAGGACTCCACCACCTTCGCGCTCGCCGAGCTGCTCCGGTCGATGGGCGTGGTTGTCTTCTGCGAGAACCGCCCCGACGCGGCACGGGCCCACTGGGCGCGTTTCGGCACCGTCTGCGACGAGCGGTGCTGGCAGGACCGCGAGCGCGGTATCGGTCTCCCGGCAGTCCACCGTGACGCGATCCACGGCGAGATCGTGCGAGCGCTCTACTACGCGGACAACGGTCGCGACACGCCGCCAATCGATGAGATCCTGCGCGACGCGCCACGCATCCTGGCCGACGGCGACTGCTGCCTGCTCAATGTCCTGACGCTCCGCGAGGCCGGCGTATCGCTCGATGCGCTGCTCAGCCAGGAGGTCGAACATGGCGCGTGACGACAAGCTGTCGCTGCTGTGCGAGGTGGTCATGACCGCCAACGCATGGCGCAAGGTCTGGTACACGCCTGATCGCGGCCACGCGCCAGTCGTGACGGAACTGGCTGATGTCATCGACGAGGCTGCGGACAGCGATGTCTTTGGTCTTCTGAACGCGCTCCGTCATCTGCTTGCGACAGCGCAACCGGAGATCGATGCCGAGACGGGCCTCGTCGGCCGCCATGTGCCACATGAGGCGTGGGCGCGGATCGAGCAGGCGATCGGCGCCAAGCTGCACCCATCGAAGAAGGAGCGGACGCGAATGAGCGAGAAGGTCGGTCGCCCCGTTGGCCGCCCTCGTCGAACGACGGAGGTGGCCGCGTGATCGATCCGACTCTTCTCGCCCGCGCCATGGGACTGCATGACGGCGCCGAGATCACCTCGGACCGGAGGCATCTGGCACATCACGACCGCGTCGTGCTTGTCGGCTGCCTCATGGAGATGTCGCGGCCACGGCCGAGCCTGCCCGATGTCGCCCTCGCTTTCGGCACAGGACACACCACGATCATCAGGCTTTGGAGAGCGTGGCTGTCCTGGCACTGGCGCATTCGTCACGGCTGGCTGCAGCACGCCGAGTTGTCGCTCGCGGTCGCCCGCGAGCAGAAGGGAGTCGCAGCATGAAGTGCCCCTACTGCGGCGATGAGACGCAGCGAGTCCGCGGCTCCGATCTCTATCCGCATCGACCCGATCTACGGCACCGGCGATTCGTCGCCTGCCTCCCCTGCAAGGCGTGGGTCGGCGTGCACGGCGGCACGGGTCGGCCGCTCGGCACCATTGCCGACGCCACGCTTCGACGAGCGCGGCAGCGAGCGCATGGCGCGTTCGATCCCATCTGGAAGTCGGGCGGGATGAAGCGCACGAAGGCGTACGTGTGGCTGGCCTCACAGCTCGGCATCGAGGTCGAGCGCTGCCACATCGCGATGTTCAGCGAGGCGACATGCGATCGCGTCGTCGAGATCTGCATGGCACGAGAACTGAAGGGAGTCGCATGAAGATCAACGTTCCCAAGCAGGCCCGCGACCATTTCTGGGAGGAGCCTCCTCCCGGCTCACGGGAGTTCTGGGGGTTTCAGTGGAAGCCGAAGGCGCAGCCAGGCGACACCATCTACTTCCTCTTCGACGGCGTCGTCGTTGCGGAGGCGGTCATCCATGAGATCACGAAGCCGGGCATCGGCAAGTGCGAGCGCACCGGCGGATGGGGCGCGTCTTGGAAGGTCTGGTGGCTGCCCGAATCCTTCAAGGATTTGCGAGAGGCGGTTCGGTCATGAAGCGCCCTACCACTTTGCACACGACGTACCGGCTAGGCGACGGCGCTGCAGCCATCGACTGCGGTGCGTGCGATCTCACCGAGTACATGGAGGCCGTCGCGCACACCATCGCGACTCTCATCCACAGCGCAGAACGCATCGCGGACGCCGCCGGCGTGGACGGTCACGCGGTCGGGCAACGGGTCATCGACATGGCGGGGCACGCGCTGCACCACACCGACTGGTCTCGCATCGACGGCGTCATCAAGGCATCAACCAAGGAGGCGAAATGAAGCGCGCAGCCAACAACAATCCGAATCCCGCACCCGGCGTGCCCGCGCCTGTGGTGCAGATGCAGCCGCGACCCGCACCGACACGGCGCAACGCCGAGTACCTCCGTTTGCTCGCCGAATCGTGGTCAACGCTGGATATCAGACATCAGGGTGTCTTAGCTGCGGCGCAGGAGCTTGACGAGCTTCGCGCCGACTGCCGAGCGCTTGCGCGAATCGTTCAGCCGATGGCCGAGGCGAAGCGCGTACGAGGCTATGACACGCTCATCTCGGCGCTCGCGGACGAGGCGTACCTGCCATGGGCAGATGGCGTCGATGTCGATGCCATCCTCGCCCGCCACACGGAGCGGACGCCATGAGGGGCGAGCGAGTCATGATCGCTCCCGCCGATGCGGCGGACTGGACCTCGCCCTACGAGGCGATCGAGGCCCTGCGGAACCGCGTCCACTGGCTGGACGAGCGAATCCCCAAGCTCGGCCATCACTCATTCGAGGAGGAACGGCGCCGACTCGAGGCGGCCATCGAGGCGTTCTATCAGTTGCTCGACGCGTGCCGAGCGCTCGATGCGGCGTCGTCACCCACCTACGACGGTGATGAGGACTGCGACGCGCGGTTCATCCCTCGCACCGCCTGGCTCGAGTGGCGACGGCGAGTCGGGCTCGTTCGCAAGCGGCAGCCGAAGGCGGTGCCGCGAGACCCCGCGCACCCGCTGTTCAAGGAGCAGGCATGAGCCCCCAGAGAGATGGGCCACTGTTCGCATCGATAGTCACCATGCTCGACGCACTGGAGCGAAAGCTGACAAGTGCCCCGCCGATCGACAACATGCGGGTGCAGGGCATCTGGCTGCAGCTCTACGGCGATGGCTCAGGAGTCATCTGGCAGGAGTGGTCCAAGTCGATGCCAGGTGAGGTTAGGGAGGAACGACTGCTCCACGCGATCTTCACTAAGGACGACGCCCTGTTGGAGTTCGATTCGGTGGCAGAACTCCACAGCGCGCTTCTGTCGAGGGCAGGCACAACATGACCTCCGTCAGCTTCCTCGTTCCTGGTGTTCCCGCGCCTGGCGGCTCCAAGCGGGCCTTCGTCGTCCAGACGAGGTCCGGCGCATTCAGGGCCAACGTCGTCGAAGATGCGAAGCGCAACGCGCCGTGGCGGTCGCTCGTCTCCGTCGTCGCCCGCCAGGCGATGAAGGGGCAACCGCCGTTCCGTGGGCCCATCGCTCTCGAGGTTGAGTTCCGCATGCCGCGTGCGAAGAGCCACTACCGCACGAACGGTGCGCTGCGCGACTCGGCGCCGCGCGATCACACGAAGAAGCCGGACCGAACCAAGCTGCTGCGTGCTCTCGAGGACGCGCTGTCCGGCATCGTCTGGCACGACGACACGCAGGTGATCGGCGGCCCGGTGGTGAAGCGGTACGTGCGCTACGACGAGGCGCCGGGAGCCGCAGTGACCGTGGTGCCGTTGGAGGAGATGCGATGAGCAAGCTGGCCGATGTTGACCCGACAGAATTGCGACGCACTGACCGCGCCGACGGAACCGTGCTCCTTTCTGCCTCGATCAAAGGATGCGCTCTAACGTTTCTAACAACCAGCGATTCCAGCGAGTTCACGCCGTTGTTGGATAGGTGGCAAGAGTGCATACAGCGAGCGTTTTTCGCCGCACTTGTCTCCCTCAAGACCGATCTCGTCCTCTGTCAGCCAAGCGTCACTGAAGAAGACTGGGTCAACGCGCTGAAGGAAGAGATCGCCGCCTTCTATGTTCGACGAGGCAGCCAGGCTCTGAATGATGACGAGGAGGGCGGCGGTCTTGAGGGCGACCTCAAGGCGCTCTTGATACTGGTCGAGCATGTCCACAACAGATTTATTCGGAGCGGGTCATGACTGACACCATGCCCCTGCTCGTTTCCCCTGCCGAGGCCGCGCGCCGTCTCGGGCTCGATCAGGTGTCGAAGTCGCCTGAGCGGCTCGTGCTCGAGATGGCCCGCCGGGGCGAGCTGCGGGCCAAGAAAGTGGGCCGCTGGCTGATGATTGACGCCGAAAGTCTGGAGTCGTTCGCCCGAGAACGGTAAGACTGGTGTCCTGTGCCGGAAGCACCGAACCCACCACCACTGCGTCGAGATGCCGACGGCTACTACTTCGTGCGGTGGCGCGTCGGTTCACAGCGGCCGCAGCGCACCTTCGGAAGGAACAGGCGCGAGGCGCACGCGCGATACCTCGAGTGGGTGTGTGAATGGCAGCGTGACCCGAGGGTGCGCAATCCCGGCCTTCCAGGACCGCTGAGCATCAACGAGGCGTGGGTGCTGTTCAAGGAGCACGCCGACGCGTACTACCGTCGCAAGGACGGAACCGCGACTCGCGGCGCCGAGTCGATCGGATACGCGATGGAGCCGGTGCTCCAGCTGTTCGGTGCAACACCTGCAGAAGCCTTCTCGCCGCTCATGCTTCGGCAAGTGCGCGATCAGATGCTCGAGCCTGCCGGCCACTACTCGGTGACGACGATCAACGATCGCATGCACAAGATCAGGCAGGTGTGGCGATGGCTCGCGTCTCACCAACTCGTGCCCGCGAGCGTGCTCGCAGGCCTCGGTGCCATCGAGCCGCTTCGCGTCGGTCGCTGCACCGCTCGCGCCCCCCGCAAGGTGCACTGCGTGCCTGAGGCCTGGGTGGCTGCAGCTGCAGAGAAGATGCCACCGACGCTTCGCGCGATGGTCTGGATTCAGTGGCACACCGGCATGCGCTCGAGCGAGCTTTGCCGAATGCGACCGTGCGACATCGAGCGGCGCCCGGATCTCTGGATCTACCGCACTTCGCACAAGACCGAGCATCACGATGACGGCACACGCGAGCGACTCATCCTCATCGGACCGGAGGCGCAGCGTTGGCTTGAGCCGTTGCTCAACCGCGAGCTGGCGAAGCCGTGCTTCCGACCCGACGAGGCGATCAACCAGAGACTCGACGGTCGCCGCAACGCGTACGACGCCGCCGGCAAGGCTGGCGACTACCGCACCTGGCCGAGCTACCTCGCCCGGCAGCGCAAGGGGCGCGCGGTCAACGAGGCCTACACGCCCGACACCTATCGCGACGCCGTCTACTACGCGTGCGCCGCGTCCGGTCTTGACGAGTCGCACTGGTGGTCACCCCATCAGCTGCGGCACAGCGCGGGCACGCGCGCTCGCGAGAAGTTCGGCCTCGAGGGCGCTCAAGCCGTCCTTGGCCACACGACGGTGAAAGCGGCCCAGATCTACGCGGAGAAGAGCGCTCGGCTCGCGCGTCGCGTCGCGAAGCGCCTGGGATAGGGTGGTGCGACCACCGTCGCGTCAGTCATGGCGCGCTGCCTTTGGATCGCGAGGGAATTCAGAAGCGCGCTCGAGTAGCAGCGTCTCGACGATCTCGCGAGCAAAGAGCATGGTGCGGCCAGCGCGCAGGTGCGGAATGCGGCCAGCCTCAGCTTCCGCACGAAGCCATGAAGCGGGGACACGTAGAGCGTGGCCCAGAGTCCGCGCGTCGCAAAGTGAAGGTGTCTCGGTCATGCGTCCCATCGTGCCGAGCACGGAAGACGCTTGGGACCGATTAGCGCCCGATCAGCGCCCGATCAGCGCCGGAGCGAGTTGATTGAATGGACCGAAACTTGGACCGAAACGCATCCAGCTGCATTGCCGTCCCGGTCGTAAGTCTCTGTCTTGTCGAAGCCACCCACCGGATTCGAACCGGCGACCTGTGCTTTACGAAAGCACTGCTCTACCACTGAGCTAGGGTGGCGCAACCGATCAATCGATCGGGGCGGCGAAGCATATCACGCATGCCGGCGGCATC
>Ga0268299_1001667_pt1 | contig 34964 bp, 28 predicted proteins | sample NOBtaG_FD_193484 | JGI IMG/M metagenome (GOLD analysis project Ga0268299, IMG submission 193484) | Activated sludge microbial communities from bioreactor in Nijmegen, Gelderland, Netherland - NOB reactor | ecosystem: Engineered > Bioreactor > Aerobic > Activated sludge | place: Netherlands... | reverse complement strand
AACAGCTTTCTGGTGGCTGGCTCGGCGACGCTTGTCTCGGTGTTGTTCAGCAGCATGGCAGCCTACAGCCTGGTGCGGCTGCGCTATCTCTATCGAGATTGGTTTGGTCGCCTGATCCTGATCGCTTATCTGACGCCAGGGTCAGTGCTGTTTATTCCCCTATCGGTGATTATCGCGCGCTTGCAGCTTGGCAACACGCTTCATGGCCTGATCTTTGTTTATCTGACTTTCTCGACCCCCCTGAGTACATGGCTCTTGATGGGTTACTTCAAGAGCATTCCGATTGACCTGGAAGAACAGGCAATGGTCGATGGTGCAACACGGATGCAGGCATTTTTCCAGATTTTGCTGCCCTTAAGCGCGCCAGGGTTGATCGCCGTCAGCGTATTTGCTTTCACCGGGGCATGGAATGAGCTGCTTTTTGGCCTGTTGTTCGTTACCTCGCCCGATTTGCGCACTGTGCCTGTCGCCATCAGCTATCTGATTACGGGCGATGTGTTCCGCTGGGGGTTGATTATGGCAGCTTCCGTATCGGCAGCAGTACCTGTGATGATCCTCTACTACCTGGCTCAGCGCTTTGTCGTCAAAGGTCTTTCGGCTGGCGCGGTCAAAATGTAGGTGAGTTTCAATCCGTCAATTTTGGGTTAGCACCTCGTAATTCACGGGCATTATTAAAAAATAGTGGCAGTCGCATCGCTGTAATGTGATATATTAGAATATAGCTTGTCGATGCTTCATACGAGGGTGATTTTATGTCAAACCCAGAAGACCAGGATCGTACCATACAGGGCAATCCATTCGCGCTCGCGCTGAGTCGAATGCTAAAGGACAGAGCCGCACGACCTCAAGACGTTTATCGGCTGGCGATTATCGTACAAGGTATGCTGGACTCGATGGACAACCCGGAAGCATTAGAGACAATCCGATTTGAACTGCGGGCGCTCATTAATGATATTTCGCAATCAACCTCTGGTGGCGATTAGGGCACAAGCGTGACCAAACCTCAAACCGGAGCTGTTGACCCATTGGAGCACAGTACGCTCCATACGCTGCTCGTACAGACCAATCGGCTGCAAGATTTACCCACATCTCTGATTATCGCTTTTATGATCCTCAACGCGGTCTTGATCGCTGGCTTGTGGTGGTTAAACAAGCCCGATGTGACCGCCGTGATTTTTGTGACCGCCGGGTATATGCTGGCAAACGCAGTTGATTGGTTGCTGTTGAAGGCGCTGAGAACCACTGGTCGGAGCTTTGGCCCGGATAAACCCGCGATTCTTGCGCTTTCTTCGCTGCGGGCAATGCTGCTGGTGCTGCTCAGCATTTTATCTGTCCCCTGGTGGCTGGCGCTCATCCTTCTGATTCCGGTTTCGCTGCTGGTCTACTACAGTACGTGGATCGAGCCTTTTCGCCTGGGTGTCACCACTGAAAAATTTTCGACCACAAAATGGTCAGCGGAGGCACCACCGCTGCGCCTGCTGCAAATCGGCGACATCCACGTTGAATATATCACCCCGCGCGAACGTCATCTGAACCGCCTGATTGAAGAACTCAAACCCGATGTGATCGTTTTTACAGGCGATTTCGTTAATCTTTCCAACACACACGACCCGGAGTCGGAAAAAGCGATTCGCGAAATTATCAGCCAGTGGAAAGCGCCGTTGGGAGTTTATTGTATTTCCGGTACGCCGCTGGTCGAGCCGCTGGAACGGGTGAAGGATTTCGTTAAAGACCTGGGTAATCTCAAGCTGCTGCCCAACCAGTGGATTACGATTCAGACAGCAGGGGGGGCGCTGAATATTCTGGGGCTGGTGGTCACACACGACATGAAACGTGACCGCGCGATGCTGCAAAAAATGATGCTGTCCGCACCCAAAAATGGCCTCCATCTACTGCTGATGCATCCGCCGGACATCGCGCCGGAAGCCAATCACGCTGGAATTGACCTCTATCTCTGCGGACATACGCACGGAGGACAGATTCGGCTGCCGCTGATTGGAGCCATTTTTTCCAGCAGCCACCTGGGCAACCAATTTATCATGGGCCGCTATGAACTGGGTATGACGACCCTCTATACCTCGCGAGGGGTCGGCATGGAGGGACTGGGTGCGCCGCGCGCCCGTTTCCTCTGCCCTCCCGAAATTATCCTGTGGGAAATCAGCGGCAAATAAACGTGCGATTTTCAGATGCGGGCAGGTCTAAGACCTGCCCCTACGGCTCTTTACAGCTTCAGTCCTTTCAACGATTGCTTAGTCTGATGCCCCGCTGCGACCAAACTGCGCAATCGCCAGTCCATTTTCCAATAGTCCGGTGGTCAGCGACTCGACATAAATGTCCATTTCCCAATCAATCGCGACATCCTTAACCGTAATTTCGGCATCAGTCATCTGAACGCCGCTGTTGCGGATGATAGCGATAGGGGTGGCCTCGTCTCGCTCGCCCATGACCATCTGCGCGCAAACACAGAGCGAATCGGCGATACCGCGCTGTGTGACCTGCATCGGGTTTCCGAATAAATCGGCTTTGCCGCGCTCATCTTGCAGGGGCGCAAACCCGGCTGTCGCCAAAGCCACGCCGCTTGTCCCCATCCGCCCCGGCATTAACCAGCTATCCGTCAAAATCACACCAACCGTCACACCCAGGCGTTCTCGCACTTCGCGGCGGATTGCGGCTGCTTTCTGATATGGCTCTTTGGGGAATAGAACAACGTAGCCGCTGGGGATATTAGAGCGATCCAACCCCGCGTTGGGTGACAGGATGCCGTCTTTATAGGTCAGCAAAAAGCCCTTAATACCGCCAAAAATATGATCGGCTTCCTGCATCACCAACTGCACGATGACGGGATTCATATGGTAACGATGCGCCATTTCTTCCGCTTCGGGCGTCACCACAACCTCACTCATCGTCACAACACGGCCTTCGCTGATAGCGGCATATTTGCTGGAAACCGCCAGCACATCCCCATCCTGGAGTGCTTCTCCGCTGGTGTTCACGGCATCGACAAGGGTTGTATACAGGTCAAACGCGGCACGCTGTATCGGCGCTTGCACCGGGATAACAGTCAAATGTTGTTGATTCATAATGGCTTTCTGGTTGAATGCGGCTTGAGTTGGTTAACAATCGTAGCATCGGGAAAAGCGGATTTCCAGGGCGCTACCGGTAACCATTGCCTGCTTCATGTTCTTCGGCTTCGCGTTCACGGCGGTAGCGTTCCATAGCGGCCTGCACCTCGGCACGGGTCAGAATCACCGATTCATCTTTTTCGTGGCGCAAGTCTTCGGGGATCGGTTTATGCTTTTCTTTCAGCAGGTCGATGAGCGCATCGCTGAAACTGCGCGTGGTAGCTTCATCGCCCATCTCGGCCTTCACCTCGCTGAGATGCTCGACCAGCCACAGATAGAGGTCGCCTTCGGTACGATTGGGAAAATGATTGAGAATCTCATATTTACGGATGAGCGTTACGGCTGGGCGATAAACATTATCATACCAATTGGCAGCGGCCTGTTCGGTTGTCCAGGGTTCACCGCCTTCCAGTTCGTGCGCCCGCCAGTGTAAATTGACGTGTCCTAGTAGGTCAACATAGCGCGAAGGTTCGCTCAAATTGATCGGCTGGTGATGTGGGCGGGTTTGGGTGAGGCGGGTTTCGCGCAAAAACTGGGCATAGGCTTCGGCTGTGTCCAATTCCTCGGTGGACATCCCCGGCTCAAGGTCAATGGGCGTTGGCAGTTCGGTCACGTGCGCCTGGATCGATTTGAATCCCATCTGCCGCGCGACGGAGACACGATGGTTGCCATCGCGCACAAAGTACACATCGTCCACTTTGTAGAGTTCAATCGGAGGCCACCCTTCCGGGCTGTTGGCAGCGGCATAGACTCGGCTCCAGCGCTCCTGCATTTTGGGATTTTTCGGCAAAAAATTGCTGGTAAAATCGCGATAGCGTCCAACGCTGCCAATAATGCGATCCAGCGGCACTTCCTGCAAGCCCTTATAGCTTTCTTCGCGCAGCCGCAAACGTTCCTTAATATCCTCAAAGCTTAACAACTCTGCTGGCTTTCCACGCAGTAGACCGATTACATCCTGCCAGAAAGCGCGCACCCGCGCACTTTGGAAGGCGGTCAAACCTTCCATATAATTTGCTTTATATAGTGGGTCGTCAGACATAGACGGCCTCCCAATCATGATTGACACACAAATTGTATCTTGCGACAGGAAAAATCCTAAATCTATAGCTAAGCTCGACAAAGAATTATCATCGTGACTCTCGGTATCGCACAATTCTGACCGTGTGACAGCCTTCAATCTTCATTTTAAGCGGGTCATGTTAAATGCGTCCATAGTGATTATCAACAAATCTTAATATAGCACGAACTTCTTGTCTGGCGATAAACAACAACCTCATCATATAATTTTAAGGGATTTTTTTTCGGAAAGTGAGCAATTGAGTGACAAAAATTCTTGTAACCAACGATGATGGCGTGCTTGCGCCAGGGATTTTCGCGCTGGCAGCAGCCATGCGGGCGTTGGGCGACGTAGAGGTTATGGCACCTTCCTCCAACCAGAGCGCGGGGGGGCATAAAAAGACTCTGTTTCAGGATATTCCGGTCAGCAAAGCGGAATTGGCAGATGGTAGCCCCGCGCTGGCGGTCAGCGGCTCTCCTGCCGATTGCATCGCCCTTGCCGCGCTGGGGATTATGGAATGGCCGGTGAATATCGTCGTTTCGGGCATTAATCGCGGCGCAAACATGGGGCAGGACATCACCTACAGCGGCACAGTCACGGCAGCGTTGGAAGCGGCGATTAATGGCGTCCCAGCAGTAGCCGTTTCGCTCAATCAACGCGACGCCGAAAATGTATCGAATTATGCGCTGGCGGCACAGATCGCGGTTTCTGTCGTCCGGCGGGTGCTGGAAAAAGGGCTGCCACCGTTTACGATTTTGAATCTGAATGTGCCGAAAGGGGCGGTCAAGGGGCTGCGGCTTACGCGCCAGGGGTTGCGAATTTACCGCGATGAATTGGAAAATGCAGCCGATATTTACCGCATCGTCGGGCCAGAACCGGGCGGCGTCATCGACGAAGAAGGCACGGATTTGTGGGCGGTGCATAATGGCTATGCCAGCCTGACGCCAATCCATCTCGATCTGACGGCGCATCGTTTCCTGGCTGATCTGGCAGCCTGGGATATTACGCTCTAAAGCTGGCATCTTTATGTATAATACCGATCCAGATTAGCAAGCGAGATCAGGCAAAATGGCAATCGATTATACTATCGGCTACAACTGCGTTCCCAAACAAACACTCACTTCTGAAGGCATTGTCGAGCGCATCAAAGGCCGCGAACGCGCAGAAACGATTATCGCGCTATTCCGGCGCAACGGCGACAACCGCTCCCCCAGGGAGATGGGCTTTGAGATGGTACGCACCGCCGCCGATGGCTCGGAAGAAATGCAGGTCGTCGTTGTGCAGCATTTGATCGATTCTGCTGACGAACTCAAGCCGCTGGAGCATTACTGCGTCGGCTGTCCGGCGAACGCCACAAATCGACCTTTCGGCTGCATCGGGCAGATTCGTTATCCGATTTCCAGTGAAGCGGAGGCGTGGCTGCTGAACCAACTCCCTGGGCCAGAAGAACCGCTGGTCTGGCTGCTGCTGCGGCAAGGGATTCAGGAATTTAATTACGATGGCAGCACCGTTCGCCCCCTGCGCGCGGCTGGCACGACCCATTTTGCCGAGCAGAACACCCTCTCGCGCAACCTGATCGAATTTGACATCAACGCCGATCAGGTGTTTGAGATGACGTTTTTGCTGGGCGATATTCAGCCGAATCACGCGGGTGTGCTGCTATTGTTCTTCCACGCCATCGAGCGCGGCATGGAGGCTGACCAGATCATCAAAATCGGGCGGCTGCCACTGGAAGAACGCGCAAAATTTTCGTTCCTGCTGAAAATTGACAGCAAAGACGACCCCACCACCGCCGAGGTCAAACAATTTTTGTACGCGCTTTACCTCGCGTGGCGGCTGAACGTACCGATGATTCTGGACGTGTAAAACCACAAAAATTAGAAAATTTGTGTTAAAATTAAAGGGTACGCCGCCCAGGAGATTCACCCCATGCGCATAACGCCAAAACAGTTTGTCGAGAATTGGTCGCAAAGTACGCTGCGGGAACAGCAGGGCGCGCAAAGCCATTTCAACGAACTGTGCGAACTGGTCGGTCACAAGACCCCCACCCAGGCCGACCCGGAAGGCAAATTTTTCACGTTTGAGGAACAGGTCACGAAGGCGACGGGCGGCAAGGGGCGCGCCGATGTCTGGAAACAGGGACATTTTGCCTGGGAGTATAAGGGCAAGCATAAGGATTTGGACGCCGCCTATGCCCAACTCTCGGCCTATCGCGGTGATCTTGGCAACCCGCCGCTGCTGGTGGTCTGCGATTTTCTGGAATATCGCATCTATCCCCAGTGGCCCAATACCAGCGGTCAGCCCTTCAAATTCACCAATCAAGACCTGCTAGACCGTGAAGCGCAAAATTATATTCGCTGGCTGCTGGAAAGCCCGGAAAAATTTCTCGAACTGCGCCAGACCGAACTGCAAAAACGCGAACAGTTGACCAAATTGCTCGCCGAAAAATTTGCGCATCTGGCAGACCTGATGCGGGAGCAGAAAAATGAGGACGGTCAGCCGACATGGCAGCCGATGCAGATTGCCCGTTTTCTGACCAAGTTGGTTTTCTGCCTGTTTGCCGAAGATGTTGACCTGCTGCCACTCCCATTCAATGTGACGGTTTTCCGCTACATCACCCAAAGCGCGATTGACGGCCTCCCAGAGATGTTTGTCGAGACCATGCAAATGCTCTTTAGCGCAATGGATGGTCGCGTTCCTGGCTTTATCATGAAGCCTGTCGCCTATTTCAACGGCGGCTTGTTTGCCGAGTCCGCCCCTGGCAAGGATGACGGCCTGGAAGCGCTGGATTTAACCCAGATCGCGACTGGCATCAACCTGCTAAAAGAAGTGAGCGAGGCCGACTGGCGCAAAGTAGACCCGTCGATTTTTGGCACATTATTTGAAGGCGCGCTCGACCCCAAAAAGCGGACACAGCTCGGCGCGCATTTCACCAGCGAGGCGGACATCCGTCTCATTGTCGAGCCGGTGCTGATGCAGCCGCTGAACCGGGAGTGGGACGCGATTCGCGAACAGGCCGAGCCGCTGATGCAGGCTTATCTGAAAAAAGAGACGCCGCGCAGCGAACAGGACGCCCGCACCAGGCTGATTCAACTGCACAACCAGATCATGAATCGGCTGGAAAAAACCCGCGTGCTTGACCCGGCTTGCGGCAGCGGCAATTTTCTCTACGTCAGTTTGCGGCTCATGAAGGATTTGGAAGGCAAAGTTCGCAAATTTTTCGAGCCGCTTGGCCTGCCGTTCCGTGACGTGGTGACGCCGCGCCAGCTTTACGGTATCGAAAAAGATGAATTTGCGGCGAAATTGGCGCACGTCGTCGCCTGGATCGGCTATCTGCAATGGCGCTATGAGGACGAAGGCATCCTGCATTACAAACTGCCGCGCCGTGTTGACCATCCCCGCCAGCTTCCGCACCCGATTATTCAGGACAAAAACAGTCCGGACGAGCCAGACCGCATTATCTGCGCCGACTCGATTATGCGCTATGACGCCGAGGGCAAACCTTATGAACCGGAATGGCCGGAAGTCGATGTGATCGTGGGCAATCCGCCGTTTTTAGGTGATAAAAAGATGCGCAGCGAACTTGGCGACTCATATGTTGATACGCTTCGCCGTTTATTCGAAGATCGCATAGCAGGTGGCGCAGATTTAGTCGGGTATTGGTATGAAAAAGCCCGCGCACACATTGCAGATGGCAAGGCTAAACGTGCTGGATTACTCGCTACTCAATCCATTCGCACAGGCTCAAATCGACGTGTTTTAGACCGCATCAAAAAAACAGGTGACATTTTTATGGCCTGGAGTGACCGCCCCTGGGTACTGGATGGCGCGGCGGTGCGGATTTCTCTGATTGGCTTTGATGATGGCTCAGAAAAGGAATACCTATTAGATGGTGCGCCTGTTACACACATCAATTCCGATTTGCAAAATACAATTGATGCCACCAAAGCAAGAATTCTGGCGCAAAACAAAGGCATGGCCTTTCAGGGGCCGGTCAAGGTCGGTGCGTTTGATATTTCTGATAATGTGGCTCAGGGGATGTTCAAGGCGACCAACTCATCAGGGAAAAATAATGCTGAAGTTATTCGACCCTGGATTAATGGAAACGATATAGTGCAACGTGCAAGAACAATGTGGATTATCGACTTCGGGGAAATGACTGAAAATGAAGCCTCAAAGTTTGAACTACCATTTCAATACATTCAGCAACATGTTAAGCCTATGCGCGATCAAAATCGGCGAGATAGGCGTCGTGAGCGCTGGTGGCAACATGGTGAAACTGTTCCTGGGTTGAAATTGGCTCTAACTTTGCTTTCTCGTTATATTGCAACACCGCGTGTTGCTAAGCACCGCATTTTTATATGGGCTGCGGCTAATGTTCTGCCAGATAGTCGCGTGTTTGCGATCTGTCGCGATGATGATTATTTCTTCGGAGTGCTGTGTTCCAAAATTCACGAACTCTGGTCGATTCGGCTGGCGTCGTGGCATGGGGTTGGTAATGACCCAACTTACAATGCCTCTACGTGCTTCGAAACCTTCCCCTTCCCCTGGTCGCCGGGAAAAGAGGACACATCCAGCGCAGCTTATCAGGCCATCAGCGCGGCGGCGAAACAATTGCACCAAGAGCGCGACGAATGGCTGAATCCGCCGGAATTGATGGGCGAAAATGCGGGCGTCGGCGCAGCGGATTTGCTCAAAAAGCGCACCCTGACCAACCTGTATAACGCGCTGGAGGAGTATCGCAAGCGCGGCAATGGCGAAAAATCCAACGGCCCACGCAAAGCCCCCACCGCCGCCGATACCTTCGCGCCCCGCCTGCATGAACTCCACACCACACTGGATCGCGCCGTCTGTGACGCTTATGGCTGGCCTCATGACGTGCTGGCGGACGAGGAAGACATGCTCCGGCGTCTGCTGGCGCTCAATCTGGAACGCGCGGGAAGTTAAGCCGTCTGATTTTTCAAAATTTCGGCTGCCGTGTCGCTGGTATAATTCCGCAGGCGCGGATAATTCCAGGCAATCCAGGCCGTCAGCACCACCGTCGCGATGCCGCCGGAGACAATCGCAAATGGCGCGCCCAACGCCGCCGCCACGACCCCCGCTTCAAGCTCGCCAAGCTGTGGCCCGCCCATGAAAAAAATCATGTTGACGCTCGTCATGCGCCCGCGCAGATGATCGGGTGTCATCAACTGGCGAATCGTGCCGCGAATGACCGTCGAAATCGTATCGCCTGCCCCGGTGAGCGCGAAAAAAATGTACGCCAGAATAAAGCTGGTCGAAAGGCCGAACAACGCTGTCGCTAAACCATAAATCGCCACGCTGATGAGCAGCACCGCGCCCTGGTGATAAATTTCTTTGCGCAGCGTCAGCACGCTCCCTGCGACAATCGAGCCAACCGACTGCGCCGTCGCCAGCAGGCCGTAACCTGCCGCACTCACGCCCAGCACTTCCGTCGCGACAATCGGCAGCATCGTGCGCGCCGATGCGAAAAAGGTGGCGATAAAATCCAGCAGCATCGTACTCCAGATCATGCGCGAGTTATAGGTGAAGCGCAGCCCTTCGATCAGCGGTTTCAGGCCAATGCCGCCGCTGTTCACCGTGACCGATCCGCGATAGCTGATACCCAGGAGCGCCAGGATCGCGGCGACAAACGTCAGGGCGTTAATGAGATAGACGAGGCCGATATGCGCGTTCAACTCCGCACCGGAGAAGCCGACGCTTTCCTGCGTCGCATTCGCGCCGATGATGATGCCTGTCAGCGCTGGGCCGAGGATGGTCCCAATTTGAAACATGAACGTGTTGAGGCTGACGGCGTTCGTCAGATGTTCGCGCGGGACGAGATTCGGCACAAGTGATTGGCGCGCGGGCGTATCCAACGCCGTGACCCCCGCTGTCAGTGTTACCATCGCGTAAATCATGGTGACATTGGCTTGCCCGGTGAAGGTTAAAACTGCAAGCGCCGTCGCCAGCACCGCCGCCGCCACGCGCGTCCAGATCATCAATTTGCGGCGATCCAGCGAGTCTGCCAGCATCCCGCCGACCAGCGCGAACAAAATAATCGGAATGATGCGCGCCAACCCCAGCAGCCCCAACCCCAACGCGGGCGCGCTGAGTTCCACATTACCACCGATATCGAGTGTTTGCCCCCGTAAAAGCTGAAAAACGTGCCAATCGATGGCGAAAAGCTGCATTTGTGAGCCAACCGTCGATACCAGTTCACCCATCCAGATCAGCCGGAAATCACGATAACGGAGCGCTGCTAGACGTGGCGCAGCGGGAGACGTAGCCATAATACTTCTTTCAAATTTTGCTGATGTCGATTTTCAATATGCACTTTAGCACAGCCACCGTTTGCCATTTATATCCATCAGGTATACTTTACACACTAAAATAACACCCAGATGTACAATATAAATTGTAATGCACAGAAGTAAATCTATGTTGAAGGAGAAATGGACACCCTAAATATCAGCATATGACTAATCGCAATACAATTGCGAGTCAAGTTATGACATTGGGTAGAAGGGTCAAAACCTCTCAGGGTATGTTAACCTAGTAACTATTCAAAGTCATATGCCCTTAATCTAGGTCTGGGGATGAATGACATTTGGGGTATTGTGTATTAACTCAATACTTAATACTCCTTGCTATTTTTTTCAAATCCTCACGTAAATCAACCACTGCGCGATTATCAAAACCAATATGATATAATGTTAGGAGTAGGTCAAACAGATTTGCAAAATAATAATTTTCATTGCGAAAATCTCCATAAGTTCGTCCCTGGAGAAGTGGCGGCAACGAAATTTTGGGATCCCCACTTAATAGAAGCGGTATAACACTTTCTTTTTCTAATTCTGTGCCAGATAAGCGAATATTTGCAAGATCTCCTTCTACCCCTACACCAGTACCTAAATCTCCCTTGTTATCATATTTCTCCCGATATTTTTGAGTTCCAACAACTAATATGAAATTACACTCTTGAATCCGGGTCATAAACCGTGGCAAACTAGTACCAAACGCCGCTGCGTGCCACCGATCTATCAACACATCTATTCCTGCCTCCCGCAAGTCTATAGCAAGCCGTAAAACCCATTTCTCATGTTCCGGAACACCCCATGCATAACTGATAAAACATTTAGGAGTGTTCAGTTTTCCAGCTTCAACAATACGCTTAAGGTAAGTTAACTTTTCAGCAAAATCTGTTCTTAACTGGGTAACAATCTGCTGTTGTTCTACATCTCTACGTTGATCTTCAGTTAAAGAAACAGTTAAAGCTGTATCTCCCAATTTAATCTTCTTACCACATTCGCTGCAAAACAAATATTTTTTGTTAGAGCTGATACGCTTAATTACAATATTGCGTTCTTGAACAGCATTACATTTTTTGTTTGTGCATATAATGGGAGGATATTTAGCAATTTCTACATTTTTCTGATGTAATAATCTCTCAAATAATCCTTCAAACATGTTTTGAGTATGTATACGGGTTTCCTTAGCAAAATATAATACAAACTCAACTTCACCTTCTCTCTCCGAGGTTTGCTGAAAACCACAAATCTCACCATCTCCCATTTGATATTGGGCTTGATTTTGCCACTGATTTGTTCTCCGAAAGATATTTGTATATCCTAGTAATACTACTAGTGAAGGATAAATCCTCTCAACTACACCCTTTACAATATAGGATGCACCATCAATACGTTCAAAATCTTCAATCAAAGGCCGTTTCTGATTTATGAGTGAAGGAAAAACCAATAATGTTTGAGTTTCGGATATTTCACGTAAACATATATTACGTTTTACAAACAAATTCATAGCAGCATCTAGTAAAATATCCTGCTCTAGTTTCTCTAAGCTAGCCAATTCTGGAAAACTGTATTCTCCTCTACGAACCCTTTCTTCCTCTAAAGCCCCTAAGCCTTTAGGATTACGCCGTGCCTCTAAAACAAAAGATGATGCTAGCTTAATAAGCAATTCTGGGGTCAAAAGCACATTCTCGTCACCAGCGGGACTTCTTAGTATCATCACATATCCATGTGTTTGCAAATGGCCGACAGCCGTTTTCATTTCTAAATCAGTAAAGTCTCCTTCTAATGCTTTATCAGCATAGTGCAACTCCAACTTTTTACGCAAATCTTTCCAACTCACCAGGACCGTTTTTCGGTTCACATCAGCTTTGAGTTTTAAAACATATTCTTTAATATATTTAAAGGTCTGAGGAGTAACGGTGGTTGCCATAGCATCCCAGATAATTTGTGACTTGATTCGCTGTATTAAATCAGATATATTTTCTCCAGTAAGCGCACTCACAGCAATATATCCTCCACTAATATTATGATATTTGCAGAATTCATCTATATCTTTCTGGGTGATTGCTGCCATTCCTCGATCAATACGGGCTGCAACTAAAATTTTGCGACATGCCGGGAGCTGTTTAAGCCAGAATTCAACACCTTTAAGAGGTTCCTGTTGGTTAGAAGAGTCAAAGAGCAGAAGAGCTAATTCCACATCCTCAAGAAATAGAGCATGTATAAGCCGGTAATCTGGCTGCCCCGCAAAATCCCATAATACGGCTTCGCACTCTGTACCATCCTGACGGCTCGTGCCTAGTTCATCAATTACCCAGAAATGTTGTCCATGCGTTGAGTCTGTGGAGCGAAACCTTTTTTCGGCTACTCGATAACCTAGCCCAGATTTTCCAACGCCGCTTTCTCCGACCAATGCTATCTTAGCGCTAGTATAGTAAACAAAATCCCGATGTATACTGTCATTAAAAAGCGTCTGATAATCAAGCTCCCATATACGAATATCGGTATCTTGCTCTCCAAGTGTTGCAATAATATTAGGGTTATTGGAATGAAATGCTAATCCATTTAGGTCGCTATCAGATTTATAATTTTCTTGTAAAACCGCTACAGGTTTCCATGTATCACAGTGCCATAGTCTGACAGTACCATCCATAGATTTAGAAGCCAATAAACGCTTATCGGCAGAAAAGGAAACACTTGTTACAGGCCCCATATGTCCTTCTAAAACAATTATTTTTTTCCCTGTTTCAACCTCCCATAAATGAATAGTATTATCCTTACAAGCTGAAGCCAGAATCCTACCATTTGGGGACCAGGCTAATGATGAGATTGATTTGGAAAAACTTTCGAATTTGTGAATTTGTTCCCAGTTTTCTGTATTCCAAACACGTATGGAGCCTTCAGCACCACAAGCAAGAAAATATCCTGTAGGAGACCAAGCTAATGTATCTGCTTGTGGTATCTTTTCTAAAGATCTATTCACTTCACGGTTTTTTAAATCCCATATAGCAATTATTCCACCTCTAATTGATGCGAATTGATTCCCATCGGGGCTAATTGCCAATGCCCTTACTAAACCTTGCCCGCTTTTGTTGGGTGGCAAAACATAAGACCGTATAACATCGGACTTATATATTTCCCATATTTTAAGTGTGTCGCTGGCCCATTGAGGGCCTGTCCCTGAAATAATTCGATTGCCACGCGGCGATATTGCCGCAGCATAAACTGCTGATTCATGAAAAGTGGTCTCTATAGTGATATATGTATTTTTATCTAAATTCCATAATCTTAATGAACCATCTAGAGAAGCCGAAAGCAAATTCTGGGGTGTTTGCGACCAGACAATTTGGCTAACAGCGCCTTGATGACCTGTTAAGGTATGCAGTAAGTTAAAACCGCGCGGAGTAGAATTTCCATTTACTTCAAAAGCTTGCTTTTTCTTTTTAACCATTGCGCTCACTCTCCATATCCGGTTATTATCTTACTATCAACCAAATCAATAAAGCAACATCTAACCCCAATTGCGTTAAGAATAACTATGGTGAATGCGATGAGGTATTATTTTGAAACGCGGTATCCTTGATTTCCCCCTTATTAGTAATGGATATACATTGGACAGCGCACCGAATCGCTTCGGCTGGCTGGAACCGAGCGACCCGAATGAAAAGCTCTCCACCCTGCGCGAAAAACTGGATGCGGAAGGCTATATCTGGCTCAAGGGCTTTCTGGATAAGGATTTCGTGCTGGATTTGCGCCGCCGCTATTTCGAAATGTTTGAAACCAGCGGCTTTTTAGCCGAGGGAACAACCCCGCTAGAGGGTATCTACTCCGCGCACGATTATGACAAGCAGCTTGTACGCGAACGCGCCATCGAGTTTGTGCGCTGGGCATCCTATGAAGCATTTTGTTATGCACCGCGCCTCTGGCAGTATTACGAAGCCTTCCTCGGCGGCCCTGTTTATCTCCACAAACGCAAAATCGTCCGCCACACCACCATTGACGACACCGCCTCGACAGGCGCGCATTATGACCTCACCTATCTGCGCGGCGGGACGGACAGCGTTCTCACCAGTTGGATTCCGATTGGCGATATTCCGGTTGAGATGGGCGGCCTCGTCTATCTGGAGGGGTCACACACTTATGGGCGACAGGCCGAAGCCGAGTTTAGCGCAAAAAATCGCGACCTGCCGCCGGAAGAACGCATCAGCGCTTACAACCGCAATATGGTCAACTCCGGCTGGCTGTCGAAAGACCTGCCCTCGCTGGCGGATCGGCTTGACACACGCTGGCTGGCAGCGGATTACGAAAACGGCGATATGGTCATCCACACCGCCTACATGATTCACGCCGCCACGACCAATATTTCACCCGAACAGCGGATTCGCCTGTCCACCGATATTCGCTACCAACTGGTGCGCGATCCCATCGACGAACGCTGGACAAATCACGTCGCGCCGGGGGATGGGTTGTAAAAATCGCGATGCTGGCTCGTAGGGACGAGGCACCCCAGAGGGGTTCCCTTCGGTCATGCGTCGCCCCTATGGAAATTCGTCTCAAATTATGCAGAAAATTGTTATGCCGACGCTTCCGCCGGGTTCGGGATCATTCCAAGCTGGCGCATCAGCCCAAGATCATCGTCGTGCCGCCAGAATTCGACAATTTTGCCGTTGGCGAGGCGAAACAGCTCCAGTCCTGGCACGTGAACGGTGACTCCGGTTGGCGCGCTGCCCATAAATTCGCCATCATTCTTGGCGTGATGCGTGTGATAGACGGCGACGTAATCGCCCTCGGCGACAAAAATATCGAGCGACGTTTTGTGACCGGGGAAGCTGCTCTGGAAAAATGCCGTCAAATTACGATAGGCTTCAATGCCCTGAACCACGCCCATGAACGTGTCATGCACGGTCACATCCGGCGCAAAAAGTTCATCAATTCGGCTTAAATCCCCGGTATCCTGCACTTCTTCAAAAACGCGGCGCACAATTTGTTTATTTTGTTCGAGGCTCATCACAAACTCCTTTATTTCTGAATGTGAAATCAGTGTAAGCCTTCGTCAAATTTCAAACATCGGGAGGACTCCCTATTTTGCGATCTGATCGCGTTTCGCTGCAAACGGCCTGCTGCTATAAGCCGACCAGGTGGTGCTGGATGGCGAAAAGCGTTGCCGCCGCGCGCGTGGAAATGCCGATTTTATTGTAGATGTGCTGGATGTGATGGTCTGCCGTTTTCGGGGAGATGGTCAAAATTTCGGCGATCTTCCGCGTCGATAAGCCGCGCGCCATCAATTGTAACACTTCGATTTCGCGGTCACTGAGTCCAGCAGGGCTTTCATGGCGGCGTGTGGAGGCCGTGCCGCTGGCGACATCGATCACGCTTTGCACCGCCGCTGAGTCGAGTTTTCCCGCGCGGGCTTGCTGCTTTAACTCATCGATGGACTGCTCCGGCGTGAGGGCGGGTCGATAGGCGCGTTCTTCAATTTTTGATTGGTACACGTCGGCGGCAGCCAGCAGGCAGGCCAGCGGCGAGAGCATACGCGCATCCAGCCCACGATGATAGCCACTGCCGTCCAGTCGTTCGCGGTGCAGCGATGCCAGCGAACCGATTTCCGCCAACTGTGGGCAGCGCGAAAAAATGCGCTCGGTGTAATAAGGATAGAGGCGCACCCGTTCCCACTCCGCGCTGGTCAAGGCCGTATTTTTATCCCAAATTTTGAGCGAGATGGCGACTCGTCCGACATCGTGAATCAACGCGGCATAACGCAGGTGATTGATTTCTTTTTTCGATATGCCGTGTAAATTTGCCGCCCCAGCAGCAAGGTCGGCGACAGTGCGCGAATGTCCATAAGTGTAGGCCGAGCGCAAATCGGTGAAATCGGCAATCGCCTGGACACCTTCGTCAAGCTGTATGTCACTTAAAAGCAGGGGATCGCGCGGCTCAGAGGCGATGACCGTATCCCAAACGCTGTCCTGTTCGACAACTTCAAAAATATTGGCGATCTGGTCGCACAGAATTTCCGCAAGGTGCGGGTCATATGCGCCGCCTGCCCGCTTGCGCACGATTTCTAAGACGGCTTCCTGCCCGCCGATGCGGTAGTAAAGCTCAGAATCCTGCGCCAGATGCACCAGCCGAATCGCCGGGGAAAGCGCTTCGCCGTGTGCCGCGCCGGGAATGCCGCGTCGATCCCAGCGCTCGTAAATTTGCGACAGGGCTGTTCGTAAAGAATCGCTGTCCAGGCCAATGGCGCTGGCGACGTGTTGGGCGATTTCGCAATGGGCAACAGCAGCCTCGCGCGCTTCCATGATGCCATACGCCAGCCCATAAACCAGATGCTGCATTCGCTTGGGTAGGGCTTCACCATAGCCTGCGTGCCGGATGATCTCAGCGATCATTTGCTCCGGCACGAGTTCGATGCGGTGGACGCGCGCCTGCGCCGCCTGCTCGTCGCCAAACGTCGCGGAAAGCGCCTGCATATCCGCCGTGCAGCCGACAAAACGCAGCAGCGCGACGTGATAGGCATCTTTCAGAATGGCCTCATTCAGTTGAGCCGCCTCACCCAGCCGCACCGCGATCAGGCAGGTTCGCAGCGCGCGCTCCAGGGGATGGCCTGTACCGAGATCGGTTGCCAGCGACAGCGCGGCAAGCAGTTCCGAAACGTGGAGAGGCATGGCGTCATGAATCGATATTTTTTGAGCTTAAATGTAATTAGCCGGGGCGCTCTGGTTGCCCTTTTTACCGTCAGGCCAGGTGGTATTGGCGTTAAATTTCACGCCGTTGATGGTCGCGCCTTTCATACTTGCGCCCTGTAAATTGGCATCGTTCAGCGTAACGTTGGTCATATTCGCGCTTTGCAGGCTCGCCCCTTGCAGATTCGTCCCAGTGAAATTTGCGCCTGTGAGGTTTGCCGAGGTCAGGTCAGCGCCGGGAAGCTGTGCAAGCGTCAGATCGGCAAAATAAAGATTGGCGGTGCGCAGCGAAACTTCGCGCAGGTTGGCGGCGGTCATCAGAGCTTGTTTGAGATTCGCGCCAGTCAAATCCAGGCGTGACATATCCATCTGCATCAGATTGACGCCAGCCAAGCGAGGATTTGTGCCAGCCGAGATCAACGCCAGGATAAGCTGTTGACGGGTGATTTCAGGCATTGGATTCGCTCCCTTCATATTGTCTGTAATCAGCTTGATTGTAGGGCGATTCGCGCAAATGGCAAGCGACAGGTGGGAAATCACAGAGGAAAAGTTAATTTTGCGTTATAAAACCCCCTATAAACGGCTTGCGCAAAATTTATAAGTGGGTATAAACTAAGTTTGTTTCTTGTAACGCTGGCAGTTCCCTTTAGGAGACATTCCTATGTCTGAAAAAATTCTCGTTATTGATGATGAAGAGACTACCGTCCAACTGATCGCCATCCTCATGGAACGGCGCGGGTATGAAGTCATTAAGGCTTTTCGCGCGGACGAGGGGCTGCGCAAAGCCTATAGTTCCCAGCCCGATCTGGTGCTGCTGGATATTATGATGCCCGATATGGATGGATGGGATGTTTGCAGGCGACTGCGCGAGATGTCCGATGTGCCGATTATTTTCCTCACAGCGCGCGGCGAAGTTCGCGACGTAGTGCGCGGGCTGGAAATGGGCGCGGACGATTATGTCATTAAGCCCTACGATAATGACGAACTGGTTGCCCGTGTGCGCGCACACCTGCGCCGTTCACCCCGCCCCAGTATGAGCGAAGAATTGGTCTTTAACAACGGCGCGTTCCGCATCAACTTTATGAATCGCGAAGTGCGCGTCCGTAATGAAATCAAACACCTGACGCCGAAAGAATTTAACCTCCTGGGCGTACTGGTGCGCAATGCGGGGCGCGTCGTCACCCGCACTGATCTGGTGACGGAAGCCTGGGGTGAGGAATATTCAGACGCCATCGACAGCCTGAAGCTGTACATTCACTATTTGCGCCAGAAATTGGAAATCAACCCGGATCGTCCCGAATATATTCTCACGCTGCGCGGCGTCGGCTATCGTTTTATTGACCGCTAAGTGTAAAAAGCGGCGGAATACTCGCCTGCTCAATCTCGACGCTGCCACGCGGCGCGGGCCGTGATGAAACATTGTTCGGTGTGAGCGGCGTCGGCACGAATATGAGCAAAAATGCCACCAGCGCGATGATCCCGATTGCTCGACGAGGCTTGTCGAGCGGCGTAATCATGTCCAGCGGGGTGGCATAAACTCGCCCAAATAGCAGCAGCAAGATCACCCAGAACAGCCAGACATTGGTGATAAACACGAGGATAATCATCACTCCCAGCAGCGGATAATAGAGCAGGCGGGCGCGTTCGCCGATGAGCGAATAGAGGATATGCCCGCCGTCAAGCTGCCCGATGGGGATGAGGTTGAGCGCGCTGACCAACAGCCCTGTCCAGCCCGCCCAGGCAAGCTGACTGCTGTCGATGTAGACATCGATGCCGTTATGCGGCAAAAACTGCCCAAATGTCACAATTTTGGCGAACGCATACAGAAGCGAATCGCCTTCATAAACGCCGCCTGGCGTGATCGGCCCTGTTCGCGCCGACGCCAGCCCGATAAATAAAATCGGAATCGCGAAAACGAGACCTGCCAGCGGCCCAGCCGCCCCGACATCCATCAGAACTTTGCGGTTGCGCATCGGCTGTCGAAGTTGGATGAACGCGCCCATCGTTCCAAACGGGCTGAGAAGCGGCAGGGGGATAAAGTAGGGCAGCGTGACCGCCAATTTATGGCGACGTGCCGCAAAATAATGGCCGAGTTCGTGCGCGCCTAAAATCAATAAAATGCTGATCGCGTAGGGCAGGCCGCGCCATATTTCCAGCAAAGCGTTATCGGCAATCGCCTGCGCGCGCGCCGCGTCGGTTGCTGCGATATTGCCAATTGCCAGGTCTGTACCCACCAACAGCACACTAAACACAGTCGCGATGAATAAAATCAGGTTAGGCCACCATGAACGCGGCGGCGGATTTACGCGCCCTTGCAGCGCCAGAATGACGTGCTTGCCGTCTTCTTCACGGAAAATCGGCAAATGGTCAATCGTAGAAAATTGTTTATCGAGTTTTTCGTAGGCTGTTTCGGAATCCATCAGCAGGCGGCCTACAAAACGCGCATTCAAGCGGTTGCCCATCGCGAACATGACCGATGGCACTTCCTCATTGGGAGCGGTCAGGTCGTCCTCAAGGATGGTTTCGTGTTCAATATCCAGCACTTCGGCGACCATGCGGCGAATGGCGCTGCCGACGCCATCCTGTCGCGCTTCATCTGGAATTGGGGAACGGAGGACAGGGCGATTATCACGCGAGGAGGCGGTTTCATTCAGCATAGAGGACTCCAATTAACAGTAAAGCTTCACCCAGCCCTATTATAGCGCAAGTGACCAGGGCAGCGTGATAATCCGCCAGCACTAGCGCCATAACAAACTAGGGCAGCGTGATGATCTGCCAGGAGTCGCCGCCGGGGAGAAGCTGCAAAACGCTGCCATCGGCGCTGTTCACGAATAGATTTTCGTCACCTCCAGGTGAGGTCGCGGTCTGGAAAGCGCCTTCGTAATTGGATTCCGGCTGGATGGCTAACCCAAGTCGATTGCGCACCACATCCCTGCCGCGCCAGACGAAGCCCAACCGCGCGATTGGCTGATAATAACCGGGCGGTGGCACAAAATTTGGCTCTAATTCGGGATGAATCGCCGGATCGTAGCGATTCTCAAAAACGATCCACGCCGGGGACGTGCCATCGTTGAACAGCGCGTAGACCTGATTGGTGGCGGTGATATACAGCATCCGGCCACGCTCAAAATTTTCTTCGATCAGCAGGGTTTGCTGCGGCGGGCCGTTCGGACAGGCATCCGGCGGCGGCACAAAGAACCATTGATCCGGGCAAGCCAGCGGGATCGACAGCGGTTCTTCAACCGTTTGCGCGCCCTCGCCCGCGCTCAGGACAAAATCGACTTGTCCCCGATCCGCAAGACGAGTGGTTACGGGCAGGCTGCCGTCCGGCGGGACATTCCAGAGTTGGTTGCGCTGGCCGTTGCGATCCAGGCGGTAAATGGTCGCGCCCGTCGTGTTGCGTGTTGACCAGAACAGCGTGATCGTACCCCCAGGCGCGGCAGCAAGCACGTCAGACGTGAAAAATTCGATTCGCGGGGCGTTGGGATTAATGACGCGGGTCGCCGTCGGCACGTTCGGTAAAGGCGTACTGGTCGAGCCGAAAATCGACGTGGGCGATGGGCCGCCTGTCGGCGAGGCAAGAATTGGCGTCGGCGTGATCGTTGCAGTGACACCAAAGCCGGGTGTCCGCGAAGCTGTCGGCGTAAAAGTCGCTGTCGCCGTCGGCAGATCGGTTGGGATGATTTGCACAGCCGTCGCGCCACACCCGCTGATGAGCAGCGCCAGGAGCGAAAAAATGGTCAGGTGAAGGAAAAGCGTTGTTCGTCTCATATGAGGCGGATTTTAGCATGTTTTGCCGCCCTTCACATCTTCTCCACCCACTGCGCCCGCCATTCCTGCGCGGCGAATGCCTCCGGCCAGAATTCGCGGATATGAAGAATTTTACCATCCCGCAGCGTAAAGAAGGAAATGGCGGGTAATGCCTGTTCGCCATAACTTGCCGTGATTTCGATGACGACTTCATTCCCGCTGGCGATCAGTTTCTTGACCGCGATGCGCCATTGCCCCGGATAATGGCGATTCATGGCGATGAAATTGTCTCCGCCGCGTATGCGTTCGCCGGACTGCGGCATCTCGAACACAAAATCATCGTGCAGCAGCGGTGCGACGGCCTCAAATTCAAAGCGGTCAAACGCTGCCCAGAAGGATTCGACGATTTGGCGATTTTGATCGGTCAATTTCATTTCACCTAACATCAATGAATTTTGGTACACTGTAATATAGATTCAATTTCTGTACCAGGACTGTTTGATGTCTACCAACGCCGAATATGAGAAAGCTATCGCACAGTACAATAGGGATGATTTGCTAGACCTCTGGAAATTGATCGAAAAAGGGCGAGAAATACCAGAATGGGAATCTGGAAAAGCTTTTGAATATCTCATTCTTCGCGCTTTCCAGATTGATGGCGTACAGGTACGCTGGCCCTATGATGTTAAATTAGGAGAGGAGATTGTAGAGCAAATCGATGGTGTTGTTTACATTGACACCTTATCTTTCCTGATCGAATGTAAAGATCAAAGCGCAAATGTTAACTTTGAACCAATCGCGAAATTGCGGAGTCAACTTATTCGTAGACCTGCTGGCGTTACAGGTGTCATTTTTAGCCGTTCAGAATTTACTGCTCCAGCAGTCACGTTAGCCAGATTCATATCTCCTCAGACTATACTGTTGTGGTCAGGAGCGGAAGTAAATTATGCGCTTCAAAATCGCTATATGAAACAAGGACTCATCGAAAAGTACCAACATGCCGTTGAACACGGTCTACCAGACTATGATATTCAGGTGAGGGATACACTATGATAAATACCTACGTTGTAACAGAAGGACAAACAAATGCGGATGTTCTTCAAAAACTTCTGCCAGATCAACTCACCAAAGATGTTGTGTTTGTTGTTGGTTCTGGCAAATATTCGGCTCAGTCTTTGGCGAGTACACTTTTAGCGACCAGAAGAATACCGACAGCACTGGTTGTTGATGCTAACCAAGAGAACGAAGCAGAACAAGAGGATTTCTTACGCAGCATTCTTCGTCAAGCGTCTCCGGGTGTGCCATTTGAGGTATTTTTAGCCATACCAGAGATAGAAGTTATCTTGTTCCAAGATAAACCCCTTCTAGAGCAGCTAACAGGACGACAGCTAACCCAGCTTGAGTGGGATATAGGGAGGCATCATCCCAAAGAATTTTTGAAATCAATCTCAAATGGACACAACTTATCGATCATATCTATCTTGGATGATTTGGATTCGCAGACAAAACAAAGTCTTCAACAACATCCACTGATCGTTGAGCTAAGTCAATTTCTATCTTCCGTAGCTGTTGCGCCATAAGCAATCCGCTCATCGCACACTCACCCGGCTGCCGCTCGGCGTTTTTTCGACCACGATATGCACCGGGAACGAGTCGCGCAGTTCGTCAATATGGGTGATGACCAGAATCAGATCGAAATCGTCCTGAATCGCCGTGATTGCCTCGACCAGCCGATTGCGCCCATCCTCGTCCTGTGTGCCGAAGCCTTCATCTAAAAAGAGGGTTCGCAGGTGCGCGCCTGCCCGCCGCGCCAATAGCTGTGACAGCGCCACGCGGATCGCGAAATTGATGCGGAACGCCTCGCCGCCGCTGTACATCTCATAGCTGCGTGTGCCGAGTTCGTCGGCAATCTGGATTTCGAGCGTCTCCGCCATGCCACCCGTGATTTTTTCGCGCTGTGTGTTAAACGCGAGATTCATACGCCCGCCTGTCATGCGCGCCAGAAGGGTATTTGCCGCTGCTTCGAGTTCAGGAATCGCCGTTTCGATAATCATCGCTGGGATGCCATTTTTGCTGAACGCCAACTTGAGTTCGTTATACAAAGTCTGTTCGCGGCGTTTGAGTTCGGCGCGTTCCTGTAACTCCGCTTTGCGTAAACGCTGCTTGTCCAGCGCATCCAACTCCTGCTTGGCGCTCACAAGGCGGTTATAGGCCATGCGCTCCGCTGTGCGATATTGATTCACCTCTTGCTGGCGCGATTGAAATTCTTTGAGCAGCACTTCCAGCCGCGCCATTTCGATCATCAAATTTTCGATGCCTTTGCGATCTTCGTCCAAGGCGCGTTGAGTACGTTCCAGCCGCAGGCCAGCCGATTCAAGCTGCGTTTGCGCATCCGGCAGCGAATTGAGCGCGACTTCCAGTTCCGTTTGGCGCTTTTCATATTCGCGATAAATATCAAGCTGCTGGCGGGCGGTATCGTGCGATGCGCGGTCATAACCAATTTCGGCGCGCTGTTCCGCCAGTGTGGAGAGCTGTTCGCGCACGTCCTGAGCGAATGAATCCGTTTGCAGCAAATTTTGGACGGCATCCAGGCGTGCGCGTTCGCCGTCGAGCCGCGAGGAGGCCGCGTTCGCCGCATCAATCTGCGCTTGCAGGACGCCCGCCCGTTCCATCAACGGCTGCAACTGCTTGAGTTCGCTATCGATTTCGCTCATATGCCCACGAAATGTCGATAAATCGGTTGTGATAATTTTCAGGCGGCTCTCGTTGGCGCGATAAGTGTCGCCACGCTGCTTGCCCTCACCCGTCAACTGCTCGATGAGTTGAGTCCGGTGATTATCGTCCAATTCCTGACCACACAGCGGGCAAATCGCGTCGGCAGCCGAAAGCCGCGTCAGGCGATCTTTCAGGTCGTTCATTTCGGTACGCAGCGTTTTGTTGGTCACGTCCAGGCCAGCGCGTTCCTCGCCGAGAATGCCTGTCTGCTCCTGCAAGCGGGCGCGTTCAGCCTCCAGGCTTTGCAGGCCGATCACTTCCGCCTGCACCACATCGAGATCATCGTTATCCGCCAGCGATAATGTCTGCTCCAATTCAGCGATCCGTGCCTCATAAGCGCTGGCTTCGCTTTCAAGTTCGGCGCGGGCATCCCGCAGTTGATTTTCAAGCGCCCGCTGCTGCGTTTCAAAATCGCTGAGTTGAATCAGCTTATCGCCCAGCGCATGATCGGCTTCGCGCGCCGATTGCAACGCTGCGTAGCCCGCCTGGATTTCATCTCGCGCGGAAATGATGGCTTCATAGGTTGCGATTCTGTCGTGCTGGCGCTGCATTTCGCCGTTGATCGCCACGATGTCACGCTCACGTTCGCGCACCCGACGCTGGTCATCGGCTAACCGGGACTGCGCATTTTTCATTTCCGTCGGTGCATGGGCGACTTCTTCCAGGCGCTTCTCGGCGGCTTCCAGCGCTGCTTTGGCCTCGACCTGTGACCGCTCTGCCTCTTCTAATGCCGCTTGCAGCCCAGGCTCTTTCGCCAATTCCGTATCGATCTCGCGGATTCGCAGGTCAATAACCGTGAGTTCGTCGGTGATGGCCTTCAGGCGTTCTTTGGCGGCTTCTTCATATTTCTCCCACTGGGACAGCCCTAAAATATCAGACAGAATCTGCTTGCGTTCTTTTGGCGTTTTAGTTGTGAAAGCGTCGGCTTTACCCTGCTGCAAAAAAGCAGAGTTGCAGAATGTCTCATAATCCAGGCGCAGCAGGCGATTAATTTTGTCCTGCGTCCCGCGCACCGACGGTTCGCTGATGATCTTAAAATCGCCGTTTTCGTCTGCTACGAGCAGGTCAAGCGTCCCTGTCCCACGCTGGCGGCGCGAACGCTTGCGGATCACGCGGTAAATCTGCCCTTCCTGCTCAAAATCCAACTGGACATACATATCCTGCTGGCCCATATAGATCAGTTCTTCGTCGCGTTTGGCGCGGGCATTACCCCACAGCGCCCAGGTTATGGCGTCCAGAAGCGATGATTTGCCTGCGCCGTTGTGTCCCGTGAGGCAGGCCAGATGGATTCCATCAAAGCGCAGGGGATCAGGCGCGACGTAGGGCAGAAAATTTTTAAGTTCAAGCCGAAGTGGAAGCATAAAAAATTCTCACAGAGCTACAGAGTAGAACATCTGTGAGTCTAGCGATTTGTGGGGGTTGTGTCCAGTTTGATTATTCGGGTCTTAGAGCCGTGAGTTCATCACGCCAATGGGTGATGGCCCGCAACGCCGTTTGCCGCTGCTCGTCCGTCAGCAAACTCGGAAATGGCAAATCCTGCTCGGTATAACGCCCCTCACTCAGAATTTGATTGGCGATTGCGGCAATTTGGTAAGCGTGGTCGTAAGCCTGTTGCAGTTCCATCGGCACGACTTCAGCGCGTAAGGGGAGTGCGAGTCGTTTGAGTACTTCACCAACATCATTATAAAGCACACGCGGCCATGCACCCGGCAAATAAACCACCGTATGATAGGCATGTTCGGCAGTTGAATAATGATTAAGCAGCCGTTTAACCGAGCGCGTTGGGTCAATCTCGATCACATTTACGCCCTGATTATTCAACAAGCGTCCACGCCGATCCTGATACCGCGCGATTTCATCCGACTCAGTTTTATTGCGCGGCGAAATAATTTCGACAACAGTCACCAGTTCGCCTGATTCAAAATCTTTAATGTGGATAGCCTGTAATTCCAAGCTGTTTTCAGCGACCACGCCTGGTTCAGCCAGAACCTCCGCCGCTGCCGTCGCGTAATCCCACTCGCGAAGTTTTTCGGCTTTTAATGTACTGCGCTGCACAAATACGTCGGGCTGTCGGCCTTCCATAATTTGCAAGCTGACCTCTTTGCCCGCCCAATACCCCATTTCCATCAAAGGCTCTTGAATTTGCCCCAGGAAATTTTCGATCATGCCGCTGTGAATTTGCTGGAAATAGCGTCCGGCCTCTGCCCAAGGGTCAATGCGGCCTGGAAATGGGCCTTTTTTCAAGAGCGCAACATATTCGGTTGCATACATTGGGTTCACTCCCTCGGCGCACCGTCGAAAATTTCCTGCGCGGCGATGAGCAGTTCTTCGCGGCGATCTGCATAAACCTCTTTGCTCATCAGATAACGATCCAAAAGCTGCGCGTGGGTCAGCCCTTCAGGGTTCGCGCCCAACCGCGCCCGATCCGCGCGTTCAATTTCTTTGCGAATTCCGGCGACGTGATACACATCGGCCTGCCGCAGCACGTCGCGAATCGCGGCCTCGTTCATCAGCGGCTCGGTTTCGGGCGTCAGATCGACGATGAGCCGGACAACCGCGCCCTTCAGATTGTGCTTCTGAATTTGCTCCACAATCTCCTGTGTTGGGTTTTCGCTGTCGCGGAGGTCGGCGCGCAGAGTCACAAATGGGCGGCTGTTGACTTCGATAAATTTCCACTTGGCTGCATTTCGATTTAATTCAACCCAACAAAAACCTTTTGGATCGCCTTCTTCGCCAAAATCGATACGCTCGATGCTGCCGCTGTAAATGACGGGCGGCGCACCAGCCCGACCCTGCGTGAGATTCTGATGTTTATGGATATGCCCCAGCGCGACGTAATCCCATCGCGAATCCGCCAGAGATGATAAACCGACAGCGACATCGCGCCCCAGCATGATCGAGCGTTCGCTGCCCACCAGCGCGCCGCTGACGGTAAAATGCCCGGTGAACACACGCGGCATATTTAATTGATCGGCCTGCTGCGATAAATTTTCGATCAGGTCGGTAAGCTGCTGCTGTAAACGGGCGTCCGTCTCGGCAATCGTCATGCCTGTTGTATCGACCAATTCCAGCACACGAGAGCGAATCGGGTAGGGTGCTGTACCAATGGCGACAGGCCCACGTTTGGTTTCGACAACCCGCACCTCATAATCGGCAGCCACCCAGACGTTATGCACCGCAAGCGTATCGTAAATTTCGATGCTGGAGGCTTTCAGCACCGTTGGCGGCAGATCATGGTTGCCGACGAGCATCACCAGCGGCGCGAGTGCTGCAAGATCGCGCACCCGCCACGCAAATTCGCGTTGAAAAGTCGGATTCGGCGTTCGCGTTTTAAACGCATCCCCAGCGAAAATCGTCAGATCAACATCATGCGTTTTGGCATATTCGATCATTTCGTCCATGCGCCGCAGGAAATCGACCACACGGCTGCTCAGACCCGTGTTCGGATCAGTCTTACCATAATTTTCCATGCCGATATGCGCGTCGGCAAAGTGGAGAAGGCGGATAGGTTCGGTCATTACCCAATAACCTCATTTTCCAAATCGACTATGATCATTTTAATCTGAAATTCGGCAATCACCGAGAGTGCGATTTCAACCTAATCAGTCTAGCGCATCGACCCGGCGAAACCAATAACCCCGCATCGTAGATCAGCCGTTGGTTAAAAATTGGCAACAACAGGTATAAAAGCGATATTATTATTCGGTGTCAAACAGGTTGACTGATTACAGAAAGCCGAGGACGTTTAAGAAAAATGTTTACTATCCGGCCAGCAGAGAAAGAAGATCGCAACTGGGTCGCGCAGTTTTTGGACGATCAGTGGGGGTCTACGCGCATCGTCACGCGCGGGGAGGTCTATCTGGCGCACTTGCTGCCGGGTTTCATCGCGATGAAGGAGGACGAGCGCATCGGCCTCATCACCTATCGCCTCGAAGATGGAGAATGCGAGATTATCACCGTCAACAGCACGGTTGAAGGTGAAGGCGTCGGCAGCGCCTTGATCGAAGCGGTCAAGCAGGCCGTAACACTCGAAGGCTGCAAGCGTATGTGGCTGATTACGACCAACGACAACATGCGGGCGCTGCGATTCTACCAAAAACGCGGCTTCTCGCTGGTTGCCGTCTATCCCAACGCGCTCGAACAATCCCGCAAGCTCAAGCCGGAAATTCCGCTCTTTGGCATTGACGGCATCCCCCTGCGCGACGAAATCGAATTGGAAATGCGCCTGTGAGATGCGGAAAATCGCAAAATTTCTGTTCAGGCTGGCGCGATCTGGATTTGGAAAATTTTTACTGGGCTGGGCTTTCACCTACATGAGTTTTGCCATCCCTGTGCATCGACTCCGCGAGACAAAAACGCTGATCGCCTTTTACCACCCACAGCCAAGTTACGCGCTGCACATTCTGATCGTCCCCAAGCGCAGTATTGCACAATTGGGCGCGTTAACCGCCGCTGACTCCGATTTTATGGTCGATTTATTTCAGAATGTGCAAAGCCTCGTCGCAGAGCTGCATCTGGATGAACGCGGCTATCGACTGATCGCCAACGGTGGCAAATATCAGGACGTGCCGCACCTTCATTTCCACCTCGTCGCGGATTAGCCGCAAAAAGGCCGTCGAAAAAATGGATTCCAGCCTGTATATTAAAACCTGGATTGTTGAAACCGAAGGACACGCCGATTGATTCGCCGCCGTTTACCCGATATTTTGATGATCGCCCTGCTGTTTGTGCTGCCACTCATCATGTTCTGGCAGCAAACGGTTGGCGGATATACTCTACTCCCCACTGAGAATCTTTTCCAATTTGAGCCGTTCGCCACCTATCGCGAAGTCGCCAAAGCCCCTGCGATTCCACACAATGCGCTGCTTTCCGATCTGGTTCTCGAAAATTACCAGTGGAAATCGTTTATCCGCGAAAATATCGCAGAGGGCGAAATTCCGCTGTGGAATCCCTATCAATTTTCCGGCATTCCGTTTTTAGCCGCCGGACAGCAGTCTACGCTCTATCCTTTCAGCATCATTTACTACGTTTTGCCGCTGACCGCCGCTTATGGCTGGTTTACCGTTGTGCAGTTGTGGCTGGCGGGCGTGTTCATGTATTTTTTCGCGCGCGGCCTGAATATTGGGCGATTCGGCGCGGCGATCAGCGGCGTGACTTATCAGCTTTCCGCATTTTTCGTCATCAGCGCGGTTTTTCCGATGATTATTGGCGCGGCGGCGTGGCTGCCCCTGCTGCTGTTGATGATCGAGTTTACGATTCAACAGCGTCCGGCATGGGGAGGCCGTCCCGCCAGCGTCCCCTGGGTGGCGATTGGCGCGGTGGCGCTGGGCTGCAACATCCTGGCGGGGCACGTCGAAATTACCTACTACACGCTGCTGATTATGGGCTACTATGCGGCAGCGCGGCTGGTATGGGAGTTGTGGAAATCGCGGGGCAAAATGCGGGCGCACGGCGGTGCGCCCCTACGGTTTGTCGTCATACGTGGGTTGTGGCTGCTGGTCATGGTCGCGCTGGGGATCGGGTTGGGCGCGGTGCAGTTTGTGCCGCTTTTCGAACTGGCAAGCAAAAATTTTCGCGCCGGGTCTGCTAGTTACGATCAGGTCGTCGATTGGGCGCACAAATCGCGCGATGTCGTCCAATTTATTTTGCCCAATTTTTACGGCAATCCCGCGCATCACAGCTATGTCGATGTGTTCACGTGGCAAACTGTGCCAGCCACGACCAATGCGCTCGGCCAGTCGATCAACACGATTGATTGGGGAATCAAAAATTACGTCGAAGGCGCGCTGTACCTCGGCATTTTGCCGCTGCTGCTGGCGGCTTACGCGCTGGTCGATGCGTGGATTCTTCGCCGGAATGCAACAACGGCAGGGGCGACGCCCCTACAACCACCCTATCGCGTGATTTTCATGATCTTGGCGCTGTTCGGCCTGACCTTCATGTTTGGTCTGCCGACCTACCGACTCCTCTATCTTTTGCCGGGGATCGATCAGCTTCATTCGCCGTTCCGCTGGATTTTCGCAGTGACGTTGGGCGTCGCGGTGCTGGCGGGGTTCGGCGGGGATACGCTGACGAAAATTTATCAATCCGGCGATGTAGGGGCGCACAGCCGTGCGCCCAGGTTCGCAAAACGAATCGGCCTCGCACTCATCATCCTCGGCGCGCTGATTTTGATCGGCACACGACTCAGCATTTTCGTCTATCCGCAAATCGAATCCATCGTGAATCGTCTGCTTCACGCGCTGGCAAAAGCGCCGGAAGCCTTTGCCGACGCGCGCATGTTTTACAGCTACGAATACACCAATATCATGACGCTCGGATTTTTTGTGCTGGGCGCGGGCGTGGTGTTCTGGTTGGCAGGTCGGGCGCAACGTGTAGGGGCGATTCGTGAATCGCCCAATTATGTTTGGCAAATTTTCGCCGTTGTCCTCATTGCGCTGGATTTGATGGTCGCGTCGTGGGGCTTTAACCCGGCTTCCGACCCGGCGCTCCTGGATTTCAGGCCACCCGCGATTGAATGGCTGCAAGGGCAACCTGGTTACTGGCGCTACACAACGCTCGACGACCCGAATCAACGCCCGATTATGAACGCCAACGTGGGCTGGCGCTACGATCTCTACGACATTCGCGGCTATGAGAGCATCATCCCCAAGCAGTATGTCGATTATATGCAGCAGGTCGCGCCGCAGGTGCAGCTTGAATACAACCGCGTCGCGCCGTTCTACACACCCGATAATTACAACCATTTCGGCGGCTATCATCGCACACTCGATTCGCCGCTGTTCGATTTATTGAACGTGCGCTACGTCATCACGCACAAAAACACGTCGGTCAATTTTCAGGAGTGGAAATTAGCTTACGAAGATGAAGCGGTGCGAATCTGGGAAAATGACTCGATGGTTCCCCGCGCTTACCTCCTGCCGGAAGATGACGAAACACTGTTCGCTGATCTTGCGACGCTGGCTGTGCCGCGCAAGCCGATTCGCGTCCCCGAAAGTTTTGAACCCGCGACGATCACCCAGGCTACCAGCCGCGAAAAATTGATCGATGTGTCAATTGATGAACCCGCGTGGCTGGTCGTAAGCGAATCCTACTTCCCCGGCTGGCGCGCCTATATCCGCCCGCAGGGTGACGAAAATGAGGGGCAGGAATCAGCGCTCGAAGTACAACTCGTGCAGGGCAATTTTCAAGGGGTTCACATCACCACCCCCGGCGACTGGACGGTGCGCCTCGTCTACAGCCCAACCAGCTTTCAGATTGGCGGCTTTACCTCGTTCATCAGCGCCGTTCTGATTCTATTTATGCTCGGCGTGTGGGCGTGGCGGCTAGTGGTCGCGCCGCAGGATCAGGAGGCCAGTGCCGTGTCACGGGTGGCACGGAACAGCCTCGCCCCAATCATTTTGAATCTGTTCAATCGCGGGCTAGATTTTGCATTCGCAGCGGTCATGTTCCGCATCCTCGACCCTGCCGACGCCGGACTCTACCAATATGCTGTCGTCATTTTCGTGTGGTTCGACATTCTCACCAATTTCGGCCTGAACACGTTTCTCACCCGCGAAGTCAGCCGAGATCGCAGCCGTGCGGGGCATTATTTTTTCAACACCAGCATCATGCGGCTGATTTTGATCGTCATCGGTGTGCTGCCGCTGGTCGGGTTTATCGGTGCGCGGCAGTCGTTCATTTCGCCGCCATTGAACCCCGAAGGGCTGCTGGCGCTCGGCCTTTTATACGTCGGCTTGCTGCCCAACAGCCTCAGCACAGGTATGACGGCAGTTTTTTATGCGTTTGAAAAAGCGGAATATCCCTCGGCGGTATCGACCATCGCGTCGATTAACAAAGTCGTCTGCGGGGTTGCGGTGCTGGTGCTGGGTTATGGCATTATCGGCTTGGCGGCGGTCAGCATTTTCACCAATTTCATTACGCTGGCGGTGTTGATCTACGGCGGGCGGGCATTGTTGCGTCAATCTGATACCGAATTAACCCCCTCACCCCAACCCCTCTCCCCCGAATTCAAGGGAGAGGGGCTAAAAAACACTTCTCCCCTCTCCATGAGCGCGCGAAATGGGCATCCAACGGGAGTACCTGTGGCAGAGGGGTCGGGGGAGGGATTCTCATCGCGACCTTCCGCCTACACTATCGATTGGTCGTTGATGCGTAGCATGGCGCGCCAAAGCTGGCCTTTGATGTTGAATCATTTTCTGGCGACGATTTTTTTCCAGATCGACGTGGTATTGATCGAGGCGATACACGGCGGCAAAATGGTCGCGCAGTACAGCGTCGCCTATAAATGGATTTCGGCGATCAACGTGATTCCGGCTTTTTTCACGATGGCGATGCTGCCCGTGATGTCCCGACAGGCGCATGAAGACCCGCCAGCGTTAAAACGAACCTACACCCTGGCGGTAAAGCTGTTGGTCAATATTGCCCTGCCGACAGCCATTATTTTCACGTTTACGGCTTACGTGCTGACGACGATCCTCGGCGGCGCGGAATATTTGCCGGACGGCGCGATTGCCACGCAGTTGATGATCTGGAGCATTCCGATTGGCTGGATTAACAGCCTGACCCAATATGTCCTGATCGCGCTCAACCTTCAGCGACGCATCACCTGGGCGTTCATCATCGCCGTTACGTTTAATATTGTGACGAATCTGATTTTTATCCCAACCTACGGCTATCGCGCGGCAGCCATAACGACCATTGCCTCCGAAGCGATGCTTTTGATTCCATTTGGAATCCTTCTCGCCCGTGCTGTCGGGCAGATAAATTGGTTAGAAATGATCTGGCGGCCTGTTACAGCCACTGGGGTAATGTTCGGGGTGATGCTGGTTGGTTGGAATGTGCAGCCTGTACTGGCTTTGTTAGCCGCAGGGTTGGTCTACCCAACCGTCCTGCTGATGCTTCATCCGTTCAGCACAGACGAAATTGAGCGGTTGATGCCGCTTTTGCCCGCTCGACTGCGCCGCATCCGGCCTGTGATTCATTAGCCCTCGGTTTTGCGCTGTTCGCGTTCGCCAAGAGGAAGGAGTTGAAGCGGCAAACTGTTAACCATGCGGTTCACAAACGGGTTGCCCATAACAGGTATGGAAAGGGTTTCGCCAGTGCGCTCTAGCTCAAAATAATAAATCATCACGAGACGACCACCTGCGTGCCAATATTCTTCATAAAATACGGTTTCCGCCATCTCCCAGCCATCATGCAGAAAGGTCACAAGCGCATCGCCTCCTGCATATTTCTGCGAATCGGCACTCCAGTGGCAGGTCACGTCCATATACTCAAAATGTGAATTGGTTGCGTCAAAACTAACCATGTGCATTCTCCTGTCACTATACTCTTACTATCATTATATCTGGTTCTACGATAAACAGATTCGTTGATTTTGATAAAAATGGAATAAGAATGTGGTTAACTCTGCTTAACAGATTGTATTTTACTTCCAACTCACTTTGTTATATCTATTCTAAGCTGCAATGCCTTATGCAGTCATTCCGCAGACTTACGAATTTCTAATCACTTCTTGCAGCACATTGAACAATTGGTAATATGCCCCTTAATTTTAGTGTGGATTTCATTCAATGATTGGCCTGTTTGAAATACAAAAGTCCGATTTAGCTTTTAAATCCGGTCTGGCAGCGTGATATAATCAAACATCGAAAATTCGTTTAGATGGCACAGTTAAGGATAGGCAAAACGTGGCTACACCAATTCGAATTGGGGATATTGCGAAATATGAGGGGCAGGAAGTCACGGTTCATGGGTGGGTCTATAACCGCACCGATAAGGGGCGTCTGCAATTTATACAACTGCGCGACGGTGAAGGCATCGTCCAGTGCGTGGCGTTCAAAAAAGAATTGAGTGAAGCCGAATTTGAGATCGCCAGCAAAGTCACGCAGGAATCGTCGGTCATCATCACTGGCTCGGTGCGCAAAGATGAGCGCGCACCCGGCATCCCCGGCGGCTACGAAGTCGGCATCAGCAAACTCGAACTGGTGCAGCAGGCTGACGAATATCCGATCACGCCCAAAGAACATGGCATCGAATTTTTGATGGACAACCGCCATCTGTGGGTGCGTTCCAACCGCCAATGGGCGATTTTGCGAATCCGCGCCACGATCATCAATGCCATGCGCAACTGGCTGGACGATCACGGCTATCTGTTGGTCGATACACCCATCCTCACGCCAGCGGCGGGCGAGGAAACCACGACGCTGTTCAAAATTGACTACTTTGGTGAGCCTGCCTATCTGGCACAGACCGGACAGCTTTATAACGAAGCGAATATGGCGGCGTTCGGCAAGGTTTACTGCTTTGGCCCGACCTTCCGCGCTGAAAAATCGAAAACACGCCGTCACCTGATGGAATTCTGGATGCTGGAGCCGGAAATCGCGTTCTGTTCACTGGAAGAAATGATGGACATGGAAGAACAGTTCATCACCCACATCGTCGAGCGCGTGCTGGAAAAACATCAGCCTGAACTGGCGATCCTCGAACGCGACATCAAACAGCTTGAAAAAATTATCGCGCCCTTCCCACGCATCAGTTACGACGATGCCGTCGCCCGCCTGCAAAAATTAGCTGCCGAAACCGATGACCCGGAACAAAAAGCGCTCCTGAATATGGAATGGGGTGGCGATTTTGGCAGCCCACACGAAACCGCGATTGCCGAGATGTTCGATAAGCCCGTTTTTGTTTATCACTATCCGACGGCGGTCAAAGCATTTTACATGCAGCCAGTCGAGGGACGCCCGGAAGTCTGCCGCAGCGTCGATCTGCTTGCGCCGGAAGGCTATGGCGAGATCACAGGCGGCAGCGAACGCATCTACGACTCAGCGCTCATCGAAGAACGGGTCAGCAAAATTGGCCTCCCGCGTGAAGCCTATGCGTGGTATCTCGATTTGCGGCGTTTTGGCAGCGTACCCCATGCTGGATTCGGCATCGGCCTGGAACGCACCGTCGCCTGGATGTGCGGCTTGCCCCACATTCGCGAGACGATCCCCTATCCGCGTATGTTGAATCGCAATTATCCGTAGGGCATCTATCCGGCAGCGCTTGCCAATTACTCCGGCAGCGCTTGCCTATGCTCTAGCGGCGCTTGCCTATGCTCTAGCGGCGCTTGCCTATGCTCTAGCGGCGCTTGCCTATGCTCTAGCGGCGCTAGGCCATCCGTCCGGTAGCGCTAATCTTCTGGTGGATATATACTACACATCAACTTCACCGGGAGGAATTGGGGCTATGCGTAAAACGGCATTCTGGTTGATTATGCTGTTGG
>Ga0268299_1001666_pt1 | contig 34974 bp, 35 predicted proteins | sample NOBtaG_FD_193484 | JGI IMG/M metagenome (GOLD analysis project Ga0268299, IMG submission 193484) | Activated sludge microbial communities from bioreactor in Nijmegen, Gelderland, Netherland - NOB reactor | ecosystem: Engineered > Bioreactor > Aerobic > Activated sludge | place: Netherlands... | reverse complement strand
GTTTTCTAAGTTCGCTACTCTGCTCGCTGTCTAAAATCAATGGACTGACGTCGTAGAGTCACGAAGAGAAAGGATCCAGACCATGTTGCTTTTCATAATGTTTTGGCTAGTTCTATGTCTCATCTTCATAATCGCTATGTAGCAAAAGGCAAAAAACATCAATCAAAGATAATCCAGAACGGATAATCCAGAAAGGATTAAGCCATGGCGAAACTATTTACCATATTTGGAAACGGGCACGTGAAGCACCACATTGATGTGGATGATAGCAATGGCGCCGCGGCAATCAACATCGGCGATTGCGCGACACCAGCGCTTGTGACCGAATCACTCCTTGCTGAATGCAAAGTACCAGTGGATCAATATCCTTTGAGCATCAGCCGGGCAGCCCTCAAGCTGTCCGACGGAAAGGTCGAGCTGCTTCCTGAGTCGAAAGAAACAGCCAAATGCGAACCGGCGAGCAAGCAGGCTCTCGTTCTTCTCGATCCACGCTGCTGGTGGCACAGCCAGAACAAAGTAAACAGCGGCATCACCGAAGTTTACTATCACGTCAATCCCAAGAACATCATTCTCTCCGGTCAAAGGCACTTTGGCGCCGAGGGGCTAACGCATTGTCAAACTTTGCTTGCCCGTTTCAACATTGGCGACGAAGTCTTGATCGGTTTTAAGAGGACGGTAGGGCAGGGCGGTACGTTGAACATCACTAGAGAGACGCACACACTGATCTACACAGGAGAAACATTCGAGGCTGTGCCCGCCATAGTGTTGCACTGGCGACGCGAGGTGGCATGAAAACAGCCTTTTCCGGCTCCGTCGAGCGATAACGGACTTCAGGCCTTAAGCCGCTCTACGGAATTCAAACTGAGTCTGCCCGCAATGATTTGCAAGAGCGCCGCTGTTTGACGGCGCTCTTGCGAACAAACTTTTTGGGGTAGCTACACTATAGCCTATAAGAGATAAGCGGTTTGGAAAAAAGTCGCATAGTAAGTCATCTACGATGACGCATGCATCACCATTGGTGGTGCTAGGGTTTCTTTCTTCGATGACAAACTGGACAGGCTGGACGGCAAGAATCAGTATTCATCATTGCCAACCCCATTGCCAGACGATTTGTCCGGCAACGGGGGCGCAAAGTGCTCCTTGAATCAGCTTAGCTGCAGCACTTCCGTTTGCATTCGCCGCAGTCATCGCATTCGATGCAGTCGCCGCATTTGTCGCAGTCATCGCAGTCGTCGCATTTGCCGCAGTCATCGCATTCGATGCAGTCGCCGCATTTGTCGCAGTCGCCGCATTTCCCGCAGTCGCCGCAGTTGTCGCAGTCGTTCGAACAGGCGGACAATTCCCGGCGGGCGCGAGCGGCTTCCATCAGCTCGGACTCGTGCTCAAGCATCCAGAGATCTTCCAGGGTTTTCCCGCGCTCCGCCAACTTATGGTTGGTTGAAATTGGGGCGTTGGCACAATCGTCTTCAATCTTCCGTTTTTCGTTGTCGTTCACTTCAATGTACCTTTCTTTCATAATGAATTGATGCCGAAATCAGACTGGTGCTAGGACAAAATCTTGTTCTCACGCCGGCTTAGCCAGGTGAGCAGGATTATCGCGCTTAAAGGCACGCCAATCTGCACGATCATCAAAAAGATTGACGCGCTCTTAAGCTCTGACAATCTTGCTTCCGTTGCGTTTATGACTTGGGTCGGCAGTCCGGATTTACTCGAAGCCTCCATCAGTTGAGTTGTAGTTACGTCATCGGGGGTGGCGACTCGAAGCTGTGCTTTCTCTGGTGACTTGAAAGTAATCTGCGCTTGCCGAATAATTCCATTCGGGTCTCTTAGAAAAACCACTTTCTCTATTTCGCCGGCATCTGTCTCGACTGCCTTTAACGCGACATCGAAAGTAGTGTTAGGCAGTACACCTTCGACCGCTGAACGGTGCCTGTCACCGGCATAGAACAAGAGCAAGGCGCCGAGCGCGATTATAGCCAGCCCGAGAATTGTGTATAAGTTGTGTTTCTCTGTCATGTTGTCTTCTCCTCTCATACCCTAGCGAGGCATTCCTTTGTGAACCTCTATAGCGATGAGCACTTCATCCTTTTTCTGACGGTAGTAAACCGAATAGCTTCCAGCCGCGATGATTCCCAGGGTGGCAACTATTGCTTGCACCACGGCCCCGGATTGAAAGTGCGCAATCATCGTTGCAGCGTAAAAGAGGCAGCTCATCAGAGCAAAAATGAGTGCTCGATTCTCCATGCGTTTGATCTCACTGACACAAGCAACAGGATTAAAGTTCTTTTGCTGCTTGTCCTTGAGCGCGACTGTGTCGATTCGTGCATTCTCGGTCGTTTCCTTCAGCGAATCCAGCGATCGAATTTCAGTCAATTTTGTCGCCAGATATTTGTACAGATATAAGGCCAGCCGTTTCTGCACGATAAAAGTTAGAGCGGATAAAACTGTCAATGCTGCCAAAATCGTAATCATGTGTGTTTCCCTCTCGACTGAAAGGCAAAAGGTCAAAAGTCAGAATTCGCAAAAATTCGAGCCGTCTACAACAAAGCACTTTGCCTTTCAGTGTTCTTTAGTGGTTAGCGAGCGCTTATGTTGATTGCGTGATGTCCTGAATCTTGTTTTGCTGATACGAATTGATGAGTTCCACATTATTGAGATGCGCTCGTCCAAGCAACTGGATTCGGGCTGAAAAATAGCAAACCAGGCTGTTTCTCAGGTTTATGCGTCTCGTCGTTACGCTCAGCTAAGCCTGGCTGCGCGTGGCATGGTACAAAATCGCGGCCGATGGCACGATTATTGGCCGAGTCCTGGCGATGGATGCAATGCCATAGCTCGGTTAGATTTCGGCGCGATATTGGCAGCCTCCCCAGCCGAATCCGCGCTGAAGCTTCTAAAACGCAGGTGATGCCAATGAAAAAGTTCCATCTCGTATTGCATTCATTCACATTTGTCACGCTTGCAATCAACTGTTTTCCCGCTAACTGCCAGCAACTCACCCTAGATCAAATAATTCGCATGACCGGCGGCAATCAGCCGCATCTTCCTTATCTCCAAGCCAGATACGACATGAATGGATTTCAGATCAGTGCAGGTCCCACAGGAAGTGCATACGAAAGCTCTGGTGCCTCAGGCGATTTCGGCAACCAGTCGTCGGGTTCGTACAAAATGGCCGAAGACATCAATTCAGTCAGTGATTACGGTGGCGATACAGCCAATCAAAGCCCATACTCTCAAGGCGGCTTACCGCAAACGACCACAGCTCTCCAATCTCTGGAAGGCGGCTATGGACAGACGTTCGGCAACACGTCTTTTCGCTCCGGACGACATACCTTTGGATTTTCAAACAATCCGGAAATTGCTTACAGAGGGGTTTCGGGCAACAGAGGAATGCAAGGAAGAAATCTTCCCCCCGTATCTACAGCTTCCGTCGATATAGACATCGTGGATAGTGGACCGGCGCACGGAGACTGGGAGCGTCGAGTTTATACGCCATCATATGATGCAGCTCGAGCAATTCGACAAGCGAAAGCACGCGGTTTCTTTCCCCCGCCACGCCGTTTCGCAAGATAATCGCAGCGACCATAACCTACATACTGAAACCTTAGTTTTCGACTCAAATGTTATAGCACGGTTAGAAGTCGTCGATACACTCATCTGCACACTGAGGCATTATGCCATTTGGCGAAAATCCATTTAGCCAGGCGCCGGCAACTGAGCACATGGATGTAGGTGAACATGCGCGAAAACACACGACCGAACACACTTATCAGCATCTCGCTTGATTTCGAAAGCTCAACCAACTTGTTCAAACAAATCGTGTGCTCTATTCGGCGCAGGATTGAAAGTGGAGAACTCGCGGCGGGCGACAAGCTGCCATCGACCCGGCAATTGGCCAGCACGCTGAAAATCTCGCGATCCACGACCTCCGCCGCATACGCTGAGTTGCACCGGCTGGGACTTATAGACAACGCCACTCATGCCGGCACCTTTGTGGCGCGGCGAGTTTTGTCGCACCGGCAAAAAAACATTCAAGAACATCAAAAAGAATGCGAAACATCCCCGCATGAGCAGCTCTTGAACTTCGCTCCGGACGACAGTTTCGCCTGCTCGGCAATGGAAATTCAATCACTGGAGTTCGCGGAATCTCCGTTCATCCCTCAACAATTGCTCCCACAAAAGAAGTGGAACCAATTGCTGCGACAGCGACAAATGCATGATTCTCCGTTTTACAACCAATCCCCGCAAGATTCGAATTTTCACTGGCGCGGGCGCGAACAATACTCAGAAATTCGACTGCGCAGATCTCTTGCCGCGTATCTGGAACGAACACGCGGAATAGAAATTGATCCGGATCAAATCGTCGTATTCGGCAATGAGCGACAGGCCCTCCACGCCATCACGACCGTTCTGATCAAAGAAGGCGACATGGCGGTGCTGGAAGATCCCTGCAGCCCCTCGGTAAAAGCGCTGTTTCTCGCACGCAATCCGGCATTGACCCACATCGCCGTGGACATCAGCGGACTTCTGGTTCATCAGTTGCAGGGTCTTGAAAATGTGAAACTAATTTACACGACGCCGTCCAACCAAACGCCGCTTGGTCTGACAATGCAAAAGGAAAGACGGGAAGCGCTTCTGGATTATGCTGAAAAAAGCGATGCGTTGATTTTGGAAAACGACTGCAATCATGAGCTTGTGTATGGAAGCAACTTCATGCCGTCACTGAAATCGACGGATAGAGACAATCGAATTGTTTATTTCAGCTCCTTCAGCAGATGCCTGTCACCACTTACGGACCTTGCTTTTGTTGCGGCACCGGCTTCGATAGCGCACAAAGTGTCCGGAGCGAGAACTCTCTTTGGCACCAGCGCATCACCGATGGAAATCGACGTTGTCGCAGCGATGCTGGAATCGGGTTACCTGGAGCGATACTTTTACTCTCTTCGCGCCTGCTTCTCGCCTATACGTCGCAGACTGATCCAGTGCCTGGCAGCTACTTTCGGTCAGTCCGTCTACCTGTACCCGAGCGCGATGGGAAACACGATCTGCGCTAGATTCAATGACGCATATCCCCAAGATCGCCTGGTAGAAATCGCGATAAATAATGGATTGCCTGCCTTTGATGCCAGTCCGTTTTTCACGAAGGACGCCGGACACCGCCTGCTGTTTTCTCTGCCGCATCTGGATGAAGAAACACTGGCTGAGCGCGTCTTCGCATTTAAGAGCGAACTCGACAAATCAGTTTGTCTGCCGCCAGTCTCGTGTACTGTTCCTGCGAACCGTTAGTTGCAGTTGCGTGGCAATGACAACGACGCCTCAATGAGGCGTCGTCAGCGAGCGCGTTCAACCCAAAACCTGCTTTTTCTGCTGCTAGCTTCTGCCATTGCGCGTTTGCGGAACGCGCAACTTTTGACCGACTTTTAGATAATCATTGCGGTGAATGTTGTTTTCCTTAGCGATCAAATTGGTCATGTCGTTTATCTCGCGAACAGAAGGCTTCTGATTGCCGTTGTCCTGCAATGACTGCTCGGCAATCATCCACAAATATTGGCCTTTTTGAACGTTCCACTCGGGCAAATTGTCCGGCAATCCTTTCGACAGCCGGTTGACGTTTTTTGCCTCGACGACAGCCTCATCAGGAATCCGTTCTACGGTAATGAAGGTCCTTTCGCGCGGTACGTAGTTTAGCCCGGCGGCGGCACTGGCTTCGGGCGAGATTCCATCAATAGCATCAAAATCAATTCCCCCGGTCATAATCCTGTCCATCCTGCTCAAAGTGATGCCGCCCTTTTCCCATCGCTCCGGTCCCATCGCATCCGGGTAAGTGACGACGTCTTTGCGCATCAATTCAACTTCGGGACTGTCCCAGTTGTTGACCATGTACTCGGCGGCCTTGCGTTCCTTGGCATTCAACGTGTCAACACCGAACTCTTTTGTATGGCTATCTTTGATCAGCAACTTCTCCAGATCGCTTTTTTCTATTTCGTCATGATTGCCGTCGTTATCACCGCGTGCCAATTTTGAAAAACTGACTCCTCTGGACTTGAGTAAATCGCCGGCAATCTCATCCATGACCCCATACCGTTGATTCTGCTCGAAACGCAACGATGCACGATCGATGTTCGACTGTCCTTCTTTCAGTTTCGCATTCAAATCATCAAGAGTTATTCCTTTGCTGTCGCCGGAAAACGGATTGTATTTGTTCGATTCGTGTGCCGAGCGTATATCGTCGTAGCTTTTCGAAAGCAAGGTCAGCATGTTTGCCTCGACTTTGGAACCGGACTGTTCGCGAGCAATTATCAACTCGTCTTTGGAGAGATCTCCCGATCGGTCGAGATCCATTTTGTCAAAATTATTCTTGGCGTGACCCAGGGACAGCATTGGCAGTGTGCCGTTTTTCTCGAGCACCTGCGAAACAGTTCGATCGTAATCAGAAAAGCCTTGCGAGCCACTTCCCAATTCGGCCCTGGCACTGTTCACGTCCAACATCAGATTCTCAGCGCCGCGCTCGGCAGACAATGACATTTGCGAAACATCATTGATTGTCTGACCTGCCATTTCGAAACCGCTGTCTTTGCTCATGGTAAAGTCCTCGCCTGAGACTAGAATCGTGTTGTCGCAGTTTCCGCAAGAAACGTGAACTGCCTTGAGACCGAATCTTAGAGGCGTTTTCTAACAGAGTTTCGTCATTTTGAATTTTCCAGGTGAGATGCCTAGAAATAACGTTAGCGGCGCCTCTTTCGAGGCGCCGCTACCCAGCGCACTATCCCATTCAACCTTTATTACTCTTATAACTCTTATAACTTTGCTGCTTGCCTTTGAGATTATCTCGAAGTTTGCCGCGCCCTTGTCCATGCGCCTTATGCAAAGACATTAGCAGCGATTTCTAACAGAGTTTCGTCATTTCGAAATTTCCCAAAAAATCACCAGTCCATCAAGTACAAACACACCGTTCCACGCGCGGCTCCACCACCTTGCGCTACGGCAAGATAATTGGGGGAAAAATTCGGATACCGGACACAGCCGGACAGCACCCGGCGCGAAGCTGTCTTATTGACACGGCTGGCACCACGCCACGCGCAACCAAGCCTATATATGTAGCAAAAAAAACAGCCCGGCAACCTTGTCTAAAGCGAACCGCGCGCATAAGGTCGAAATTATTACTTGCAAACAAAACCAAATAGAGGCGTCGCAAAAAAAGCATCATGCAGGGACTGCAACACGGACATAACGCTTTCCATCGAGTTCGATGAGAAAGACGTGAAGGATCGTCCCTCTATAGAATGCGTGCGAAAGACGCCCAACTGACAGCGACGATATGCTCAACAAAACACTTTTACAAGGGGGCTGATCATGAAAAGGCTGCTTCTAATTCTAACTTTCTGTGCGCTATTTGCAGGCACGACAGCAAACTACGCGGAAGCTCAGCAAGGTGCAAACGTCCAATTCATACACCATCGCTACAACGGTGGCTTCCAATTTGGATTCAATGGTAATGGTTTTTACTTCGGTATTGCTCCGGGCTACGGCTATCGCAATTACGGCGGCGGCTGGAATTACGGCTATCGCAATTACGGCGGCGGCTGGAATTACGGCTATCGCAATTACGGCGGCGGCTGGAACTGCGGCTATCGAGGATGCGGCAATTTCAACAACTACTATTACGGGCCGCGCGCGTACAACTATCAATTCGCTCCTCAATACTTCCACCCTTATAGAGGTGGGCGCCATTGGCGCTATTAGTGCTGCGACGATAAACCGCAAAATCGGAGAATAAAATGAACCCCAAAAAGAAACTCGAAATGACTGTCGCATTGGCAGGTGTGCTTTTCTCGCTCGGCATAACGGTCGCGTTCGCTTTGCCGGCACCGGCAATAGCGGCTTCCGCTCAATGTGCGCCCCGTGAGGTGGTGGCGGAAAAGGGGGATGTTGTATACGGGGAATGCGGCGACACAGTCATCGCCGAGGATGGCTCCGTGGTCACAGCGAAAGCTGACTCGACAGTGATAGCAAAGGACGCAAGCAAAGTAACCGCAATGGACGGTTCGATAGTGAAAGCATATGAAGGCTCATATGTCATAGCCGAGAACGGCTCTGTCGTTTACGCCTTAAGAGGCTCCCATGTTATCGCGGAAGCGAGATCGATTGTCCACGCGTACAGTCTTGCGCATGTAGTCGCGTACTACGACTCAGAAATCAATGCATATGAAGGATCGACCGTGAGAGCCAAGTTCGGCTGTTTAGTTGTGGCCCACCATGGCTCAATCATCCACAGAGAGCCTGGAGCGGCAGTGACGCAGGAGCCCGGATCGACAGTCATAGACGTCGATGCCGAGGCGATTGACACTGAGGACGAAGCTATTCCAATCAACTAGATCGAGGCCATAAGCCCGAACATTCCCAACAACTTCAGAAAGAACCATAGATTCGAAAGGAAAGCTGGTGAAGAATGCAATTAAACCTCTTTTGCCTGGGCGCAGCGTGCCTGGGCTTGATGCTCGGATATGTTTTCTCGTGGAGTCTCAGGAAGCAGGAACCTCAGGATACTGAGGTGGCTACCTTAACCTCCACCGTTTTCAGCGGCGTAATCATGGAAACGATTGGCAAATTGGAATGCAAGGAAGCGCTGCCAATCTACATAATCGGAGTAGCGGCGGGATTTGTTATTTATCTCATCGCCTTCAGGATGAAGTGGCCGCAAATCAAGCAAGCGCTCGCTGACAGGCGAATGGTTAACCCGCCTCTGTTTCCATGGCTGGGTTGTTCGCACTTACGGCAGGACAGGCAGGACAACCTGCCGCCTCGCAACTAACGCTCCAACCATCTGCCTGACGATGCCTGGTCTATCCCAAAGGCATGTTTCCGGAAAGGAGTTGACGATGCCATATCAATTTCTAGCCGCCTTACTGCTTGTCGCGTGCATGTGCTTGTTCCTGACACTCTCCATTTTCTTGAAGGGAACCGCCAGCTTGATCGCGCTGGCCCTTCTGGGGACTGGTGTGGCAAACGGCATCTTCGCAAAGCACTGGACAAATTTCGTAAAAAGAAGTCCACTTCCTGGCAAGCGGGATAAATTAGTGGCAGCCTCGCTTCTGCTTTTCGGATATCTCACGGCTCTGGCGGTGGTGACACTGATGGTGGGCGTCTTTTTGACGGGAAGCCTTTTACTATCAATGAAATTCGCGGGATTTCTCGAAGCGCTGTTTCTCATCGAATGCACCCTGCTTGTCGCACGGGCATAGGCTCACCTGAAGGAGGGTGCAAAAGCATCCTCCTTCACCTGAGAGTTGATTCTGCCGGCCCGAAAACAGTCCATGCCATAACTCCGTTAGAACTTTTTCTTAGTCTTCGCATACCCCCGTTCCTAGCGTTTCCGACGCGCATTACTAGAGGTCAAAAACATGGACGCAAGAGCAAGCGAAGACGCGGCTTTCACTATGCTTCACGAAGCCAGCGTTGGAAAAGACATCTCCAATCGCTATAACAGCCTTACATTGCCCGAGCAACAACAAGTGCTGTCGTCGATGAGAGCGGTGCAGTCGGGCATGATGGCTCAGTTCGGCAATATCGAGCTTTATGATAACGACAAAGACGGCATTCTCGATGACGCGCGGGCGCGCGTTGTAGACAAGAACAGTAATGTTCTCAGCAGAGACGTCTACAATCCAGTCGGAGCAAGACCGCAAGCACAAGGCGAAGCCGGCCACGCGGAAAAGTCCCAGCAGTCTAACGGAAAACCGAACGATGACGGCGCCGGCAAGAACAATACCAGAGCAGGCGAATCGGAAACGTCCCCGCGGCTGCCGAGTCAAAGCGATATCAATCGCGATCCTTTTCTGCGTCAAGCCGACAATATGCTGCGCACGGCTTCTCGTGGCGGCGACATTTATCGTCAATTTTCTCGTTTGGATCCGCAGTCTGCAGCGGAGATGACCCACGCCATGCAAGTTGTTCAAATGTCTAAATCAGATGTTTACGGCAATGTTGAACTCGTCGATTCAGACAAGAACGGTATACTCGATGACGTGCGCGTGCACGGCGCAAACAATAGAGGCCCTGCGACTTTCGACGCATTCAAGACACCATCCGATCAACAAGCGGCTCGCGTAGAACGAAACACTGTCGACGGCGCCGCCAGAGCAGGCCAGATTATTCTTGAAGAAGGTCTGCGTGGTATTGGACGCGACGGGCGAGGACCATCAGCCGGCGACCGCATTCAAAGGCGCATGGGTCAAGAAGCGGTGCGCAACAGCAATCGCATCCTGCGCGACATTCTGGGCGGAGGACGCTAAAGAACACGCGCCTCGAACATTATGCATCGTCCAGTCGCCGCGGGAGTGACCAGGTCGTCATTGAATTCCAGTCGCCGCGAGAGTGACCACGGCGTCGAATTCCAGTTGCCACGAGAGTGACCCCGGCGTCGAATTTTTGCGACGTTCACTGCTAAAACCTGTAGTAGATACTGGAATTTTGTTCGACGACGAAAGGAAACAGTTGCTCTGCGGGCGCCGCTCGTCCACCGTTGCCGCGTTTAGCGCCGTGTGATGTGAATGTTATGTTGCGCGCATACATTGGACGCACCGAGACCAGAAAAACGCATCCCCGTTGGTCCCTCCAAGGAGTCTTCAGATGACTGAAGCAGCGGCTTCGGCCTTTCACGCGCAATACATCCCTCCCTTTGTCCAGCAGCCCGTCTTCACGCCCGTAACCACGCAGCCGGAAGCGAGCCGCAGCACTGTTCTCACACTTGAGCAAGAGTTGATCGTGACCAAACATCTGGCAGAGATCGCCCCTCTGGATACCATTCGCAAGGAAGCATTCGACCGGGCATTGCGCATCATGCAAAAGCTCCTGCGCGGTTCGACCGCCAACTCGATGCCGACGGCAATGAAGTTGAAGGCGTGGGAAGTTCCATTGCTTCAATATGCAATCGAGTACTCGTCGAAGTCGCCCGAGAACAGGCGCATCGTCACGAAACATCTGGTCGAAAATCTCGACACGGGCAGCGGATTTTTCTCTGTCAATCGCGCCAAACAAGGTCTGAAGGTTATCGCTAAAAAAGCAGGTTTTTCCACACTCGAAAGCGAGTTGAATTCGGACAACGACGACACGCGAAGAGCCGCCGCCCATCTGCTTGGCTGGATGAAACACGAAAAAGCAGTTCTACCTTTGTTGAAAGCGTTTTGCCAGGGCGCGCGTTCCGACCGCCGCATCATCGGTCGCATTCTAAGGCATCACTACAGTCACCTTGCACCTTTCTATGCGCATCGATATTTGCCTGAGTTTCACACGCTGGTCAAATCGCTGATGGAAAGCGAAGGCACGAACTGAGTCGCAGTTGAAAAAGCACGAAGAAACTTGCCGTAGAAAAAACCATAGTCAATTTGCCGTAGAAAAGCAAAATCGCGAAACAAGCTTATAAAGTTAGCCGATCCAGAGAAACAGTCGCCCACAAGGCGGCTGTTTTTCCTTCTTCGCCTGGAAACCACACTTTTTCTGCGCGCGCTGCGCGCTTTTCCTGCGATCAATCGACCGCGCAAACCCTCAAGCTGTGGGCAAAATACGCAGCAAAACGGGTCAATTGTTATCTGAGTGTGATGTAGCAAGCGCAAATTGAATGCACCCCCCGAACACATACGGAGTTCACTGACCATGAGTAATCCATCACGCATCGTTGAAGAAGTTTCGAACATCGCAACCGACAACGGACCAGGCAGTTATGAGCGTGCATATCAAAAACTGCAAGACGGCTACGACACACTTCTAGAAAACGAGCGCCTTTGCTCCCCGGACCAACAAGTCGATCAGGCAAAAGTCGCCAAACAATGGCAAGACATGACCGACGAACTCTCTCGCAGAGGGCTTTTGGCAGGACTTTCGGTAGCATATTTAAAAGACAATTTTCAACAACTAGACACTCAAGGACGGAAAACGGGCCACTTGCCCGGACCTGACGGCATGCTGACTCACAGCGAAATCAGGCAAGAGCAAGGTCACAATGAAGTATTTGCAAATTACTTCGACAATAACGCGGGCAAAAAAGACTTCTTCTTCGAAGTCGCTCGCGCCACTAACCATGGCAACACTCGCAAAGTAATCGAGCACGAAGATATCGACAAATATCTCAGACGCGAAGACAGAAGCAATCGCAAAGCCGAGCGTCAGGAAGACGCCCGCCATTCAATGGAACCGCTCTTTCAGCAAGACGAATGCGATCAAAGAACATTGCTCGAGCACATCAACTCGAAAAACAGAAACGGCCGCGTCACCGTTCGCGAAATGCAGATGTATCTCGATGAATACGACAGACGCAGAGACAATCCCGACGCCATCTACAACGATAAAAACGCCGCCTTTGTCGAAAGCATTTTGGCCGGCGAGCAAAGATGGAATCAGGCCGGAGATGGTTTCCAGATTAACAAACTGGCTCGCAAAGGCAATTTCGATGCGCTCAACATGACGACAACTGGCGCCGGACAGGATCTGAAAGACAACTATGAAGCTGCCGATGAGATGTATCATTCGAAGACAGCGCCGGTAGACGAAAATTTCACAGAAAAAACAGCTTGCGAAGAGCTGGATGAGAAGCCTGCGACAGATGCTGTCGAGCCGGAGAAAGATTGCGCCGACAACCCGGAAGGATGCATAGAAGTACCGAAGAACATCTTTGAAATCCGTCAGGGTGAAGGTTATTGGCACGTCGCCAAACGCTTGCTCAGTCTTAACCCGGCGGACAAGCCGACCAACAACGAAATCATGGCGGCAACGATCGAACTCATCGCGCAAAACAATGCAGTGCGCACGGATGTTCACCCGAACTACAAACCAATGCTGCACACCGGCGACGTTCTCGATTGCGATATAGCCAAACTGTGCGCAACAGTGCCAGCCGCCAAACGCATTCTGCGCAGATAATCTCGGTATTCTCGAATATCTCTGCAAAGAAAATTATCCGGTCTTTATACGGGGGAGCCCTTCACGAGAGTGGGGGGCTTTTAATTTGCTAAGATGATGCGACTTCTACGTCCTTCACTGACGACAAGGATTTTCAAAACATGCTCAGCCTGCGCGTCAAAACCCAAATGTTTTCAACAGCTCTCGAAGGCGACCGCAATTTCAATAATGGAATGCCCGGCAGCCAATTCGCAAAATGGTTGCACTCGCGCTTGAAGCCAATGGGCTTCGATTGCGACGAAGTAATTCAAGAAGATTATGGTTGGGGCTTCTGGATAAAACAGCAGAAACTGGCGGTGTGGGTTGCAGTCGCCTATGCGGTCGGAGACATGGGAGAGGTTGATGAATTGCCGGAATGGGGTGTCGCAGTCGAGTTCGAGAAAAACAATCTAGATCCCGGGCAATGGTTTAAAGGCAAAGAAGGCGAGGCGCTGGCGAAGAAGATCTTTATCGAAATCGACCAGCTTATTTCATCCGAGCCGCAAATGGATCGCGTCGAGTGGAGTTGAATCAATTTTTCGCCGGCAGCCGCTGAAAAATTCGGTTTTCCGTTAGGGTATGCAAAATTCGCGTTTCACCTCACCAATTGAATTCCCAGGAATTCAATTGTACGTGTAGAGTCCTTGTCGCACATAGGTTTTAGGCATTTCGAGCGCTCAGAGCCAAAGTCAGTGCTGCCAGAGAATGGGCGTTTCCAGCCACAAAACACGAATGGCACCAATTGAATTCCCAGGAATTCAATTGGCCCTGGCAAAGAGAAAATTCGCAACCCCCAGGCGCTTTCACAACTCAAAAAAAGCCCGCTCTGCGACTTTCGATAGTAGCCACAAAAAAAGAACAAAGAGCCGAGAAGTCAGTTAAACAGCGGCTCTTTGCTTACTTAGTATTCACAGGGTTTGACCTTACTTCCTGCCATTCGGCTTTGGCTTTAGTAACTCGCCAATGTACGAGGCTGCAGCTCCGAGCAAAATAAAAAACAAAGCTGCAAACATCGCGTTCATCTTTAAGCCCGGTCCTACAAGAGCAACCAGAGCCGCTTCCAAAATGCCGAGCAACAAGAAGCCGTTTCCGGAAAAGCGGAAGGCTTTCGAGTAATCGGATTTCAGCTTCGTTCTGCTTGCCTTGTAGAAATTGACCAGACTGATGATGAACAAAACACTGGCGACCAGCATTAACAGCAAGGATGCAATTGAAATGATGGGCACAGCATTGCCGCTTATGACCATCAATTGAGGAATTGAACGTTCCATAAGTCATCTTCCTGAATGTGGGCGAGTATGACGTCGGCAGCATGACCGGCGGCAAGAGCGCGGGCGATTTGCAATTCCGCCGCCTGAGAGTTCTCCGCGGGGTCATCGTCGAATACACCTTTCTCCGAGAACGGCTGGTTCAAGAACTTGGCGATCTCCTGAAAGGCATGCGCCGAAGTGCTCATAGACACAGCGTTGACGTAAGAAGAAACAGACGGCGAAAGAAACTCCACAACATTGGCGGCACGCACATGATATTTGTTCGCTCGCTCAATGCATTTTTTCACCAAATCCCCCATGCCGGGCATCGCACACTCGCGTGTTTCGGCACAGGCGATCAGCAAATCTTCGCTCGGGTCGTTGGCGAACATCGGCAATCCTTGTCGCGAAGTATGCCCCAGCACCATCGCAGTGGCATTGTTGAGCGCACGATGCGCGCGCATCATCAATTCTGCAGAAATTCCGCCGATGATGTTTATTCCTTCGACGACACCAAGTGCCTGAGCAAGACATGCATCAACAGGCGCTTCACCGAAAAGCGAGTGAATTTCGCTGACCTGTTTTTCTGCCTGATTCAGCTTTTCCTGCACACAGGCTTCAACTCGATGAGCGATAAAAGCCAGATACACAGCCTGATGTTCGAAGACTCGAGCAGCCTTCGAATGTCCTTCTTGCTCGAAAGAGCAAACTGCACCCATCAAAGAGTGATACTGCTTTTGCCGCCAGAATCTTTGCGCTTTCAGCAGTTTGAGCTGATTGAAAACATTCCGTTCTTTCATTTCATTTAAGTTTTTAGTTCAACAATTTTTTTCGTTCAAACTCATCAACTCGATTTTTTCGGGCTGCTCGTAATCGCATTAATGATCATCAGGATCAACCCTGCCAAAATCGCCGAGCCAAAGCCGTTTACGCTGAGATGCTGCGGAAACCAATGGGCGAGCAATTCAAGCTGCAAGGCGGGCAATAGCCAGAAGCCGAGGATGTAGACAATTCCGACGATCACAACTCCGAATCCGCCGGTGGCGGCACCGAACAATGCCGTGAAAGCCAGAAGTCCCATTCCGACAACGAAGCCGACAACGGACAAGAGCAGTCCGTACACGATGGCGTTGCCGAAGGAGCCGGTAAAGTCGATACCGGGGAAGATGTTGAAGATGAATTTGAAAGCGATTGCAGTCAGCAATACGCGGAAGATGAAACGTAACATAGTCGTTTGTTTTTATTTTTGTTAGTGGTGCTGGGTAATTCATCGCGCGCACCTTAGCGATGAATGGCGATTTTGTGCGAATTGTGGCGGCGAATTGTGACGGCGTACCCAGAGCGCTTAGCGCATGGACAGCCGGATAATCGGGTTTTGTCCTTCCATCTCGGAATGTCGTGAAACCTTCCAATTCATCACCGTCAATTCCTTCTCGATGATGTCCACTGCATCGGGCAGATAGGCATCGATAGGAACATCGATGGGGCGCCCGCAGAACTTGGCGATTTTTCGGTCGCAGACAGCACGCAGGTCTTTCACCATGCGTTTGAGCTTGCGCCGCCTCCTCTCACCAAGCGCCTGTTCGGGCGACTTCAAGACTTTAGGAACTTTCATTTTATTTTTCATGCAACAAGATTTGTGCCGCGCGGTTGGGCGCAGCGGTTGTTAATGCCGCGCGGTTGGGCGCAGCGGTTGTTAATGCCGCGCCTTTGGACGCGGTGGTTTTGAATTAGTTGGAGAATCCCAGCGAGCCGCGATCTTTGCGATGCCAAAACCAATCCGGCATGTCATAAAAGTCTTTGTACGGAACGCCGTCCAGACCGTGCAGTACGAGATTTCCGGGCAAACTGGCGAGATAGCTGGTATTGACCTGAAGATACAGAAGACAGCCGGGTTCGCCCGTCACATTGGCGTTCTTCATCACGTAGCCGATAGAACCAGGTTTGAAAGTCGCCAATGCAAAAGAATTGACCATGGCGACGCCGCCCGGTTCAACCCTGGCATTGACACCAAGCGGAACTATTCTTCTGTCTCCATCCCGTACCGTCATGTGCGGATTGAAACTGTTTTCGCTGTTCATAAACTTCTATTTTGTGGCTAGCCTAAGCGCTTTCGCTCAGTGCAAGCCGGTGAATGAATCACCTGCCGGATGCCTCCCGGCGGCTTTACAAGCCAGCCAGGAAGAGCATCAGCGTATGCAGGTATTTTTCCCTGTCGGTCGGCGCCACTTCAGTGTGGTTCGAACCCGGCAAGTACAAGACGCTTTTCTGATCGGTTGCTGCAAAGTACATATCGCGCGTATGCGCCGGTGGAATCAAATCATCCTTGAGCCCGTGCACAAACAAGATTGGCGGATGATGAGGAGCGGTGACCGCTCTCATGTTGTCCAACTTGTGAGTGAAAAGCCACGACGGATAGATTTTCAAGAAAGGCACTTCTTTCTTGGCGATTTTCTCCAGCGATGCGAATCCCGATTGCAGCACCATGCCTGCGGCGGCGCGATGTTTGGAAACATGCGAGGCGGCAGTGGTGCCCAGGGAGACGCCGAAAATAATGATGCGATCGCTTGTGTAATTCAGCGAGTCGACTAAAAAGTCGTACGCTGTCAGACCATCTTCGAGCCAGCCATCGACGGTCGGCTTGCCGAAGCTTTTGCCATAACCGCGCGGCTCATAGATGAATACGGAGGCGCCGCTTTCCAGCAGCAACTCAACGACTTCCAGATATCTAGGAATGTCGCCGGAATTGCCTTGATGAAAGAGGTACACGAATTTGCTGCCTGGATTATTGAAAATCCAGCCGCGCATCATGTTCTTCCCATCTGCCGATTGGAAGGACACACGTTTGTTCGGATATTTGACGTATGCCTTCAGCTTCACGGTGTCTCCGTGGTTGCTTTCGGGAAGGAAGAGCTTTTGCGTATAGAGGCCGGGGCTTACACGGGGCGATAGCACAATCCACAGCACGAAAAGAAACGCCAGCACCAGTAGTGGTATCGGATACGCCGACACCAGGTTAATTAGCCATTTCATGTCGTTTGATTTTTGATGTTAAACAATCAGCACCCGCGCCCTTTGCTATCAGGGATTGAGATGCTTTTTGAACACTCTGCGCAAACCGAACATCAGTCCGAGGAATGCTATGAGTGCCCAAACCGGGTGCCCCGCCATCAGCAGGGACCCGGCAATGAAGAGCACCACGCAGACGCCGGCAATCGCTGCCAGCATCAATCCAATTGCATGCAGAATTTTCATATTCGAATTATTTAGCTGATGACACCACCCGCTTTGAGAACCTGTCTTTTCAGTTCGCCGGGCAGCAAGACGCGATCCGACGGCGAGATGCCGTTGGCGACGTCGAACTTCCTGCGAAGACAGATCAGCCCGTCGTCATGCCACTCCGGACCGAAGTACATGCCGTTGGCGTAGACAGTTCCATCGCTGCGCACTTCCAGGTCTCCGGAAGGCAGGTGAGTGGAGTCGAACTTTTGGAGCGTTGAAAAAATTGCCTGGTTCAAATCAGCTTCATTGGCTGGTTGCAGGCAGGAGATTGTTTTGTTTCTGTTGTTGAAAACGGCGATGGTTTCGGGATTTCCCAGAACATCGAGACTGCTTATCCTTTTCATTTTCAGTTAAATTGTGGAGGAAGGCTCATCGCCTCCCTCCGGGTTAAACATTTGATTCAATTTGCGCGCGCCTGCACGCCGTTTACTTTGTTTCCACCAACTGCAGCGCGATACGCTCTGCTCTCTCGTCGGCGTGTTTCACCTTAACGGTCACGATGTCACCAACCTTTGTGTTCTCGCGGCCGGCTTTCTTCAGGTCGGAAACGTGCACCAAACCGTTGATTTCGCAGCCCAGGTGAACGAACACACCGTACTCGTAGGAGCGAACTACTTTGCCGGTGTAAACCTGGTCTTTTGCGATTTGTTTCTGGAAGTTGATTTTGTCCAGGCGCTTAGTCGCCAGCCAAACTTTGCCTTCCTTCACATCAACGCGTTTCACCTCGAAATTGCGCACCTCGCCTACCTTGATAGTGTCGGCGATGGATTTGCCGGGAGTGACGGTGATGTCGCGGCTGTACATGATGCCGGTCAGACCTTCGCAAAGTTCCACCAGAACACCTTTCTCGCCGTCCTCCAGATTGAGGATCTTCTTCACCTTACCTTCGACAATCAAACCGGCCTCCAGTTTGGAAACCTGCTCGCGAACGAAGGATGAACATGCTCTGGTGTTGCTCAGAATCAGGTCGCCGAAAGGACCACGGTGCGGATCGGACTTCATCACCACCAGCTCCAGCTTCTCGTTGAGCAGGTTCTCGATGTTGCGGCGATCTTGCGTTTCACGGAACGGCACGAAACCGCGGATGCCTTTAAGGATACCCTCGTCGAAAGCGATACGCAGACCGGCGATGCGGCTGGTGCGTTTGTCTTTGGCAATGAAGAACACGCGACCCGTAATCACGGCACCGCTTTCCTTCAGCTCTTCAAGATGCTGCCACGCCAGGTACTTAGTGTGAGAAAGCGTCGCTGCCTTCTCGTACTCGGCAGAATCAAGCACCCAGAATGATGCCTTGTCGCCCACGTTCAATTCGCCAGCTTCCGCAGCCGGGCAAAAACCGTCGTGCTTTGTTCCGAAGTCTACGTACACACCGTCTTTGGTCTTCTGCACAATTGTGCCAGTCACAAAGGACTTCGCCCTCAGCGTTCCGCCGATTGGCATGTTCATCACTAACTGCAGGAATGCTTCGTTTTCTTCTGCAGTGATGCCGAGTTTTGCTGCTTCATCAGGGAACTCTGCGATCAGTTTTGCGTTGTTGCTGTTAGACAACTGGAAATTTACCTTCTTCATTTTTGAAAGATTTGTGCTTCTCGCGAAGCGGTTTAAATAATGCATCGATACCATCGCTCGGGCGATTGAGGCTTTAGCTGTGATTTGTGCTGTGTACTGGGTTTCTGTGGTTGCTGCTGCCTGATGCCGATTGAGTCGTCGATGTTTGACTTCAATCTATAGAAATCGCCCCATTAAACCAAACACATAATCGCCGGTATTGACCGCGAAAACGCCCATTGGGAGGACTTTTACGGTGGGGATGGCAAAACACGCAGATAAAATCGATTGGGAAGATGCAAATGTAAACTGACTCAGTTGTTAGGCAGAAGACCTGGCAGGGCGCGCGAATGTTTAATCGTTTTATCCAAACGCATTCGAAGGCACTCATTATTGAAAACGCGCAGGCGGCGGCGCGAGCAGCGCTAGCGCTGAAGCATTTTAGGTGTTGCAGACAAATGGCTTGTTAAGCAACTTATGACAGTTGAAGTACTGCCTTATGATGGTAAAACGGTAGAAATACACCCAGAGTGTTAGAAAGGTTTCGACTGTGGCTATGAACATCAAGAACGAAGAGGCTCATTCTCTTGCGTTGGAGGTGGCAGAACTCACCGGTGAAAGTATTACTGCTGCAGTAATAAACTCGCTGAAAGAGCGGTTAGCTCGTTTAAAAAGCGGCAAAAATACATCAGTTTCAGAACAGCTTCTGAAGATTGGCGAAGATGCTCGAAGAGGTTAAAACCAGAGATCCGAAAAGTAGACCACGGCAAGATGCTTCACGACGATGACGGTCTACCAAAGTGATAATCGATACATCAGCAATATTGGCAATCTTGCGCAATGAAGACGTGAAGAGATCTAATTGCGACATGCCATAGTACAGACAGCCCGAACAAAGCGCGCCGAGGGATGGGGCGCGCTTCACGGTTCAACCGGCATATTTGAACCCAGGTCCACCCGAATCAAGAAGCAAGTCTTCCAGGAAGTTGTTCTGAGACAGGCGGAGTTGAGTGGTGTTTCGTCCTCGCTGAAAAACAACGAAAAGAACTTCGCCGCGCGACAGCGTTCTCATCTCGCCGACAAGGACACATGCCCCACGGTCAGTTTCTTTCAACGTGCCTGTCTTGCCGACAAGGACACCCTTGAGTTTGCTTTCGGCAAAGCGGTTGAAGATGGTGCCGCGATCGATTCCGGCGACAGGCAAGGCGTCTTCCAGTTCCAGATTGAAGTCGCCCAGCAGCCTTTTAAAGCCGCGCAGCGCCGCCATCATCGCTTTCGGACTGACTCGATTGATACCCAAGCCCGATGAAGTCTGGATGGACAACATCTCGGGTGTAAGCGCAAAGTCGGCGCGGCAAATCTTCGCAATCGCCTGCGGTCCGCCGAGGAGGTTGCCGAAAGTAGCGGCCATGTCGTTGTCCGAACGCGACAACATATCTTTGAGCAACGCAAGAACGGTCGGGCTCTGCACTTTGAAGGACGGCGCCGAAAACGATGTCGAAGACAGTGTCGAAGATTCTTCGGGCCACGACCACGAAAGTTTATCCGGAATCAAAAACGACAGTTTTTCCGGCGCCGAAGACGAATGTTCTTTCACTTTGACAGAAGCAACCCGCACCGAAACGCCAGAGATGCTCACTGTTTTCGCGCGTCGCAAACGGCGAGCAAAAACTTTCTTCAAAGCTCCTGCCGACCTAGATCCCGACGCATTGCCGGAATATTTGAAGTCGCGGCTCACGAAAAGCGCACCGTCCACTTTGTCCACGCCTCTGTTTTTCAGCTCCTGAAAAACTTCCTTCAGCGATTCTCTGTCGAAAAATGGGTCACTGCCATAGAGAAAAATGTCACCGCAGAATGTGCCGCCGGCGATGTTTCCATCAAGCAAGACGGATGTCTCGAACTGGAAATTCGGTCCGAAGTGCTTCAGCGTCGCATACGCAGTCAGCACCTTCACACCGGAAGCCGGATTGTAAGCGACATTCGCGTTCTGCTCTTCAAAGACCTCGCCGGCGAGATCTTCAACCAGCACTCCCTCGGACGCACGCAAAAACCGCGTTCCGTCCGTCTCGGCGACAACACTGTTTTTTGACATATAGTTAGCTTCAGCCGCAAAAGCGTCGACAACGCCCTCAGTAAGCGTGATTACAACGGCAGCGACAGCAGCCAGAAAGCCACTGAGCCGGCGCGCCGTTAATTTCCTCAAGCCAGACACTCGCAAACACGAGCGCTGACCGAACATCTGCAATAGATTCATATCAGCAACTCCTTTGGAAATATCAGTGAATGCGATGAAACACCCACTCAAAAATCAGCCCCATGAGAAACATCGCCGGGAAATAATCCAGCCGGATCAAACCGTGAATGTTCCATCGAGCCCTGTAGTAATGCTCTTGCGACGGCGACGCGCCGAGCAGCAAGCGCAACGAAAGCATGCCTAGATACTCGACTGCGAAGATGACGAACGCGTAGAGCGTCCCACGCAGCAAAAGCGGCAGCTCGAAAAGATATGCGCCGACGAGGTGCAAAAACACCGGCGCCAGCGCGTACAACGGCGCATACCACAATGAGCTGTAGCCCATGAGAAAGCGCCTTTTGTCTTGCTTCCAATCGCACACGGACGTGAAGACGACTTCGAGTCCGAGAGCAAAGACAGCGAACAAGACCATTTCCGAAAGGAAGTGGCCGGAAATTGCTCCGTCAAGGAACAAAGATAGTTTCTCCATAATCATAATTTTCGTGCTTCTAAGTCAGCGAAATAAAAGACCTCAGCGAGAGAAAGAAAGAAGTGAGACGGCTAGACAAGCTAGTTATGTTTGAACCCTAACGAAAAGTTCTTGAAAGAAAAACAGAAATTCAGACGCCATTGCTGCCACGGCAGGAAAAACCACAAGCTTCATCGAATGCCGCGGCGGACTAGTATGGTGGCCGGCAGAAGGCTGGCAGGGGCGAAACTAGTATTGCGGCGCGAGAATACTTGTGAAACTGGCGCAGCAAGAGGCGCATCGAGCCAAGATGATAAAATCCAGAGACCAAACATTGCCATACCGCGTGGTGATGTAAATTTTTCCCTCAGGAGCCGGTGTGACTCAGCGGACCAACAAATTCCGTTTGCCTCAGCTCAAACTGGCGCACAAGGGCATAATCATTGTCGTGATTCCGCTCGCGGTGCAAGCCGGCGTGTATTTAGAACTGAAGCGACAATTGTCGGAAACAGAAGAGCAGGCTCACAGGGCGGAAACGCGGCGAGAGATTGTCAGCCGCGTCAATGAGCTCTTTCTCAACGGCTTCGATGCCTTTCAGGCGCTTGTTTATTTCAGCGTCTACGGCGGCAAAGAATCTGGCTTCAAGCGCGACGCGTATCTCAAGAGGGTCAAGTCACAAACAAGCGAGCTGGCTGTTCGCCTGGAAAGAGACGCGCAAGAGCCCGCAACGGCACAAAGCCTTATTAAGGCCGGCAACGGTTTCGTCAACGCGTTCGAAACGTGGAAGCAAAAGCTGGACCGAGAGAATCAGGGTTTGTCTTTGTTCACCAACATAGAATCAAACGAGCGATTCAAAGGCGCGGTGATCAGATTTATGATGCGTCTAAAGGAAATCGGACTTGCCCAACAAGCAAAACTCGCACCGGAAAGCACGACAGAACAAGAGTTTCGCGCGGACTTAAAGCGCAATCTCGATCTGGCAATGGCAGTCAGCTCGCTCGCCGCGATCTTATTGGGTTTGCTGTTTCTCAGAGGCACAGTCACCAATCTCGCCATTCTAAAATCGAACGCAAAACGTTTTGCAAAAAAAGAAATGTTGTTGCCGCCAGTCAATGCCAAGGACGAAATCGGTGATGTTGACAGCGTTTTCCATGATATGGCCAATGCTTTGACAGCCGCGCAAGTCAAAGAGCACGAGATGCTCGATCAATTGCAAGCGGGCAAAGATCGGCTCGATCGCGTCATTGAAAACATCCCTCTGGCAGTCGTTGTCACCAACGAACAAGGCATCATCCAGTCTTTCAACGCCACTGCAGAAAGAACGTTTCTCCACAAACGCGACGACATACATGGAAAACCGCTGACAATTTTGTTTTCAGAAACCAGTAATGCAGACGCAAGCGAGTTTCTCAAGAGATTGATCTCGGACAAAATCGAAAGTTCCACACAAATGGAAGCGGTCTCCGCCGACCGAGAAGTGATACCAGCGGAGGTATCAGTGACTCGCTTCGACAGCCCCGAAGGAGTGCGCTATCTGGCCACCATCAAAGACATAAGCGAGCGATTCCGGTTGGAAGAACTGAAGCGCGATTTCTACGCCATGGTCAGCCACGACATTCGCACCCCGCTTTCTTCCATCAACGGCATTCTGCAGCTAGTGCAAAGAGGCAGATACGGAGACATTCCCGACGAAGTCGATGACAAATTAGCCACTGCCGAAAAGAATGTCGATAAAATTTTGGAGCTCGTCAACAAGCTGCTCGAGATTGAAAAGCTCGAATCAGGCAACCTCGAGCTGAGTCGCGCAGAGGTGAAGCTGAGCGATTTGATCGCGCAATCATTGGAATCGACAGGACAATTTGCCAATGCTCACAAAGTGGAATTGGAAGCGAACAAGACAGATTTGAGCGTCAACGCCGATTCTCTTTATATCGGAAACGTTCTCACCAACTTGATTTCCAACGCAATCAAATTCTCGCCGGAAAAAAGCAAGGTGAAAATCGAAACTAAAGATTTGGGCGAGATGGTTGAAGTTTCAATCATTGACCAGGGTCCGGGAGTTCCGGTGCGCATGCAGGCTCAGATTTTTGAAAAGTACCAGCAGGCTAAAACAACGCGAGATCGCGCCAAGGGCTTCGGGTTGGGACTGGCAATCTGCAAATCAATCGTCGAATTGCACGGCGGAACAATCGGCGTGGAAAGTACCGGCGAGGGCGAAAATTCCGGCAGTCGCTTCTGGTTCCGCCTGCCGAAAACGTAGAACGTTAAGTATGAACCTTGCCTTGCATTGCCAAGCGGATACCGAGTTACCTGGAGCATGGCTGGGCGTTTTTGCAGGTTAAATGCCGATCTCGTGAATTTAATCGGCAAATTGTGCAACAAAGGTTTCAATTCGCAGACGTTTAGTACAGCCTGGTACTAAGATGGCATCTGCTGGATGGCTGGCACTAAATTGAATGCCCTAGCAGTCCAAAACGACAACCTGCATCGACTCACACATGATTGGAAGAGATATGAAACTCAAACAAATCCCTGTAGTGTTCGCATTTATAGGAGCGCTCATGACTTCATCCGCAGCATTGGCAGACACAGCCAAACTGGAATTTCCCGCACCCAGCCCGCAATGCACGCTGAAGCAGCGCGTCGGCTTGACAGACATTGAAGTAACTTATTCCAGACCAGGACTGAAGGGTCGCGAAGTTTTCGGCTCGATGATCCCTTACGGCAAAGTCTGGCGCACAGGTGCAAACGCAGCTACCAAGATGGTCTTCAGCACCGATGTAAAAATCGACGGACATGAAATTCCTGCCGGAACGTACGCATTGATGACCATTCCCGGCAAAGACGAATGGACCGTCATCATCAATAAGGGCTCCGATCAATGGGGCACTTACAAGTACGATGAAAAAAACGATCTGGTGCGCTTCACTGTAAAACCGGTCAGCACCCCGTCGCCCGTCGAAACGATGACTATCGAATTCGACAATTTCAAAGACGAATCCGCTGACATGAAGCTGGTTTGGGATAAAGTCAAAGTGCCGATGAAGCTGGAAGTCAGCTATATCGACAAACTGACCAAGCAAATAGAAACCGAGATGGCATCGGACAAAAAAGACAAGCCGTACTTCCAGGCTGCAAATTTCTGGTTCAACCACGAGAAAGATTTGCAACAAGCGAAGAAGTGGGTCGACGCTGCCGTAGCGGAAAGAGACGCGTTCTACATCGTGCACTTGCAAGCGAAGATCTTGGCAAAGCTTGGTGACAAGACCGCAGCATTGGCAGCCGCGAAGCACTCGCTGGAATTGGCCAACAAAGCCAATGACCTTGCCTATGTAAAACTCAACGAAAGCCTCATCAAGACCCTGCAATAGCAACTGCGGTTATTGCCTTGAGGAAACCCGCTGATACCATATATGGTTCACCGTCATTGAAGAGACGGCGCTGCGCAATTATCTTAAGTTGCGCGGCGTCGCTCTTTGTGTCAGGGTTCGCGCCCAATGAAAGTATCGCGACGCCCGCCGTTTTTCCCAGTTCTGCGCTAGGAGTGAAAATGAACAGCGATTCTCCACAGGCGATCTTGCATCAACTGGAGAGCTTCCGGCAGATGGGCAGCGCGCTGTACATTGCAGCGCATCCCGACGACGAGAACACCGAGTTGCTTGCATATCTGTCTCGCGGGCGCAATTACCGCACCGCGTATCTTTCTTTGACGCGAGGCGACGGCGGGCAAAATGTTCTCGGCGCGGATCTGGGGGCAAAACTCGGCGTAGCGCGCACGCAAGAGCTGCTTGCAGCGCGGCAAATCGATGGCGCTCAGCAGTTTTTCACACGCGCGAAAGACTATGGTTTTTCGAAAAACTATTTGGAAACGATGACAGTCTGGGATAAGCAAGAAGTGCTGTCCGACATCGTTCGCATCATTCGAAGATTTCGCCCCGACATTCTAATCACTCGCTTTTCGCCCAGCCCGGGCGGCACCCACGGGCATCACACAACATCCACCGTGCTGGCGATGGAAGCGTTCAAACTCGCAGGCGACCCCAAAGCATTTCCCGAGCAGGACCTGCCCCCGTGGCAGCCCAAGCGCATCTTGTGGAACGCATCTATTTGGCAGAAAGACAAAATCACCGATCAGCCGGTGTACAAAATCGACGCGACCGGAAAAGATCCGGTCTCCGGCGAATCATTTCACTCAATCGCAGGCGCCAGCCGCGCCATGCACAAGACACAGGGTTTCGACACGTTTAAAATGCCCGGCGGCGATGGTGAAAAACGGCTCGAACAGTTTCAACTGTTGGACGGCGCTCCCCTCACCGCAGACATTATGGAAGGCGTAGATACGAGCTGGAACCGCATCACAGGCGGCGCTTCAATCGGCAAAGATGCAGAGTCCGTGATAAAAAACTTCGACCTGAAAAATCCGTCGGCCAGTGTTGCGGCGTTGTTGAAGCTGCAAAAGGCAGTCAGCTCGCTGGCAGCAAAGCACCAGGACGAAGGCGAGAAGAGCGTGCTGATGGAGAAAAAAGCATTGCTCGATCGCATACTGGCAGAGTGCATTGGATTGAAGGTAGAAACAACAATCTCGCACTCGGATGTCGTGCCGGGCGAGCCGATGAATTTGCACATTTCCGCTTCCGTCCAATCAAAACTGCCGAAAAATCTGCAGATCAAATGGCAGGAAGTCCGGCTTCCAAAACTTGCTCAAGACCGCTGGAAAAAGAAAATCGACCGCGTTTTAGACGAACCGTATTCTATTGATTTGACCGAATCATTGCCTGCCACGACTCCCCTCACTCAGCCATATTGGCTGGTCGCGGAGGGAACGCCGGGAATGTTCGACGTCAAAAGCGGAAAGCTTATCGGCACAGCGGAGAACGCGCCGGCATTTCCTGTCGAATACGAATTTTTTATCGACGGGCTGACGCTGGTCATCAATGACGAACCTGTTCAAGTCACGAAAGACTCGCTGGGAAATGAAATTCGCCGCCGATTGGATGTAATACCGCCGGTCTCCATGCGTTTTCTTTCAGATGTTGCAGTGATGCGCCCCGGGTCTTCGAGGTCGGCGGAAGTGGAAATCAGGGCATCGCGAGCCAATTCTCATGGAACGCTGGAATTGCAAGTGACAGGCACAGGTCAATCAAGCGCGAGGCATTCCGGCGCGAAGCTATCCGACGCGGAGCAATCCGGCGCAGATCAAACCGAAACCTGGAAAATCGATCCATCGCAACAAGCGTTCCAATTGGCTGCCGCAGGCGACACAGCGAAATTTGTTTTCAAAATTACAGCACCGAAAACTTCCACAATTTCCACCGCCAAACTCACCGCGGCGGCAACAATCGACGGCGAGAAGTATCACAATCAGCGCCAGGAAGTCAGTTATCCACATTTACCGAGACAACTGCTGCAACCACCGGCGGTGATGCAAGCGGTCAGTTTCGACCTGGCAACGCGCGGTCACACTGTCGGCTACCTGCCGGGAGCAGGCGACACGCTGGCGGAAAACCTGCAAGAGATGGGCTATGCAGTCAAGATTCTCGACGACGCCAATCTGACCTCCAAAGATCTGGAAGGTATCGACGCCGTGGTAGTCGGCGTGCGCGCGTTCAACGTTCGCAACAATATTGCCAATGCCATGCCGGTGCTTTTCTCCTATGTGGAAAACGGCGGCACCGTCATCGTGCAGTATAACCGCCACGACAAGCTGAAAGCCGACAAAGTCGCGCCCTACGACTTGCATATTTCGAACGATCGCGTCACCGACGAAAAGGCTCCGGTAAAGTTTCTCGCGCCCGACAGCCCCATCCTCAACACACCCAACAAAATCACCAGCGCCGATTTCGACGGGTGGGTCCAGGAGCGCGGTCTCTACTTCCCCAACAAATGGGACGCGCGCTTCACGCCCATCTTAGCCTTCAACGACATCGGCGAAGACCCGCATGAAGGCGCATTGCTGGCGGCAAAATACGGAAAGGGCCATTACATCTACACCGGGCTGGGCTTCTTCAGACAGCTTCCCGCGGGCGTTCCCGGCGCATACAGACTATTCGCGAACATGGTGTCCATAGGCAAGTGATTAGCGCGGACGACGACAAACTGACCGGCTTGCCCTTCCCAAAAACATGGAACGGCGCCTACGTCATCGTGCTGATAAATTTCGCCGGCTGGATCTTCCTGCTCGTCGCATTGAGGCTGTTAACGCAATGAACGGCCTCGACATTTTTTTGCTCATCACGTCAATTGCCGCCATTGCATTCTATGGCGTTTGGCACACGCGCAGCCGCCGCGACCTCAACAGCTATGTGCGCGGCAGCGACCACACGCCGTGGTGGGTGATCGGCATCTCCGTGATGGCGACGCAGGCGAGCGCGATCACGTTTCTATCCACACCAGGGCAAGGATACCTGGGCGGTCTTGGATTTCTGCAGGTCTATTTCGGCGTGCCGATTGCCATGATTGTCATATCGCTGTTTTTTCTGCCGATCTTTCATAAGCTGCATGTCTACACAGCCTACGAGTATCTGGAAAAACGTTTCGACAGAAAGACGCGCTTGTTCGGTGCCGGGCTCTTCCTCTTGCAGCGCGGCATCGGTGCCGGCCTGACGATATACGCTCCGGCGATTGTTCTTTCAACAGTATTCGGATGGTCGCTGCAATGGACCATCATCGCCGCCGGCACCATAGTCATGATCTACACCGTCCTTGGTGGCACCGATGCTGTCACCGTCACTCAGAAATATCAGATGGGAGTCATTTTCATCGGCATGACCGCGGCTGCATGCATCCTCATGAGCAAGCTCCCGCCCGACCTTTCCATCGTCGATGCGCTGGGAGTCGCGGGCGGGTTTCAAAAGCTCAACGCCTCGAATTTTTCGCCCAGCATTCATGAGCGTTACACATTCTGGTCAGGCTTGCTGGGAGGGACATTTTTGATGCTCTCCTATTTCGGCGCCGATCAGTCGCAGGTACAGCGCTATCTCTCAGGCGACTCAGTGCGAGAAAGTCGGCTCGGTTTGCTGTTCAACGCCATTTGCAAAATCCCAATGCAGTTCTGCATCCTGATGCTGGGCGTAATGATCTTTGTTTTCTATCAGTTCAATCAACCGCCACTTTTCTTCGACGCCGCGTCCAATCAGTATTTGGAAAGCCGCAAGGGAGACCCGACACACGCGCAAAATCTGCTCAAATACGAAACCCAATTCAAAGAGACCCACGCTCAAGGCAAGCAGCATCTGGAAAATTGGCTGAAGGCGCGGCGAGAGAAGAACGAGCAAGCGGCGACGGCGGAGTTTGTCGGAGCGGCAATGGCGCAACAGGAAGGCGAAAAGATTCGCAAAGCAGCCGCGCAGGAGCTGTCGACGCAAAATACGGAGATAAAAGCCAACAGCGCCGACTACGTTTTCATCACTTTCATCCTGCACGAGCTTCCCCATGGCGCCATCGGCTTGCTCGTTGCCGCCTTCTTCGCCGCCGCCCTGGCATCGAAAGCCGCCGAACTCAACGCGCTGGGCACCTGCACCACCATAGACTTCTACAGGATCCTTATTAAGCGCCAAGCAACCGACGAGGAGTGTCTGGTCGCCACCAAGTGTTTCACCGCCTTGTGGGGCGCAGCAGCCATCGCTATTGCGTTGTTTGCCCAGCTCTCGGAAAACCTGATACAGGCAGTCAACATCCTCGGGTCGATTTTCTACGGCGTCCTGCTCGGACTCTTCGTCGTCGGCTTCTTCATCCGCCGCGTCGGCGGCACCGCGCTCTTCTGGGCGGCGCTGGTCGCCCAATTATTAGTCTTTGTCCTGTACTATAAGCTGACCATTTCCTACCTGTGGTATCCGCTCATAGGCTGCGCCGCATGCGTCGTTTTCAGCCTGGTCATTCAGACCTTTCTCGGCAACAAGGAGAACAAAGTCAAACCAGCATGAGTTCGCCCGTCATATGTTTTGGTCAGCAGCCCTGCGGATTTTATCCGAAGCGGTTTTTGGTCGCGAAAATAACGAAGGCGCGGCAGTTGCAGCGTGAAATCGGCGGCAAAATCGTCTTCTTTTACCACGACAGCGATCACGACCCGCGTGAGACGCGGACCACGTTGCGCCACCGGACTACCAACGTTCCCGCCATGCTGAATTTCACTTTCGACAACAAGATTCAGCGCAAGTTTTCCCCGCTGTACGCCAAGCGCGTCTCCGAAGAATGGCACGCCAAGACAATCTTGCAGCTTCCCAATTACTTAGACCACTCGCTCATAAATATATTCAAGGCGGTGCAGCCGACCAATGTCGCCGACTTCTGCCTCGACATGTACACGAAGATGGGACTGCTCGACGGCATCGAAGTGGTTCGCTCCGGCGATCCCGCGCTGCGCGAGAGCGCGTGCGACATCGAAGACTTCTATGTAGATGTGCGGATGGAGGGCGAAACGGTGCGCGCTCGGCGGGCTGGTGATGTTTTAAAACTGCATGAGGGCGGCAATGCTTTTATCGATCTGCCGATGCAAGAGTTTTCAAAAAAACAAGTAAGCCCCGCTCGTGATACGCGTCTTCGCTGGATGCAGTCGGTCGTGCATTGCACGCATTACATCGCGGGCGCCGGAGAGCAAGAATATTTGCATAAAGAAGAAGCGCCTGAGATCGAGTTCGTCATGCGCGATAACGTAGAATTATCCGACGAAGCATTTGTCGAATTGGACAAGGATTTGGACAAAAACAATTCTCAAAACCTGAAAGGAGGCGTGCATTGAGTTCCGATTCTGCGCAATACGGTTCAGAACTCGCCGCTCCGATACTCGCATTCGGCGCCCATCCCGACGACATCGAATTCGGATGCGGTGGTGTCATTGCGGCGGAAACGCAAGCCGGGCGCAAAGCACACTTTGCCATTTGTTCTCTGGGCGAGGCCGCCAGCAACGGAACTCCCGAACTGCGCGCAGCCGAATCACGGGCGGCTTCGGAGCTGCTCGGCGCCACTTGCGAGTTCGTCCAGTTGGATGGCGACGGCAAGCTGGAGATACGCGCATCGCACGCCATCGAACTAGCGCAAATCATCCGCAAGATCCGCCCGTCCGCAGTTCTTGCAACGACATGGTACGACAATCAGCATCCCGACCACGCCCGCCTTGGGCAACTCGCGCGCGACGCGGCGCGGCTGGCGCGCTATGGCGGGCTGGAAGAATTGAAAGGACTCGAGCCTCACGCCATCGAACAATTGTTTTTCTACGCTGTCACGCCGGAAGGCGAACCGCCCAATGTTGCCCCAATTCTCATCGACATCTCGGCAACGGACGTCATCAACGCATGGCAAGCCGCGATGAGCGCGCACGTAACGCAGGCAGCCACGCGCGATTACATCGATCTGCAATTGAACCGCGCTCGCCTCTGGGGCGCGCGAGCCGGCGTCGCGTATGCAACGGCGCTGTTTCCCAACGAACCCCTCTTATTCCAATCGCTCAGACAAGTGGGCAAAGGAGCGCGACAATTCTAGGTGTCCAACAACCGCTGCATAGAAACTCCCCTGAACATCGGCATCACCTGCTACCCAAGCGTAGGCGGCAGCGGTGTCGTCGCCACGACACTCGGCATAGAACTGGCAAAGCGTGGGCACCAGGTGCATTTCATCAGCTACGAGCGCCCTTTCCGCCTGCCCGAAAATGAGCCCAGCATTCACTTTCATCAGGTCAATGTCAACGATTACGGGCTTTTCAAATATCCGGATTACACTCTGCCGTTGTCGGTCGAGATGGCGCGCGTGAGCTGCAAGCACAATCTCGATATTTTGCACGCGCATTATGCAGTTCCGCACGCAACCGCCGCTATTCTCTCGCGCTGCATGCTGCCCTCTGACAAACAGCCGCGCATCGTGACGACCTTGCACGGCACAGACACCACGCTGCTGGGCGCGGACCCCGGCTACGGACCCGCTATCCATCATACTTTGCTTCAATCTGATGCGGTGACGGCTGTGAGCGGCTGGCTGGAGGCAGAAACGCGACGCGTCCTGAATTACGAAGGTCTCATCGAAGTAATTCACAACTTCTTCGAGCCCGCACAGCCGAAGCGCACGCGCGAAGAAGTGCGCCGCGAGCTGGGCATCGGTGATGAAGCGCTGATTCTGCACTCGTCGAATTTACGTCCGTTGAAACGCGTTGATTTGCTTTTGGAGGCACTCTCAAAGGTTCGCAAGCGCGATTCATTCAAACTGGTTGTTCTAGCCGGAGCAAGTTTCGAGCCGTTCATGAACGACGTGCGCAGGCTCGGGCTGGAGGATCGCGTCATTGTGCGGGAGCACGTCCTGGAAATTGAAGAGTATCTACAGGCGGCAGATATCGCCATGTATACATCCGAAAGCGAAAGCTTCTGCCTGAGCATTCTCGAAGCGATGTTCTTCGGCTGCCCGAGCGTGGCGACGGAAGTGGGCGGCATTCCGGAGGTTGTCGAAACAGGCAAGACAGGTCTGCTCGTGCAACCAGGCAAAGTCGATGAGCTGACGAATGCCGTTGAGAAACTGATAGAGGATAAAGATCTGCGCAAGACGCTGGGCGAAAATGCCAGGGCTCACGCTAGAAAACGTTTTTCCGCCGAAGCGATAGTTTGCAATTACGAGAAGTTCTACCGCCGCCTGCTCGCCGATCAGCCAATGGCGGAAGCTTGCCTCTAGGCAGCGTATTCAGCTAATCAAAAGCACCCAAAAATCGAGCTTTTTTAACCTTTGATCAGTCTTGAAAGACTTATCAATTCATTGAATTCGTTAGTCTGCGATTTCTCTTGCTTTCGGCTCAGCGATTATCTTCACATGCTTATCAGCCCGTTTTGCGCGAGTTTCGACAATTTCTTTGCGCTCTTTCTTGGTTGGCGCTTTGATTTCCGCAGCGGCTCTTGCCTTTGGTCCAGCCACGATTTTAGCCTTGTTATCCGGCGCCGGCTCAGTGCCCTGCGCGCCTGCTGCTGCCATGGACACGCACGCCATGATTACGAGTGCGGTTGCTTTGTTTAACATAAAACGGCTCCCTTCTAGTCATTGAGAGGGATTGAAAAAATCTTCCAGAGTTCCCGCCTTCTAAAGAAATTAGCCAGGCTCGGGAAAAGGTTCCGTATTACTCTATTTCAAACCGCATATTTCCACCGGAGGTCGGGATCAGGTCTCAGGATAGAGCCGTGGAAAAATCACATCTAGTGATGACGGTGGAAACTGCAGATAAAGATTTCCCTTCGGCGTGTCCGATGAAAGCAAGCCATGTGAAATTGTTTCGGTCAGCAACCGCCTTGCGCTTCTTTCCGGAAGCCTGGTTATGCGAGGAACTTCACCACGTGCAAACTCACCTCGAATTAGCGCTTCTTGCAAGAGTGGTGCAACCTCAGGTCTTAAATCATCGGCATAGTCGACGTACTTAGCGAGCCGCTCACCTAACTTGTTGAGATTGAACATCGCGTTCATGAAGTTGATTTGATCCAAACAGACACGCAAAAACCATTCGGTAAATTCTAAAAGCGCACGCTGAGAAAGGTTACCTCTACCATCTAAATCCCCCTGGCGAGGAGAGTCTGCATGATCCATCATTCGCTTGTAGTCTTGACGGCTTTCGAGTCCTCGCGCTAAGCCTCGCGATATCGACCATAAGCCGTGCGCACCAATGCCCGCTTTTAGAGCCATTGCATGACTCATTAATCGGCTGACCCGGCCATTGCCATCGGGGAACGGATGGATATAGTTCAATCGGTGATGCGCGGCAGCAATAGATTGTATCCGGCTGGACTTCCCTAGTCTTGCAAAGCAATATCGCTCTTCGAAGTGGGTCATGAATTGGTCGACTGCGTCACTGGACGGCGGGATTAATCTACCGACAACAACATTCTGTTCTGCGCCTCGCCTCCACATGCCGGGGACCATCGTAAACGACCTATCGCGTTCTCTTATCAAAAGTAACTCTTCAGGAGCGCCCCTGTAAAACTCTTCATGTATCCAGCGTATGAATTCTTTCGATGCCGGCTCTCCAAGCGTTCCTTCAGCCGCCATGTTATCTATTTTCGCCTGTACGCGAATGTGAGCGATTGCCTCCTTTTGCAGATTGCGTCTTTCCTTATCGCGGTGCAATTTACCGCTCAATGCATTTTGAATATCTAAAGGCCTGGTGTTGTTTCCTTCAATCAAATTACTGTAGTAAGTATTCATAATTCGCACTAGACCAGCCAAATTTGCAGATGTTCGAGGGTGCAAAGCTGTTCCCAAAATTGCACTTTGCGCCGAAATTTCTGCGATTAGATCGCCTATTGCCGAAGGAATTTCTTCCAACCTGCAAGGCTCTATTCTTGTGGGATTTTCCGTCATTTGGCCGATCAATGCAACAATTCACATGCTAGCAATATACCATCAGAACACGGAATGCCACAAACTCGACCGATAAATTGGCCGATCTGTTGGCCGATCTGTTGGCCAAAGATATCGACTAACGCCGTGGCTGTTGCGGCGCTACTTGCACGGCCCCTCTCTCGTCGGTCGTGAAGCGATAAGGGGTGCGGTCGCCGGTCCATACGACAGCCTGGTAATGAGCAGGTTGTCCGCCCTGCGCGGGAACGTAGCGAGTATGAATTTCGCGGACATTGTTGATAAGAATCGAACCGCCACGACCATCGTCAAAGCTCATGTTTACCGGTGCGTCGTACCTGATTTCTCGATGAAGTACATTGCCTGTCACGGTGTTTCGCAATACTGAGGAAGTTGCAGTTACGGCACCGCGATCGGCCCCGGGCGTTTCACGCGGAACAGTTTCCACCACCATCCGCCGCACTTCCGTGACATGATCACGGCCGCCCGGGCGAATTTCTGTTTCACCCACTTGCCGCTCGGACATGGGCGCCGCCGCGCGATGCCCTTCCAACACCTGACCGGCGGGGGCAATAGGACTGTAAGCGCCGTCGCGCGGACGCAAAGGATCGAGCTGTGCAGCCGTAGCGCTAGGGCGCGGCGCCTCGGTTGGTCTTGCGTGATCTTCAGGTCGAACAGCATCTTCCGGTCTCGGGCGAAGCACCTGCTCCGCCGGGCGAATGAGAGCGCCAGCTTCCGGAGTCGGCGCCGGTACAGCCGGTCTTGCCGCCTCAGACGGACGTTGCCCCGGTCTTGCCGGTGCGGCCGCCTCCGGCGTTTGTCTGCGCAAGGCACTGGGGATCTGGAGTTCTTGCCCCTGTCTAATTATCGAGTTCGGTCCGATCCCGTTCGCTCTGGCAATCTCTGCAACAGTGCGAGCAATTTCTTGCTGCGTTGGAACACGTCCA
>Ga0268299_1001665_pt1 | contig 34979 bp, 23 predicted proteins | sample NOBtaG_FD_193484 | JGI IMG/M metagenome (GOLD analysis project Ga0268299, IMG submission 193484) | Activated sludge microbial communities from bioreactor in Nijmegen, Gelderland, Netherland - NOB reactor | ecosystem: Engineered > Bioreactor > Aerobic > Activated sludge | place: Netherlands... | reverse complement strand
CAACGATATTTATGTCGTCGACAGCCCCGATGAGATCGTCGACGAGGAATCGAACAAGGATACCGGCGACCAGGTCCGCGCCACATTCACGGTCGACCTGGAGACCTATGCTGGCGGCCAGATCGAGATAGCGGTGATCAATGGCGGCGATGCGCTGCATGCCTATGGCAGCGCCGGCGCCAACCTGCTGTGGGGCAACGATGCGGCAAACATCCTCGAAGGCCGCGGCGGCGACGATACCCTGATCGGCAACGGCGGCGACGATATCCTCATCGGCGCACAGGGCAATGACTGGATCGATGGCGGCAACGGCAGCGATTCGCTCAAGGGCGACGAGGGAAACGACACCATCCTCGGCGGCGCCGGGCACGACTTCCTGCAGGGCGGACCAGGGCAAGACAAGCTGCGAGGCGGCTCCGGCAACGATACATATCTCCTCGAAGATCTGCTCGACACGGTGAGTGAGGAAGGCAACAAGGATACCGGCGACGAGATTGTTGCCGCCTTCTCGATCACACTCGCTGCCTACGACGGCGGCAGCATCGAAAACGTAACGCTGCTCGGCGGCGCCGACCTCGACGCCACCGGCACCTCCGCGATCAACAAGCTTGTCGGCAATGCCGGCGTGAACGTTCTCGATGGCGGCGGGGGGGCCGATACGTTGCTCGGCGCGGCCGGAAACGACATCTACATCGTCGACAATGCGGGCGACGTCATCGATGAGGAAGGCAGTAAGGACACGGCCGACGAGGTATGGTCTTCCGTCAGCGTCGACCTCGCCATCCTCGGCGGCGGCGCCATCGAGAATGCCGTGCTCAGCGGTACCGCCGCAATCAATGCTGCCGGCAACGCTGCCGATAACGTTCTCACCGGAAATTCTGCGCGGAATGTGCTGCAGGGCGGTGCGGGCACAGACACACTGATCGGTGGCGCAGGCAATGACGTCTATATCGTCGAATCCTTAACCGACGTGGTAGACGAACAGAATAATTCGGACTCCGGCGATGAGGTGCAGACGGCCGCTTTCTCGATTGACCTCGGCACCTTTGCGAACGGCCGAATCGAGTTCGCCACCCTGACCGGCTCTGACGCTCTCAATCTGACGGGCAACAACGCCGCTAATACCCTGACGGGAAACGACGGCGTCAACATCCTGGATGGCGGCGACGGCCACGATACCCTGAACGGCGGCGGCGGGGACGACTTGCTGGTGGGTGGCCACGGCAATGATACCATCGACGGCGGCCAGGGGACGAATACCGCGAAATACGCGGGCGCGAGCACAGACTACTCCGTTACGTTCAACGGAAAAACGGCTTTCGTCACGGACCTCGCACCAGGCGTGAACGGCGATGACGGCAAGGACACGCTAACGAACATTCGTTTTCTCGAGTTCTCCGACAAGACGATCATCGTCAACGCGCCGCCCAGCGCGATTTCTGACACAAATGCGGCCGGCAATTCAATTGCCGAGAACGACGCGAACGGCACGCTCGTTGGCATCACCGCCTTTGCGACGGACACCGACACCAACACGCCTTTGACCTACAGTCTTTCCGACGATGCCGGAGGGCGTTTCTCTATCGATGCGACGACCGGCGTCGTATCGGTCGCCAATGGGAGCCTGATCAACTACGAAGGCGCCCCCTCTCATACAGTCGTCATCAGGGCCACGGATTCGGACGGTGGCTTCTCAAGCCAGTCATTCGTGATCGACGTGCGAAACCTCTACCCTAGCTCGATCCAGGACGCGGATGCCACCACCAATTTCGTGTCAGAAAACGCGATCAATGGCGCGGCAGTCGGCATTACGGCCTTCTCGCAGGATCCGGCCGGCGGCGCGGTGACCTATAGTCTGAGCGATAATGCGGGTGGGCGCTTCGCTATCAATCCGACAACGGGTGTGGTGACGGTCGCTAATCAGAGCCTACTCGACTACGAGACCTCGCAAAGCCATAACATCATTGTCTTCGCCACCGACGGAAAGCTGACGGTCGGCCAGTCATATACAATCACGATTGGCGATGAAGCCATCGAGTCCTCCATTAATCTTTCGTCGATTGACGGTGCGACAGGGTTCCGCCTGAACGGCGTCAACGCCAGTGACCGCAGCGGCTTTTCAGTTGCTTCGGCCGGAGACGTCAATGGTGATGGCTTTGACGACATGATCATCGGTGCATTCGGCGCAATCTCGAATGGTGCGACGAACGCCGGCATGTCCTATCTCGTCTTCGGCGGCGCGTCCAACACCACCTCCCTCGATCTGGCTGACGGTACGGCGGACGGCCAGTTGAACCTAGGCCAGCTCAACGGGGTAACTGGATTCCAGATTGGTGGCGTGGCGAAGGATGATCTGAGCGGATACTCCGCCAGTTCCGCGGGCGATGTGAATGGTGATGGTTACGACGACCTCCTCGTCGGGTCTCGCGATTTTGAAGCCGACGGCATTCTCAATTCCGGCGCTACCTACGTGATCTACGGTGGTACATCCAATCTTGCCACCCTGGACTCCGTCGATGGCAGCGCCGACGGCAAGCTGAGGCTGAGCCTCGTCGAGGGCACCAACGGCTTCCGTCTCGATGGCGTGGCTATGAACGATCAGACCGGCTGGTACGTCTCCCCGGCCGGAGACATGAACGGCGACGGCTACGACGACATGATCGTCGGTGCGCGAAGTGGAAGCGCCGACAACGCCGGCCACGCCGGGTGTGCCTATATGGTGTTCGGGGGCGCCGCGAACCTGGCGGCTCTGGATCTTGCGGACGGGGTTTCCGACAGCAAGATGAACCTCAGCGCACTCAGCGGAATCACCGGCTATCGCTTTGACGGATTGCTCGGAAGCGCGAGTAGTCCGCAAGTTGGAGAGATTTTTGTTGCCTCGGTCGGAGACATCAACGGCGACGGCTTTGATGACATTGCCGTCGGATCTGAGACCACGGGTGCTAGCGGCACATCCTACATCATCTTTGGTGGACAGAGCAGCCTCGGCACGCTTGACTCGGCTGACGGCGTCGTCGACGGCCACTTGGCTGCGGACAAGCTGAACGGCGTCACGGGTTACAGGTTTGTCGGTCCGGAACCGTGGGGCGACACCGGCGTTGCCATTGCATCCGGCGATATCAATGCTGACGGCGACTTGGACCTCATCATCGGCGATCCCTATTACAAGTCGGATGGCATGGTTCTGAGTGGCGCGGCCTTCGTGGTCTATGGCGGTGCCGCCAATCTCGCGGCAATCGACGCGGCCGACGGCGTCGAAGACGGCCAGGTTAAACTCAGCAGCGTCAATGGCGCGAACGGCTTTCGTCTTGAGGGTACAGCCGCTTCGGACTATGCCGGAAGCGCCGTTTCATCCCCCGGCGACATCGATGGTGACGGCGTCGACGACCTGCTGATTGGCGTATTCCGCTATGATTCCGACGGCATCTGGGAATCCGGTGCGGCTTTTGTCGTCTTTGGCGGCACCGACAACGTCGCTGTGCTAGATGCCGCAGATGGTGTTGTCGATGGTGCGCTGAATCTGAGTTCAGTGAATGGTTCGACAGGCTTCCGGCTTGACGGTGTGGCGGATACGGACCTTTGGGGCCTCGATGTTGCGGCTGCCGGGGACGTCAATGGCGATGGCCTTCCCGACTACATGATCGGTTCGTACGTCGCCGATCCGGGCGGCAAGGGCATGGCGGGATCGACCTACCTCGTCTACGGCGGCAGCTTCACGACCGGTGTTGCGACATATGTTGGCGATGCCAATGACGATAATCTGGCGGGCAACGGCGCCGACGAGGTTTTCGTTGGCGGCCTCGGCGCGGACACACTTTCCGGCGGTGGCGGAAAGGATGCACTCTATGCAGGCGGTGGCGACGACGCCATCCATGTGGCTGACTCCTCCTTCCTCCGCGCCAACGGCGGCGGCGGCACCGATACCCTGCACCTCGACTATTCCGGCGCGATCGATTTCGGCAACCTGGACGGCAACGCCTCCACCTCCGATCGCAATCGCATCGAGAACGTCGAGGTGATCGACGTCGCCAACGGCCACGCCAATGCGTTGACCCTGCATCTGGCCGATGTGCTCGACATCGATGCCACCATCTCCGACGTCGGCGGGATCGCGTCGCTCGACAACGCCCTGCGCATCGACGGCGAATCCGGCGACACGCTGCAGCTGTTTAGCGCCGATGGCTGGAGTGCGGCGGATACCGTCACGCTCGCCGGCTACGCCATTTACACCTACCAGGCAATCAAGGTCGCGGTCGACACCGACATCAACGTGACAGTCAGCTAGCTGCACCCGGCTTGCGGCGGCGCCGCGCGCGGGCTACCACTTACGCCTATGTCCGCACCTGATCTCGACCTCGTCATCATCGGCGCCGGCGCCGCCGGCATCGCCGCCGCCCGCGCCGCCGCTTCGGCCGGGCTCTCCTATCGCCTGATCGAAGCCTCGCACCGCATCGGCGGCCGCGCCTATACCGAGGACCTCGCGCCCGGCGTGCCGTTCGATCTCGGCTGCCACTGGCTGCACATGGCGGAGCGCAACCCGCTGGTGCCGGAGGCAGACCGGCTGGGCTTCACCCTCGATCGGGACTTCAACTTCACCACCCGCGCCTGGGTCGGCGGCCGCCTCACCGATGGCGCCGAATCCGCCGCCTATGCGGCCTATTTCGACGACACCCATCGCCGCTTCGCCGCCGCCGGCGACGTCGACGCGCTCTCCGCGCTCGACACCGAGAGCCCCTGGTTCCGCCCCTACGCCCATGTCTTCACCGTCATCCACGCCGCCGAGCCCGACCAGGTTTCCACCCGCGACATCGCGGACCAGTCGATGGCGGGCGGCGACTGGCCGGTGAAGGAAGGCCTTGGCCGCCTCGTCGCGCGGCTCGGCACCGATTTGCCGGTGTCCCTCAACACCGTCGCGGAGGAGATCGACTGGTCCGGCCGCGATGGCGTCATCGTCCGTACCGGCAAGGGCGAGATCGCCGCTCGCGCCGCGCTGATCACCGTCTCCATCGGTATCCTGCAATCGGGGATGATCCGCTTCCGCCCCGCCTTGCCGGCCGCGACCATCGCCGCGCTCGACGGCTTCGCACCCGGTGTGGCCAACCGCATCGCCCTTCATTTCGACCGCGACGTCTTCAAGGACGCGCCGCACAATTTCACCGTGGTCGACGGCGATCCGGAGCCGCTCGCGGTCTACATCCCGCCCTTCGGCTTCAACTGCATCATCGGTCAGACCGGCGGCAATTTCGCCGCCCACCTGACCCGGGCCGGACAGAGGGCCGCCATCGACTACACCATGGAGCGGACGGCCGCTGTCTTCGGCAACGGCATCCGCAAGCACTTCACCCGCGCCATCGTCTCCGCCTGGGACACCGACCCCTGGGTGCTGGGCGCCTATGCCTCGATCAAGCCCGGCTATGCCGGCGCCCGCGACGCCCTGGCCGAGCCGGTCGAAAACCGCCTGTTCTTCGCCGGCGAGGCGGTGGCCATGCCGATGGTCGCCACCTGCGGCGGTGCCTTCATGAGCGGCGCCCGGGCGATCGGGCGGATTGCCGCGACCCTCCGCCAACCCGCCTGAAAACCGCCGATTTGCCGGGCCTTGGCGGCGCTTCGGCGGGGAGTTCCGCCGCGCTGTTCCTTGCCGCCGCCGCCGCCCTCGGCTATGTCACTCTGCGTCAGCAAGGGGCTTCTCATGGCGAAAACCAGCAATCTGCGGAGCGGCGGCCAGATCCTGATCGACGCGCTGAAAATCCACGGCGTCGACACCGCCTTCTGCGTGCCGGGCGAGAGCTATCTTGCCGCCCTCGACGCGCTGCATGACGCCCGCGACCAGATAAAGCTCATCGTCTGCCGCCAGGAAGGTGGGGCCGCCTACATGGCCGAAGCCTATGGCAAGATGACCGGCCGGCCCGGCATCTGCTTCGTTACCCGCGGCCCCGGTGCCACCAATGCCTCGGTCGGGGTCCACACCGCCTTCCAGGATTCCTCGCCCATGATCCTGTTCATCGGCCAGGTCGCCCGCGACCAGGTCGAGCGCGAAGCATTCCAGGAGATCGACTTCCGCCGCATGTACGGCCAGATGGCGAAATGGGTGGCGGAGATCGACGACGCCGCCCGCATCCCGGAATATGTGAGCCAGGCGTTTCATCGCGCGGTCAACGGCCGCCCCGGCCCCGTCGTGCTGGCCCTGCCCGAGGACATGCTGACCGACCGCGTCGGCATCGCCGATGCCGGCCGCTACAAGCCGGTGCGCCCCGCCCCCAGCGCCGCCCAGATGCAGGACCTGCGCGACCGCCTCGCCAAGGCGAAGCGCCCGCTAATGATCCTCGGCGGCGGCGGCTGGTCGGCGGAAGCGGTCGCCGACATCCGCGCCTTCGCCGAGACGATGAACCTGCCCACCGGCTGCTCCTTCCGCTGCCAGGATCTGTTCGACAATCTGCACCCCAACTACGCCGGCGATGTCGGCATCGGCATCAACCCGAAACTGGCGGCGCGGGTGAAGAACGCCGACCTGCTGCTGGTCGTCGGCGCCCGGATGGGCGAGATGACCAGCTCGGGCTACACGCTGCTCGACATTCCGGTGCCGCAGCAGATGCTGATTCATGTCCATGCCAGCGCCGAGGAGCTCGGCCGCGTCTATCAGGCCGCGCTTCCGGTCAATGCCGGCATGGCCGAATTCGCCGCCATGGCAAAGGCGTTGGCGCCGATCACGTCGCGGGCCTGGGATGCCGAGACCAAGGCCGCCCATGCCGAGTATCTGGAATGGTCCACCCCGCCCCAGGTCGAAGGCCCGGTGCAGATGGGCGAGATCATGGCCTGGCTGGAAGGCCGCCTGCCGGAAGACGCCATCATGACCAATGGCGCCGGCAATTACGCGACCTGGCTGCACCGCTTCCACCGCCATCGCCGCTTCCGCACCCAGCTGGCGCCGACCAACGGCTCGATGGGCTACGGCGTTCCCTCCGCAATCGCCGCGAAATGCATCGCGCCCGAGCGCATGGTCGTCTCCTTCAACGGCGACGGCTGCTACATGATGAACGGCCAGGAACTGGCCACCGCCGTCCAGTACAACCTGCCGGTGATCTTCGTCGTGGTGAACAACGGCACCTACGGCACCATCCGCATGCACCAGGAGCGCACTTATCCCGGCCGCGTCTCCGGCACCGATCTGGTCAATCCGGATTTCGTCGCGCTGGCCAAGGCCTATGGCGCCCATGGCGAGCTGGTCGAGAAAACCGCCGATTTCGCCCCCGCCTTCGAACGCTGCGCCAAGTCCGGCAAGCCCGCTTTGATCGAGATCCGCTTGAGCGCCGAAGTGCTGACGCCGCGCCAGACCCTGTCGCAGATCCGCGCCGCCGCGCTGGCGGCGCAGGCCAAGCCTTGACCACCGACGGCCGCCTCTCGACCGAGCTGTGGGTCGGCGCCCATCTGCGCCGCTGCAACGACCAGGGCCTGTTCGCCGCGGTGCTGCGCAAGGGCGATGCCTGGGGCGGCGCCGTCATCGTCAAGCTCAACCTGCTCGACGGCACCTTCAAGCTGCTGAACCAGACCCGCGACCTCGACGGCAAGGTCGCCTGGCTCGCCGTGCAGCAGGGCGCGTTGATGAGCGAGGAAGAGGCCGGCATCTATATCGAACGCCAGGTGAAGCGCGACCCCGACCTCTGGGTGGTCGAGATCGAGGACAAGCTGGGCCGCAACCCCTTCGAAGGCAAGGTTGTCTAGCGGTCCTTGCCCTCGATTTCCGCGTAACGGCGCACGCAGCGCGCCAGGGCGTTGAGATAGGCGAAGCCGGAATCCTGATCCGGCTCCAGATAGGCGGCCTCCGCCCATTCGTTCCAGGCATTGATGAAGACAAAGCGCTGCCCCGGCGGCGCCGTATCGCGCGCCCGCGTGAAACAGGCATCGAGCCAGCGTCCAAACAGCTCTGGCGTCGCCCCATGGATCACCTTGCCGCGCCCCGGGCGCCGCGCCTCGTTGTCCCAGCCCGGCATCGCGCCCGGGATGATGAAAGACCCGGCGGCGGGCTCGACCGCCGCGGCCTGCATGATGTCGGCATAATCGTGCACCACGCCGGCATAGTCGGCATTGTAGAAGGTGAGTCGCTCGTTGATCAGCGGCACCGGCCGGGTATAGGGCGGGAACTCGATCAGCGCGTCGAACCCGATCGAGCGGTGATCGGTGAAACCGAAGGCATTGGTGGCGGCCAGGAACAGCCCCGGCAGGCCGATCCGGGCTGCTTCGGCGCGCCATCGAGCGGCAGTCGCCGCCACTTCCGGCAGGATGCCGGGGCGATAGACGATCACCAACGGCTTGCCGTTGATACGGATGTAGCGCGGGTCCTTCAGATAGCGCGACAGGTCGCGGAAGAACGCCAAATCGTCCTCCGGCGAATGGTCCTGCGCGATCAGGATCTCGTGGTCGGCGCCGTCCCAGCGCCGGGTCCAGTTCTCGTTCGCCCAGCACAGGCAGAACGGCGTGTCGAGCGTCGGATCGGCCAGCAGCTGGTCGACCGGCCGTTCGAGCAGCCGCTTGCCGTGGAACCAGTAGTGATGGAAGCAGAAGCCGTGCAGCCCATGCGCCTTCGCCATCTCGATCTGCCGGCGCATCACCTCGGTGTCGCGCAGGTCGTAGTAGCCGAGGTCCGCCGGGCGCCGCGGCTGGCGATGGCCGACGAATTGCGGTACCGCCCGCTTGACGTTGCGCCATTCGGTGAAACCCTCGCCCCACCAGAGGTCATTCTCCGGGATCGGATGGAATTGCGGCAGGTAGAACGCAACCGTCTTGACCGAGCAGGCGGCGGAATCGATCGGCGCATCGGTCGGATCCTGCCATCCGGCGCCACGCCCGCCCTGCGCCAGCCGCGCCTGCTCGGCTTCCAGCCGCGCGCGATCTTCCGCGCTCGCCAGCTTGAGAAACGCACGCCGCAGGCCGGAGAGGATCGCCTGCCGGTCCGCATCGGCGAGAATGCCCGCGGCGATATCGGCCGCATCGGCCCCTCGCACGGCATGCCGCACCAGCAGGCTGGCCTTCCAGCGGCAGCGCGCGATAGAGGGCGGCAGAAGCCGATCGATCGCGCGCAGCAGGCCGCCGACCCAGCCCGGCCATCGCTTGCCCGCGCCGGAACGGGTCGCCGGTTGGAGCCAGACGGGCCCCAGCACGAACTTGCCATTGCGCGTGGTCGGATCGAGCCGCAGCCCGGCGACGGGCCGGTCAATGGTCAGCGTTGCGATAAAGATTCCCGCCCCAGTTTCGGTCATGCCGATCCGCGTGCCCGGCCCGCCCATACCCGCGCCCCAATCGACATGCAACTCCGGCCCCAGCACCGAGCCGTGGATGCCCAGGATGATCGCCGCCACCTGATACGCGCCGCGCGGCAACGACGCGAGCGCACCGCGGCGCGCCGCCTCCAGCCGGCAATGCGGATCGTCGGACAGCGATTCGTAGACGCGATCGGACGCCGCCCCCACCGGCCGCAGCTGCTTCAGCTTGCTCGGATGGAGGATCTGCCCGGCGATCGATGAAGGGACAGCTTTGCTCGGCAACCGCGATACTCCGGGCGTCCCGGCGACGGGACAGGAAAGCCATGCATACCGCAATTCGCCCGGCGCCAAAATGGCCGGAATGATCCGCCGCCCTTCATTGATCGGCCCATTCCGGCGGGGTAGAGTACCGCCGCTGCGGCTCAGACAGCGCCGCACAGAGATTCCATGGGCGCCCTGGGAAGGCCGGAGTAGCGACGATTGCCCCTGATTGCCTTCCCTTCCCTCATCCGCAAGCTGCGCCAGACTTTGCGCGACCTCCGCGCCGCGTGGCGGTACCGGGCCGAGTTGCGGCTGATCCGCGAGTCCGGCCTGTTCGACGCGGATTGGTATCTGGAGACCTATCCGGACGTCGCCGCGCGCGGGGTGGATCCGCTGCTGCACTATCTCCGCCACGGCGCCCGAGAGGGGCGCGATCCGAACAGCCTGTTCAGCTCCAGCTGGTACCTGGCGACCTACCCCGAGGTCGCGGCCGGCGGCGGCAATCCGTTGGTCGACTATATCCGCCACGGCGTGGCCGCCGGCCGCGACCCCAGCCCGCTGTTCAGCACCAGATGGTATCTCGAGGCCAACCCGGACGTGGCCAAGGCCGGCATCCATCCGCTGTCGCATTTCCTTCGCCACGGGATGCGCGAAGGCCGCGCGCCAAGGGCCGATCATGGCACGCAATCCTGGATACCCCTCGCGCTCGGCGCCGCATCACCGCACGGCAAGGACACCCAGCGGGCAAGCTTCGACACCGCGCGCGCGGCGGAATTCGTCGCCGCCCTGCGATCCAGCCCCGGCCATGCGCGCCTTCTGGCCGAGACCCCGCTGATCTCCGTCATCCTGCCGACGCGCAATCGCGCCGCTCTGCTGCCCACCGCCATCGAAAGCGTGCTGGCGCAGATCTATCCGAACTGGGAACTGCTGATCGTCGATGACGGCAGCACCGACGACACCCCCGCGATCATCGCCGCCTACCGTGATCCACGCATCCAGGCTCTTCGCGCCGCGGGTTCCGGCGTTGCCGCCGCGCGCAACCTCGCCCTCGCGCAAGCCAAAGGCGCATTGATCGCCTATCTCGACAGCGACAATGCCTGGCATCCGGAATATCTGGAGATCGCGGCGGCTCATCTGATCGACCGCGACCTCGACCTGGTCTATGCCGCGATCGAGGCCGATGACGGCTGGCGCCGGCGCTATGTCGGCGCGGAATACGATTTCGATGCGCTCGCCAGGCGCAACTACATCGACATCAACGTCGTGCTGCATCGCCGTGCGCTCTATGACTCGCGCGGCGGCTGCGATGAGACTCTGCGCCGCATGTCCGACTGGGACCTGATCCTGCGCTATTGCCGGAACTCCAGGGTCGCCTACGCGCCTTTCATCGGCTGCGTCTACGACGCGCGGCCGACCCGCACCGACCGCATCACGGTGGCGGAGCCGATGAACTGGCTCTATGTCGTGCTGCAGAAGCACCTGATCGACTGGCCGCGCCTGGCGGCCGAGGCTCCGGCGCGCGATCCGCGGCTGGCGTCCATCGTCATCCCGATCTATGGCCAGAAGGACCTGACCGAGGACTGCCTGCAATCGCTGTATGCGGTCGATGCCGGATATCGCTTCGAGCTGATCCTGGTCGATAACGGCAGCGATTCCGCCACCGGCGCCTTGCTCGATTCCTGGTGCGCCAGGCGGCCGGAGATCAAGCTGGTCCGCAACTGGGAGAATCTCAATTTCGCCCTCGGCTGCAATCTCGGCTTTGCCGCCACCCGTGGCGCCACGGTCGTCTTCCTCAACAACGATACGGTGGTGAAGCCGGGCTGGCTCCTCCCGCTGGCTACGGCACTGGACGATCCGCGCATCGGCGCCGTGCAGCCGAAGCTGCTGTATCCCGACGGCAATGTTCAGAGCTTCGGCACCGTCCTCGGCCCGCAGGGGACGATCCCCTATGAGCTCTATCGCCAGCAGCCGGGCGATGTGCCGCAGGTCTGCCGCCGCCGCGAACTGCAGATGATCACCGCCGCCTGCATGGCGATCCGCGCCGGCGATTTCGCCGCCTTGCACGGCTTCGATCCGATGTTCATCAACGGGCAGGAGGACAACGACCTCTGCCTCCGCCTCGGCGCGGCGACGGGCCGGGTGTGCCTGGTCGAGCCCGCCTCGGTCGTCATCCACCGCGAAGGCGCGACGCCCGGCCGTGGCCGCTTCTCCCAGGCCAATCGCCGCATCTTCGCCGCGCGCTGGGCCGGAAAGCTCCGCGCCGACGACGCCGCGATCTACGCCGCGGATGGCCTCCAGGCGCAGGACTACCGCCCCGACGTGCCGGAATGGGCGCCCGCGGGCCTCGCCTCCTTCCGGCCGACTCTGCGCCCCGTCTCCGGCGCCGCGCCGACCGCAGCGCCGCGTCTCGGCGACGCCGACCGACCGCCTTCCATCGCCATCAAGATCGCCTGCCCGAGCGCGGCCTTGCGCGCGGAATGGGGCGACTACCATTTCGCCGTCAGCCTCGCGCGCGCCTTGGTTGCCCGCGGCTGCCACACCCGCATCGACTTCCTGCGCGACTGGCCGAACGCGCCCGACGATCTCGATTGCGACCTCGTGCTGCGCGGCCTGGAGCGCTTCCAGCCGAAGCCCGGTCGCCCGGCAGTTTTATGGCTGATCAGCCATCCCGACCTTGTCACGGCCGACGAGCTGCGCCTCTATGCCCATGTCTTCGCCGCTTCCGACGCGCTGACACGCAAATTCGCGCCGGCGCTTCCGGGTCGGGTCGAGACGCTGCCGCAATGCACTGACCCCGCCATCTTCTACCCACCGGACGGAAACCGGCCGGGCGACGAGATCCTTTTCGTCGGCAATTCGCGCAATGTCGCGCGGCCCTCGGTCACCGCGGCGCTCGCCGCCGGCCTGGATGTCTCCGTCTACGGCACCCGCTGGGAGAACCTGATCGACCGCCACCATATCCGCGCCGCCAACGTGCCCAACGAAGCCGTCGGCGATCTCTATCGCGCGGCCAGCGTGGTCCTCAACGACCATTGGCCAGACATGCAGCGTGCCGGCATCCTCTCCAACCGGGTGTTCGACGTGCTGGCCTGCGGCACGCCCATCGTCTCGGACGAGATCGCCGACCTGCCGGCGGGCTTCGCGGACTATATCGAGATCTTCGGCCCCGACCGGCCGATCGTCGCGGCGATCGAACGCGCACTGGCCGAAGCGCCGGAGCGCCGCGCCGCCCGCCGCGCCTTCAGCGAACAGGTGCGCCGCGACCACAGCTTCGAGCGGCGCGCCGAGGTGATCCTCACCCGACTGCGCGACATCCTGCGGAAATCCTAGTCAGGCCTCGGTATCGGCGAAGCCCTGGCCGAGTACCTCCAGCAGCAGATCGGCTTCCGCCCGCGTGAAGATCAGCGCCGGACGCAGCTTGATGACGTTGTCGTACGGCCCGTCCGTTCCCATCAGCACGCCCAGCTCGCGGCAGCGCTCCACCACCCGCCCGGCGCGCTCCGTCGCCGGCGCCTTGCTCTCGCGGTCGGTGACCAGGTCGAGCCCCAGCATCAGCCCCAGCCCGCGCACGTCGCCGATGCAATCGTGCCGGTCCATCAGCCGCCGCATGCCGTCGAGCAGATAGGCGCCGATCTCCGTCGCATTGCGCAGCAGGTTGTCGCGCGCGATGATCTCCAGCACCTTGAGCCCGACGGCGCAGGACACCGGATTGCCGCCGAAGGTGTTGAAATACTCCATGCCGTTGGCGAAGGCATCGGCGATCTCCTCCGTCGTCACCAGCGCCGCCATCGGGTGACCGTTGCCGATCGGCTTGCCCATGGTGACGATGTCCGGCACCGCGTCCTGCGCCGCGAAGGCCCAGAGATGCGAACCCACGCGGCCGAAGCCGATCTGCACCTCGTCGGCGATGACGATGGCGCCGGCCGCGCGTGCCGCGTCCTGCGCCGCTTTCAGATATCCCTCCGGCAGCACGATCTGCCCGGCCGAGCTCGGCAGCGATTCGGCGATAAACGCCGCCGGCTTGCGCCCCGCCTGCGCCAGCTGCCCCGCGACGTCGCCGATCGAGGCGGCATAGCGCGCGCCGATCTCGCTCCGCGGCCAATCCGCCGGCGCGCGATAGGCGTCCGGCAAAGGCACTTCCCAGGTGGTCTCCGGCCGCCCCTTGCCGCCCTTGCGCTTGTATTTGTACGGGCTGATGTCGATCAGCGCCTGGGTGTGGCCGTGATAGGCCCAGTCCAGCGCGATCACGTCCCTGGCCCCCGTCACCGTGCGCGCCATGCGCAGCGCCAGGTCGTTGGCCTCGCTGCCGGTGCAAGTGAAGGCCGCGACCTTGAGCTTGCCCGGCAGGGTGGCGGTCAGCGCCTCGGCATAGGCGATGATGTTGTCGTGCAGGTAGCGCGTGTTGGTGTTGAGCAGCTGCGCCTGCCGCGTCATCGCCGCGACGATCTCGGGATTGGCGTGACCGAGCTGGCAGACGTTGTTGTAGCAGTCGAGATAGGCGCGCCCCGTCTCGTCGATCAGCCACACGCCGTCGCCGCGCACGATCTTCAGCGGCCGGCGATAGGAAATGCTGAGATTGCGGATCAGCTTCGCCTTGCGCGTGCGCAGCAGCTCGTCCTTGCCCCGGCCGCTCTGCGCCAGCGCTTCCGGCGGCAAGCCGGCAAAGCTGGCCGGGCTCGGAAACAGCTCCGCCCAGACGTCGCGATAGGCCGCCTCGCCCGCGCCGATCACGTCCGCCGCGCGCGGCGACCCATAGGTCACCAGCTGGATATGCACATGCGGCTGCCAGTTGCCGTTCTCCGCCGGCGCGCCCATGCGACCGATCTCCGCGCCGGCCGCCAGGCGCTCGCCGATCCTGCGGTCCTTCACCGTCTGCGCCGCCAGATGCCCCCACAGGCTGTGGAACACCAGCCCCGCCTCCGGTTCGTGGCGCAGCAGCACCGCGTGGCCGTAATCCAGCGGCAGGTCGGTCGCGAAGAGGTCGACGACTTCGCCCGCCAGCGGCGCCCGCACGACCGTCCCGGCCGGCGCGAACAGGTCCAGCCCCAGATGCAGCGACCGCCGCTGCCCCGGTGCGAAGACCGAGTCGAAGGCGCTGGAGGAATAGACCGGCCGGTCCTCGCACCACGGCCCGATGCCGAGATCGATGCCATCCCTGGCGGCGATCTCCCGCCACAATGCCTCGGCCTCTTCCGGCTGGCGCGCCGCAGAAGCCTTGGCGATCGGGTGCGCCGGATCGCCGAACGGCACGATGGCCTTGCGCAGCCACGCCGCCGGCCGCTCCAGCACCGGCGCCAGCTTGCCGCGATTGCGCTCGATCCAGGCCATCGCGCGCCGCGCCCCAGGCGCCGCCTCGAAGCCGCAGGCATGGCGCAGCAGCCCCGTCGCCAGCGCCGGATCCATGCGCCGCAGCCGCGCCAGCGCCGCCCAGGCCGGCGCCTCGCTGATATTGAGGTAAGCGTTGTCCTTCACCCGCTCCCGGCGCGAGGCGGAAAGCGTCACGCTGGTGACCAGCCGCATGGCCATCAGATCGAACAGCAAATCGAGCTCGTCCGATTGCAGCGGGAACACCCGGTGATAAGCCGCCGCGATGCGTCCCGCCACGTCCAGCGGTGCGTCCTGGTCGAGGGTCGCATAGGCGCAGGCGACCGCCAGTTCGCCGATCACCGCGCTGTGGATCGCGTCGCCGAAATCGATCAGCCCGGTGATGCGGTCGCCGCCCGCGCCGCCGACCAGCAAATTGTTGTCGTTGGCATCGCCGTGAATGACCTGCGCCCGCAGCAGCCTCAGCCGCGGCGCCACCCCTGATTCGAACCGCGCCAGGAAGTGCTCCAGGGTTTCCCGCCGCGCCGCATCCTCGACGAAGCGCAGCCGGTCGCGCGACCGCCCGGCCTGCTTGATGTCCCAGTCGAAGTCGCGATGACCGCCCGAATGCCCGAAGCCCTGCAGCGCCCGGTCGAGCCGGCCCAGGGTCTCACCCAGGCTGTCGAACAGGTCGGGCGTCTTGCGGCTGGCCGAATAGAGCTGTCCGGGGAGCCAACTCACCATCCGCACGTAATGCTGCTGCCCGTCGCGGCCGGCGACCCGCCCCAGGTCGCCCTCCCCGGTCGGGCGCAGATGCGGCAGCGGCAGGCCCGGGTCCGCCGCCTGCGCGTGGCGCAGCAGGGCCGCCTGGAAATCCAGCGCCTGGAAATCTTCCGCCGCATTGGCGATCTTCAGCACCCAGCTGCTGCCGTCCGCCTCGGTCAGCCGGAAATTCTGGTCCCGCTCGCTGTCCAGCGGCGCGAGGGTGCCTGTCACCCCATAGAGCTGCCGCGCAAGGTTCGCCGCCTCTTCGGCGGAAAAGGCGGGTGGAAGCGTGGTAAGGACCGACATCTTGGCTACCTTCCGGGCGATTAACCCATTGACCGGGCGCCCAATCTGCTAAGGATGAACGGCCGAATGCAACCGTCCTTTTGATCTGCCCCGCCGCCATTTTGACACGCCCGATGCGCCCCCTCGACGACAAGGACCGGAAGCTGCTCGACCTGCTGCGCGGCGACGCGCGGCTATCTCTCAAGGCGCTCGCCGCCAAGGTCGGCATCGCCCGCTCGTCGCTGCGCGAGCGCATGGCGCGGTTGGAGGCCGACGGCATCATCCGCGGCTATCATGCGGAGATTGCCGCGCCCGGGCCGGGCGTCTCCGCCTATCTGTTCATCCGTCTGAAGCGCACACCGGCCCTCGACCTCGTTGAGGTCCTGCGCGGCATGCCCGAGGTGCGCGGCTGCGCCTCCCTCACCGGCGAGATCGATCTTCTGGTTGAACTCGCGGCGCCGCAGACCGATCGCATCAACGCCATCCGCGATCGCATCGCCGCGCACGCCGCTGTCGCCGACGTCACCACCTCGATCGTCCTCAACTGCGATATCTGATCGGGGCGGAACAATGGTCGCAGCGCGGAAGATCTGGCGGCGGCTGCGAGGCGCCATCGAATTCGACTTCAGGCCGGATCTCGAGCTGCTTCGTTCCAGGCTGGCTCCCCCTCTGCGGGGCCACTTCGGCCCCGAGGATTCGCCTGACAAGACCGCGATCGTCATCGCCGGCTCGGAATGGCTCGCCCGCCTGCTCGGGCTCGAGAAGACCCGGCAGCTCGTCCTCGACTATCCCGACTTCACCCTGGAGAACCTGGCGCTGTTGAGCGGCGAGTATGATTTCGTCATCGCCGACCGGTCGCTGCATCGATGCGACAATCTCGATGACGCCGCGCGCGAAATTCTGCGCGTCCTGCGCCCGGGCGGCCGGTTCGCCGTCACCGCCTGCAGCCTCGACCTGGCGAGCGACGCGCCGTTCGATTCGCGCAGGCTCGGAGCCGCCGGCCTGCGCCGGCTGTTTGGCGCCGACGCGACGGAAGCGGCCGGCGATTGGGGCGGCACGTCCGCCTGCTCCGCTCTGTCCTGGCTTGCCGGTCGCAAGCCGGACACCGCGTCAAGCCTGACGCCGACGGTCGCCACCCGCAAGGCCAGGCGTCGGCACTACCGGTTCGCGCCGCGCCCCGCAAAGTTCGGAATCGTCACCATGATGCGGAACGAGGCGCCGTATCTGCTCGAATGGATCGCCCATTACCGGCTGCTCGGGTTCCAGCAGATCACCATCTACGACAACGAGAGCAACGACGCCTCGGCCCGGATTCTCGGCCCGCTCGCCAGGGCCGGCATCATCAACGCCGTGTTCTGGCCCGACCAGCATGCCAAGCAGCGCCGGGCCTATAGCCGGGCCGCGCGCAAGCTGAAGCCCTTCGTCGAATGGTGCCTGTTCGCCGACCTCGACGAGTTCCTGGTGCTCGATCCCGGATGCACGCTGGACTCCCTGGTGCCGCAGGATCCCGCGATAACCGGCATCGGCATCCCCTGGCGGATGTACGGCTCCGGCGGCGCCCGCAACCGCACCACCGGCCTCACCATCGAGCGTTTCACCCGCGGCGCCGCGGCCAATGACCCGCACGTCAAGTGCCTGGTCCGGCTGCGGGCGCTCCGCATCATGGGTATCCATCTGCCGGCGGAGTTCTCCGGGCGTCTGGTCGACATCGCCGGAGCGCCGATCCCTCCATCCAGCATCGGCATGCTTGAGCGGCCGGCGGCCGGAATTGCGCGCATCAACCACTACTTCACCCGCTCCTGGGAGGAGTTCGAGTGCAAGCGCGCCAGGGGCCGGGGGGCGGTGCAGGGGCAGTTCCGCTCCGCCGAAGCCTTTGCCCTGGGTAACCCCGACGAGGCGGAGCTGCGCGAAGCGCTTCCCCTGGTAGCGGCGGTCAGGCGCGAAGTTGCCGCGCTGCGCAAACTCGCCGGCCTGCGCCCATCCGCCGGCCTGGACGGCAGCTGACAATCTCGACCTCACGCGACTCGACCTCCGTCCATTGCCGCAACGTGAATCGACGGTTACAGTGCCAGGACAACCGCCCGCTGAGGGCCGCGCGGCGCGGAGGGGGAGACGTGGCTATGATCCTGCCGCCCAACCATCTGGCGCTCAAAGGCGCCATGCGCCCACCGGTCATGGCGATCGGCGATTCGATGTTCAACGGCGTGCGCTCGCTCACCATCCGCGATGAGCTCGCCGCCATCTCGCCGGTCCAGCAATTCGTCGAGGCGACGGGCCTGCCCTTCCGCCGGCCGGTCTATCCGCGCACGGTGCTGTTCGACCTCGAGGACCTGGCGCGGCGCGGCATCGTCTCGCTGTTTTCCCTGCAATCGGAGATCAACAAGAACGCGAAGGCCTGGCTCACGGCCAAACCGAAAACGAAGCCGGTCTTCTTCGACAACCTCGCCTGCGCCGGCGCCGATTGGTCGGACCTGTTCGACCGCCGCGGCGGCGATGCGCGGGCCGAGGCCCAGGCCAGCTTCGCCCAGATGCAGGCCTCGGACAATCTCGATCTCGGTGCGGCGGCGCGGCTGTGGTTCAGCCTCAACGACGCCTTCCTGCTCGACCCCAGCGCCGGTTCCGCCTTCGCTGAAACCGCGCAGCTCTCGCAGTTGGAGCAGGTGGCCTCGCGCCTGCCGGAGCGGCTGCTGGTCAATATCGGCGCCAATGAAGGGCTGTTCCGCTTCGGCATGCTCGGCGCCTACGATGCCAACGATCTTGATTTCGCCAGCTGCCCCGGCGCGCGGGAAATCGTGCGGCAAGCCCAGCGTCTCGGCCAGTTCCTGGCGGCGCACCTGCGCAACGACCTGAAGCTCGTCTATTTCAACACCCTGATCCGGCCCCGCGCGGTGCCCAACCTGGCGCCCTATCAGGACACCGACTTCCTCGACAACGCGACGCGCAAGAAGCTGAACGGCAAATACTACGCGGAATACTCGACCAAGGTGGCGCTCCGCGCACCGGTCACGCCGAAGGCGATGAAGGCCTACGACCAGGTCATCAAGACCGCGAATGACGAGGCCGTGAAGGCGATTCGGGCCGAGCTCGCCGGCACGCCGATCAAGCTCGTGCCGGTCGATCTCTATGCCGGGATCGAGGCCTATGATTCGAAGCACTACGGCGATGCCCGCGCGATCGAAGTCAGGAAAGCCGGCAAGCTGGTGAAGCGCATCACCAACCTGCCCTTCGCCTCGTCGCTGCTGAAATTCCAGGGCGGCATCGCCGGGCTCGACAACATGCACCCAACGGCCATCGGCTACGCCGCCATCGCCAACGAGATGATCAAGGCCTATGACGCGACCGAAGGGCAGACGACCAAGCCGATCGACCTGGCGCGAGTCTACTACCGCGACAGCCTGCTCAGATCGCCGCCGAAGAAGTGGGAGGCGCTGAACAGCCTGATCTCCACCCTGGTGCCGTTCTTCATGTAGGGCCGGATCTACAGCCACCCGGCCTTCTTGAACCGCCAATAGAGCAGACCGCAGATCGCCGCGATCCCTCCCAGCACGACGAAATAGCCGTAGCGCCAGGTCAGTTCCGGCATGTTGTCGAAATTCATGCCGTAGATGCCGGCGACCGCCGTGGGCACCGCCAGCATGGCGGCCCAGGCCGCCAGCTTCCGGGTCACTTCGTTCTGCCGCGTGCTGGACAGCAGCATCTTGGTTTCCACCACCGTCTTCACGCCTTCGCGCAATTGCTCGATGCGGTCCAGCAACGTCACGGTGTGATCGTAGATGTCGCGGAAATAGGGATGCGACTGCGGGTCGATGACCGGCACGTCGAATCGCATCAGGCGCTGGCAGATGTCGGGCAGCGGCGCCACCGCGTGGCGCAGCTCGGTCAGCTCCCGCCGCAGAGTGGAGATCTCCGCCAGCTCGTCGCGGTCCTCGACCGGGCTGAACAGCGATTCCTCGAGCTCGTCGATGCGCTCCTCCAGCTCGTCGACCGCCGGGAAATAGTTGTCGACGATGAAATCCATCAGTGCGTAGAGGATGAAATCCTCGCCCTGGCGCAGCATGTTCGGCGAGTTCTCGCAGCGCGCCCGCACGGCGGCATAGGAGCGCGACGCGCCGTGGCGCACGGTGATGACATAGCCGCGGCCGACGAACATGCAGGTCTCGCCCATGGCGAAATCCTCGCCCACCCGCTGGAACGTCTTCATGGCGACGAACAGGGTCTCGCCGTAGATCTCGATCTTCGGCCGCTGATGCGCCTTGTAGGCGTCTTCGACCGCCAGATCGTGCAGCTTGAACTCGCGCTGCAGCTCGGCCAGCAGTTCCTGGCTCGGCTCGTGCAGTCCGATCCAGATGACGCGCCCGGGGGCGACCGTCATCTCCTCGGGATTGTTGATGTCGAGGTCCCGGACCTTCAGCCCGCCCTCATAGACGGCGCAATTGATGACTGATCCCATGCCAGCACTTCCCGCCGAGTATACGCGCCGCAGACGCACCCCGCCCTGGCCGGGGAACCGCCCTGATGGAGCCTTAATGCAAGGCCGTTCCGGAGACAAGCCATTCGCGCCGACGGCGCCGTCTGGTCAGGCCCTCGACTCCGCGTCGAGAGCCGCCACGATCTCGGATTGCGATCGGCCGGCGCCGGCCAGCCGGATGACAGCGAGACAGCGCGCCACGGCGTCGCCGGGCAGCATCGCCGCCTCGCGAAAGGCACGCACCGGCGCCATGTTGAATTCTCCGCTGCGGACCTGCCGCACGAATTCGCTCCAGTCCTCGGCGCGCTCGAGCCGCGGCAAGGGCGCGTAGTTGTCGGCCTCGATTCCATAGGCCACCAGCGCCACCGGCAACTCATAGCGCGCGGCGTCGAGGGCGATGGTCGACGGGGTCGTGATCACCGCCGCCGCCTGGGCCAGGAAGGCGTCCGCGGTGAACCGGCGCCAGGGCGCCGTCTCGGGATCGGCAACCATCAGATTCGACGGCAGCGACCGATCGATCCGCGCCTGGGTGAACCAGCGGCCGCCCATATGCGGCTTCAGCACGAACAGCAGGTCCGGCGCGGCACGCGCCGCCGCGATGAGATCGGCCACGAAACGCTGCCGGTAGGCGTCGTCATAGCGTCGCCAATGCAGGTTCTCGAAGACCGCGATGATCGGGCGCCCATCGACCGGAAGCGCCGGCACCTCTGCGCGCGCCAACCGCCGCTTGGGACAGCCGACGGGGATGACCTTGGTGCGGGTATCCGCATTGGCCGAGCTTGTCAGGCGCTGGAAGCCGCCCCAGGTCAGCACGTATCGGCTGGCAAACTGCTCCTTCTTGTGCGGGTTCGCTTCCCCGTAGGTGAGGCCGCCATTGTCCAGCCCATGCTGCAGGTTGAGCGTCGCCGCGCCGATCGCATTCGCTTGGCGGACAAAGGCGGCCGCGCACCGGCTTCCAGGCCCGCCGCCGTCCGAGGCGGTCACGAACACGTCGACGGAGCCGGGCGCCAGCCCGATCCGCCCGGCGAGAACGTCGCGGCTGCGCCAGAAGGTGATGCGCGCATCGCCGGCCCTGATTGCGTCGAGGCGGCGCGACGCGGGAACCGCGATCTTTGTCAGCACCGCCACCTGGACCTCGAACGCGCCGCCGGTGATGGCCGCCTCGGCGAGCGGGCAGATCAGGTCGAGGTCCTGGAACTGCTGCAGCAGGAACACCACCCGCTGGCGCCGGCCATCCGGCGTCGCGGTGGCGGCGGTTATTGGCGGTCGCGCCGGGATCCGTGCCAAGGCCGCCACCCACGCCTGCAGCGGCGCGTTGTCCTGCGGCGCAGCCGCTTGCGGCCCGCGCCGCGACAGCTGCGCACGCAGCTGGCTCTCCCAATCTGGCGCGCCCAGCGGCGGGGCGAAGACGGCGACACCCAGGCGGCGCGCGATCTCCGCGCGCGAGTCACCGGCAACCGGCAGGAAGCACAGATCGGCGCCTCTGATATCCCGCGCCAGGCTGGCCAGGGTGAGACGGCGGAACTCGGTCGCGACGGGCAGGCGCGCGACCGTGCGGCGGAACAGCTGCCGCGACGTGCCCACCGCGCGCAGCCGGAACGGCACCGCCTCGGCCAGATCGGTCAGCGCGCCGGCGGCAAGCAGCAGTTCTCCCAGGCCGCCTGCCTCGTTGAGATCGCCCGCATCGCCGAACCAGACGATCAACGGCCGCCGCGGCGCCGGCGTCCCGCCATCGAGAATCCGTCGCCGCAAACGCCGTGCCAGATCGATCGTGCGAATCCGGAAAGAATCGGCAAGCACCCGCAGGCAGATCCCCGGGAATGCCGCCAGCAGCCGTAACGGCGCGACCTCGACGCCGACCGGATCCGGCAACACGTCGACGGGAATCGGAACTGATCCCAGCCCGCGCCGCGCGGCATCCGCCACCGCGTCATCGGATGCCGTGAGGGCGTCCGCGACCGCGGCGGCGGCGCGCAGCGGCCCGGGGCCCCCGGCGAGCGCGTGCATGTCGCCGATGTCGACCAGCACCCGCAGGCCGGCCTCGCGCGCCAGCCGGCAGTGGCGCGCCGTATTGCCGGTGATCGCGCCCGCCGCGAGAAACACCGCGGCGCCAGTGAAGTCCCCCGCCTTCGGCTCCCCGGCGATGATCTTCGCCGGCACGCCGGCGCGTCGCAGCAGATAGGCCGGCAGCAGCACGCGCCGCCACAGGCGGAGATCGCCGCTGTCGACGCGCGGGACATGGAACAGGATCATCTCAACTCGACGTGGGCAATTTTCGGCAACCTAGCATGGCGCGGCGCGCCGATGGCAATGCGCCACGGATTCCTGCGGGCTGCGGAGCTCACACCGGCCGCGTCGGATCATAGCCGTAGCGGCGGAAATCCTCCGCATAGAGTCGCGCGACCCGCGCGACCAGATCGTCGTCATAGAATGCGGCGGCCGGCGGGAGATGTCGCGGTGACCAGTCGCGGCGGTCGGCGGCCAATCCGTCCGCCGCGATGCGCGAGGTGTGATGGTGGGAACGGAACACGGGGTTGGCGAAGTCCGTCGGCGGGAGGCCGTACTGGCGCTCGACCTGGCCAAGCGCTGCCTCCAGCCCATCCTCGATCTTGATGATCCGGTGCGGCTTCACGCCGAACAGGACGTGCCGCTCGAGCGACGTCGCTTGCACCCGATGATGCAGGTTGCAGCGGGTGATGTCGACGCGGTCCAGGAAGTGGACAAACTCGCGGAACGAGAATCGCTGCGCCGGATCCACCGGCCGGCCGAGCGCTGAACTCAGGTGCAGATCCTCGTAGCCATGCCGATAGGCATGGAAGTAGGAGCTGACCGCGCGATCGAACGGATTGCGCACGACCTTGATCACATGGCGGCCGTAGCGGCGCAGGTTGCCAAGCCGCCTCAGGTAGCGTTCGTCCTTCTGATAGCGCCGCAGCCGGTAGCGGTGGATCCAGTTGCTGTAGGCGAGGGCTTCGGCCAGCAGCCCATCCTGCAGGAACACCCAGGTCATCACGGTCGTGCACGCGGCCTTGGGCGACCACATGACGGCGATGTCCGCCGGTTCCACAAAGGCAATGTGCGAGCGCCGACGCTCCCGGTGGGTGGTCGGCAGGAGATACTTGAATTTCATGTTGATGCGGACAACGGACCCGGCACTTTGTTTGATCGCCCGCCGGGCCTGGAGAACACAGCACTTTCGGTGGGCGGACCGGGCGACAGGACGCGGGAGAGTTGTTGCCCGCTCCCCGGATTCTGTCAATTCCCTTCGCTGTCGAGCCGCGCGCGGCCAGCACCATCGGAAGTCAGGCATCTATACAATCCAGGGCTGTTTGGGCTACCCTAGCCCTGGGTTGAAAGCGAGACAAAACAATAACTTGAACAAATTGCGCCGGCGGAAATGAACCCGCGGCGCGTGGGCTGCGACGGATTGAGCGGCATGGACATGCTGAGTGCGAGGGGGACGGACGCCAACGCCAGCGACGGCCAGCTCCTGGCGCGCATCGCCACGGGCGACCATGAGGCGGTGACGGCTCTCTATCAGCGTCTCGAGCGGCCGCTCTTCGCTTTCCTGGTCAAGATCTTGCGCGACCGGGAAGCGGCGGCGGACGTCTTGAACGACACCATGCTCGATGTCTGGCGCCAGGCCGGCCGGTTCGAGGGCAAGTCCTCGGTCGCCACCTGGATCTATGCCATCGCGCATCACAAGGCCGTCTCGTGGCTGCGGCGGCGGCGCGAGGTCGAATTGAATGACGAGACCCAAGCCGAGATCGCCGACGACGCACCCTTGGCCGACAGCCGGCTTGCCGCCGCGGACGTTGCGCAGACGATCGCCCGGCTGATGGACAAGCTGAGCGTCGACCATCGCGTGGTTCTGCAATTGGCCTATTTTCAGGAATTCAACGTGAGTCAGATCGCCGAGATCCTCGATTGCCCCGAGAACACGGTGAAGACCCGGATGTTCTATGCCCGGCAGCGCCTGCGCACGCTGCTCCAGGCCGAAGGAATCGCGGGGGCCGACGCATGAAGAACGCCAAGCAGCCCCATGGTCCGCTCGAGCCGCAGGATGTCGAGGAGCTGTTGCCGTGGTACGTGACCGGCCGCGTCACGCGCGAGGAGGCGCGCGGCGTCGAGGCGGCGCTGAAGACCATGCCGGACCTGGCGGCGAAGCTGGCCGCCGTTCAGCGCGAGCGCGACGCCGTCGCCCGCGGCAGCGAGGCCGTCGAGCCGCCGCCGCCCGAGAACCTGCAGCGCCTGTTGCGCCAGGTCGAGAAGACCCGCCAGGCGCGCGTCCCGAAGATGGAAGCCGCGGCTTCCGGCGCCGATTGGCTGAACGCGGTCTTCGGCCGCCGCATCGTCTGGCAGGCCGCCTTCGCCGCCGCCTGCGTCGTCATCGCCGTCATGGGCATCCGTCTCTACGATCCCGCGACGCCGGCGGGCTTTGGCACCGCGGCCAGCATCAACGGCGCCGAGACCGGCGCCGATCTCGTTGTCACCTTCCAGCCGACGGCGACCACCGCCGATATCTCCGCGCTGCTCGTCACGCTGGATGCGGTGATCGTCGACGGCCCCAAGCCGGGCAGCGCCTATGTGTTGCGCTTGCCCTCGGCCGATCCGGCGGATGTTGCGGCCGCGATGGAACGGCTCCTGGAACGCAGGAACCTGGTGCAATCGGTGCTCCGCGGGTCGTAGCGCCCGCGACGGAAGGAGATCGCCCGTGCAATGGCGCAGCCTTTCACTGGCCGCTCTTGTCGTGCTGGGCCTGGTCGCTGCGGCGCTGGGTTTCGGCGCGGCCGGCGATGCCGCCGCCGCAGGGTCCAGCGCGTCCTCCCCACCTCCCAGCCTGCCCCTCATCACGCCACCGCCGCCGGGCGGCGGCGGCGGTGCAGGCGATGGCGGCGTCGGAGCGTTGCCACCCTCCCCGCCCCCGCCACCCGATAGCGGCTGCTGCGGCGGTGGCGGCGGTGGCGGCAACAACGGCGGCTTCAAGGACGTGCCGGGCAACGGCCTGGCCTTGCCGCCCGGCCCCAATTTCGACCTGCCACCCGGTGTGGAAGCCCTGCCCGGCCAGGCCATCGCGGTCTTCCGCGGTAGCGACCCGGTCGGGATCGGCGCCGATTTCGCCGCCGATCATGACAGCGCCGTGGTCGACTACTTCCTGCTGGCGCGGCTCAACCTGCACGTCTTCCTGCTGCAGGTCTCGGCGGCGCGGCCCTTCGGCGCCGTGCTGCAGGACATGGCGAACGATCCGCGCCCGCTCTGGGTGCAGCGCGACCAGCCCTTTTCCACCACCCAATCCGCACAACAGACCTCCGGTGCCGCAGGCGGGAACGCCGCGCCGCCCGCCGCGCGGCCCTATGCCTTCGATCGCATCAACCTCGGCATGGCGTCCGGGATCGGCCGCGGTGCCAGCGCCCGGATCGCGATGGTGGATAGCGGCGTCGATCTCGCGCATGAAGCGCTGGCCGGCGCGCGCATCTCGGCGGTCGATGTCATCCGCAACTCCAAGGCGGTGCCGGGCGAGGGCCACGGCACCGCGATCGCCGGGATCATGCTCGGCCGCAATTCGATCTCCGGCATCGCGCCCGATGCGGAACTGCTGGCGATCCGCGCCTTCCACCAATCCGATGCGCGCAGTACCGCGGCGCAATCGAGCTCCTACTACGTCGCCAAGGGCATCAGCCATGCCGTCGACGCCGCGGTCCAGGTAATCAACCTGAGCCTGACCGGCCCGCAGGACCGGCTGGTGACGCAAATCGTCGAGCAGGCGCTGATGGCCCGCATCGCCGTCGTCGCCGCCGCCGGCAATGGCGGTGCGGGCGCGCCGCCGGCCTATCCCGCGGCGCAGCCCGGCGTGATCGCGGTCACCGCGACCGACGGCAAGGACCGCCTCTACAGCCACGCCAACCGGGGCAGCTACGTGACCCTGGCGGCGCCCGGCGTCGACATCCTTTGCGCGGCGCCAGGCAATGCCTACGGGCACTTGTCCGGAACGTCCATGGCGGCGGCCTATGTCAGCGGCCTTGCCGCCCTCATGCTGGACCGCCAGGCCGCGCTCGCCCCCACGCAATTGCGCAAGATCCTCGAACTCAGCGCCACCGATCTCGGCCGGCCGAGCCGCGATCCCGAATTCGGCGCCGGCCGGATCGACGCCGCCGCGGCTTTCGCGCGGCTGGCCGGCAACTGACGGCATTCTGGCGCCCCGGCGGCGGGAATCGACTGGCGGCACGGCATGCGCCTTGCCATGATGGCGGCGATGCCTCAGCCCGCACCACTTCCCTGGACCCGATGATCCAGATTGCCGCAAATCCCCGCGCCTTCCCGCATGCCGGCCTCGGCGCGGCGCGCATGGCGCTGGTCATGATCGACATGCAGCGCGACTTCCTCGATCCGCGCGGCTATCTCGCGGCCATGGGCTACGACCTCGCGGGAGTCAGGGCGGCGATCGCGCCGGCCCGCCGCCTGCTCGACGCCGCGCGCGGCGCGGGCCTTGCCATCCTGCATACGCGCCAGGGCTATCGCGCCGACCTGGCCGAATTGCCGGCGCACAAGCGCGCGCGCATCGCCGCCGGCACCTCTTCCATCGGCCGGCCCGGGCCGCTCGGCCGCTTCCTGATCCGCGGCGAGCCGGGCTTCGACATCATCCCCGAATTGGCGCCGGCGCCGGGCGAGTTCGTCATCGACAAGACCGCCAACAGCGCGTTCTGGGGCACCGACCTTGCCGCCATCCTTGCCGCGCACCGCATCGACAGCCTGGTCTTCGCCGGCGTGACCACCGATGTCTGCGTTCATTGCACGCTGCGCGAGGCCAATGACCGCGGCTTCGAATGCCTGCTGGCCAGCGACGCCTGCGGCTCCGGCGATGCCGAAGCGCATCGCGCCGCGCTCCACATGGTGACCGTGGAGGACGGCGTGTTCGGCGCCCTTGCACCGGTCTCTGCGATCGTCGCGGCCCTGCAGCGCCTGCCGCAGTCAGGGTTACTGGTGTCGCCTGCGGCCGAGGCCGCAGCCGCGTCACCGGAAACGACGGCGCCGAACGAGCCCTATCACGGCGATTGGTCGATCTGAGGCCTTACGCCGCCTTCAGCCCCAGCAGGCGGCGCGCTTCCGCGGGGCTCGCCGGGTGCCGGTCATACTTGCCGCACAGATCGGCGACCCGCTTCACCAGCTCGGCATTGCTTGCCGCCAGGCGCCCCTTCTCGAAGAAGATGTTGTCCTCGAGGCCCGTGCGCGCATGGCCGCCGCGCTTCAGCGCCCAGTGATTGACCTCGAGCTGGAAGCGGCCGATGCCCGCCGCCGTCCAGGTTGCGCCCGGCAGTTGATCGGCCAGCTCCTCGATCATGAAATCGAGCAGCTTCTCGCGCACCGGCAGCGCGTTGGGAATGCCGAGCACGAACTGCACATGCGCCGGCGCCTTCAGCATCCCTTTCTCGACCAGCGTCTTGGCGTTGTAGAGCATGGCGAGGTCGAAGATCTCCACCTCCGGCTTGACGTCGTTGACCAGCATGTCCTTGGCCAGGCTCTCCACCATCTGCGGCGGGTTCTCGTAGATGATGGTGGCGAAATTGACCGAGCCGGTGGCGAGCGAAGCCATATCCGGCTTCAGGCTGACCGAGGCGCCGCGCTCTTCCGCCAGCCGGCCGCGGCCGCCGGTGGAAAACTGGATGATCATGCCCGGGCAGTGCTTGGCGATGCCGGCCTGCACCTCGCGGAACCGGTTGATGTCCGAGCTCGACTTGCCCTGCTCGTCGCGGACGTGGATATGCACCAGGCTGGCACCGGCCTCGAAGGCCGCGTGGGTGCTCTCGACCTGCTCGGCCGGGTGGATCGGCACCGCCGGATTCTGTTCCTTGGTCGGCTGGCTGCCGGTGATCGCCACGGTGATGATGGCGGGGCTGGTCATGCGAAATCCTTGAATGATTGGAGGCGGCTAGAAGCGGCCGGCGAGGTTGCTCCAGAGCAGCCGCCAGGCATCCATCGGATGTCCGGCGAGTGCGGCGGGATCGAACGGATCGTAAGCCGCCAGGCGCAGCCGCTCAAGGTGCAGCGCGGCGATCCGCCCGGTCAGGATCAGCGGGCGCGCCGCCTTCGGCAGGCGGATGCGCCGCGCCTCGGCCAGATTGCGCTCCGCGTCCGCGCTCACCTGGCGCAGCGCGGCGGCCAGCTGCGGCTGCGGTTTCAGCTCGAACAGCGGATCGAGCGCCACGCCCGCCCGTTCCAGCGCCTCGCGCGGCAGGCGCACCTGGCGCCGGCGCGCATCCGGCAGCACCGAGCGGGCGAGGCCGGAAGCGGCGTAGGCGCGCCCGATCCGCGTCGCCGCAGCGCTGAGATCGGCTGATCCGGCATCGAGCCCCAATACCTGCAGCGACAGATGCAGCAGGTTCCCCGCCGTCGCGTCGGCGCGATCGAGAAATACCGCAGCTGAAGGCGGCTCGGTCGATTCCAGCTCCGATTCGCGGGCTTCGACCATCGCCAGCATGCGCGCGGTGTCGAGCCCATGCGCGCGAGTTGCCGCCGCCAGGGCCTGGGCCACCTGGTGCTCGCGCACGCGTCCGCCGCCGCGAATCTCCTCGACCGCCTCGCGCCACCATTGCAGCCGGATGAGCCCGAGCAGCGACTCGCTCACCTGATCCCGCGTGCGCGCCAGCTCCAGGTTGAAGGCCGCCAACGCCGCCAGATGGCCGCGCGCCGCTTCCGGCGCGAAGAGCAGCGTCAGGTAGCGGTCACGGTCTCCCTCCCGAACCAGTTCAACGCAATACTGGAGATGATCGGCAGCCAATTAACCCCCACTTCCTTGGGGTTTCCCACGAATTCCCCACAAGCTCGTTGTCACCTCTAGCGCATCCTGTAGAATGCGGCGACATCAACTCTTATCGTTTTCTCTAACGTTTCTGGGGTCAAAAAATGGGGAAGTTCTTTGAGAATCTGCATCGCGTCCTGCTCGCGGGCCTGATTCTTGCTGTCCTGGTGCTGCTGATCCGCCATCGCGACATCGCCGGTACGCATGACTTTTGGGCCTGGGTGATCCGTTGGATCCACGTCTGGTTCGGCATCCTGTGGATCGGTCTGCTCTACTACTTCAACTTCGTCCAGATTCCGTCCATGCCGAAGATTCCGGACGAGCATAAGCCGGCCATCGGCAAGGTGATCGCTCCGGCCGCCCTGTTCTACTTCCGCTGGGCCGCGGCGGGCACGGTTCTGTTCGGCCTGCTGACTGCGCTCATGAATGGTTATCTGGTGGAAGCGCTGACTCTTCAGAACCCGGTAACCACCATCGGCATCGGCATGTGGCTTGCGCTGGTCATGGCCTTCAACGTCTGGTTCATCATCTGGCCGAACCAGAAGAAGGCGCTCGGCCTCGTCGAGGCGAGCGCCGACGCGAAGAAGGCCGCCGCGCGGGTTGCCATGATCACGTCCCGCGTCAACACGCTGCTCTCGATCCCGATGCTCTACTGCATGGTCCTGCAAAAGGTCGGCTGATCGCATCCGCATCGCGACTGGAACGGGACCCTCCGGGGTCCCGTTCTTTTTTGTCCCAGCTTTTATGTCCCTGCGCGCTCCTTGCCGTGCGTGGAACAACGTGATGCCGGTCGCTATAGTCGCGGCCTGGCTACCCGGACCGGCCGATGACGCAAGACGAGTCGCAGACCAAGGACCCGACCGCCGCAATCGCCGCCCTGGCTGATTCCGGGCGGACGGAACTGGCGGAACACCAGGCCCGCGACCTGGTCGCGCGCCGGCCCGAGGATCACGACGCGTGGCGCGTGCTGGGCTATTCCCTGCTCGCCCGCAACAGCGGCGAAGAGGCAGAGAAGGCCCTGCTGCGCGCGCTGGAACTCGCGCCGCGCGATGCGGTCGCCCTCGAGCATCTCGGCTGGCTCTATCATCGCGGCCAGCGCCTGGAAAAGGCCGAGGCGGCGCTGAAGGCGGCCCTGGAGATCATGCCGGAGCGGGTGCGCAGCCGGGTGATCCTGGCCAATGTTCTGGTCGCCCGCGGCAAGCCGGAGGATGCCGTCCCGCATTTCGAGCAGGCGCTGAAGCTGCAGCCGAAGCACTTCCGCGCCCACAACAACCTCGCCAACGTCCTGGTCGGACTGGGCCGGCTGGATGCCGCGGCGGCGCACTATGCCCAGGCGGCAGCCCTGGCGCCCGATCCCGCCTATCAGGTCAGCGCGGCGCATCAGGCGCGCCGCATCGGCGACTGGGCGACGGCCGAGGCTTTCGAGCCGAAGATTCTCGCCGCCCTGCGCAAGGGGCTGCGCGCGGATGAACGCGTCTCCCCCTTTCCGGTGCTGGCGATGCCGGACGCGGCCCCCGGCGACCAGCTTGCCGCCGGGCGCCAGATGGCGCTGCACTACCGGTCGCTGGCGCCGGTGGCGCACCAGCCGCCTGCCGCGCTGGCCGCGGGACGATTGCGCATCGGCTATCTCTCCCCCGACCTGCACGATCACCCGACCGCGCATCTGTTCATGGAGGTGCCCGAACTTCATGACCGGTCGCGTTTCGAGGTCATCGCCTTCGACTACAGCCGCGACCGCCGCAGCGCCTATCGCAGCCGCATCCTGGCCGGCTTCGACAAGGTCGTCACCATCCGCAGCCTCTCCGACCATCACGCGGCGCGCACCATCGCCGCCGAGCGCATCGCCATCGCCGTCGACCTCGCCGGCTGGACCACCGGCGCGCGCTCGCAGATACTGGCACACCGGCCGGCGCCGGTCAGCGTGCAGTGGCTCGGCTTTCCCGGCACCCTCGGCGCGCCCTGGATCGACTACATGATCGCCGATCCCGTCACCGCGCCGCCTGGGAGCGAGGCGGAATTCGCCGAGAAGCTGCTGCGCCTGCCGCATTGCTATCAGGCCAATGACCGCAAGCGGCCGATCGGGGAAAGGGTGACGCGCGCCGCGTGCGGGCTGCCGGAAGACGCCTTCGTCTTCTGCTGCTTCAACCAGGCCTTCAAGCTCCACCGCGACAACTTCGCCCTGTGGATGGATTTGCTGCGGGCCAGGCCGGGTTCCGTGCTCTGGCTGCTCGACGACAACCGCTGGGCGACCGCGGCCCTGCGCGCCCGCGTTCAGGAGTTCGGCCTCGCGCCGGAGCGCGTCATCTTCGCCCCGCGCGTGCCGATGCCACAGCACCTCGCGCGCCTGCGGCTCGCGGACCTCGCCCTGGACGCGCCGCCTTACGGTTCGCACACCACCTGCAGCGACGCGCTCTGGGCCGGCACGCCGCATCTGGCCCTGCGCGGCCGGACATTCTCCGCCCGCGTCTCGGCCAGCCTGTTGAGCGCGATCGGCTTACCCGAGTTGATTGCCGAGGATCTGGCAGGCTATCGCGCGCTCGCCCTGCGCCTCGCCGGCGATCCGACGCTACTCGCGGCGATCCGCGCACGCCTGGCGGCCAACCGCCTCGCCACGCCGCTCTTCGACAGCCTGCTCTTCACCCGTCATCTGGAAGCCGGCTACGAGGCGATCTGGCGCCGCTGCCGCGACGGGCTGCCGCCGGATCACGTCGAGGTTCCGCCGCTGACCTGACACGGGGCTCAGCGCCGCTCGAACACCACGATGCGGTTGCTGTTGGTGCCCTTGCTGTTGTTGTCGACGCCCCAGCAATTGGCCGTCTTGGTGAAACTTTGGCTGTTCACCACGACGGCGAGCGGCGACAGCGGCAGATCCCCCGCCGCCCGCAGCACCGCCTGCTCCAGCGCGATCTTCCCGCGCCGCACTTCGCCGACCTCGAAGGCGAGGATTCCGCCAGGCCGCAGGATGCGGGCGAATTCGGCGAAGCAGCGCGCGACGAAGCCCTGCCAATCCGGCAGGGCGCGATGCAACGCGATTGGGACCGAGTTCGGAGCGATCCCGGCGAACCAGCAGCGCAGCCAGTTGTCCGAGGGATAGTCTACGACATCCAGGAAGGGCGGCGAGGTGACGATGAGGTCGACTCTGTTATCGGCGATCTCCGGCGTGCGCTCGGCCGGCCCGGTCAGCAGGCGCGCCGCGCCGCGCCGGAATCCGGCCGGGAGCGGATCCTTGAGCAGCGCCGCGCTCTTCTTGCGCAGGATGGCGAACACGTCGCGCTGCGGCGGCACCTGGCCGCGTTGCTCATTGATCTTGCGCTGGCGCTCGAGCGAGACCGCCTGGTTGGGCGGCAGGGTATAGACCGAGAAGAAACCGCTGGAATGCCCGGTGAGCCGGTTGAGACAGACCATGCGCAGCCAGGCATCGACCGCATCGACATCCGCGGCCAGGAAATGGCGCCGCAGGCGCGCGATGTCCCGCAGGGTTTCCGGATGGTAGAACGTCAGCAGTGCCGGATCAGCCTCCGCCTCCGGCAGCTCGCGCGCCTGGCGGGCGAGGCGCTCCGCGATCGCCTCCAGGCTCGGCGGGTCCAGCCGCGGCAGAGTCAGCATTCCGCTCAGCGGATTGACGTCGTTGCCGATGGCGCGGCGGCCCAGCAGCGCCGCCTCGATCAGGGTGGTGCCGCGGCCGGCGAAGGGGTCGTAGACCATGTCGCCGGGCGCCGTGAATCGCTCGATGAAGAATCGCGGCAGCTGTGGCTTGAAGCAGGCGCGATAGGAGATCTCGTGCAGCGAATGCGCCTGGCGCTGGCGCGCGGTCCAGAACTCGTTTTCGAAGAGCGCGACGCCGTCCAGTGCCGAGCGCCGGGTGGCCCGGCCGAAAGCGTCGAACGCGGCCAGCCCGGCGGCGAACTGGTCTTCGGTCGCGCTCCGCTCCGCTGTCGATTCGCGGTCCATTTCACCGACTCGGCTTGCCCGCAGCGAGGATGAATTCATTGCTGGCGCGACGGCAAGCGCCAAGAAGCGCCCGGCCTATTCCACCGCGATCAGCGCCGCCGCGACCCTCCGCCCCTCGGCCAGCAGCACGTTGTAGGTGCGGCAGGCGGCGCCTGTGTCCATGACCTCGATCACCACCCCCGCCGCGCGCAGCTCCTGGCGCAGGCCGCGGTCGATCTGCGCCATCCGCGCGCCGGTGCCGAGCAGCAGCAAATCCACCTGCCCCGCCTTGCCGGCGTTGCTCACGGCCTCCAGGGTCGTGGCGGTGACTTCGGCCAGTGCGGCGGCGCCCCAGGCGAACAGGCGATCCGGGAACACGATGACCGAGCCCTCGACGCGGGCGCCGGACACGCGGAAGCCGCCGTCACCGTAGCCGTCGATGACCTGCTTGCCCTGCGGGATGAGCGGCGTGACGTCCATGTCGTCCTCCCTCCCCCGGCTTCGTCGATCGTGATCAGGCGCCGTGTGGCGCGCCCTTGCCCGCTTCCTTGGCGTCCTGGTCGTCGCCGCGGATCTTCGACTGGCGCAGGTTCAAGAGGCCAGCTGCGGCGATGCAGATGCTCGAATAGGTGCCGATGGCGATGCCCCAGATCAGCGCGATGGCGAAGCCGCGCAGCACCTCGCCGCCGAACAGGAACAGCGCGATCACCGAAATCAGCGTCAGGCCCGCCGTCACCGTGGTGCGGCTCAGCGTCTCATTGACCGAGAGATTGATCACGTCGCCGATCGGCATGGTCTTGAAACGGCGCATCTCGTAGCGGATGCGGTCGAAGACCACGACCTTGTCGTTGACCGAATAGCCGGCGACTGTCAGCACCGCGGCGACCGTCGCCAGGTCGAATTGCAGGCCGAGCAGCGAGAACAGGCCGACCGTCGTGACCACGTCATGCACCATGGCCAGCAGCGCGTTCATGCCGAACTGCCAGGCGTAGCGGACCCAGACATAGATGAAGATCCCGGCCATCGCGAGGGCGACGGCGATGATCGCGTTCTTGATCAGCTCGGCGCCGACCTTCGGGCCGACGGTCTCGGTGCGGCGGTATTCCCAGCCTTCGCCGAGCGCGGCGCGCACCTTGCCGATGGCGGCCTGCTGCGCCTGTTCGCCGCCTTCCTGCTGCGGCAGGCGGATCAGCACGGTGTTCTGATCGCCGAAGGATTGCAGCGCCACCTCGCCGATTCCGATGCCGCTCAGATGCTCGCGCATATTGGCCAGATCGGGCGTCTGCTCTGCGCGGACTTCCATCAGGATGCCGCCGGCGAAATCGATGCCGTAGTTGAGGCCCTTGAACGCCACCAGCAGCACCGACGCCACGGTCATAAAGACGGCGAGGCCGAAGGTGAACTTGTGCCAGCGCATGAAGTCGATGCGCGTGTTGGGCGGAACCAGCCGGATCGGCTTCCACATGACGGGCGCCTCCTAGAGCGGCAGCACTTTGGGCCGCGTGCGGCGCAGCCAGACCGAGGTCAGCAGCTGCGTCACCAGAAGCGCGGTGAAGAGCGAGATGGTGACGCCGATCAGCAGCGCCACGGCGAATCCCTTGATCGGGCCGGAGCCGAGCAGGAACAGCAGGAACGTCGAGATCAGCGTGGTGACGTGGGAATCGACGATCGTGGCCAGCGCTTCGCGGTAGCCGAACTCCATCGCCGTCACCGCGGAGCGGCCGTTGCGGACCTCCTCGCGGACACGCTCCAGGATCAGCACGTTGGCGTCGACCGCCATGCCGAGCGTCAGCACGATGCCGGCGATGCCCGGCAGGGTCAGCGTGGCGCCCAACACCGACAATCCGGCCAGCGTCAGGATGCCGTTGAAGATGAGCGCTACGTTGGCGAAGATGCCGAAGATGCCATAGAG
>Ga0268299_1001664_pt1 | contig 35036 bp, 33 predicted proteins | sample NOBtaG_FD_193484 | JGI IMG/M metagenome (GOLD analysis project Ga0268299, IMG submission 193484) | Activated sludge microbial communities from bioreactor in Nijmegen, Gelderland, Netherland - NOB reactor | ecosystem: Engineered > Bioreactor > Aerobic > Activated sludge | place: Netherlands... | reverse complement strand
GGTCGATACCTGCGGGCCGATCTCGTCGGCGGTGTTAGCCGAGGCGGTGCCGGCGAGGCCGAGGCTGAGCACGGCAACGGCGGCGATGGTGGCGATGGTCTTCATGGGTCCTGTCCTTAGCGGTTCGGGTTTGACTGTCAGAGGCGCTGTCCGTCGCCTCATCTGTCGCGAATTTGGCAGAACCCGCTCCCGGCCGCAGTGAAACCATTCACCTCTCACTTATGACGGCCGTCACACCACCCCGGGGGCGGTGTGAAACCGTTCACACCCGACGCCGGTGAGCCTGGAAACCCGCGCCTGCCGCGCCAATAATGCGATCCGGAAGGCGCCGCCGCCGCACCAATTCCCAGAGCGGTTCGACTGCGTCACGCTACGGAACACGAAATCCATGCCCCTCCACATCGGTATCGTCGCCTGCTCCGCCGAGGGCGCGGCCCTCTGCTATCGGACCATCTGCGTCGACGGCGCCCGGCTGCTCGGCCCGCACGCCCATCCCGAAGTCTCGATGCACACGCACTCGCTCGCCGACTACATGAACTGCATCTATCGCGGCGATTGGCGGGGCGTGGGCGCGCTGATGCTCGCCTCGGCGGACAAGCTCGCGAAATCCGGCGCCGATTTTCTGATCTGCCCCGACAACACCATCCACCAGGCGCTGCCCTTCGTGGAACCGCGCTCGCCGCTCCTATGGCTGCACATCGCCGAGGTCGTCGCCGCCCGCGCTGCCGAACGCGGGTTCCGGCGCCTGGGCCTGACCGGGACGCGCTGGCTGGTCGAGAGCGAGATCTATCCGGAAAAACTCGCCGCGCACGCGCTCGGCTTCGTTCGCCCGGACGCCGGCGAGCGCGAGGAGCTCAATCGCATGATCATGGACGAGCTGGTCTCGAGCGTCTTCAAGCCCGAAGCGGTCGCGTTTCTTCAGCGGGTCGTCGGACGGATGAAGGACCAGGGCTGCGATGCGGTCGTCCTCGGCTGCACCGAGCTCCCGCTGATCATGAACGACGCGAATTCGCCCCTGCCGACGCTCGATTCCACGCGCCTGCTCGCTGCGGCCGCGCTGCGCCGGGCGGTCGCGGGCGCCGCGCCGCCGGCGTGAACGGGCGCGCGCCCTTACTTCAGCGGCAGCGCGACTGCCGCGGGCTCTCGACGCCGTCGGCGGCGAATTTTCCCTCGCGCACGAGCACCTCGCCCGTCGTCCGGCGCGACGACCAGACTTTGATCGCGTTGCCGGTCTTCTCTAGCACGATCTCGAGCCGCGCCTTGGTGCGCTGGTTTTCCTGGAGATAGAAGATCCGGTCGTCGCCGCGCCGCTCGGCGCTGAGGATCGTGTTGACGGTCGGCACCAGTCTGGGACCGTTATCGTACGTAAGAGTCACGGCGCCGGCCGCCGAGACGGCGTAGATCGTATGGGTGTTGCGCCCCTGATGGCCCGGGGGCTGCGCGCAGTTCTCCGACCAGGTGCCGATGAGATCGAGCTCGCGGAACAGATTCTCGACCGATTGCGCGCCGGCCGGCGCCACCGTGCCGAGAATAATCGCAACGGAAAGTAACGCTGTCCGCAGCATCGCCAACTCCCAGCTAGATGAACTCCGGCGCATCATAATGGCGAAGGCGGAGACGGCAATCGCCCGCCGCGCGGCCCAACCCGGCCAAGCCTCAATGCTCGTCCCCGGGCGCCGTGCCGCGCAGGCGCTTGACGTTCGCGCGGCGCTTCTTGCCTTCGATGCGGCGGTGGCGCGAGCCCAAGGTGGGCTTGGTGGCGCGGCGCGGGATCGGTGCCACGGTGGCCTCGCGGACGAGATCCACCAGCCGTTCCAGCGCCTCGGCGCGGTTCCGCTCCTGGGTGCGGTGGCGCTGGGCGTTGATGACGAGCACGCCCTCGCGCGTGAGCCGGTTGCCGGCCAGGCGCTCGAGCCGCTGGCGGACGGCGTGCGGCAGGCTCGGGCTGTGGCGCACGTCGAAGCGCAGCCGCACCGCGGTCGAAACCTTGTTGACGTTCTGCCCGCCGGGCCCCGAGGCGCGCACGAACGTTTCCTCGATTTCGCGCTCGTCGATGGCGATGCTGTCGGTGATCTGGATCATGGCGCGGCGCGGGACATGTTCGGCTCCGGCGCCGACCATAGAGAAGCGCCGCTGCCCGCGTCCAGCGGCGGACCCAACCAACGCAGCGGAGATGCCCGACATATGGCCACCGTGCTTTTCCACAGCGAATGGTTACCGCCCGGCATTCCCCGAAAATCCGCTTGCAACGCTTCGGCGCCGCGGCAAGTTTGCGGCCGCGCTCGCGCCGCCCTTCGTCGTCGGACCCGCCGGCGCCGCCCTGAGCGGGTGTTTCGCAAGGCGCAGGCCCCGGGCGCTGGGGGAGAGGGCAATGCTGCCGCGTCATCTCGTTCCGCTGGCCATGGGCCTCATCGCTTTCGCCGTGGCGCAGGCGGCATCGAAGAGTCCGCGCGAGGACATGGCGAGTTTTGGCGTTGCATGCGCCGGCGGGCGAATCGCGATCGCCGCCACCGATGAGGGCGACGGGCCGCCCCGCAGCGTGCGCGGCAGATCGGCGTGTACCCTGGAGCGGTTTTCCGATCGCGCCGCCGCCGAGCGCTACGCAAGCGAAACCTTCGGCGGGCGGGGACGGCCGTGTAGCTGCGATTGAGTGCGCGCCAACGCCCCGGTGCGCTTGCACCGGGGCGCGGCGTTCGTGCGATCCGCTGCCGGTTACTGCGACTTGGCCGGCGGCTCGGTCTTGTCAGACGGAGTGCCGGCCGGCGGATCGATCTTCTTGTCCGTGGCCGGGGGCGCCGTGCTGCGGCTCGGCGGCGCGGCTGGCGCCGTGCTGGGCGGCGAGGCCTTGTCGTCGATCACCTGCGCCCATTTGCCGTCCTTGTATTCGACCTTGGGCAACGCCTTGGCCTGTTCGTCCGCGAGATCGAGCACCACGGTCTTGACGTCGGCCGTGATCTTCGCATGCGCGGAATCGATCTGGTGGTACGACGTGCCCATGCCGAGCACGCCGCCCCGGGCCAGGATGAGGCCAACGATTTTGCCGTCGGTCATGACCAGATCCTTGACGCTGCCGAGCTTCTGGTCCTGCGTGTTGCGCACCTCGGTGCCGATCACGGCATCGGCGCTGACATTCGCTTGGGCCAGCGGCTGGGCCGCCTGGAGACGCGCGGTGCGTTCGCGCATCGCGTCTTCGGCGCGGCGATCCGCGGCGGTGGGCGGCTTCGTGCCCGGCGTACCGGGCGCGGTGCGATCCTGCGCCAGGATGATCCCGGCGGGCGGATCGGCATAGACGGGCACGGCGATCACGGCGGCGTACGAAACCGCGACGATCGTGGCCGCGCCCAGCATCAGCTTGTTTTTCATGTTGCGCTCCTTGGCATTGAGTGTCCGTCCCCGGGTGCCCAATGAACGGCCCACCGGCGCACTGGGTTCCGTGACGCGGACGTGACGGAACCGCGCGTGTTCACCGCCGCCCTTGCCGGAGCGGCATGGGCTTGGGCATAAAGACGCTCCAGCGCGGTGATATATCCGCGCAGCGAGAGAAGCCGGGGAGCAGCGAAGGGCCATGAAGATCGCCGTGCCCAAGGAGAGGCGCCCGCGCGAAGCGCGCGTGGCCGCTTCGCCCGAGACCGTGAAGAAGCTTGCGGCGCTCGGCGCCACGGTCACGGTCGAAGCCGGGGCCGGCACTGCCGCCGCCATGCTCGACGAGGCCTACAAGGCCGCGGGCGCCGAAATCGCCGCCGATATCGGCCCGGCGCTCGCCGCGGCCGATATCATCTTGAAAGTGCAGCGCCCGGAGGCCGGCGAGATCGCGCGGATGCGCGAAGGCGCGACACTCTGCTGCCTGATGGCGCCGCATGCCGACCGCGCGACCGCCGAGGCCGCGGCGGCCAAGGGCCTCACCGTCTTCGCCATGGAGTTTGTCCCGCGCATCACCCGCGCGCAGTCGATGGACGCGCTCTCCTCGCAAGCCAATCTCGCCGGCTACCGCGCGGTGATCGAGGCGGCGGCGCATTTCGCCCGCGCCTTCCCGATGTTCATGACCGCGGCCGGGACGGTGCAGGCGGCCAAGTGCTTCGTGCTCGGCGCGGGCGTCGCCGGCCTCCAGGCGATCGCGACCGCGCGGCGCCTGGGCGCCATCGTCTCGGCCACCGACGTCCGCAAGGCCGCCGGCGAGCAGGTGGCATCGCTCGGCGCCAAATTCGTGTTCATTGACTTGAAGGACGGTGAAGGCGGCGGCGGCTATGCGCGGGCGCTGACGCCCGAGGAGCAGGCGCAGCAGGCGGCACTCGTCGCGCAACACGTCAAGAACCAGGACATCGTCATCACCACCGCCCTCATCCCGGGCCGCCCGGCGCCGCGCCTCATCACCAAGGCGATGGTCGAGACTATGAAGCCCGGCTCGGTCATCGTCGATCTCGCCGCCGAGGCCGGCGGCAATTGCGAGCTGACCAAAGCGGACGAGATCGTTCGCCACGGCAACGTCTCGATCCTCGGCTTCACCGATCTCGCGAGCCGGATCGCGGTGGATTCCTCGGCGCTCTATGCCCGCAACATCCTCGCCTTCCTGACGCCGCTGGTGGACAAGGAAAGCAAGTCGCTCAAGCCCAAATGGGACGACGAGATCGTCAGGGGCACGCTCCTGGCCAAGGACGGCAAGCTCGTGCACGCGTCGCTGGTTCCCGCGGCCCCCGTGCCGGCGGCCGCCGCCGAGCCGCCGAGTTCGACGCCCACCCAGGCGCCGGAGCCCGCTACCGCGACGCCGACCGAAGTGCCGCAGCGGCCGTCCGCGTCCGTACCGCCGGCCGACGACATGACCATCGTGCCCCTGCGCCGCCCTTCTTCTCCGTGAGGCTTTCATGAATCCGCAGGAACTCACCCGGCTCGCCGAGGAACTGGCGGCGCGCGCCAAGGAACTGATGCAGAAGGCCGAGCAGCTCGCGGCCTCGGCCAAGACCGTGGCCGTGCAGGCCCAGCAGGCGGCCGGGCTCGACCCGCTCGTCGTCTCGCTCACCGTGTTCGCACTGGCCTGCTTCGTCGGCTACTACGTCGTGTGGAAGGTGACGCCGGCCCTGCACTCGCCGCTGATGGCGGTCACCAACGCGATCTCCTCCGTGATCGTCGTGGGCGCGCTGCTCGCGGCCGGGCCGGGCGGCTTCAGCTTCGCCAAGGTGATGGGGTTCCTCGCCATCGCCCTGGCCGCCGTCAACATCTTCGGCGGCTTCATCGTCACCCAGCGCATGCTCAGCATGTTCAAGAAGAAGACGCCGGCGGCGAAAGCCATCGCAGGCAAGGCGTGAGGGCCGGGGAATGACGCTCGATCCAAACCTCACCGGGCTGCTCTACCTCGCCGCCTCGATCTGCTTCATCATGGCGCTGCGCGGGCTATCCTCGCCGGTCTCGGCGCGCAGCGGAAACTTGTTCGGCATCGTCGGCATGGTGATCGCCATCATCACCACGGTGCTGCAGCCGCACGTCGACTCCTATCTCTGGATCGTCATCGCGTTGATCATCGGCGGCACCGCCGGCACCGTCATCGCGCGGCGCATCCAGATGACGGCGCTGCCGCAGCTCGTGGCGGCGTTCCACTCGCTGGTCGGCATGGCCGCCGTCGGCGTCGCCCTCGCCGCCTATTCCAACCCCGAGGCGTTCGGCATCGCCAGGCCCGGCGGCGGCATCAAGGTGGCGAGCCTGATCGAGATGGGCATCGGCCTCGCCATCGGCGCCGTGACGTTCAGCGGCTCGGTCATCGCCTTCGGCAAGCTGCAAGGCCTCATCGCGGGCAAGCCGCTGGTCTTCAAGGGCCAGCACCCGCTGAATCTCGGCCTGGGCGTGGTCATGATCCTGCTGCTGATCTGGTTCGCGGCCACGGGCAGCGCGGCGCCGCTGATCCTGCTGACGATCCTCTCCTTCGCGATCGGCTTCCTCATCATCGTGCCGATCGGCGGCGCCGACATGCCCGTCGTCGTCTCGATGCTGAACTCCTATTCGGGCTGGGCCGCGGCCGGCATCGGCTTCACCCTCCAGAACAATCTCCTGATCGTCACCGGCGCCCTCGTCGGCTCGTCGGGCGCCATCCTGTCCTACATCATGTGCAAGGGCATGAACCGCTCGCTCTTGAACGTGATCGCGGGCGGCTTCGGCACCGAGGGCGGCGTGATCGCGGCGGGCGGCAAGGAGCAGCGCCCGGTCAAGGCCGGCAATGCCGACGACGCCGCCTATCTGATGCAGAACGCGCAATCGGTCATCATCGTGCCGGGCTACGGCATGGCGGTGGCTCAGGCGCAGCACGCGCTCCGCGAGATGGCCGACATCCTCAAGAAATCGGGCGTCACGGTGAAATACGCCATCCACCCGGTGGCCGGCCGCATGCCGGGGCACATGAACGTGCTCTTGGCCGAGGCCAACGTGCCCTACGACGAAGTGTTCGAGCTCGACGACATCAACCGCGATTTTGCGACCGCCGACGTCGCCTACGTGATCGGCGCCAACGACGTGACCAACCCCGCCGCCAAGACCGACCCGAAATCGCCGATCTACGGCATGCCGATCCTCGACGTGGAGAAGGCGAAAACCGTCCTCTTCATCAAGCGCTCGATGGCCTCGGGCTATGCCGGCGTCGAGAACGAGCTGTTCTTCCGCGACAACACGATGATGCTGTTCGCCGACGCCAAGAAGATGACCGAGGAAATCGTGAAGGCGCTCTCCGGCGGGGGGCATTGAGCGGCGGCGCCGACCGCGGCGCTGCCGCCTCGAGCCCTACATCAATCCCGCGGGCGCGCCACGCAAATCGAGCCCGATCATCGGCCACGATCCGTAGCAGGCACCGAACAGGGCCCGCTCGGCGGCGGAGAGGGCGAAGCGCGACCGAGGTCGCGATTGCATCGCGAGGCCCTTTTTATTCCCTGAGGATCGTCCGTATCGTTCACCGGATCGCGGGCGCGCAAGTTCCGGCGCGCCCGGCGGCGGAGAAGCGGCGGCAGGCATAGGCAAGGCCCCGGCAAGTCCATCCGCCACGCTGCTACTTTTGATGGCGGTGTTAACCTTTTGGCAGCCTAAATAGGCCATGAATGGACCACACCAATTGGTGGTAGGTGCGAGCAGGTCGGTGAGGCACGCGATGGTCGCCAAAGACGAGGAGCAGGAAGGGCCGCGCGATCCCGCCGCCGGGCATCAGCTGGTGGCAGCCGATCCGATTCTATCGAAGCTGCTGCACTACTGGCGCGCGAAAGGCGCCGCGGATCGCCTGCCCCGGCGGCGCGACATCGATCCGGCCGAAATTCCCGATGTCCTTCCGCACCTGCTTTTGATCGACGCCGGCGACGGCGGCTATCGCTGCCGCCTTTGCGGCACGGCCCTGGCGGAATCCTATGGGCGCGAGCTCACGGGCAAGACCTTCGCGGAAGCCTTCACGCCCGAGGGTGCGGCGCGCGCAACCGCGCATTGCGACCTGATCCGCGCGCTGCGCAAGCCGGTCGTGGTCCATAACGAATACGCCAATGCGCGCGGCAACAAGCTTGTGGCCAACCGCCTCTTGCTGCCGCTCGCCGACGATGAGGTCGTGGTGAACCGGATCCTCGTCGGGTTCCGCTCCCACTACCCGGCGCAGTATCGCGCGCCATTCGCGCAGCCGCTGTTCATGAGCGAGGGTTTCGTCGTGCCGCTCGTTTGAGCCATGGGCCGACACCGCGGCGCACGACTCGGCGATGCTCGGGCGGGCAGCGCGCCCCTCAACGCCCGCCAGCCCGGCGCACGACTTCGGCGATCCGCGCGACGCTCGCCTCGTCGAGATAGGGGTGCATCGGCAGGCTCAAGACCCGCTTCGAGAGCCGTTCCGACACTGGGCACGTGCCCTCGCCGCCGCCGTATTCGCGATAGGCCGCCTGAAGATGCATGGGGATCGGGTAGTAGATGGCCGTGGGAATGCCCTGATCCTTCAACGCCGCCGCGATCGCGTCGCGCCGGTCCGAGAGGATCGTGTACTGCGCCCAGGCGGAGCGGTAGCCCGATGGTATCACGGGCGTTTCCACGATGCCGGTGAGCGCCCTGGTGTAGGCCGCGGCCACCGCCTGCCGCCGCTCCAACTCGCCCTCGAACACATCGAGCTTGGCGAGGATTACGGCCGCCTGCATCGTATCGAGCCGCGCATTGAGGCCGATCCGTTCCACCAGTTTGGGTGAATCAGTTCACCCAAAACATGATCCTTATCAACGGGATAAAGGTCTGCGCCGGAAAACGGCGGCGCGCGGCGCATTGTTCACATCGTGAACACGGTGTCAAGCGTGGGTGGCTGGGGCTTGGTCCCAATCCGATACTCCGCTCCGGACCTCCGGGTGGCGTACCCCCCGAAAATTGGGCGCGCGAAAGCGCCGAGCGTGATGGGCCGATTGAAACAGCAGAAGCCGCGGGGGATCGCGAGGAAAAGGCGACAGGCAAAAGTCTCGGATGACCTTAGGCCCTTGATTTGAATGGTGGGTGCGGCAGGGTTCGAACCTGCGACCCCCGCGGTGTGAACACGGTGCTCTTCCGCTGAGCTACGCACCCATCCGAGACGGAATGGCCGGTCTATAGGGGGCGCCCGCCGAGCCTGTCAAGCAAACGCCGGCAGCCCCACGCCGTGCCAATTCAAGCGCTACATCACCGCGCCGATCTGCCAGGGCACGAACTCGTCGGCGCCGAAGCCCTGGGCCTCGGATTTGCTTTTCTCGCCCGAGGCGATGCGGAGGATGAGCTCGAAAATCTCCCGCCCCTTCTCGGCGACCGTGGCGCCGCCCTCGACGATAGTGCCGCAATTGACGTCCATGTCGTCGGTCATGTGGTGATAGACGCGCGAGTTGGTGGCGAGCTTCAGCGACGGCGCGGGCTTGCAGCCATAGACCGAGCCGCGGCCGGTGGTGAAGCAGATGAGATTGGCGCCGCCCGCCACCTGCCCCGTGGCCGAGACCGGGTCGTAGCCGGGCGTGTCCATGTAGACGAAGCCTTTGGCCGTCACCGGCTCGGCGTATTCGACCACGTCGACCAGGTTGGTCGTGCCGCCCTTGGCGACCGCGCCGAGCGATTTTTCGAGAATGGTGGTGAGGCCGCCCGCCTTGTTCCCCGGCGAAGGATTGTTGTTCATCTCGCCCTTGTTGCGCGCCGTATAGTCTTCCCACCATTTGATGCGCGCGATCAGTTTCTCGCCGACCGCGCGTGAGACGGCGCGGCGCGTGAGCAGATGCTCGGCGCCGTAGATCTCGGGCGTCTCGGAGAGGATGGCGGTGCCGCCGTGCCGCACCAGGAGATCGACCGCGGCGCCGAGGGCCGGATTGGCGGTGATGCCCGAATAGCCGTCCGAGCCGCCGCATTGCAGGCCCACGGTGATGTGGCTCGCCGGCACCGGCTCGCGCCTCACGTTGTTGGCGAGCGGCAGCATCTTTTTCACGGCCTCGATGCCGGCCGCGACCGTCTTCGCCGTGCCGCCCTGCTGCTGGATGATGAGCGGCTTCAGGAGATCGGCTTCGGTGAGCTTCTCCGAGAAGAACAGCGCATCCATCTGATTGGCCTCGCAGCCGAGGCCGATCACCAGCACGCCGCCGAAATTGGCGTGGCGCGCATAGCCGGCGATGGTCCGGCGCAGTACGTCGATGCCCTCGCCGGTCGAGGCCATGCCGCAGCCGGTCTGATGCGTCAGCGGCACGATGCCGTCGATGTTGGGATAAGCCGCGAGCGCCTCGCCCTTGAACGCCTCGGCCACCCATTTCGAGACCGCGGCCGAGCAGTTCACCGTGCTGATGACGCCGATGTAGTTGCGCGTGGCCACGCGGCCGTCCTTGCGCTTGATGCCCATGAAGGTGGCCGGCTCGGCCACGGGCACCACCGGCTTCACATCGGCGCCGAAGGCGTAGTCGCGCGCGAAATCGCGCATCTCGAGATTGTGGGTGTGGACATGGGCGCCCGGCGAAATGCCGGTGCTGGCGAAACCGATGATCTGGCCGTAGCGGCGCACCGGCTCGCCCGCCCGTTTCGCGCGCGTCGCCATCTTGTGGCCGGCCGGAATTTTTTCGGCCGCGGTGACGGCCTCGGCCGCGAGCCGCGTGCCGGCCGCGATGTCGCGGAGCGCGATGACGACGTCGTCCTCCGGGCTCAGGCGAAGATAGAGCGGAGTCTTGGGCGCGTCGTAGGGCATGGGCGCCTCTAGGGATAAAGCAGCTTCGGCAACCAGAGCACCATCCCGGGCCAATAGGTTACCACGGCCAAGGTGATCAGCAGCGGTATCAGAAACGGCGCGCAGGCCCGAGTCGTGCGCTCGAAGCTGATGTTGGCGATGCGCGCCAGAATGTAAAGGACCAGCCCGACCGGCGGCGTCAGCAGCCCGATCATCAGGTTGAGCACCATTATGAGGCCGAAATGCACCGGATCGACGCCGATCTTGAGCATCAACGGCAGCAGCACCGGCACCAGGATGGTGATGGCCGCGATCGTCTCCATGAAGCAGCCGACGATCAGCAGGAACACGTTGACCAGCAGCAGGATCAGGATCGGATTGTCGGTGATCGACAGGACGGCGCTGGCGACGTGATCGGTGATCTGCGTGGTGGTGATGAGGTAGCCGAAGATCGAGGCGCCGCCGACGATGAAGAGGATGATCGACGTGGTCTCGACCGTCTCCATGCTGACCCGGACGAAGCTCTTGAGCGTCAGCGTGCGGTAGATGAAGAAGCCGAGGAACAGCGCGAAGGCGGTCGCCGCGACCGCAGCCTCGGTCGGCGTGAAGGCGCCGCTGGCCATGCCGCCGATCAGGATCACCGGCGTCATCAGCGCCATGTAGGCCTTGAGCTTCAGGAAGAAATTGAGCGCCAGCGCCAGCAACACCACCGCCAGGAAGGCGAGCCAGCGCGAGAGGTAGTCATAGAGGTAGTCGGCCGCCACGACGGTGAAGGTGAGCGCCGCGATTTCGACCAGCGCGAAGCCGAACACGCCCCAGCGGAAGGCGAGGTCGCGGCCGAATTTCCGCTTGTGGGCGTAGTAGGCGACCATGATCATCAGGGTCGCCGCCATCAGCAGGCCGGGAATGAAGCCGGCGGCGAACAGCTTGCCGATCGAGGCGTTGGCGGCGACGCCGTAGATGACCATCGGCAGCGAGGGCGGGATGATGGGCCCGATCGTGGCCGAAGCGCCGGTGAGGCCGACCGCGAACTCCACGTCGTAGCCGTGGTCGCGCATCGCCTTGATCTCGATATTGCCGAGACCGCCGGCATCGGCCACCGCCGTGCCTGACATGCCGGCGAAGATCACGGAGCCCACCACGTTGACGTGGCCGAGGCCGCCCCGGAGCCAGCCCACCAGCGCCAGCGCAAAGTCGTAGATCCGATGCGTGATGCCGGCGCTGTTCATGATGCTGCCGGCCATGATGAAGAACGGAATGGCGAGCAGCGGGAAGGAATCGATGCCGGCGATCATGCGGTGGACGACCACCAGCAGGGGCCCCGACTCGGCGAACGCGACGTACAGCAGCGAGGCGCCGGCCATGGCGATGAACACCGGCACGCCGATCATCAGCAGCGCGATGAAGCCGAGGATGAGGATCGCGGCGCTCATTGATGGCGGCCCTCGTCGTGGACCGCGAGCAGCGGGCTCGTGCCCGTGCGCCAGTTGCGGATCGCCACCTGCACCGCGCGCACGGCCATGATCGCCAGGCCCAGGGTGCAGGCGCCGAAGACGATGCTCATCGGCCACTCGATGATGACCATGCGCTGGCCGTGCATGATCTCGGTGACCGTCCAGCCGAGATAAACGCCCGTCACCAGGAACGCGATGCGGGCGATGTCGACCAATACCGAGAGCGCCAGCGCCACGCGCCGCGGCAGGTAGACGTAGAGGAACTCGACGTGGATGTGCGTGAACTTGCGGACGGCGATGGCGCCGCCGAGATACGCCACCATGGTGAGGAGATAGCGCGCGATCTCCTCGGTCCAGGCGAGCGAATCGTTGATGACGTAGCGCGTGAAGAATTGCAGGAAGACGACGACCGCCAGGCCCCAGAACAGAGCGAAGGCGATCCAGTCTTCGATCTTGTAGTCGCGCAGATCGACCGGTGGGTCTTCGAGCGTCAAAGCGCTTTCGGGATTGCCGGCGGGTGGCTGCTTGGCGTCGCTCATGCGCTCCCTCGGCGCGAATTCGATCCGGTCGCGAATGCGGGGAAGACGGCCGTTGCCGCCTTCCCCGCGCGGTTCGCGTTACGTCGTTCTTACTTGATGCTTACTTGATGGCCTGCAGCCGGTCGTATTGCGCCTTGGTCCATCCCGCGCCGGCGGCGGCGTCGTTCTGCAACGGCGCCGCGGCTTTACGGAACTCCGCGAGGTTCGGCGTGACAACCGTCTTGCCCTGCTTCTTGAACCACTCGGGCAATTCTTGCTCCGACTTGCGGATCGCGGCCGAGGCTTTCGTCGCGGCCTCCTGCATGACCGCCTCGAATATCTTCTTCTCGTCGGCCGAGAGCCGGTTCCAGAGCGGCTGGCCGATCACCGTCACGAGGCTCTCGAAGATGTGGCTGGTCAGGTTGATGTGGCTCTGCACCTCGTAGAACTTCTTCGCCTGGATCGTCGGCAGGGGGTTCTCCTGCCCGTCCACGGTCTTGTTCTGCAGCGCGAGATACACCTCCGCGAACGCGATCGGCGTGGCATTGGCGCCCACGGCCTTGGCATACATGAGGTAAAGCGGCGCCTGCGGCACGCGGAGCTTCATGCCGGCCATGTCGGCCGGGGTCATGATCGGCTTGTTGGCGGTGGTGTGGCGCGCGCCGTAATAGGTGAGCGCAACGATCTTGTGCTTGGTCGCCTGGCCGTAGCCTTCGGCGAGCTCCTTGAAGAGGTCGCTCTTCGCATAGGCGGCCCAATGCGCGTAGTCGCGGAACATGTAGGGCGCGTTCGAGATCGCGATCGGCTTGTAGGAGGCGCCGGCAAACGCGACGCCGGTGTAGATCATGTCGATCGTGCCGAGCGGCAGCGCCTGGTTGATCTGCTGCTCGTTGCCGAGCGCCGAGGCCGGGAACACCTGAACCTCAAACTTGTCCTTGGTGCGCTTTTTGATTTCGCCAGCGGCCCACATCATCTCGGTGTGGTAGGGCTCGCCGACCTCGTAGACGTGGGCGAATTTCAGCTTCTGCTGGGCGGCGACGGTGCCCGCACCCACGATGAGCGCGGCGGCGATGGCGGCCGCGATACGTATCGTCATGGCGTTTCTCCCGGACAAGGTTGATGAATTCGAGCCTCGATCGACCCGTTTGAATTTCGACTGATCCTGCGTGCGGCGGCTTTGCGCGCGGGCCAGTTGTCAGACATCCTATGACATCCGCCGTTTCGACCGCAAGGCAAAGGCAGAAGCAGGACGAGGACATGCCCCGCATCGTACGCATCGATATATGTCAGGTCGACCTCCAGCCGCCGGTGGTCCGCACCGACGCGATCCAGAGCTTCGTGAAGCAAGAGACGCCGATCGTCCGCATCGTCGCCGACGACGGCGCGGAGGGTACGGGCTACGCCTACACCATCGGCGTCGCGGGATCGTCGGTGATGGCGCTGATCCGCGACCATCTCGGCCCCTGGCTCGTCGGCCGCGACCCGGCCAAGGTGGAAGAGATCTGGAACGGCATGCTGTTCTTCACCCACGCCACGACCGTGGGCGCCATCACCGCGCTCGCGATGGCGGCGATCGACATGGCGCTCTGGGACATGCGCTGCCGGCGTGCCGGCCTGCCGCTCCATGTCATGGCCGGCGGCATGCGCGAGCGCATCCCGGTCTACACCACCGAGGGCGGATGGCTGCACATCGCGCCCGAGACGCTCGTCGCGGAGACGCTGGCGGCCAAGGCGCAAGGCTTCAAAGGGGCCAAGATCAAGGTCGGCAAGCCGTCGGGCGCCGAGGACGAGCGCCGCCTCGCCGCTGTTCGCAAGGCGGTGGGCCCGGATTTCGCGCTGATGGTGGACGCCAACCAGCGCTTCTCGGCGGCGGAGGCGATCCGCCGCGCCGCGCGCTGGGCGCCGCTCGATCTCGATTGGTTCGAGGAACCCCTCCCCGCCGACGACATCGAAGGCCACGCGCAGATCGTGCGCAGCATCGCGACGCCGGTCGCGGTCGGCGAATCGCTCTACAGCCCCGGACATTTCGCGGAATATCTCCGGCGCGGCGCCTGCGGCATCGTGCAGGTGGACGTGGCGCGGGTCGGCGGCATCACGCCCTGGCTCAAGGTCGCGCACATGGCCGAGGCGATGAACGTGCCGGTCTGCCCGCATTTCCTGATGGAATTGCACGTGGCCCTCTGCTGCGCCGTGCCCAACGCGCAATGGCTCGAATACATCCCGCAACTCGACTCGATCACCGCCTCCCGCCTGCGCATCGAAGGCGGCTACGCCTATGCGAGCGCGGCGCCGGGGCTCGGCATCGATTGGGATTGGAACGCGATCGAACGGATGGCGGCGGCGGGGTCGAAGGCCGTGATCAAATAAGCGCCAGCCACCGTTTCCGATAGCCGTTCCCGCAGAACCAGGGACGACAATCTCGGCGCACCCCGTAACACGCCGTCATCAAAGGTGACTTTGAACCTCGGGCGCGCCTATGGCACAGTCCGCGGGACTCGCTTCGCGAGCCGTTTCCGGGGAATCGCGCCGCTTATTCAATGGCTTCAAAGACAGACTCCAGCATCGCCGCCATCGTCCTCGCCGCAGGCAAGGGCACGCGCATGAAATCCGCGCTGCCCAAGGTCATGCATCAAGTGGCCGGGCGCCCGATGGTGCTGCACGTGCTCGACGCGGCGAAGGCGCTCGGCGCCGGCCGCGCCGTGGTCGTGGTCGGTCCCGACATGCCCTCGGTCGGCGAAGCCGTGAAGCCTCACCCGACCGCCGTGCAGCAGCGCCAGCTCGGCACGGCCGACGCGGTCAAAGCGGCGAAGGCGTCGCTCGGCGATTTCCGCGGCACCGTCTTCATCCTTTATGGCGACACGCCGCTGATCACGCCGGCGACGCTGCAGCGCATGCTGGCCGCCGGCGCTCAGGCGAAATCCAAGCCGGCCGTCGTCGTGCTCGGCTTCCGGCCGGCGAATCCCGGCGCCTATGGCCGCCTCGTCACCGACCGCGCCGGTGCCCTCACCGCCATCGTCGAGGCCAAGGACGCGACGCCGGCGCAGCTCAAGATCGGGCTCTGCAATTCCGGCGTCATGGCCGTCGATGGCGCGGTTCTCTGGACCCTCATCGACAAGGTCGGCAAAGCCAACGCCAAGGGCGAATATTATCTCACCGACATCGTCGGCCTCGCGCGCAAGGCCAAGCTGCGCTGCGCCTATGTGGAAGCGCCCGAGGCGGAGCTTCAGGGCGTCAACGACCGCATCGATCTCGCCGAGGCCGAGGCGGCGCTGCAGCAGCGCCTGCGCCGCGCGGCGATGGCGGCCGGCGTCACCATGACCGATCCCAGCACGGTGTTTCTCGCTTGGGACACGAAGCTCGGCAGCGACGTCGTCGTCGGGCCCAACGTGATGTTCGGGCCGGGCGTGACGATCAACGACCGCGTCGAGATCCGCGCCTTCTGCCATCTCGAGGGCGCGGAAGTGGGCGCCGACGCCATCATCGGGCCGTTCGCGCGGCTCCGCCCCGGCACCAAGCTCGGCGCCAACGTCCATATCGGCAATTTCGTCGAGTGCAAGGCGGCCATCCTCGGCGAGGGCGCCAAGGCCAATCACCTCGCCTATGTCGGCGACGCCGAGATCGGCGCCAAGACCAATGTCGGCGCCGGCACGATCACGGCCAATTACGACGGCTACTTCAAGCACAAGACCATCGTCGGCAAGGGCGTCTCGATCGGCTCCAACGCCGTGCTGGTGGCGCCGGTGCGGATCGGCGACGGCGCCCTGATCGGCGCCGGCTCGACCATCGCGCGCGACATCGACGCCGACGCGCTGGCGGTGACGCGCGCCGAGCTCAAGACCATACCGGGCGCCGGCAAGCGCTATCGCGAGCGCAAGACGGCGGAGAAGGCGGCGAAGGCCGCGGCGAAAGACAAATAGCGGGAACATTCGACATGTGCGGAATCGTCGGCATCATCGGCAAGCGCGAAGTGGCGCCGCTCCTCATCGAGGGGCTGAAGCGCCTCGAATATCGCGGCTACGACTCGGCCGGCATCGCGACGCTCGTCAACGGCCACATCAAGCGGCGGCGCGCGCAAGGCAAGGTCTCGCGCCTCGAGGAAAAGCTCGCCGAGAGGCCGCTGACCGGCACGGTCGGCATCGCCCACACGCGCTGGGCGACGCACGGCGTGCCCAACGAGGTCAACGCCCATCCGCACGCCACCGAGCGCGTCGTGCTGGTGCACAACGGCATCATCGAGAATTTCCAGGAGCTCAAGAAGGAGCTGACGGCGCAAGGCCACACCTTCGAGAGCCAGACCGACACCGAGGTGGTCGCGCATCTCGTCACGCAATACCTCAATCAGCAGATGCGGCCGCAGGAGGCCGTGGCCACGGCGCTGAAGCGCCTGCACGGCGCCTTCGCCCTCGCCATCATGTTCGCCGGCGAACATGATCTCATGATCGGCGCGCGCCGCGGCAGCCCGCTCGCGGTGGGATACGGCGACGGCGAGATGTATCTGGGCTCGGACGCGCTGGCGCTCGCGACACTCACGCGCAAGCTCACCTATCTCGAGGAAGGCGACTACGTCGTCGTCAACGGCAAGGGCGCCGACATCTTCGACGCCGACGACAAGCCGGTGACGCGCAAGATCGTCGAGACCGCGGCCTCGGGCGCCCTCATCGGCAAGGGCGAGTTCCGCCACTTCATGCTGAAGGAGATCTACGAGCAGCCCGCCGTGATCGGCGACACGCTCGCGAGCTTCCTCAACCCCGCGACGCTCGCCATCCAGCTTCCCGCGCTGCCGCTCGATCTCGCCAAGGTCACGCGCTTCACCATCACCGCCTGCGGCACGGCCTTCTATGCCGGCTTCGTCGCCAAATACTGGCTCGAGCAGATCGCGCGCGTGCCGGTGGAACTCGATATCGCCTCGGAGCTGCGCTACCGCAACGCGCCCATGCCCGCGGGCGGCTGCATGATCGTGGTCTCGCAATCGGGCGAGACCGCCGACACGCTGGCGGCGCTGCGATTCGCCAAGGAGCAGGGCCAGAAGGTGATCGCGGTCGTCAACGTGCCGGAAAGCTCGATCGCGCGCGAGGCCGACGCCGTGCTGGCGACGCGCGCCGGGCCCGAGATCGGCGTCGCCTCCACCAAGGCCTTCACCACGCAATTGACCGTGCTCGCCTCGCTCGCCATCGCGGTGGCACGCGCCCGCGGCGCCATCGACAAGAAGCGCGAGGCCCAGCTTTCGCACGCCATCGCCGAGGTGCCGGCGCGCGCCGCCGAAGTGCTGGCGCACGACAAGCAGCTGAAGCTCATCGCCCATGTCATCGCGGGCGCGCGCGACGTGCTCTATCTCGGGCGCGGCACCTCGTATCCCATCGCGCTCGAGGGCGCCCTGAAGCTCAAGGAGATCTCCTACATCCACGCCGAGGGCTATGCCGCCGGCGAGATGAAGCACGGCCCGATCGCGCTCATCGACGAGAGCGTGCCGATCATCGTGATCGCGCCCTCGGACGAGCTCTTCGACAAGACCGCGTCCAACACCCAGGAAGTGGTGGCGCGCGGCGGCAAGGTGATCTTCCTCTCCGACAAGGCCGGCATCGACAAGCTCGGCGACATCGCGCTCACGTCGGTAGAACTCCCCGCCGTCGATCCCTTCGTGGCGCCGATCCTCTATTCGATCCCCGTCCAGCTCCTCGCCTACCACACGGCGGTCATCAAAGGCACGGACGTGGACAAGCCGCGGAATCTGGCGAAGAGCGTGACGGTGGAGTAGTTCCGCCGTCCGCGACGCGGCTTGAAACCCCCGGCCCGAGCGACCAAGTTCGGGCGAGGCGCTGCGGCCAAGCGCTTCGGCAAACGTGGCCGGCAGCCCAACCGAGAGTTCGAGCGAACGGGACTTCGCTGTGACCGACCCGCCTCCCTCCTCCCGCGACCGCTTCCTCGCCACCCTTCGCGGCAACCCCGACGGCAGTGTCGGGCAGCGCCTGCTCTACTATTTCTCGCGCGCGCTCGGCGGCGGCGTCGCCGGGTTCTTCGTGATCGCGCTCGCCACGCCGGCGCGCGAGGGGCAGCATCAGCAGGGCTTCAGCCTCGGCCTCTATATCGGCGCGATCGCGGCGGGCGCCGTCTTGGCGCTCGTCATCGTCACCATTCCGCGCCTGCTCCACCCCAAGGATTGGCCGACCGCGGAGGAATTCCGCCGGGGTGCGAAGCCGCCGCCGGACACCGATACGCGCAACTAGCCGCGGCGGCCGCCGACAATCCGGAGGACTGTCGCTTCGACATCGTCCTGGCGATTGACGCCGCTCTCTCCGGCATCTAGGCAAATCGAGCGCGTCTTCGCCTTGCCGCATCCATCGACTTGACGAAGCCGCCGCGCGGCGCGATCAAGCCGCGGTGAGGTGAACCATGCAGCTCAAAGACACGTCGCTACTCAAGAATGACGCGTTCGTCGACGGCGCCTGGATCGGCGCCGACAATGGCAAGCGCTTCGTGGTCGACAACCCGGCCGATCGCGCGGTCATCGCCGAAGTGTCCGATCTCGGCGCCGGCGAGACTCGGCGCGCGATCGAGGCCGCCAACCGCGCCTATCCCGCCTGGCGCGCCAAGACGGGCAAGGAGCGCGCCGGCGTGCTGCGCGCCTGGTTCAATCTGCTGATGGCGAACGCCGACGACCTCGCCGCGATCATGACCAGCGAGCAGGGCAAGCCGCTTGCCGAGGCCAAGGGCGAAGTGGCCTACGGCGCCTCGTTCGTCGAATGGTTCGCCGAGGAGGCCAAGCGCGTCTACGGTGATTCCATCCCGACCGTGTGGAACGACAAGCGCCTGTTCGCGATGAAGGAGCCGATCGGCGTGTGCGCGGCGATCACGCCCTGGAATTTCCCGATCGCGATGATCACGCGCAAGATCGCGCCCGCCCTCGCGGCCGGCTGCACCGTCGTCGTCAAGCCCGCCGAGCAGACGCCGCTCTCGGCGCTCGCCATCGCCGAGCTCGCGGCGCGCGCCGGCTTGCCGAAGGGCGTGCTCAACGTCGTCACCGGCGACGCCGCCACGATCGGCGGCGAGCTCACGTCCAATCCCATCGTCCGCAAGCTCTCCTTCACCGGTTCGACCGAGATCGGAAAGTTGCTGATGCGCCAATGTGCCGGCACGGTGAAGAAGGTCTCGCTCGAGCTCGGCGGCAACGCGCCCTTCATCGTGTTCGACGACGCCGATCTCGACGCCGCCGTGGACGGCGCCATCGCCTCCAAATACCGCAACACCGGCCAGACCTGCGTCTGCGCCAACCGCTTTCTCGTGCAGGAGGGGATCTACGACGAATTCACCGCGCGCCTCGCCCAGGCGGTGAGCGGCTTGAAGGTCGGCGACGGCTTCACGCCCGGCGTGGCGCAGGGCCCGCTCATCGACATGCAGGCGCTCGACAAGGTCGAGGCGCATGTCGCCGACGCCAAGGCGAAGGGGGCGCGCGTCGTGATCGGCGGCAAGCGCCACGCGCTTGGCGGCACCTTCTACGAGCCGACCGTGCTCGCGAACGCCACGCCCGCCATGCGGCTCGCGCGCGAGGAAACGTTCGGGCCGGTGGCGCCGCTTTTCCGCTTCGCCGCCGACGACGATGCGATCCGCATCGCCAACGACACCGAATTCGGCCTCGCCGCCTATTTCTACAGCCGCGACAACCGGCGCATCTGGCGCGCGGCCGAGCGGCTCGAATACGGCATGGTCGGGGTCAACACCGGCGTCATCTCCACCGAAGTGGCGCCGTTCGGCGGCATGAAGGAATCCGGCATCGGCCGCGAAGGCTCGAAATACGGCATCGAGGAATATATCGAGGTGAAATACGTGGCGCTCGGCGGATTGTGAGCACAACGGTCTTCACGCTTCAGCAAGCTTAATCGTCCGTTGCACTGCCGCGAGCTCCTCCCTTAATGCGTGCTTAATCGACGGTCGCTAGCTTTTCGGCGCAAGGAGAGTGTTTGCGGCCGGACTGCTCGGGGCGGCGACGGACGCAAGCCGAACGCGAAATGGGCGCGACATCGACATCCGGCACTGCCGCGCGCAATGCTGCGCCGCGCGTCGAATCGCGACCCACGGCCGCGCAAATCGACCTGCTGCTGCTGCAAGATCTCTATGGCCCGCGCAAGCCCTTGTTCGCGAGCAATCTCGGCGGCGCCGCGCTGCTCGCCGCCGTGCTGTGGGAGAGCGCCGTCCGGGCCGATCTCGTGCTCTGGGCGATCCTCATCACCGGCGTCACGCTGATCCGCCACACGCTCGTCAAGCGCTTCAACGCCGGCCGGCCCGGGCTCGGCGATGTCGCGTTCTGGACATGGGCCTACGCCGCCGGCGCCTTCGCGGGCGGCGTGCTCTGGGGTTCCTCGGTCGGCCTCTTCTATGCGCCGAGCGGCGAGATCAACGTCCAGGCCTACGTCCTCGTCATCGCCGGCCTCAGCGCCGCGGCGCTGAGCGGCTATGCCGTCTGCCCGCCGGTATTCGCCGCCTTCCTCGTGCCGGCGACGCTGCCCTTCGGAATTCTCCTCTCCCTCGGCGACAACGGCACGTTCAAGCCGGTGGCGGCCGCGATGTTCTTCGCCTGGCTCGGCGTGATGATCGGCGTCGCGCTATGGCGCTCGCGCCGCATCGCCGAGAACATCAACCGCGCCGGCGCCGAAACCGAGCGCGTGTTGCGCGGGGCGCTCGAACGCGAGAGTGCGCAGCGCGAGGGCGAGGAGAAGGCGCGGGTGGTGGCGCAACTCAGCCACGAGCTGCGCACGCCGCTCAATGCCATCGTCGGCTTCTCGGAAGCGATCAAGCACGGCGTTTTCGGCCCGGTCGGCAATCCGCGCTACAGCGCCTATGCCGACAACATCCACGACAGCGGCCGGCATCTCCTGGCGGTCATCGAGCGCGCGCTCGCCGACCGCGCGCTGGGCTCGGACATACCCGCCCTCCAGGAATCCGATGTCGATCTCGCCGAAATCGCCGCCGAAACGTCGGCGATGTTCGAGGCGCGGGCCAAGCACTGCGGCGTCGCCATGGTGCTCGCGTGCGAGGATCCGCCGCCCGCGATCCGCGGCAACGCGGAGAAGCTGAAGCAGATCCTCGTCAACCTGCTCTCGAACGCCGTCAAATACACGCCGCCGGGCGGGCGCATCGCGATCGAGATCGAGACTCCGCCGGGCGAAGGCCCTGTCATCCGTGTCTCGGATACCGGCGTCGGCATGGAGCCCGAGGCAATCATGCGCGCGCTCGATCCGCTGACGCCGCAGCGCCGGCCGGCGGTGGGCGAACCCAGCCTCGACAGCGGGCGCGGCGTTGGTCTCCTGATCGCCAAATGGCTGGCGGAACTGCACGGCGGCCGGCTCACGCTCGAGAGCACCAAGGGCGACGGCACCACCGCCACCGTGCGCCTGCCCGGTCAGCGCCTGCTGCTGCGCGTGCGCGCGCCCGAGAGCCGCGGCGCATGGCGCGCGGCCGCGGAATAGCGCCCGGAGGACCGCGCGCCGCCGCCCTGCCGAAGCGGTCCGGGTCGATTGAGCGGCAGGCGCGGCTTCGATAGGTTGCCTCCCGCGCCAGCGCCGCTCCGGTCACCCGCCCCATGTCGATCATCGCCGCCGAAGACCTCGTCTACGACTATCCGCGCACGCGCGCCCTCGACGGCGTGTCGTTCGGCATCGAGCGCGGCACGATCACGGCGCTGGTGGGGCCCAACGGCGCCGGCAAGACGACGCTGCTGCGCTGCCTCGCGGTTCTCGACCGCCCGGCCGCGGGCCGCATCCGGCTCGACGGCATCGACGTGGCCGAGCATCCGCGCGAGGTGCACCGCAAGCTCGGCTACCTCTCCGATTTCTACGGCCTCTACGACGACTTGACGGTGCGCCAGTGCCTCACCTACCACGCCGCCATCCATGACATCGCCGCTGACGGCCAGAAGGACGCGGTCGAGCGCGCGGCGTCGCGTATGGACCTCGCGGAGCTCATCGGGCGGCGCGCGGCGCAGCTTTCGCGCGGCCAGCGCCAGCGGCTCGCGATCGCGCAATCGATCGTCCACGATCCGGCGCTGCTGCTGCTCGACGAGCCGGCGGCCGGCCTCGACCCGGAGGCCCGCTGGAAGCTCTCCTCGCTGATCGCGGAGCTCGCCAAGGGCGGGATGACGCTGATCGTGTCGTCGCACATCCTCAGCGAGCTCGAGGATTATTCGACCCACGTCATGATCATCCGCGGCGGGCGCCTGGTGCTGCACAAGCCGCTGGCGGAAGCCTCGTCGGAAATCGGCGGCGCCGCCGAGACGCGCCAGACCTGCATGCGCATCGAGATCGCCGCCCCCGACGACGGCTTCGAGCGCTTCCTCGGCCGGTTCGCGCCAGCGACTCGCGTCGCCGTGCACGGCACCAGCGCCAGCGTGTTCATCCCGTCCGACGCCCAGACACGCGTGGCCCTGCTCCGCCACTGCGTGCAATCGGGCTTGCTGGTGACCGGCTATACCGAGGACCGCGCCCGGGTGGAGGAAATCTATTTCGCGCTGGCGCAAGGCGGCGAGGACGGCGGCAAGTCCAAGGCGGGCGACGCCGGAAAGGCGCCGCGATGACACTCAACCCCGAATTCCGCCGCAACCTCTGGATCCAGTTCGGCGAGACGCGCGTGCTCATCGCCGGGATTCTGACCGGCATGATTCTTTTGACGGCGCTGGCGCTCGACGTCGCCATCGCCAGCGCGCGCAATGTGGTGCCGAGCATCACGGTCTTCGTCGCGCACTGGACGGCCATCGTCATTCTGCTGTTCTGGGCGGGCCGCCAGGCGGCCGGCGCCGTGCTGCGCGAAATACATGGCCGCACCTGGGACGCCCAGCGGCTCTCCACCATGGGCCCCTGGCGCATGGCCTGGGGCAAGCTGTTCGGCGCCACCTCGCTCGCCTGGACGATGGCGTCGATCTGCCTCCTCGCCTATGTCGTCGCGTCGTTCTGGCTGCGCAACCCTGGCGGCATCTTCACCGCCGCCGCCGCCCTCGTCGGCTACGCGCTGTTCTGCCAAGCCACCGGCTTGCTGGCGAGCCTGGCCCGGCTCTCGGGCCGGCCGGGCGAGCGCGGCGGCAGCACCACCGTGGCGCAGTTCTTCGCACTCATCGCCACGGGCCTGCTCGCCGCCTACGCCGTGTGGGCGCTCCAAGATCAGGGCAGCTGGTTCGGCTTCCGGATCGGCGAGGATGCCTTGCGCCTCCTGACCATTTGGCTGTTCGCGCTCTGGGCCATGATCGGCGTCTACCGCCGCATGCGGCGCGAATTGCAGATGCGCGGCGTGCCCTGGGCGTGGCTGCTGTTCCTGATCACGCTGGCGCTCTACGCCGAAGGCCTCGCCTATGGCCGCAGCCCGCCGCAACTGGCCCTGATCCTGCCCGCGACGATCACCATGATCGTGCTCTGGGCCGTCAGCGTGATCGAGGCCAAGGACCCGCTGGCCTTGCGCCAATGCGGCCAGGCGTTCCGAAGCGGCCGCTGGCGCGAGGCGGCGACGTTGGTGCCGCTCTGGCTCGTCACCTACGTGTTCTTCGCCGCCGTGATCGGCATCTGCTTCGCGAGCGCGCTGGCGAGCGATCACCGCATCTTGCGCTTGCCGAGAACGCTCGAAGCCGATTCGGTGCTCGTGCTGGCCGCGGCCTTCCTTTTCCTCACGCGCGACATCTTCATCGTGCAGTGCTTCACCTTCGGGCGCGAGGGGCAATATGCCGGCGCCTACGGCGCACTGATCTCGTTCGTGCTGTATTTCGCGGTTCCCGTCGTCTTCATCGCCGGCGAGCAGACGAAGCTGCTCGGCCTCTTCTGGCCGACGGGCCAGGGCGGCTGGGCGCTCTGCCTGCTGCCGGCGGCGGCCGAGGCCGTGCTCGCGGTCGGGCTCTATCTCTGGCGGCGGCGACGCTATTGGCGCGAAAACGCCGCCGTGGCGCCCTCGGCTTGACGGCGCGACCCTTGCCCCGGCGCCTCGGCTCGGCAATATCCTGACCAACGCCGCGGCCCGGTTCGAGCCGCGGTTCGCGCAAGTCTCACCACCGCCCGGGCGCCCCATGGTCAAATACGACTTCGACTTCTACGTCATCGGCGGCGGCTCGGGCGGCACCCGCGCCGCGCGCATCGCGGCCGGCCACGGCGCCCGCGTCGGCGTCGCCGAAGAGCGCTATCTCGGCGGCACTTGCGTGAACGTGGGCTGCGTGCCCAAGAAGCTCTTCGTCTATGCCGCGCACTACGCCGAGGATTTCAAGGATGCGGAAGGCTTCGGGTGGGCGCCGATCCCCGCCGCCGCCCGCCGCCACGATTGGCCGACGCTGATCGCAAACAAGAACGCCGAGATCGCGCGCTTGAACGGCGCCTATCGCCGCCTCATCGAAGGCGCCGGCGCCAAGATTTTCGACAAGCACGCGCGCCTCCGCGACGCCCACACCATCGAACTCCGCGATCGCGAAAAGCCCGACGCCGCGCCGGAAACCGTGACCGCGGAGAAGATTCTCGTTGCCACCGGCGGCTGGCCGAGCAAGCCCGAAATTCCCGGCGCCGAGCTCGCCATCACCTCCAACGAGGCGTTCTTCCTCGAGCGTTTCCCGGAACGCGTGCTGGTGGTGGGCGGCGGCTATATCGCCGTCGAGTTCGCGGGAATCTTCCACGGCCTCGGCGCCCATGTGACCCAGATCTACCGTGGTGATCTCTTCCTGCGCGGCTTCGACGGCGATTGCCGCGCCTTCCTGGCGGAAGAGATGCGGAAGAAAGGCGTCGATTTGCGCTTCGGCGCCGATGTCGCGGCGATCGAGCGCGCCGGCAAGGCGCTCCGCGCCACGCTCAAGGACGGAACGGCGCTCGAAATCGATTGCGTGATGTTTGCGACCGGGCGCACGCCGTCGAGCCGCAAGATCGGGCTCGAGGCGCTCGGCGTCGCGATGCAGAAGGGCGGCGCCATCGCCGTGGACGAGCATTGGCGCACCAACGTGCCAAACATCTACGCCATTGGCGACGTCACCGACCGGCTCAACCTCACGCCCGTCGCCATCGCCGAGGGCCACGCGCTGGCCGATGCGCTGTTTAATCCCTCTGGTCGAAGTGTCGGCTACGAGAACGTGCCGACCACCGTCTTCAGCCAGCCCAATCTCGGCACCGTCGGCCTGACGGAAGAAGACGCCCGCAAACGCCTCGGCGCCCTCGACATCTACCGCGCCACCTTCCGCGCAATGAAGCATACGATGTCAGGCCGCGACGAGCAGACGATGATGAAGCTCGTGGTCGAAAAATCGAGCCAGAAGGTCGTGGGCCTGCACATGGTGGGGCCCGACGCGGGCGAGATCGTCCAGGGCTTCGCCGTTGCCATCAAGATGGGCGCCACCAAGAAGGATTTCGACTGCACCATCGGGATCCACCCCACCGCCGCCGAAGAGTTGGTCACGATGCGCATCCCGGCGAGCGGGCCGTGGCTGGCGCCGCGGAAGCAGGCGGCGGAGTAGCCGCTTATCCGCTATAACGACCATCGGCTGAACCGGGGACAGCCGAATGGTCCAGCATACAATCGCCATCATCGGCTGCGGCGTCGCCGGCCAGGCGGCGGCCTTGTTTCTACATCGCGCCGGCCATCGCGTCGAAATCTTCGAGCGGTTCGAGACGGCGCGGCCCATCGGCGCGGGCCTGCTGCTGCAGCCGACCGGGCTCGCGGTGCTCGAGCGGCTCGGCCTCGCGGACGCGGCGCTGGCGCATGGCGCCAAGGTGCGGCGCCTGCTCGGCCATTCGCGGCGCGGGCGCGTGGTGCTCGACGTTTCGTACAAGCACTATCGCGCCGATTCGTACGGGCTCGGCATTCAGCGCGGCGCCCTTTTCGGCCTGCTGCACGCGGCGCTGGACGCGGACGGAATCGCCGTCACCACCGGCGCCGAGATCGCCGAGATCGAAACCGCCGGCAGCACCCAGCGCCCCGTCGACAGAGCGGGCCGGCGCCACGGACCCTTCGATCTCGTGCTCGTCGCCGACGGCGCCGAATCGGCGCTGCGCGCGCGGCACGGCGCGGTAGTGCGGGCGCCGCGTTATCCCTACGGCGCCTTGTGGACGGTGTGCGACGAGCGCGGCGACGCCTCCGACAGGCTGCGCCAGGTCTATGACGGGCCGCAGCGAATGGCCGGCATCCTCCCCATCGGCCGCCTCCCCGCGCATGTGCCAGGCACGCGCCAGGTCGCGATCTTCTGGAGTCTCCGCAACGACTCCGTCGACGCGTGGCGCGCCGCCGGTCTCGATGCATGGCGGCGCGAGTTGGCCGCGTATTGGCCGGACTATGCCGAATACGCCGCCGGCATTCCCAATGCCGACGCCATGCTGCGCGCCAAATACCGCGACGTGGTGCTGAAGACGCCGATCGCGGGCCGCATCCTCTTCATCGGCGACGCCGCCCACGGCACCAGCCCGCAGCTCGGCCAGGGCGCCAACCTGGCGCTGGTCGATGCGGTGACCCTTGCCGATGCGCTCGGCGAAGCGCCCGATATCGACGGCGCACTGGCATTCTACGAGCGGCGCCGGCGCCAGCACCTACGCTACTATCAATGGGCGAGCCGCGTGCTGACGCCGCTGTTTCAAAGCGAACGCGTATTTCTCGGCAAGCTCCGCGACGCCTTCGTGGGGCCGGTGGGCCGCCTGCCGCTCGCCCGCGCCAAGGCGGCCGCGCTGATGGCCGGCGTGTCCCTCGATCCGATCCGCCGGATCGATCTCGAGCGGCTGCGCAACGGCGTCGCGCGGTAGATCTACTTCCCGCTACTTCCTTCTTCGCTCCAGCAGCCTTTGCACGTACGCCGTCTCGTGCATGTTGGCTTGGGCGCCGAGGCGGCTTTCGCCGACGAGGGTCGCGGAGCCGAACACGATGGCTGAAACGCCGGCCACGCCGAACGCCGCCGAAATCGCGAGCGCCAAATCGAGCACGACCGCGGACGAGACCGGGCCGATGAGAGCGCCCACCAGCGAGACCAGCGTGGCGACGGCGAGGCACGCGGTGGCGGTGTAGAAGGCGGTGAGCGCATTGCGGATTATGTTGACCCGGCGCCGGCAGATGCCGAGCTCGGACTCGATCAGGCGTTCGACCTCGGCATCGCCCTGGGTCTCGCCCTTAGCGGCGCGCTCGGCGACAGCGCGGGCGCGGTCCACGGCCCGGCCGAAGCGGTTGATCGTGCCCATCAGCAGCAGCGCCGTGGTGTTGGTCAGCAGCGCCGGCGCCACGATGTAGGACAGTACCGAGAAGGGATTGTCGCCCGCCATCGGCGGCACCTCGCGTTCCCAGGCCGGCATCATAAGGCGGGCGCTTGGCGGCTCAAAATCGCCCAACGATCAAGCGCTTAGGCCGGGACGCGCCCTGCGACGGCGGTTATTTCGCCTTCGGGCCCTTTTGGAGTATGTCTCCCCCCTCAACCGCAGCCCAAAGCCTGGACGTTCGACCATGCCGTCTCCCTGGACCCCCACCGCCTGGCGCGCCAAGCCTGCGCTCCAGATGCCCGATTATCCCGACAAGGCCGCGCTGGCCGCCGCGGAAGCGCGTCTTGCCGCCTATCCGCCGCTGGTGTTCGCCGGCGAAGCGCGCGATCTCACCGCCCAGCTCGCGCGCGCGTCCGAAGGCAAGGCCTTCCTGCTGCAGGGCGGCGATTGCGCCGAAAGCTTCGCCGAATTCAAGGCCGACAACATCCGCGACACCTTCAAGGTGCTGCTGCAGATGACGGTGGTGCTGATGTACGGCGCCGGCATGCCGGTGGTGAAGGTCGGCCGCCTCGCCGGCCAGTTCGCCAAGCCGCGCTCGGCGCCGACCGAGACGCAGAACGGCGTGGAGCTGCCCGCCTATCGCGGCGACATCATCAACCGCATGGAATTCACGCCCGAGGCGCGCCGGCCCGATCCGGAGCGCATGGTGGAAGCCTATTTCCGCGCCGCCTCGACGCTGAACCTGCTGCGCGCCTTCGCCCTCGGCGGCTACGCCGACCTCCACAAGGTGCATCGCTGGAATCTCGACTTCGTCAAGGACAGCCCGGCGGGTGCCCGCTACGAGGCGCTGGCGGCCAACATCGATTCGGCGCTGATCTTCATGGAGGCGTGCGGCATCACGGCCGAATCGGTGCCGCAGGTGAAGGAGGCGAGCTTCTTCACCTCGCACGAGGCGCTGCTGCTGCCCTACGAGCAAGCGTTGACCCGGCGCGACAGCCTCACCGGCGATTGGTACGACTGCTCCGCCCACATGCTGTGGATCGGCGACAGGACGCGCCAGCCCGACGGTGCCCATGTCGAGTTCCTGCGCGGCGTCCACAATCCGCTCGGCTTGAAATGCGGGCCGAGCCTCAAGATCGACGATTTGCTGCGGCTCATCGACGTCCTCAACCCCGGCAACGTGCCGGGCCGCCTCACGCTCATCGCGCGCATGGGCGCCGACCAGGTGGAGAAGGCGCTGCCGCCGCTGGTGCGCGCGGTGAAGCGCGAGGGCAAGAAGGTGCTGTGGTCGTGCGATCCCATGCACGGCAACACCATCAAGGCCGCCAACGGCTACAAGACCCGCGCGTTCGATTTCATCCTCCGCGAGGTGCGCGGCTTTTTTGGGGTGCACCATGGAGAGGGGACCCATGCGGGCGGCGTGCATTTCGAGATGACGGGGCAGGACGTGACCGAGTGCATCGGCGGCGCCCGCGAGATCACCGAAGCCGAGCTTTCGAACCGCTATCACACGCATTGCGATCCGCGCCTGAACGGCGGCCAAGCGCTCGAGCTCGCCTTCCTCATCTCCGAGCAATTGAAGGCCGAGCGCGCCCAGCGCGGGCTCGAGGTGAAGGCGGCGGAGTAGCCAACACCCGATTGTCCAGCATAGCCCGCCGCCAAACGCGGGTGCGCAATCCTGCCGAGGGAGGAACGATGACGACGCGCGATCCCGCCTATCTCACCGACGAGCACCGCATGTTGCGCGATCAGGCGCGGCGCTTCGTCGTGGAGGAGATCCGCCCCCACGGCGACGCCTGGGAGAAGCAGGGCCACGTGCCGCGCGACGTGTATCGGCGCATGGGCTCGCTCGGCTTTTTCGGCGTGCGCTATCCCGAGAAATACGGCGGCAGCGCCATGAACGCGATCGCCTCCGCGGTGCTGTGGGAGGAGATGGCGAAATGCGGCTATAGCGGCGTGGTGGTGGGCGCTTCCGTGCATGCCGAGATGGCGTCGCCGCACCTCGCGCGCTACGGCACCGAGAAGCAGAAGGACCGCTGGATGCCGAAGATCGTCTCCGGCGAGGCGATCACGGCGGTGGCCGTCACCGAACCCGACGGCGGCTCCGACGTGGCGGCGCTCAAGACGCGCGCGCGCCGCAAGGGCAACGACAAATGGGTGCTGAACGGCTCGAAGCTGTTCATCACCAACGGCGTCTTGGCCGACGTCTATTTCGTGGCGGCACGCACCGACCCCGAGGCCAAGGGCTCGCGCGGCATTTCGATGTTCATCGTCGAGAAGGGAACCAAGGGATTCACGGTCGCCAAGGAGCTCGACAAGATGGGCTGGCGTTCGTCCGACACCGCCGAGCTGGTGTTCGAGGATTGCGAGATTCCGTCCGAGAACATCCTCGGCGAGGAGAACAAGGGCTTCTACTCGATCATGAGCAATTTCCAGAACGAGCGCCTGGTGGCCGGTGCCTCGGCGGCCGGCGAATGCGCGCGCGCCATCGAAATCACCATGGAGTGGGTGAAGCAGCGGAAGGCCTTCGGCGGCGTACTCTGGGACAAGCAGGTGATCCGCAGCAAGATGGCGACGATGGCGATGAAGCTCGAGGCTGGGCGCCAGCTCGTTTATCACGCGGCCCATCTCGACGCGCTGGGGCTCGACTGCGTGAAGGAAGTCTCGATGGTGAAGGCCTACATGGGCGAGTTCGTCAACGAGTGCATGTATGTGTGCGGTCAGATGCACGGCGGCATGGCCTTCATGCGCGAAAGCACCATCGAGCGCATGTATCGCGACGCCCGCGTCCACGCCATCGGCGGCGGCGCCACCGAGGTGATGCTGGAGGAAGTGGCGAAGCGGATGTAGCGCAGGTGCGAGGGACGAAGTCTGTGGATTCGATAAATCGATCGAATTTCGTTATCATCGCGGCGCTCGAACGACGAGATATCGCTCATGGCCGAGAAAAAACGAACGACACACGCGCGCGGGATTGCCGAGCTGGCGCCCGCCAAATCCTATGACGCGGAGCCGCAGATTCCCCCTCCAGGCCAGGACCCTGCGTTCGATGCGTGGTTCGCGGCCGAAGTGCGGAAAGGCGCGGAATCGGGGCGGCGAGACGGGTACATCACGCATGCGGACGTGCTGGCTTGGTTCCGCGCCCGCGCGCGCGGCAAGGTGCCAGCGCGACCGAAACCGCGATGATGCTGCGTTGGTCGAGGGACGCATTCGAGGACCTCGACAGCATCTGGCTCTATATTGCGCAAGCCGATACCGAGGCCGCCGATCGGGTCGTGGAGCGCGTTTTCCAAGCCGTACGCCAGCTCGAGAAGCACTCTTTCATCGGGCGGCGGGGCCGTGCCGCGCGCACACGCGAGCTGATCGTCGGACGTACTTCGTTGATCGTTGTCTATCGCGTCCATCGCGCCGGCATCGACATATTGCGCATATGGCACGGCGCGCGGCGCTGGCCGAATCGCTTCTGACGGACGGGCGAACACGCAGCAGCGCTCGGTCACGTTGACGATGAAGCGAAGAGTTCGTCGGACTTCTTTTCCTCTCCCCGTCGTCTCCCCGCCTACTGTTGGCGCGATGCCCACTCCACCCGCACGAATTCATCCGCTTCGCGCGGCGCATGCTCGGCGGCGAGCGCCGCGAAGCGTTCCGGCGCGCGGAGGCGCGAGAGCGCCCAGACGGCGGCGGCGCGGACCAGCGGCGATGCGTCGCCCAACAGGCGCTCGGCTTCGTCGGCGAGCACCGGATCGCGCGAATTGCCGATGGCGACGAGGATGTTGCGCACGAAGCGGTCGCGGCCGATGCGCTTGATGGGCGAGGCGCGGAACACGCGGCGGAAACCCTCGTCGTCGAGCGCCACGTAGTCGATGAGCTTGGGGCGCGTCAGCTCGAGGCGCGGGATGAAGGCGTAGTCCTTGGTCGCCTGCGCGTATTTGTTCCAGGGGCACACCGCGAGACAATCGTCGCAGCCGAAGACGCGGTTGCCGATGGCGGCGCGGAATTCGCGCGGAATGTGGCCCTTGTGCTCGATGGTGAGATAGGAAATGCAGCGCTTGGCGTCGAGCCGGTAGGGCGCCGGAAACGCGTCGGTGGGGCAGACTTCGAGGCAGCGGCCGCAGCTGCCGCAATGGTCGGCCTCGGGCGCGTCGGGCGCGAGTGCCAAATCGGTCAAGACGCAGCCCAGGAAGAGCCACGAGCCGAAATCGCGCGAGACGAGATTGGTGTGCTTGCCCTGCCAGCCGAGTCCGGCGCGCTCGGCCAGCGGCTTTTCCATCAAGGGCGCGGTATCGACGAACACCTTCACCGCGCAGCCGAACTCGGCCGCCATCCAGCGCGCGAGCGCCTTGAGCCGCTTCTTGATCGTGGCGTGATAGTCGGCGTTGCGGGCATAGACCGAGACGTTGGCGCGCTCGGGCCGCTCGAGCATTTCGAGGGCGGGATCGGCCGGCCCGTAATTGACGCCGAGCATGACGGCGCTCCGGGCCGCCGGCCACATGGCGCGCGGCGCGGCGCGGCGCGCGGCCGTCGTCGCCATCCATTCCATCGTGCCGTGCTCGCCGCGCGCAAGAAACGCGCCGAGCCGCGCGCCGATCTCGGGCGGCAAATCCGCGTCCGCGATCCCGACGGCGTCGAAGCCGAGCGCCAGCGCCTGGGCGCGGATCGAGTCTTCGGCCGCTTTGTTTCCCAAAATTTCCTTTTCTTGTCGTCCCCGCGAAGGCGGGGATCCATCTCGACCGCGACGGGTTTCGACCGCCGGTGCTTTGGTTGCGGCGACCTGGGCCCCCGCCTTCGCGGGGGCGACAACGAATTTGGAACCGCCGCGGGTGGAGGGTCGCATCGCGCGCTTACCCGCGCCCCCGATACGGCGCGACGCCCTGCTCGGGCAGCCAGAGGCCCTTGGGCGGCGGGCCCGATTGGTAGAAAACGTCGATGGGCATGCCGCCGCGGGGATACCAATAGCCGCCGATCCGGAGCCAGCGCGGCTTCAAGACGCGCTCGAGCCGCTTGGCGATGGCGAGCGTGCAATCCTCGTGAAAGGCGCCCTGATTGCGGAAGGCCGAGAGATAGAACTTCAGGCTCTTGCTCTCGACCAGGCGCCGGCGCGGCACGTAGTCGATCACGAGATGCGCGAAATCCGGCTGGCCCGTGATGGGGCAGAGGGTCGTGAATTCCGGCGCCGTGAAGCGCACGAGATACGTCGTGCCCGGATGCGGATTGGGCACGGTTTCGAGCAGCGCCACCTCGGGCGAAGCGGGCAGCCGCGCGGGGCGGCCGAGCAGCGACAGGGAGGGCGGCGCGGGTTTCGGTTTCTTGCTGGCCATTGCGCGCAAATCTAGTGCTTTCGGAAGCTCCAATACAGGGGCGCGGCAATCACGCGCCGAGCGTCGGGATGTCGCCGGCCTGATACGCGGCCTCGCGCTCGGCCTTGAACGCGGCCCATGCTCCGGCCTCGATAGCGCCGCGGATGCCCCGCATCAGGTCCTGATAGTGCTGGAGATTGTGCCAAGTGAGCAGCATCGGCCCCAGCATCTCGCCGGCCTTGAAGAGATGGTTGAGATAGGCGCGGCTGAAGCGGCGGCAGGCGGGACAGAGGCAACCCTCCTCGATCGGGCGTGGATCCTCCGTATGGCGCGCGTTGCGCATGTTGACCTCGCCCCGGCGGGTAAAGGCCTTGCCGGTGCGGCCCATGCGCGTCGGCAGCACGCAATCGAACATGTCGATGCCGCGATCCACGGCGCCGAGGATATCCTCGGGCCGGCCGACGCCCATGAGATAGCGCGGCCGCGCCGCCGGCAGGATCGGCACGGTGACATCGAGCACGCGGAACATCTCCGCCTGCCCCTCCCCCACGGCGAGGCCGCCGACCGCGTAGCCGTCGAAGCCGATTTCGACCAGCTCCTTGGCGGATTCGGCGCGGAGGCCGTCGAACACGCTGCCCTGCACGATGCCGAACAGGGCATAGCCCGGCCGCGCCCAGAACGCGTCCTTCGAGCGCGCCGCCCACGCCATCGAGAGCTTCAACGATTTCGCGGCCTCGCTCCGATCCACGGGCCAGGTGGTGCATTCGTCGAGCACCATGGAAATGTCGGCGTCGAGCAGGCGCTGAATCTCGATCGAGCGCTCGGGCGTCAGCTCGTATTGCGTGCCGTCGATGTGCGAGCGGAACGTGACGCCCTTGTCGGTGAGCTTACGGAGCTGGCCGAGCGACATCACCTGGAAGCCGCCCGAATCGGTGAGGATCGGGCCCGGCCAATCCATGAATTTGTGAAGGCCGCCGAGCTTCGCCACGCGCTCGGCGCCGGGGCGCAGCATCAGGTGGTACGTGTTCCCGAGCACAATCTCCGCGCCGGTGGCGCGCACCTGATCGGGCAGCATGGCCTTGACCGTGCCGGCGGTGCCGACCGGCATGAACGCCGGTGTTTCCGCGGGCCCATGCGCGGTGACGAGCCGCCCGCGCCGCGCGCCGCCGTCTTGCGCCGAAATCTCGAAGCCGAAACTCATGGCGCGCGTTCGAGGAGGCAGGCGTCGCCGTAGGAGAAGAAGCGATAGTGGCCCGCGACCGCGTGGGCATAGGCGGCGCGCATGCGGTCGAGCCCGGCGAAGGCCGAGACCAGCATGAACAGGGTCGAGCGCGGCAGGTGGAAATTGGTCAGCAGCATGTCGGCGGTTCTAATGCGGTAGCCCGGGAGGATGAAGAGCCGCGTTTCGCCCGACCAAGGCGCCACCCGCCCGTCCGCGCCGGCGGCGGATTCGAGCACGCGAAGACTGGTCGTGCCGACCGCGACGATGCGCCCGCCGGCGTCGCGCGCGGCAGCGATGGCTGCCGCCGTCTTGGCGGAAACCTCGCCCCATTCGGCGTGCATGACGTGGCCGCTCAAATCCTCGGTCTTGACCGGCAGGAACGTTCCGGCGCCGACATGGAGCGTGACGAAGACGTGCGCGACGCCGCGCGCCGCCAGCGCCGCAAACAGCTCCGGCGTGAAATGCAGCCCCGCGGTCGGCGCGGCCACCGCCCCGTCGCGGGCGGCATAGACGGTCTGGTAATCGGCGCGGTCGGCGGCGCGCGTAACAGCGTCGGCGTCCTTGGGCCGCTTGATGTAGGGCGGCAGCGGCATGTCGCCATAGTGTTCCAGCGCCGCCATCAGCGCGGCACCGGCGTGGTCGAATTCGAGCACGACCTCGCCGCCCTCGCCTTTCTCGACGACGCGCGCCGCGAGCTCGTCGCCGAAAGTGACGTGGTGGCCGGCGGCGAGGCGCTTGGCCGGACGGGCGAAGGCCCGCCAGCGCGCGCCGCCCTCGGCCTTGTGGAGCGTGAGCTCGACCGCCGCAGCGCCCCGCCGGCCGCGCAGCCGCGCCGGAATCACGCGCGTATCGTTGAGCACCAGGAGATCGCCCGACCGCAGCAGCACCGGCAGGTCGCGGATCGCGCGATCGGCAATATCGCCCGCCGCCGGCACGTGCAGCAGCCGCGCCGCATCGCGCGGCCGCGCGGGCCGGTCGGCGATCAGTTCGCGCGGCAGGTCGAAATCGAAATCGGAGAGGCGCATGGCGTTGCCCATATACCACCGCCAATAGCCGCCGTATTCGCGCAAGGCGCCGCGCCCGCCGCCCGCGACGCCTTGACTCGGCCCGGAGCGCCGTTATGCATCCGGCATCACGTCTGAAGGCGCTTCCACGTGGCCACCGCCGCCAACATCGCCGAAACGCCCTCGGGCAAGGGCGCCGGGGACGAGAATTTCCCGGTGGG
>Ga0268299_1001663_pt1 | contig 35045 bp, 23 predicted proteins | sample NOBtaG_FD_193484 | JGI IMG/M metagenome (GOLD analysis project Ga0268299, IMG submission 193484) | Activated sludge microbial communities from bioreactor in Nijmegen, Gelderland, Netherland - NOB reactor | ecosystem: Engineered > Bioreactor > Aerobic > Activated sludge | place: Netherlands... | reverse complement strand
GCGGCGGGATCGAATCCCACCCCCTCCGCTCGACAATTCGGAATGGTGCGGCACTCGACCCTTCGACGCTCGGACTTCCGTGGGGAGTACCTGCTGAGGTAGCGTCACAGCCGCTGTCTTCCCCGAAGCATCCTACGACATGCTGCGAAACCCCTCACGCCGTGCCCGAGCGGCTCTTGCTTGCGTGGTCGGCATCCTGCTCGCCACGCCCTCGATCACTATCGCCGCGTCACCGTCGTTCGTGGCGTTCGAGAGCGGTCAGGTTCGGCCGCTCGCCCTCTCTCCCGACGGCACCCGGCTCTTCGCCGTCAACACGCCCGACAATCGTCTCGAGATCTTCGACGTTCAGGCCGGCACGCTGGTGCACAGCGACTCCGTGCCGGTCGGGCTCGAGCCGGTCGCGGTCGCCGCGCCCTCGAACGACGAAGTCTGGGTCGTCAATCACCTCTCCGACAGCATCAGCATCGTCGACGTCGCTTCGAGTCCGCGACAGGTCGCGCGCACGCTCCTGGTGGGGGACGAGCCGCGCGACATCGTCGTTGCCAACGGCACGGCGGGACGGCGCATCTACGTCACGACCGCGCGGCGCGGTCAGAATGCCCCCGTCGCTCCGCTGCTCACCACCCCCGGCGTCGGCCGAGCCCTGGTCTGGGTCTTCGATCCGGCGAGCCTCGGCACCAATCTCACCGGCACGCCTCTCGAGATCATCGAGCTCTTCGGTGACACGCCGCGCGCCCTGGCCGTCTCCGCGGACGGCGACACCGTCTACGCCGCGGTCTTCCACTCGGGCAATCGCACGACCGCCATCACCGAGAGCGCGGTGTGCGACGGTGGTGCCGGCGCGGGCCCGTGCAACGTCTTCGGCGCGATCATGCCGGGCGGCCTGCCGCCGCCGAATACGAATTTCGCCGGTACCCCGCAGCCCGAGACGGGACTGATCGTCAAATACGATCCCACTTCGGGCGAATGGCAGGACGAGCTCGGCCGCTCGTGGAACGACTACGTTCGCTTCAGCCTGCCCGACTACGACGTCTTCGCGATCTCCAACACGACGCTGCAGACGACCAGCGCCTTCGCGGGCGTCGGCACCATCAACTTCAACATGGTCGTCAATCCGGTGAGCGGCAAGGTCTACGTCAGCAACACCGAGGCGATCAACGACGTTCGCTTCGAGGGTCCGGGCACCTACGTCACCGCCAACGGATGGAAGCCGCTCGGCGAGCCCGCCAGCGTCATCGGGCACCTGCACGAGGCGCGGATCAGCATCATCGACGGCCTCGGGATCGTGGCGCCGCGCCACCTGAACAAGCACATCGACTACGGCCAAGTCCCGAGCCCGCCGGGTGTGAGGGAGGCGAGCCTCGCGACGCCGCTCGAGATGGCCGTGACGAGCGACGGGCAGACGCTCTATGTCGCCGCGTTCGGCTCCGGCAAGATCGGCGTGCTCGACACCGCGGCGCTCGAGACCGACGGCTTCGTCCCGTCCGCGGCCGATCACGTCGTGCTGAGCGGGGGTGGGCCGACGGGGGTGGTCCTCGACGAGGCCGCCCATCGTCTCTACGTCGCGACGCGGTTCGACAACGCGATCTCGGTCGTCGACACCCAGAGCCGGACGGAGGTGGCGCATCTCCCCCTCTACAATCCCGAGCCGCCCAACGTCGTGACGGGGCGGCCCGTCCTCTACGACGCCTACGCCACCTCGAGCAACGGTGAAGCGTCGTGCGCGAGCTGTCACGTCTTCGGAGACGTCGACGGTCTGGCGTGGGACCTCGGCAATCCCGACGACGTACTAACCATCAACCCGCTGGCTCCTTCCAGCGTGGTCGTCGACGTCGGATTCAAGGACTTCCACCCGCTGAAGGGCCCGATGACGACGCAAACGCTGCGCGGGCTCGCCACGCACGGCGCGATGCACTGGCGCGGCGATCGGTCCGTCGGCCACTTCGGAAGCGATCCCAACGACGAGGCGCTCTCCTTCGACAATTTCATCGTCGCGTTCGAGGGGCTGCTCGGCCACGACGGCCTCATCCCCGATGCGCGGATGTTCGAGTTCACCTCGTTCATGCTCGACGTCGCGTTGCCGCCGAACCCGATTCGTCCGCTCGACAACGCGCTGGTCGGCGCCGCGCTGGAGGGAACCGGGGTGTTCCAGCGGCCGGGAACCGACTCGGGCGCGCTCAAGTGCAACCAGTGCCACGTGCTCGCGCCGAATGCCGGGTTCTTCGGCTCCAACGGTACCCGGAGCTTCGTCGAGGAGCCCCAGCAATTCAAAGCGCCGCACCTGCGGAACATCTATGCGAAAGTCGGCATGTTCGGCATGCCGGAGGTTCCGTTCCTCACGGGCGGCAACAATGGAGATCTCGGACCGCAGATCCGCGGCTTCGGGATGATGCACGACGGCAGCGTCGATACGGTCTTCCGCTTCCTCGGCGCGTCGTTCTTTTCGCTGAGCACGACCGAGCGCGAGCATCTCGAGGAGTTCGTGCTCGCGTTCCCGACGACGTACGCTCCGATCGTCGGCCAGCAAACGACCTTGACCGCCGCCAACGGTGCTGCGGTCGGCGCCCGCATCGCGTTGCTGCTGGATCGCGCCAAGGCCTGTTTTCCGCTCCTGGGACAACCCGACGCCACCGAATGCGATCTCGTGGTCAAAGGCCGCTGCGGCGGTGAGGCGCGCGGCTGGCTCGGCACGCTCCAGGGAGCCTGCGGGCCGGCGCAGGCCGTGGTCTTCCGGAGCGACCGCGTCACCGACCCGGTGCTCACCGACGAGCAGCTGCGGGCGTTCGCGACGGGCGGCGACGGCCTGACCTACACGTGCGTGCCGCCTGGATCGGGCCTGCGGATCGCCCTCGATCGCGACGAGGACGGCGCATTCGATCGCGACGAGCTCGACGCCGGCAGCGATCCCGCCGATCCGTTGAGCGTCCCGCCGCCTCCCGGGCTCGGCGTCACGACGCTCGCGGCGAGCACGCAGATCAAGATCAAGGATCGTCCGGACGATGCCGAGGCCAAGCGTCAGGTCGTGATCCGTGGCAGGGATGCCGCTCTCGTGGCGCCGGTGCCGGGAAGCGCCGACGATCCGCGCTGCAACGGCGATCCGCCCGGCACGATCAAGCTGTCGCTCGTCGTCTCGAGTGGGAGCTCGGGACAGGTCCACCGCACGGACCTCGCGTGTCAGTACTGGTCCGTGGTCGGTTCGGCGGGCAACCCGCACGGCTATCGCTACGCCGACGCGAAGCTCGCGGCCGGCACCGTCAAGTCGGCGCGGTGGGCGAACGGCCGGTTCGACCTCAAGCTCAGTGGAAAGGGGCCGTTCTTCCTCGACTACGACCTGGTGCCGGGCGTCTCGCAGGATACCGTCGACGTCGTGCTCGTCGGCGAGACTGGGAGCGTCTGTCTGGCCTGCCCACCCTCCGGGGCTTCGGACGGCAGCAACGGCACGAGCTTCCTCGGCCGGCTGTGCGGCCCGCCGGCAACCTGTGGCCGCCGGTGAGTCCTCGAGCGCCCATGAAGGCGATGGTCCTTGCGAAGTTCGGCGGCTCCGACGCGTTCGAGATGCGCGAGGTGCCCGTACCGGTCGTCGGACCTCGGCAGGTTCGCGTGCGCGTTCATGCGACCGCCATCAATCCTCTGGACTATCAGATCCGACGGGGCGACTACGCCAACGAAGTGCCGCTCCCCGCGATCATCGGTCACGACGTTTCCGGCGTCGTGGAAGAGAAGGGGGCGTCCGTGACCGAGTTCGCCGTGGGGGACGAGGTGTACTACACGCCGAAAATCTTCGGCGGGCCCGGTTCGTACGCGGAGCAGCACGTTGCCGATGTCGATCTGGTCGCCCGCAAGCCACGCAACATCGACCATCTGGCGGCCGCGAGCCTGACGTTGGTCGGCGGCACGGTCTGGGAAGCGTTGGTGGCTCGTGCCCAGCTGAGCGTTCAGGAGACGATCCTGATCCACGGGGGGGCCGGCGGCGTGGGGACGGTGGCGATCCAGGTGGCCAAGGCGATGGGGGCGCGGGTGATCACGACGGCCCGTCGGCGCAACCATGAGCTCGTGCGTGCGCTCGGCGCGGACGAGGTCATCGACCATACCGCCGACGACTACGTCTCCGCCGTGACCGACCTGACGCGGGGGCAAGGGGTGAACGTCGTCTTCGATACCATCGGCGGCGACACCCTGACGAAAAGCGCGCTCGTCCTTGCGGATGGAGGACGGGTGGTCAGCATCGTCGACATCGCGCAGCCGCAGAACCTCCTCGCGGCCTGGGGCAAGAATGCTGCCTATCACTTCGTCTTCACCCGGCAGAATCGAGGCAAACTCGACGCGCTGACCACCCTGGTCGAACGCGAGCTGATCAAGCCCGTCATCGGTGCGATACTGCCTCTCGCGCGCGTCGGCGAAGCGCACGACCTGCTGGAAAATGGCGGCTCCCGTGGGCTGCGAGGGAAGCTGGCGATCGATGTAGCGGGGCAGACTGTCAGGCTTCCCACGCCGGGATAGGGCAGCGGGGGATCACACGAGGACCGCTCCGCACTTTCGTGACCACCGACACGTCAGTCGCTCCGACCACGCGAGAGCTCAGTCGGCGCGGTCGCTGAAGATTCCCGCCACGTGCTTTCGCGGCGGGGCGCTGTACACGGCTTCCCAGCACGGGCCGTCGCTGTTCTGGAGCTGGATGCGGAGCGGTTGCTCGAGGGCGGCGACTGCCGCGAGATCGGTGCCTTTGCATTGGACGGCGATCCTGGCTTTGCCGTCGCCGCCGGTCCGGAGTTGGATCTGCGTCACGCCGTCGGGTGTGCCGGTCTTGTTGTTGTACTTGAAGCCGGTCGGCCCGCCTCTCCAGGCTTCGTTCGCGGGAACGATCGCGCTGAGCGCGAGGCCGTTCGCGTCGTACAGGCAGAACCCATAGTCGGTCGCGCCGAGCGGCATACCGAAGTCGGCGTACGACGTTGCCGTTCCGGCGAGCCACTTCCACTTCACACGGTCTTGCGTGGTGCCGGCCTTGTCGAGGAGGGAGATGGTCGACTTGCCGGCGATGAACGGCAGGCGACAGCCGTCGGCCGGCGTCGGGTTGCATGCGAACGGTACGGGGGTCGCCGTCGCGCTCGGTGTCGGCTCGGCCGTGAACGTCGGCGTCGGCGTCACGGTCCGGGTGGGGGTCACGCTCGGCGTCGGAGTGATGGTGGGTGTCGGCGTGGGCGTTGCCGTGGGCGTACGCGTCGGCGTCGCCGTCGCGATCGGCGTATCCGTCGGCGTCGGTGTGGCGACGGCCGTACCGGTCGCGGTCGCGGTCGGGGTCTGCGTCGGGGTCTGGGTGGACGTCGGCGTGGGAACCGGGGGAGGCGCATCCGGGTTGTACACCTCGGCGGTCGCCAAGGTCCCGCCGTTCGTTCCGCCGACGGCGAGCACCTTGCCGCTCGCGAGCGAGGTCGCCGCATGCGCGGTGCGCGCCGAGACCATGGTGGCGCCCGAGCGCCAGGTGTTGCCGATGGGATCGTAGAGGACCGCGCGGTCGAGGGCGTCGAAGCCGTCGTCTCCGCCCGCCACCAGAACCTCGCCGTTCGACAACGACGTTGCGGTATGGGCGCGGCGCGCGACCGACAGCGCGGCGACTTGGCTCCACGTGTTCGTAGTCGGATCGTACCGATCGACTCTGGTCTGAGCGCTGCCGGCGTAGCCTCCCACGGCCAGGACCCGCCCGTCGGGGAGCAGCGTCGCGGTGAGCTCGCGACGCGCCCCGGTCAACGTGCCGCCGGAGCTCCAGGTGTTCGTGGCGGGATCGTAGATCTCCGCGCTGCTGACGTAGGAGCCGTTGTCACCACCCGCGACGAGGACCTTGCCGTTGGCCAGCAACGCAGCCGCGTGCCAGTAGCGAGGGGTCGTCATGGTTCCCGCGCCGCTCCAGGTACCGGTCGCGGGGTCGTAGATCTCGGCGCTCGCGAGGGTGGCACTGCTGCCGAGGCCGCCGGCGACCAGAATCCTGCCGTCCGGCAACGCCGTCGCCGTGTGCCGATAGCGGGCGGTCGCGAGGGGGCCCGTTGCGGTCCAGGTGTCGCTCGGTGGGTCGTAGAGGATGGCGCTGTTGGTCGGGCCGGCGCCGCCGGCGGCCAATACTCGGCCGTCCAACAGAAGCGTGGCGGTATGCTCGACGCGCGCGCCGCCCGTGCTGGCGGCGGCGCTCCACGCGTTGGTCGCGGGATCGTACAGCTCGCAGTTCCACACGGGGAAGATCACGTTGACGCCGCCGGTGACGAGCACCTTGCCGTCCAGCAGCAATGTCGCCGTGTGCCGGGACCGTGCGTTGGCAAGTCCGATCGGGCGCGTCCAGGTGTCCGTCGTCGGATCGTACAGCTCGCTATCGCGCACCCCACCATCGCCACCGCCGAGGATGCCGTTCACGACGAGCACCTTGCCGTTGCCGAGCACGTTGGCTGCGTGGAGGTAGCGGCGCGTCGCGAGCGGGGCGGCGGCGCTCCAGGTGTCGGTGGCGGGATCGTACCGCTCGGCGCTCGTCAAAACGTTTGCCGACGAGGTCGTGCCGCTGATCCCTCCGACGACGAACACCGTACCGTCCGCCAGCCTGGTCGCGGTGTGGCGCGCACGATCGCCTATCATCGGCGCGGCGGCGCTCCAGGCGTTGGTGGCCGGTGTGTAGATCTCCGTGGTGGCCATGGTCGGCCCGTCGATTCCGCCGGTGACGAACACCCTGCCATCGGCCAGCAGGGTCGCGCTGTGGTCCGTGCGCGCCGCCGCGAGGGATCCGGCGGGAATCCACATGTTGCCGGCGGGAAGGTAGCGCTCGGCGCTGGCGAGCCGCACGCTGCCATTCGAGCCGCCGACGACCAGGACGGTGCCGTCGGCCAGCAACACGGCCTCATGGTTGAATCGGGCCCCGATCAGGCCGTCTGCCACGGTCCAAGTGTTGGTGCCCGGGTGGTAGATCTCCGACGAGGTGAGCGCGGACCCGGAGGTGCCGCCGGTCACGAGTACTCGGCCGTCGTTCAACAATGTGGCCGAGTGGCCGGTGCGCGCCACGCTCATCGAAGCCGCCGCGTTCCAGGTGTCGCTGGCGGGGTCGTAGATCTCGGCCGTCTTCTCGAGGGCCGAGCCCCAACCCCCCGTCACCAATACCCGACCGTCGAAGAGCAGCGTGACGGTGTGCCCGCCGCGGCGGACCGCCATCGGCGCCGCGTCGCTCCATGCGTTGGTGGTCGGATCGAACACCTGCGTCGCCACGCTGCCTCCCTCGGGAAGCAGGACCCGACCGTCGGTGAGCACGACCGTCGGGTACGAGCTGACATGTGTCGTCCCTGGGACGAGCCCCGCATTCAGTCCCGCGAACGTCCAGGAGTCGGCGATCGCCGCCGCCGGCGCACACGCGGCCATGAGGAGGAAGGCGGCGACGGTCGCGCACAGCCGAGCGCGTCGCGTCGGCTGGTCCCGGGCGCCACGCTCGGCGCGAGTCCTGCCTGGCCTTGTTCGCATCTCGTCGTTCCCCCGAAGGAGCCTGACTCTACTGCTCCAGGCTCGACGCCGATGTCAACGGAGATCGCTCCGAAGTCGATCCGTCGACAGATCAAGGGCGCGATAGAAAAGAAGCTCGCGGTGCACCCCATCGAGCACGGCAAGCCGCTTCGCTACGGTCTCAAGGGTGCCCGCCGGCTCCGCGTTGGAGATTGGCGGGTGATCTACAAGGTCGAGTCTCCCGATCTTGTCCTGGTGGTGAAGATCGGACATCGGCGGGAAGTGCACGAGGCGTGAGCGAGCTCAGCGGCTCCTCGCGCCCGAAAGCTCGGCGAAGCGCGCCCGTGCGCGCTCGAGGTCCTCGAGCTCGAAGGCCTCGACGGTAACGGGTCCTTGGTCTCCGTAGAGCACGAGCGTGCAGAAGACCGATTCGAACGTACCGCCGTCGTTGAGTGTGCCGAACGTGCGGTTGACGCAGAGGGCGCCGTAGGCTTCCTCGGCGAGATAGTAGAGCGGCTCACCGACGGTGACTTCGGGCGATAGCTCGAAGAGCGCGGCCAGCGCCGCGGTATACGCCTCGGCACCGGCGACGCGACCGAGCCCGGTGCGGCGCTGGTCATCCAAGTGGAACTCGGCGGGCAGCGCGGCGCGTATGCGTGCCAGGTCGCGGCTGCGGCGGGCGCGGATCACCTCGACGACGTGATCCGCGGCGGCTGGCGGGAGCGTCATGCGAGCGTAGCGTTCAGCCAGCTCGTCGCTCGCGGCGGCGCGATCCTCGACGTCGAAGATGATCAGGGCGAGGACGCGGCCCTCGGCGTCGACCTCCTCCACGATCAGGCTTTCGCGCTCCCAAAGAAGCAGGTCGCCCTCCCGCCCAGTGAATCGCCAATGCTCCAATGCGAGGCGATCACGGGGCGCGGCGAGCACAGTCCGCTCGGCGTCCACGCCGGGTCCCCAGAGATGGCGGGCGTTCGCGATCGCCATCTCGATGCCGCCGTTGGTGCGCAGCATGCGGCGCCGATTCTCGAAGACGCAAGCCGGACTGTAGAGGGTGCGTAGCCCTTCCCAGTCGCGGGCCCGACAAAACGCGTGATAGCGGTCGTTGGCGCGCGTGGCGGCGTTCGGCGGGATGCGCAGCAGGTCGGGCCGGAGCTCGGCGAGGCGCGCCAGTGCCTCGTCGACGGCGTCGAGCTCGAACATCTCGAGGCGGGTGCAGAGGCCGCGCACGATGATGTTGAGGCCGAGGTACTCGCTCTCGAAGGCGCCACCTTCGGGGAGCCGACCGGTACGGCGCAGGACGAAGACGCCGCCGTGCGGCTCGATCGCGAGCCAGGACCAGCTTTCGAGCCGCGCATCCGGCGCGAGCTGCCAGAGCGCCACGATGCTGTCGACGTAGACCTCGACGTCGTCGATCCGTCCCATGCCGGTTCGCCGGTGGTCGTCGACGATCATATCGTCGGCGAGGGTCGCGCGGACGCGGGCGCGATCGCCGTCGTTCCATGCGTCGATGAAGCGCGCCTGGCCGCCGACCACCGCCGCCGCCACCGGGTCGATCGCGAGCCAGCGATCGCGCGCCTCGCGCCTGGCCGCGAGCTCGTCGGCGAGGTCGTAGAAGATCATGGCGCTGCACAGTCCGGCCTCGTCCACTTCGTGGAGCGCGAGATATTCCTGCTCGAAGCGGCCGTCCGGAGGGCCGCCAGCCCAGAGCACCCGCGCGAGAGCGAGGCGATCGCCGGCTGTGCCGAGGACCACGCGTTTCTCGAGGCGGGCCCCCGTCGCCAGGCGTTCGCGCAGCGAGGCGGCCATCAGTTCGGCGTCGCCGGAGATCCGAACCAGCGGCCGGCGGTCGTGCCACTGGACACCCGTGGCGCAGAGCGCTCTCGCAGCACCGAGATCGCCTGTGTCGAACGCGGCCCACATGCGCTCCATCATCGCGGTCGCGGCATTGGGCTTCGGCGCGAACGGCGCCGACAACGTGGGCGTGACCTTCGCCGTGAGCGCGTCGAAGCGGGCGCACGCCCGCTCGTAGTCGCCGACGTCGTAGACGTCGTAGCGGAGGATCGGGCCCGCTCCGTCGACCTCGGCGACGAGCAGGAGCGGCGTCTCGAAGGCGCCGCCGTCGCGCGTGCCGTGCACCACCACGCGGACGAAGAAGCCGCCGTCGGACATGCGCAGATGCTCGACGCGCACCTGGGAATCGGGGGCGAGCTCGGTCGTGGCCCGCTGCGAACGCACGTACGTCGTCCGGTCGGCGAGCGTCGTGCCCCACCCGAGGAGTCGATGATCGTCGACGGCGAAGGTGGGCGCGAACACGGCGGTGAGCGCCCCCCAATCGCGTCGAGAAAACGCTTCGAGGCGTGCACGATTGGCCGCCGTGGCGGCGGGATAGCGCGCGCCCTCGCCGGCCTCGAAGCGCGCGTCGAGCTCGGCGTAGGCCGCGTCGAGGTCGTCGGCATCGAAGCGGATGTAGTTGACGCACTGCCCGTGCTCGTCGACCTCGATCACGTTCAGGTTGACGACCTCGCTCGGGCCGACGTCGGCGTCGGCGACCACCAGATGAATGTGTACGAGCGCGAGCCGCTCGCCCCGCGTTGCGAGCACTTCGTGCTGAAAGTCGACGGAGCGCATGTTCCCGAAGTGGCGGGTGAGCTCGGCGAAGCCCTCGCGATCGAGATCGAGCTGTGCCATCCGTCGCCGGTCCGTGTACCGAAACCGTTCGGAGTAGATCTGGGGGCCTTTGCCGCTCCAGTCCCGCGCCTGGTATCGCGCCGCGGCCTGGTCCCACGCGCGGGTGGCGGCGTTCGCGAAGCGCGCTTCGGGTGGCACTGCGGTCGCGCGGTCGATCGCCGCGAAGCGCGCGAGCGCCTGGTCGAGCTGCGTGAGCTCGTAGACGTCGTTGCGGAGGACCCGGCCGTGTTCGTCCACTTCGCTGACGGAGATGGTGGCGATCTCGAACGGGCCGCCGTCGCGCGTCCCGACCCATCCGCCCTGGACCAGCCACCCGCGGTCGGACATCCGGACGTGGACCATGCGATAGCGGGCGTCCGGTGCGAGCTCCACGAGCAGGCGCAGCGTGTCGACCCAGGCGACCCCATCATTGAGCGTCCCCCAGCTGACGAGTCGGTGGTCGTGGGCCACGAACGCGGGAGCACAGCGCGCCGCCATCGCGTCCCAATCGCGCGTGGCGACGAGGGGGGAGAACGCCCGCAGCCACGCGGCCGCGAGCGGATGCTCCGCGGCTTCACCGGCTTCGAAACGCGCGTCGAGCTCGGCGTGGGCGGCGTCGAGATCGGCCGGGTCGAATCGGATGCGCGCCAAGGTTTCGCCCCGCTCGTTCGCCTCGATCACGTCCAGGAACTCGACCTCGCTCGGTCCGACGTCACCGCCGGCGACCTCGACCCGCGCTCGTCCGAGCGCGAGACGATGACCGCGCGTGGCGAGCACCCCGCCGTCGATACGCACGGAGCGCATGTCGCCGAGTTGGCGGATGAACTCCACGTAGCCGACGCGGTCGAGCTCGAGCTGCGCCATCGGTCGCCGATCGACGTAGCGGAACTCCGGCGGGAGCAGCGCGAGCAGGCCCGGCCAATCGCGGGCGTACCACGAGTCGCTGAGGCCGCGCGCGCTCTTCGTCGCGGCGTTCTCGAACGGCGTCGTCCAGAACTCCGCGGTCGACATGGTGTCCGTGTCACGGATGATCGTGTCGAAGCGCGCTGCCGCCTCGGCTGCGCGGTGGGGGTCGAAGGTTTCGTCACGCACGACGCGGCCGTCGGGGCCGAACACCCAGAGCAGCAGAAAGTCCGACTCGAAGGCGCCGCCGCTCGCGCGATCGACGCCGGTGATCGTCCAGCGCAGCAGCACGGCGTCGGGCTCGAGGCGGAGCACGTCGTCCACGCGGGTCGTGAAGTCTTCGGCGAGGTCGAGGAGGGAGCGGAAACCGCGCAGCAACGAGTCGGCGCCGCGGCCGGACGCGAATCCGACCGTGCGGTGGTCGACGAATGCGACGTCGGGAGCGAGCGCCGAGGCGTACCGCTCGAGATCCGGCGGCGCCACCATGGCGGCGACCGCGCGCGCGGTTGCCGCGGCGCGGGTGCGCTGCGGGCCCTCGGTCAGCAGGTCCGCATGGCGCTCATAGAGGCGGGCAACGGCATCGCCGAGTCGGTTCTCGGCGAAGACCTCGACGCACGCCAGCAGCCCGTGATCGTCGACCTCGAAGACGTCGAAATAGTCTGTGCGCGATGGGCCGAACGCGAGCTCGTTCTCGACGAAACCGGTGAACGACGTGACGGAGCGGAACAGCCCGAGCGCGTCGCCGAGCACTGCGAGCGGCTCGTGGATCTCCCGCGGACGCTCGGCCCCGAAGAGCATGCGAAACCGCTGCAGCACCTCATCGCGATCGAAGGTCGCACCGAGGGCGTGGTGCACCGTCTCGAGCTTCTCGGCGAAAAGTGTGCCGAGCGCGTCCGGGTTGCGTGCGCTGACCGCGGCGTTGAGTCGCGCCAGGCACGTGGTTGCCGCGTTCATTCGCACACGGCGGCGGGGTGGCGCTGCATGGTCGCTTCCCGCCAGCGCGTCGAAGCGCGCGAGCGCCGCCGCCGCGTGCTCGACGTCGAAGCGCTCCCAGCGAGTGAGCAAGCCGTCGGCCCCGAAGACCATGAGCTCGAGCTGCGTGCGCTCGTAGTCCAAGCCGCCGACGCGCTCGGTGCCGGAGCCCACGTAACGGAGGAGGAACGCATCGGCTTCGAGTGCCAAGACGTCGACGGCGCGCCATGCGAAGCCGTCGATCAGGTCGAGGAAGGTCCGGAAGGCGTGGCGCAGCCGCTCCGCCCCGCGCAGCGTGCCGAATCCGACGGTGCGATGGTCGACGACCTCGAGGTCGGCGGCGAGGGTGGTCGTAAGGTTCTCGAAGTCGAAGGGCGCCATGTGGACTGCGACCGTACGTGCCGTTGCCGCGGCACGGGTCCGCGCCGGGCCCTCGGGCAGCAGCTCGGCATGGCGCTCGTACAGGCGCGCGATGGCGTCGCCCAGGTGATCCTCGAACTGCTCGAAGCGTCGTCGTCGTCCGTGACCATCGACCTCGATCAGATCGATGCTCTCGTGCTCCCAGGGGCCGATGTCGAAGTTGTCGCCGGCTACCCCGCTCGACGACAGCGACCAACGAAACAGTGCGAGAGTATCGGCGAGCGTCGCCACGGCATCATGCGCGATCACGAGGTTCTCGCTGCTCAATACATCCCGCAGCCGAGCGCATGCGCCGTTTCGGTCGTACGTCAGGCCAGTGGCATGGTGCACGCCCACGTAGTCATCGGGCACGAGAGTCAGGAACTCATCGGCGTTCCGGGCGGCGATCGCGGCACCGACGCGAGCGATGTTGGCGGTCGCTGCATTTGCGCGCACCGGGCGACGGACGGGTGGTGCTGACTCGATGCGCTCGTTGCGCGCGTGTGCGGCGGGCTCGAGCGGGGTGCCGTTCCCGCGTGCCCGCTCGGCGAGCAGCATGGCACCCTTCGTTTCCCAGAGCCCGATCGCGCTCGTTTCCTCGGCATCGGCCTCGGCGCTCTTGCCGGCGGCGCGGAGCGCGGCGGCGAGGGCCAGCCGCGCGTCGGCGTGGTCGAGAAGCGCGTCGGTCGCCGCTGCGATCGCGACCGCGGCGCGCGCGAACGCGATCGCCGCGGCGTGCTCGCCGCGCCGCGCCAGCGCTTCGGCGCGGACCCCGCGCCAGGCGATCGCGGCTTTCAAGTCGTCGCCGGCAAGCAGCTCGCTCTCGTGACTCAATGCCTCGGCCTCGGCGGCACGGCCCTGCGCAAGGAGCGCGCGGCCGAGCAGCGCCGCCGCCTGTGCCGCGTCGATGCCGAGCCCCTGGCGGCGGAGCCCGTCATAAGCCGGATGCAGCGCGCGCTCGGCGGCGACGGCGTCGCCTTCGAGTAATTCGATGAGTCCGGTCGCTACATCGGCTTCGAGCAAGCGCTGCGTGATCCCGAGCTCTTCGACCAGATGCCGCGAGGCCGCGATCATGCGGCGCGCCGCCTCGGCGCGGCCGCGGAGCGCTTCCAACACCGCTTGGCAGCGCAGTGCCACCGCCTCGACTGCCGGCGCGCCCTGCGTGATGCGGAGCACGCGCACCACGTCGAGACAGCGGCCGCTGGCGCGCGTGACCGGGCTCGGTCCCCAGAGCGCCGCCACCGGTGCTCCGGCGAGGACGGCGTTGGCGCGGCGCCGATCGCCGGCGCGGCGCGCGGCGGCGAGCGCGCGATCGAGCGCGGCTTCGCAGGCGCCGATCTCGCCGAGACGCGCGAGCGCGGTGGCGTGGACGGCGTGGGCTTTGGCCTCGCCCGCGGCGTCGCCCAACGCCGCGAGGGTCGTGGATGCACCGGCGACCGCGTCGGCAGTGCCGCGCAGCGTCGCCGGGTCGGTGAGCGCCGCGAGTTGTCCCGCGAAGCAAATGTGCCACGCGCGCAGACGCTCCGAGCCGGCGGTGAAGCGCGCGAGCTCGGCGACGGCCGTCGCGGCTGGGCCGACGTCGCCCGCGGTGAGCAAAGACTCGCACCAGTCGAGCGCGAGGTCGGCGCGCGTCGGATCGGCGGCATCCAATCGGTCGATCGCTCGGCCGAGCAGGCTGCCCGCGAGCGGCAGATCGTCGCGCTCGAGCGCGCGCCGCCCCGCGGCGGCGAGATGGCCCGCCGCGCGCTCACCGATCGCCCGGCCGTGCGCGTCGATCGGCCCGAGCTCGCGGAGGTGTTGATGCGCCTGCTCGAGGTGCCAGCCCATCGTCTCGTCGTGCTCGATGCTCTCGCCGACCCGGCTCGCGAGCCAGTCGGCGAAGCGCTCGTGCAGCTCGGCGCGCGTGCCTTTCAGGATGCGCCGATACGCGGCGTCGCGGATCAGGCCGTGGTGGAACGTCAGCGCCGGCTCACCGAGGAACCAGCCGACCTGGGGCTCGATGAGCTCGCTCCGGCGCAGCGACTCGAGGCGCGCATCGAGATCTGCGACCTCGCGCGGCAACAGGTGCGCGATCGCCGTCCGCGAGAACTGCCGCCCGACGACCGCCGCGCGCTCCAACACCAGGCGCTCGTCCGGACGCAGGCGCTCGATGCGGGCCGCAAGGAGCGCGTGGATGGTCGGGGGCATCGCCAGCGTCGCCAGCTCGACCGCCGTCGTCCAACGCTCGCCCTCGCGCGTGAGCGTCCCGTCCTGCACCAGCATCCGCACCAGCTCGCCGACGAAGAGGGGGTTGCCCTCGCTGATCGCCAGCACCCGCCCCGCGACCGCGGCCGGCAGCTCGTCCGCACCGATCGCGTTGGCGGCAAGGCGGGTCGCGGCTCCGGCGTCGAGGCCGGCGAGCGTCACGACGTCGGTGACGATGCTGCCGGGCACGGCGAGCGACGAGCGCGCGTCCCGCAGCTCCGGGCGAGCCGCCACCAATACCAGCAAGGGCACGTCGGTGCCCCACTGCACCAAGTGCTCCACGAGATCGAGCAACAGAGGCTCGGCCCATTGCAAATCGTCGATCAGGAGCATGACAGGCTTCGTTGCGGCGAGTGCGGCCAAGAAGCGCCGGATCACGAAGAACGTCTCCTCCGGCGCCGCCGGTGTGCCGGCCAGCAACGCCGCTACGCCGGTCGCGATGCGAGGTCGATCGGGAGCATCGCCGCCCATGCGGCTTTCGATCGCGGCGCGTATGCTGTCACCGCCGGACGCGTCATCGATCCCCAGGAGCGCGCGCAGTCCGTCGGCCAGCGGGGCGAACGTCGCGCCACCCGTCGCATCGCAGTGCGCGCTCACCACGGTCGCGGCGTCGCCGAGCCGGCGCACCACCTCGCCGACCAAGCGGGACTTTCCGAGACCGGGCGAGCCGAGCACCACCGCGAGCCGGACCGCGCGGGCGGCAACCGCCGCATCGTAGACCGCCGTCAGGCGCCGCAGCTCGTCGTCACGCCCGACGAACGCCAGCGCCGGCGCGCCGGCGGGCCGCTCGAGCGACACGACCCGATACGCGGCGACCGTTTCGGCGCGACCTCTCAGCGCGAGCGAGCCGAAGAGCTCGAGCGTCACGAGCTCGCTCACCAAACGCCGTGTCGCTTCGCCGATCAGCACGTCGCCGTCCCGGGCTTCCTGCTGCAAGCGTGCTGCGACGTTCACCGGATCGCCGACGACGTCGTCGTGCGCGCCGCTCACCACGACCTCGCCGGTGTTGACCGCGACGCGGAGACCCATCGTGCCGAGCGTCGTGGCCCGCTCGTCGGCGAGCGTCCGAAACGCCTCCTGCATGCCGACGGCGGCCCGGACGGCGCGGACCGCGTCGTCCTCCGCCACGCGCGGCACCCCGAACGCGACCATGACGCCGTCACCGAGCAGCTTCACGACGGTGCCGCCGTGCGCGTCCACGACGGCATGCAGCGTTCGGTAGTAGCGGTCCATGAGCGCGCGCGCCGACTCGGCGTCGAGGCGCTCGTGGAGCGCGGTCGAGCCCGCGAGGTCGGCGAAGACGATGGTCACGGTCTTGCGCGCGACGCTGGCCTCGACGGGCGGTGTCGCGGGTACGGTGGTTGCCGGGGGCGGGGGGGCGGCGAGGGACGAGCCGCACCCGCCGCAAAAGCGCGCGTCCGATTCCGCTTCGCGCCCGCACGCCGGACAGCGCGCGGCGAGCGCCGCGCCGCAGCCGATGCAGAAGCGCGAATCGTGTCGGTTGGTCCTGCCGCAGCTCGCGCAGGTCATGACGAGAAGAGGGACCCCATGCCGGGCTCGCCGAATAACACCATTCACGGCGTGCGCAGAAGCGCGCGCGGGCCACGAGGGGCAGGTGGCGGGCACGAGACCCGATCGGCGGCGTCGACACTGACCCAATCCGGCGCATTCCGTCGTCGAACATCGACGTTTTCGCGGCCGATCTGCCCTGACTCGACCGTCCCGAGCCGGTACCGGCTTTTCGGTCGGGGGACCGGCGATGGCGTCGGGGGTCAGGCACTGCGCGCGTTCGGGTTGAGGTTCGGGCGCGCGATTGCTACGCCAGCTGGACTGATTGTCCGGCGCGTTCCGTTCTCGCGCTCCCGCACTCAGCGATCATCGGCGTGACGTCGTGTCCGGATTCGCCGGGCATGGGGCTCCGCCGCAACGCTCGCAACGGTTGGTCAGGGGGCACACGATGGGACGGAAGCTGTACGTCGGGAATCTCGGCTTCGACGTGACGAGTCAGGAGCTACAGGATGCTTTCGCCGCGATCGGTCCGTGCGAATCGGCCGCGGTCATCACCGAGCGCGAAACCGGACGGAGCCGCGGCTTCGGTTTCGTCGAGATGGAATCGGAGGCCGACGCACAGAAGGCGGTTCAGGAGCTCGACGGTCGTGAGATCAAGGGCCGCGCCGTTCGCGTCAGTCCCGCACAGGAAGGCGGCGGTCGGAGCGGTGGCGGCGGCGGCCGTGGCGGGCGTGGCGGCGGTGGTGGCGGCGGCTACGGTGGTCGCGGCGGCGGCGGCGGCGGTGGCGGTGGTGGGGGTCGACGCTGGTGAGTGCGCGCTTCCGATCCCTCCGAACCGCCGGCGATCGCGTCCGATCGGACTCTCCGCAGCGAAAGCTCATGGCGGCGGTGTTGCGCGCGGTGATCGACGACGTGGGGGACGTCGCGACGCGTGACGGTGCGCTTGCGTACGTAGAGAGCGGCGATCGTCTCTGGCCGTTCAGCTTCGAGAACCTGTGTGAGGCGCTCGACATGAATGCCGGCGAGGTGCGCCGGCAGTTGCGCAGGGACCCCGCGAGGGTCGTCGCGCTCGCCCGGACCGAGCTCGAAGCCTGACGCCGACAGCGTCGCGTCGATTCTCCGGGGGCGCGACGTTCGTGGCGCTTGAGTACTCCGGAGCGGATCGATTACCTTCGGTCGGTGGATCGCACGACCCACGGTACGGTCGCGCAACCGCCGACGACCGCGCTCGCGCGGCAGCGCGAGTTTCGCGAGCGGGGGTTTCTCCGCGAGTCGTTCGCTCTCGCCGACCCGTCACCGGTGCCGCAGCTCTGCCGCGACGTGGCGCTCTTCGACGCGAAGCTCGAAGCCTGGGAAGCGGCCGGTCGCACGGGGATTCCCTATCTGTTCACCGACGCGATCGAGCACGTCGCGCGCGACACGGCGATCCGTGCCGTGGTGGAGGCCGTGCTCGGCACCGACGAGTGGGTGGTGTGGGGGCCCGCGATCTTCCGAGAAACCCCGGATGGGGCGGCGCGGTGGCACGTCGACCTGGACGCGCGCTACTGGCCGTCGATCAGTGTCGCCGTCGGCCTGAGCGGCTGCTCGCCGGAAACCGTGCTGTCGTACCTCCCGGGCACGAACCGGCTCGAGCGTACGCCGTTCTCGTGGAGCGACGGCGCCGACACGGACCGGGTGTTGCGGCGCGCCCGTCGCATCCGCCCGGACTGTGGCCCGCCCGAGGAGACGACGGGCTTCGGCGACGGACGGTTCTACGTGTTCGACGGCAAGACCTGGCACCGTGGCGCGCCCGGCGCGACCGCGACCCGTCTCATCCTGTTTCTGCACTATCAGGACGCGAGCACCGAGCGGGTACCCTTGATGCTCGACTACAAGCGGCACCGATGGTCGCGGCAGCCGTCGCCGTTTCTTCCTGCTCCCGCGGTGTCGCCGGTCACGACGGTCGCCGCACTGCCGGTTCGAGAACGCGCGCTCGACCTGGTGGGACGGCTGTGGCCATGAGCGCCGCCGGCGGACGGACACGGTCGACGTAGAATGCGGCCCGACCATCCGCTCTTCAGCATCATCGTTCCCGTGTTCGATGCCGGAGCCTACCTGGATCGGGCGATCGCGTCCGTGCGCACGCAGACGTGGACGGATTTCGAGCTGATCCTGGTCGACGACGGTTCGACGGACGACGCGATGGAGCGGGCGTGCGCGATCCGTGACTCGCGGCTGCGCGTGATTCGGCAGTCCAATGCCGGTGCTCCGACGGCGTTGAATCGCGGGGTGGCCGCCGCGAACGGAGCGTACGTGGCCTTGCTGGACGCGGACGACTTTTGGGCGCCGACCAAGCTCGAGTGCCAACGGCAGCATTTCCTCGCTCATCCCGAAGCGGACCTGGTCTTCACCGGCCTCGTGTACGTCGGCGCCGACGACGAGCCTCTGCACCTTCCGCCGCGGCGGCCGGCCGGGTGCTTCACGTTCGAGCAACTGTTCGCCGACTACGTGATCGGGTGCTCGTCCTCCATCGCCGTCCGGAAGAGCGCGATGGCCATCGTCGGAGACTTCGACGAGGCGTTTCCGTACATGTACGACCTCGACTTCGTGTTGCGCCTCGCGCGGTCGCGTCCGGCCAACGTCGTCGGGACGCCGGAGCCCTTGACGTTCTACCGCCGGCGTTGCGGACAGCAGACCAGCGACTGGCGCCCCATGGCGCACTACTGGGAGAGGATCATCGCCAAACACCACTCGGCCGAGAACGGCGACACCGAGCTCGTGTGCCGCGCGAACCTCAACATGCACCGCTACTTCGCGTATCTGGCCTATGAGCAGGGCGATCTGGCCGCCGCGTTTTCGCTGCTCGGCGCGGCGTTCGCCATGGATCCGCTGCGGTTCGCCGGCGACGTGCGGAACTGGCAGGTCGGCATGTTGTGCGGGGTCGCGTCGATACTTCCCAAGCCCGTGCACCAATGGCTCGAGAGCCGGTTGCGCGGCACGACGGTGCTCGGCCCGGCGACGCGATGAGCGGCACGCGCTCGTTCCGCACGAAGCTACGGACGCGGACCACCGTGGGCGTCGTGCTCCAGAGCGCGTCGCCGCTCGTCGCCTCTTCGATGAGCGCGGCCGGCTTCGATTGGCTGGTCGTGGATCCACTGAGCTCGCCGCTCTCGCAGACGGAAGCCTTCGCGATGCAGACGGCCGTCGGCGACGCCAACCCGACGCCGGTGCTCATGCGCGTCGGTGGGCCGAGCGACCGGAGCGGCATTCAGCAGGCGACCGACACCGGCGCGGCGGGAATTCTCGTGCCGAACGTCACCGCGGCCAGCGACCTCGTGATGGCCCGCCGGCCGAGCCGGTATCCTCCGGTCGGTGACCGCAGCCTCTTCGCGCCCGTGCGGGCGCACCACAAAGAGGGCGTCCAGGTCCACTTCTTCCAGGCGAACGAGACGTTCGTCGTGGCGGCGCAACTCGAGAGGGCGCCGCGCGAGTCCTGGGACGAGCTGCTCGCCCTCGACTTCCACGTGGCCGTGCTCGACGTGCCCCAGTTGTGTGTCCAGCTCGGGCTCTACGACGGGCTGCTCGCCGCTCCACCAGACGGCGACGGCAGGCTGGCGTCGCGGCTCGCGCCGTGGCTTCAGGTCTACCAAGAGCCGTCCGCGGAGCTCACCGGGATGATCACGGGGTTCGCGGCGCTCTGCGCGCGGCACGACAAGGTCCCCGGCGTGCTCTTGGGCGATCACGCGGCGGCGCCGCTGTACCAGCGCCTCGGCATGCGGTTCATCGGCATCGGGTCCGACCTGATGGTGCTGATGGAGCGCGGCGCGGCGGCCATCGACAAGCAGCGCGTGAACACCGCGCACGACTGGGTCCCCGCGGCGCTGGATTGCGCGGAGGATACGCATCGCTCCGACGCCTTCTGGGCGTTGCTCCGGGAGCGCGCGCCGTTCGTCGGCGCGATCCTGACCGACGGGGGCTACGAGGCGACGCGGGCCGTGCGGCCGGCCGCCGTCGTCTTGATCGATTGCTTTCGCGAGGGACTGAATACGCCGCCGGCGCTCGATCGAGCGCTGCGGTGCCTCGACGGTCGCGGCCACCGGCTCGTACGCGTGCCGTCCGCGGATCCCAAGGACATGCCGCTGACCGCGGCCGTCGCGCTGGCGCTCGGCGCGGATTCGGTCGTCGTCCCCGTCGGCAGCGCGGCGGAGGCCCGCGCCGTCCGGGCCGCCTGCTCGTACAAGGGCACGCGCGCGCTGACCATCGGTCCCGAGCTGCCGTTCCACGTCGCGAAGGTGGCGGCGGCCGGTGTCGAGATCGTCAGGTTTCCGCTTCCGGAGATCGCGGACATCATCGCCGCCGCGGATTTCGTGATGGCCTCGACGGCCAACTTCGTTCTGGCGGAGGGATGGGAGGGCGCGCTCGCCACCCTCGCGTCGCTGCGGGAGGCGTGCGAGCGGGGAGGGAAGCCGTTCGTTCTTCTCGACGACTCGCCGTCGCGCGGCGCCCCGCCGTCGGAGGACGGGCTCCGGGCGTTCGATCAGCGCATCACGAAAGCGCCGTCACCCGCGGACGGAGATGCCCAGGTCGAAGCGCAGAACGCCCGCCTGGAGGCGTTCGAGCTCGGCCTCCGCCGCGGGGCCAAGTCGCTCGGGCAGCTCGTCGCCTCCGCCAGCCCCGCGGTCGCGGCGGCGTACGTCGCGGCCGGTGCCGATTGGGTGTGGATCGAGTGGCAGCACTCGTGTCAGGACGCGCACGTGCTGCGGGCGCAGGTGGCCGCGATCGCGCAGCGTGGCGGCGTTTCGATCGTGCGAACGGCGGGTGCCCACGACAAGATCGGCATCCAGCAATCCCTCGACGCGGGCGTCGACGTCGTCCTCGTCCCGTACGTGAGCAGCGTCGAGGACGTGCAGGACGCGATCCGGCATTGCCTCTTCTCCCCGCGCGGCGACCGCGTGTGGAACGGCAGCGCGCTCTCCCGCGCGAAGAAGTCGGCCGTGATGGTGCAGATCGAGACGTCGGCCTGCATCGACGCGCTGGCGGAGATTTGCCGGCTCCCCGAGCTCGACTTCTGCGTCGTCGGGCCCGGCGACCTCGCCATGTCGATGGGGCTTCTGACGCGCGATTCCCTCCTCGGGTACATGAAGGCCGACGAGCTCAAGTGGTGCTTCAGCTACATCCTCGAGACCTGCACCGCGGCCGGGAAGATCGCCGGCGGCTTCACGCGCGGCGGCGACCCTTCGACCTTGCTCGCGCACGGCTTCTCGTTGGTCGCGCTGTCCCACGATCTCATGGACGCCATGATGGGCGCGGAGTCGATCATGACCGGCGCGATCCGGGCCGGCGGCGTTCCGGTCAAGACCGCGCCGAATCTCACCGGGCTCGTGAAGTGGAAGCGCAACCCGTCGAAGCTCGTGCCGACCACGGGATTCATCGGCGCGACGTTGGTGCCCGCCACGCTGGCGCACCTGTGGTCGGTCAAGGGCGTGGGGGCAAAGCGGACACTGGTCTTGCCGAAGGTCATGCCGGCGAGCGTGCGCGGGGCGCTCGACATGGAGAAGACACCCCCGCCGTCCAAATCGTAGCTCATCGAGACAGCAGGAGGTGCGTATGAAGCGCGAGCTCGTTGCGATGGTCCTCGTCGGTGCGATGACCGGTACGGCGATGGCGCAGGGTCCCAAAGTCACGGAGCTGATGACGAAGGCGCTCGCCGAGCACCCGGGCAAGGAAGTGGAGATGATCACCGTCGAGCACGCGCCCGGCGGATCGACGCCGAGCCATCGGCACGAGGCCCACGCCTTCGTCTACATGCTGGAAGGCGCCGTCGTGATGCAGCTGAAGGGCGGCAGCGAGGTGACGCTGAAGCCGGGCGACACCTTCTACGAGGCACCGGACGACGTGCACCTCGTCGACCGGAACGCCAGCAAGACCGAGCCCGCGAAGTTCGTCGTGTTCCTGATCAAGGACAAGGGGGCCGCGGCGCTGCTGCCGTTGGAGTGACCGCGCCGTGAGGCGGGTCCGCCCGATCAGCGCGCGTTCACCGAGACGGCGAGCGCGGACGACTCGACAGGCATGCGTCCGAGGGTCGCCTCTACGACGTTGACCGCGATCAAGCGCGACGTGAGCACGGCGTTCGGCGCGACCGTGAAGCGGCAGACGACGTCGAGGGGGAAGACGAGCGGTTGGTTGCTCGCGACGAGGATGCGGAGCATGCCGTCGTCCATGTCGTCGGCGAACATCGTGCCGTCGCCCGTCTTGCGGCACTCGACGCCGTTGCGGCTCCCGACGAAGTCGCCGGCATCGCGCGGATAGATGACCATCAGCTCGAAGCCGTCGATCTCGGTGCTGGCGGCGGCGCGAAAGCTGACGGTCGCGATGTAGGGCTGGTCCGGCGGCGGCATCGTTTCGATCGCGGCCGGATCGGCCTGCGCATCGTCCGCGTCGTTCGGAAGCTGGACCTGCGGTGCGACGAACGCGGGCGGCGCCTCGCGCTCCGGAGTGCGGAAGGGACGCACCGGCGCCGCCGGGGCGGCCGTCGGGATCGCGAATCCGGGCGACGTCTCGGGGGCGGCCGCTTCCTCGCTCTCGTCCTCGGGGATCGCGTCCGGAGCCGGGTCGCCGGCCGGCGGCATGGTCGCGGACGCGCTCGGCCGCGGCGTTCTTCGTGGGGTGGCTGCCGGCGTCGTCGTCGGCGACGGCGGCGCGAGCCGTGGGGAGCTCGACGGGGATTCCAGGGGGCTCGGCATCGCCGAGGGGCTGATCGCGGCCGTCGTCGGCGGCGTCGGCGTGACCGTGGCGGCCGCGCTCGGCACGGCGACGGCGAGGATGGCCAGCACGACCGTCCGCACGCATCCGAGAGGTGATCGCATCTTCGAGCCGAGCATACGTGACGACCAGCGTAGCAGTCGGGAGCGCCTCGACGCTGCTAGGGTCTTGGCGCCGCGCCCGCCTCGGCGCGGACCCAGATGCGAGCCCGCGCGCCTTCCGGACCTCCGAGCGGCGCGAAGCCGGTCGTCTCCGGTGCGAGCTGGATCGTCTCCCAATACGGGTCGTCGACGCGGAAGCTGTAGCGGCCGGGATCGAGCGTGACGATCACGTCGATGTGCTCGTCCGCGAGGAGGGTCTTCAGGGGCTTCGTGCCGCGCTGCCAGATCTTGATCTCTTCGAACCCCGTTCCGAGCAGCTCGCCGAGCCCGTCGTTGAAGGTGAGGACGTGCGTCGGGCGGGGAAGATCGAGCGCGCGGATGCGCTGGATCGCGTCGGTCACGTCCCGCGTCGTCGCGAGCTTGGCGAGCGGCGCGCGCCGTCCCGTGAAGTATTCCGTCGGAAGCACGAAGGGCGTCGGGACGGCGGCGAGACACGCGAGGGCGATCGCGGCGCGGCGCCACGGCGACGTGACGCTCGGCGCGGGCGATCGGATCGCGATCGCGAAGACGGCGACGAGCAGCAGGCAGGCGGCGGGAACGATCAGGTAGTGGATGTTCGGATAGACGACGGCCGCGCCGCCGAGCGGGAAGATCGCGAGCGCGCAGAACACGATGCCGGTATCGCCGTAGTGTCGCGCCGCGGCCGCGCGGAGATCGCGACGGGCCAGCACCGTGACGACGCAGGCCAGGCTCGCGGCGGCGACGACCAGCATCTCGAGCGCCACCGACACGGGCCACGTCGCCGGTGTCAGGAGCGGGTAGTGGGCGAACGTCGTGCCGGAGAGCACGCGCGCGATCCCCGCCATGTTGGCGGCGACGTGGCGGGCCACCGCGGCCGGATTGGCGCGGAGCGCCGCGCCGACGCCGTCCGCTGTTCCGAACTCGCGCTGCCAGATCGTCAGGTAATAGCCGGGCTCGCCCGTCCAGCGCGTCCAGTTCCACGCGAAGTGCTCGCGGAACGCGTCGATCAGCCGCGCATCGTGATGCCGAGGGCTCCAGATCGGGGTGCCGATTACCCAGGCCACCACGAGGATGGTCGCGGTGCCGCCGAGCACCCATCCGAGCGTGCCGCGCTCGCGCAGGCGCCCGCGCGCCATCCAGAGGGCCGCGACCCACACGCAGAGGCCGGATGGGTAGAGCTCCGGGCGGGCGTAGGATGCCACGAGGATCCCGCCGGCGGCGATCGCCATCCGACGATCGCGTCGCGCGGCGAGCTCGGACAGCGCGAGGCCCACGAGCACCACGACGAGCGCGAAGGCGCAGACCTTGCTCGCGAGCGGCACGTTGAAGTCGGAGACCAGGAAGAAGAGCGCGGCCCCGGTTGCGATCGCGGCCCGCCGCGTCGCGAGGAGCGCATACGCGTAGACCGCGACGGTGAGTCCGAAGGACAGCACGTGGACGTTCGCCGCGTACACGCGGAGCGGATCGTCCAGGAGGAGGCGGAACGGTCGCAGCCAGGCGGCGTACAACGTTCCCCACGTCGGATTCTGCGCCAGCATCTCGACGAGCGGCCGCTTCGCCATGTCGATGTAGTACGGCTCCATTTCGAGGACCGGATCGAGGACCCGCGCGAGCCCGGCGAGGTAGCGGAGGTTGGCGAGGACGATCACGCCGAAGCCGAGCAGCGCGGCACGGCGGTCGATCGGCGGAGACGCGGGCCTCATGTCATGGCTCCGTGAGGAGCGCGACGTACACCCGCATGCGGTCGCGGTCGCTAGCGAACCGGGTTCCGCGCGTCAACCGGAGGGCGACGGATCGCTCATGCTCGGAAGGGTGGCCGGGCGAGGAGAAGACCGGCAACGAAGAGGTTGAGCGCCGCCGCGGTCGGAACGCCCCACTCGCGGATGCCGCGGTAGACCTCGCTGCCGACGCCGACCGTGTGGAGCAGAAACGGCACCGTGAGCGCGAGAAAGAACGGCGCCCCCACCCACGTCCACACCAGGACCCGTCGCGACGGCGGTCGCGGCGCGAGCGTGCGCCAGAGCCCGGCGCCGGCGACGCCGCACAAGACGAGGCCGTGCTGCCAGAACGACGGTCCCGCGAGGAGGGCGGCGAGCAGCAGCAGCCCCGCGACGAGCGGCCGGGCGGACGCGTCGCCGCGGCTCAGGCGGCACCACCAGAGTGCGACGGCCACCATGCCGAGCCCGAGCAGCGTGCTTGCGGTGTTCACGACCGCGCGCGGGACGGGGGTGACGAGCGGACCGCGACGGTCGGCGTGCGCCGGGAACGCGGAAAGCGCCGTGTCCTCGCCGAAGAGCCGCGCGAGCGTGGCGCGTAGCGCGTAGTTCGGGGCGAAGAGCTGCTCGACACCCGCGAGGCGATCGTCGCCCGCCGCCGGCCGCAGGATCGCGTGCCAGAAATCCGCGTAGTCGGCCGCGAACGTCGACACGCCGCTGCCGGGACCGAATGCCGCCACGCGCCAGGGGAGGGACGCGCACCCGACGACCACGAGGGCGAGGCCGAGCCACCACACCGCACGCCGGCGACCCCGCGCGAGGAACGCGCCCGCGAGAACGATCGGGACGATCTTGATGTGCACCGCCGCGGCGAGAGCGAAGGCCGCCCGGCGATCCCGTCCACGTTCGACTTCCAGCACGGCGAGCGCGCAGAGGAGCGCGATCACGAGATTCGCTTGACCCTCGCCGATGCTCTCCGAGAGCGGTGCCAGGCCCGCCGCGAGGGCGAGTGCCAGCGCCGTGCGCCGTCCGTCGGCATCGCCCGCGTCGATCCCCGCGAGCGCGGCGCAGACGCGCGCGAGCGCCACCACGAACGCGACCTGGAGCGCCATCCACGACGCGAACCCCCAGAGCGGCGGCAGCGCCGTGAGGGGCGCGACGAAGGCGGCGAAGGCGGGTGGATACAGATACGCCTTGGCGAGGGCCGGCACGGGCTCGGTCGCGTAGAGCGCGACGCCCGTTCGGAGGCGCGTCCCACCGTCCCAGTACGCTTTCGCGTCGACCTGACGGGTGTCCCAGCCGAAGAACGCCGTGAAGCTCGCGGCGAGCAGGAAGAGCAGGGCGGCGAGGATCCAGGCATTGAGGACCCAGCGCAGCGCGGTGCGCGGGTAACGGGCACTCTCGACCGCCGCCTCCGCGACCCCCACGTCAGGCGACTACGTCGATCGATGCTGGAAGTACAGGACGGCGGAGGCATGAGAACCTCCGCCGTCGCGAGGCCGTCGGGCGTTACTTCTTCTGCGCCTTGTACTGGCCGCCCTTGTCCTTGGTGACCTTGTTCATCTTGGCGCCGATGCAGAGACCGTCGCTCGTCCGGATCTCGATCGTCGGCGCGGTCTTGCCGGTGAGCGCGGCGACGATGCCGGGCGGGAGGCTGGTGAAGCCCTTCTTCGGATCGTTCTTGCCCTGCGCCGCGGCCTGGCCCTTGGTGGCGGCCCCGCCGGCGTAGCTCAGCTTGTTGATGCCGTCGGACGCGCCGGGCTTGTCCTGGAACCCGAAGCCCTGCTTGCCCTTGAGCTTCCAGCACGGCTTGGTGCCGCAGGTCTGGCCGGCGCGGGCGATGGAAAGATCCTGCACCAGGGTGTCCGCGTCGTCGAAGATGCAGAGCGTGACGGACGTCGTGCCGTCGATGGGATCGCCGAAGGTGGCGCGCGTGGTCGGCGTCGTGACCTGCTTCCACTGGAGCTTCAGCTGCTCCTTGCCGAGCGTCTTCTCGTTCGACTGGAGCTGCGCCTTCGCCGCGACGAGGCACATCGGATCGGGAGCGGCGCCGCAGGGCGACACGCAGACGACGTCGCCGGTCGCGGTGCAGATCTCCTCTTGGACGGTACCCGGAGGGCAGGTGGAGCAGCTGGTGCAGGTGCTGGCGCCGGTCGTCGACGAGAACGTGCCGGGATCGCAGCCGAGGCACGACGTCGAACCGCTCGCAGGCTGGTACTCGCCGGCGGCGCAGCTCGAGCACGTGCTCGCGCCCGTCGTGTTGCTGAAGGAGCCGGCGTCGCAGGAGTCGCACGTCGTCGCGCCGGTGTCGTTCTGGAATTGGCCGAGGCCGCAACTCGAGCAGATCGAGGCGCCGGTCGTGCTGGTGAAGGTGCCCGGGTTGCAGGAAAGACAGGTCGTGGCTCCCGAGTCGCTCTGGAATTTCCCGAGGTCGCAGCTCGTGCAGGTGCTCGCGCCCGTCGTGTTGGTGAAGGACCCGGCATTGCACGATTCGCACACGGTTGCGCCCGAGGAGTCCTGGAACTTCCCGAGCTCGCAGCTCGTGCAGGAGCTCTGCCCGGTCGCGTTGCTGTAGGAGCCGGGGTCGCAGGAGTCGCAAGTGGTGGCGCCGGTCTCGTCCTGGAATTTGCCGAGGTCGCAGCTGGTGCACGAGGTCTGGGCGGTCGCACTGGTGAAGGAGCCGGGATTGCAGGAATCGCACGTGCTGGCACCGGTCTCGTCCTGGAACTTGCCGAAACCGCACGGGGAGCAAAGGCTTTGTCCCGGCGTGCTCGCGAAGAACCCGGGGTTGCAGGATTCGCAGGTCGTCGAGCCGCCGTCGTCCTGGAACTGGCCGAGGCCGCATTGCGAGCAGACGCTCGCGCCGCTCGTGGTGGTGAACGTGCCGGGGTTGCAGTTCTCACAGGTGGTGGCACCCGCGTCGTCCTGGAACTGGCCGGGGGTACACGAGGTGCAGCTCGTCCTGCCGGGCAGATTGGTGAACGAGCCCGGGTTGCAGTTCTGACAGGTGGTGGCGCCGGCCGCGTCCTGGAACTCGCCGAGGCCGCACGACGTGCAGCTGGTCCGGCCGGGCAGGTCGGTGAAGGAGCCGGGGTTGCAATCCTGACAGGTGGTGGTGCCCGACATGTTCTGGAACTCGCCGAGGCCGCACGGCGTGCAGCTCGCGGCGCCTTCCGTGTTGCCGAACGTGCCCGCAGTACATGGGAGGCAGGTCGTTTGCCCCGAATCCGGTTGATGGAAGCCGAGGCCGCAGTCCGTGCACGGGACCGTCCCGCTCGGGCTGACCTGGCCCGGGGGACAGGGCTGCGCATGGGCGGCGACGGCGCTGCCGAAGACGAGAGCAGCGGCGCAAGCGGCGATCAGCCCGCGAAAGAGGCCGGGTCGGATGGGATCGGTCATGAGGGGTTCCTCCTGGTCTTTCGCGACGATCGGTATGTGGCAGGGTAACAAATGCCTGGCGGACCTTCTAGGCGAATCTATGTGCCGGCGCGCAGCTGCCGGAGCTGGGTCCAGCCGGCGCGGACGTAGTTGCGGAGCTCGGTCGGGGAGCGCGTCCCGAGGAGCGTCCGGGCGATCTTCGCCGGCCGGAGATAGAAGCTGCGGAGGCCCGCCGCGCGGTACGCCGCAAGCTGCTCCCGGCTGAGCGTCCGGGTCGGCACGGCCGGATAGGCGTACGACTCCTTGGGAACCTCGCCGGGGGCCAGCAACCCGAGCTCCACGAGCTCGCGTTGGAGCGGCGTCCCCGGGAACGGGTACGGGTAGAAGAACTCGACGATGTCGGGATCGAGGTCGATCGCGAACGCGATCAGATCGGTCAACGACTCGTGCGTGTCCCAGGGAAGCCCCATCAAGAGGTAGACGCTCGACTTGATGCCGGCGGCGCGGCAGAGCGCGACGGCGCGGCGCGCATCTTCGACCCGCGCGTTCTTCTGGAGGCGATCGAGCGTCGCCTGGTCGCCGCTCTCGACGCCGAAGGCGGCGATCCAGCAGCCCGCGCGTCGCATCCAGCGGAGCGTTTCGGCGTCGATCGTGTCGACCCGCGAGTTGCAGGCCCAGGAGATCGCGAGTCCGGAGTCGAGGATCGCCTCGCAGAGGCGGCGCACCCAGGCGCCGTTCTGCGTGAAGAGGTCGGAGCGGAAGAGGAAGCTCGTGATGCCGTGGCGCTCGATGCACTCGCGGAGCTCCGTGAGCACGTTCTCGACCGACCGGTAGCGGTTCGCGAGCCCGGCCACCTGATTGGCGAGACAGTACGTGCAGCGATGCGGACAGCCGCGATTGGTGATGACCGTCGTCTGCGGCGCGCCGGTGTCGGGCCGGACGTAGAGATCGTTCCGCGTGAGATGGCGGGCGGGAAAGGGCAGGGCATCGAGGTCGCGGGTGAAGGGTCGCGACGGGTTCCGGACCACGCGGCCGTCGTCGGTACGCCGGGTGATCCCCGCGACGTCCGCGAGCGGCCGCCCGCCGCCGATCTCGAGACACGTCTCCTCGATCTCTTCGCGGAGCGCCACGTCGAGCGTCGGGTGGCGCGTCAGCTCCTCGACGTCGAGCACGTTGAAGTGGGCGCCCTTCGCGATGGTCAGAGCCTGCGGGGCCACGCGCTTCACCATGGCCGCGGTCGCGAGGTCGTCGCCGACGGTCTGGGTCGTACAGCTCAGCACCACGGCGTCGGGTTGCATGGCGCGGACGCGCCGCTCGAGCTCGGCCGCGTCGATCCCCTCCGCCGGGCAATCGACGAGCGTGGCCTTCCACCCAGCGGCTTCGAAGGCCGCCGCCGCGTACATGAGGTCGATCGGCGGCCGCGGCGCGATCGTCGAGAACTTGGCGAGCGGCGTCTGGCAGCGATCCTCGCGGACGTAGAGGCCGGTCGGCGGGACGATGGCGTAGAGGGAGCGGGGCGCGGGCATGCGGGGAGGCGGCGACGGCATCCTAGAGAGAGCGGGGGGCGTTTTTCAAACCCGCGCCGCGGGCGAACGGCGCCGATGCGCGACCGCAACCGCCCTCGCCACGAGGTGTTGCGCGGCGCCCATGAAAAAACTCGCCTCGTCCCTCCTCGCTCTCGTGCTCCTCGGCGGCTGTGCCGCCCAGCGCCCCGTGCTGTATCCCAACCAACATCTCACCGCCGTCGGACCCTTCGCGGCCGACCGCGACATCGCCGAATGCCAGGACCGCGCCGCGACGACGGTACGGTCGACGCGCGCCGCCGACACGGCACGCGATACCGCGATCGGGAGCGGCGTCGGTGCCGCGAGCGGTGCGGTCGGCGGTGCCATCTTCGGCCACCCGGGAGCGGGTGCCGCGGCCGGCGCGGTCGGCGCGGCGACCGCCGCGCTGCTGAACGGCGCGCTCCGCGCGGGCACGCCGAGCCCGGCATACCAGGGCTACGTCGGCGCCTGCCTCGGCGAGCGCGGCTACCAGGTCGCCGGCTGGCAGTAGCGACGACGGATGTCGCGCGCGTTCGCCGAGCCACTAGATCTCGTGGCTCGGAACGCGCGCGATACCCCACGCGGGTCAACCGCTGACGCGTTTCGCGGGCGTCGCTTCGCAGTCGCCATGCGCCGTGTACGGTGCGCGGCGACAGGAGGTGTCGACGATGACGAAGCGAATCGCGATGGCGTTTGGACTCGGGGCTTTCATGCCGCTGCTCTGCGCGGTCTGGCTGGGCGGCGAAACGCTCGCGCAAGCGGGTCTCCGGCTCGCGGCGATCGAGCAGGGATTCGCGCTGGCGTCCCGCCACTGGCAGTTCGAGGCGACCCCGGCGCACGACATGGATCTCGCCAGCTGGCACGAGCCGGCGGCCGCCGCGCCGGCACCGGCGAAGAAAACGCGCGTCGCGAAGCGATGAGCCCGAGCGTCTGCGTGGTGCCCCCGTGCGGGCGCCACGCAGTGCTCGCGCGCGATTGCTAAGCGAGCGCCCGCGTGAACAGCTCGCGCATGTCACTCCACGATTGCCGGTCGACGGCGGCATCGTATGCGAGCGGCAAGCCGTACTTGCGGCCGTTCTCGTCGGCCTCGGGATTCGTGAAGCCGTGCTTGGCCCCGGGATACTGCACGAGGCGATAGTCGGCCTTCGCCTCGCGCATCTCCTGCTCGAACGCGGTCACGTCGGTCGCGGGCACGAGCGCGTCGGCGGCGCCGTGGCAGACGAGCACCTTCGCCGTGACGGACCCGGGCGCGGGCTTGTGGAACGACCCGAGCGCGCCGTGGAAGCTCACGACGGCGGCGAGCGGCAGGCCGATCCGCGCCGCGTGCAGCACGACCGCGCCGCCGAAGCAGTAGCCGATCGCCGCGACGCGGCCGGCGTCGACCCCGGGCTCGCTCTTGAGCCGATCGACCGCGGCCCGGAGGCGCGCTTCGAGCGCGCCACGATCCGCGAGCACGGCATTCATCGCGTCGTTCGCGCCGGCGGGATCGGTCGCGGTCTTGCCCTCGCCGTACATGTCGGCAGCGAGCGCCGTGTACCCGAGCTCGGCCAGCATGCGCGCGCGGCCACGGATGTAATCGTTCAAACCCCACCACTCGTGCACCACGAGGACGCCGGGTGCCTTCGCGGTCGACGCGGGGTGGGCGAGGAATCCGCGGAGCGTGGTGCCTCCGGCGGTGTAGGTGACGGTCTCGGTGCGGATGTCGGCCATCGTGCTGCCTCCGATCGTGAGAATGCTCTCGGCCTTAAGCAGAGGGCACCGCGGTTGCAAGTGCGCTCGCTCGGGACACTAGAAGTACCGGCGCTCTTCCGGGAGATGCTCCTCGATCGGACGCACCTCGATCGTGCCGAAGCGCGCCGACGGCCACGCGGCGGCGAGCGCGAGTGCTTCCTCGCGGTCCTTCACGTCGACGAGGAAGAATCCGCCGATCATCTCCTTCGTCTCGGCGTAGGGCCCGTCGGTCACGAGCTTCGCGCCGCCGCGCACGCGCACCGTGGCCGCGGTGCGAACGCTCTGGAGCGCGTTCGTGAGCACGAGCGTGCCGTTGGCGCGGAGCGAGTCGACGTACGCGATCGTCTCCGCGCGGAGCGCGTCCCATTCGGCGCGCGACAGCGCGTTCAACGTGGCCTCTTCCTCGTACGCCAGACACATGAACTTCATTCCGTCCTCCTCGCGACCCGAGCGGCATAGCGTCCGCGCTCATGGGCGACAAGGCGGGTGCGGCGCTCGCGTGGTGGGTCAGTTCGATGCGCGTCAGGGATGCACTCCTCCGGTCGCGGGGCCGCTGGTCCCGGCGCACACGACCCGCCGCTGCTGACCCACCGCCGGCGCCCGAGTCTTGCCTCCCTTCGATTCGGCTCGACACTCCGCTGTTCGGGAACGAAGTCCGCGCGGTGCGCCGTCGGCCGTCGGGAAATGCGGACGGGTGGAGGGCTCGTCCGGCGGGCCCTGCGGCGGCGTCGCGCTGTGCTCGGCGCGTCGACCGTGACCGGGCTCCTGCCCCGCGCGCATTTCCCGACGGCCGACGTCCCACCGGCGCGGACTTCGTTCTCGACCAGGCGAGCTCCGACCGGAATCACACTGCGACACGACCGGCGCTCGCGCGTTGCTTGCGGCGTCGCACCGCGAGGGCTATGCGCGAGCGATGGCGCTGCCGTACCCGCTGCTCTGCGCGCTGATCGGTTTCGCGCTCGGGTGGATCCCGATGTTCCTCCACGGGCCGATCCCCGAGAAGTTCAACCTCTACTATCTGCGCGGTCCGATCGCGGTGTGGAGTTGGTACACGGCGCGACTGCTCGTCGGCGTGCTCGTCGGGATCACCTGGTGGCCGCGCCGCTGGTATCTCCGCGGACCGCTCTGCGGCTTCCTGTTGATGCTGCCGCCCGGGATCATGTCGCTCGCGGTGCCGACCTGCGGCCCGGTGTGCATGTTCTGGAACCAGACGACGTCGATCTCGATCGGGTTGCTCGTCGCGGGGCTGGCGTACTGGATCACGGGCAAGCACCACGCGCTCGACGACGCACCGCTGCGCCGGCCTCAGTAGCGCATGGCGGCGATCGCCGGCCCGAGCCACGTTTCGAGAGGCGAGTAGGCGTCGGTGAGGATCGTCGCTGACGGTGCCACGTCGACGCGCGCAGCGAGCGTGCGTTCGGCGTAGCGGAGGCCGAGCATCGATCCGTCGAAGGGATAGGGCGCCGGCTGCGCCGGGAGCGTGCCGACGAACGCGAGCATCGTCGCGACGTCGTCCGGGGGGCGCTCGAAGAAGACCCGGGTCGGCGCGAAGAGCGTCACCGGGCCGGCCGCGGCGGTGAGCGTCGCGACGATCGCGCTGGTCGCGCGCGCCGCCGGTCCGTCGGTCGCGCCGACGAAGTTGAGGGCGAGTACGCCGCCCGGCGCGACGCGCGCGGCGGCCTCCGCGAGCGCCTCACGCGTCAGGAGGTGCCACGGCGGGGCGTCGCCGGCGAAGGCGTCCAGCACCACGACGTCGTAGCGCTCGCCGAGCCGCCGCGTTTCGGTGCGGGCGTCGCCGATGACCACGCGGACCGTCGACGGCAGACCGAAGTGGGCGCGCGCGAGGCGTTCCGCGGCCGGGTCGATCTCGACGACCGTGACCGAGACGCCCGCCTCCGCCATGGTACGCGCGAGGAGCCCGGCGCCGAGACCCCAGATCAGCATCGTGCGCGGGACGCCGCGGAGGGACGCCAGGCGCGCGAGCCCGTAGACGTAGAGCGACTCCGGCCGGTCGTCTCGTAGCGAGCCCTGCACCACGCCGTTCAGCATGAGGGAGCGCGTGCCCGCCCGCTCGGTGACGACGAAGTCGCCGTACGACGACGGCGCCGCGGCCGTCACGGGCAGCGACTCGCCTTTGTACAGGACGTGTGGATCGTTGCCGGTGCGCACGAGCGCAGCCGAGGCCGCGAGCGTGGCGAGCGCCGCGAGGCCGACGCCGGGACGTGCACGGAGCGCGGCGTACGCCAGGGGTCCGAGGGCCAGCAGTCCCGCCGTCGCGGCGAGTGCCGTGTGGACGCTCACGTACGGCACGAGCAGGAGCCCGACCGTGAGGCTCCCCGCGAGCGAGCCGACGGTCGCGAGCGCGCCGAGGTTTCCCGCGCTCCGGCCGACCGATCGTCGGTCGGCGGCCGTGGCGATCGCGAGCGGCGTCACCATGCCGAGGGCGACGAGAGGCGGCCCGAGGAGCCCCGCGGCCGCCACGACGGGGCCGGCGACGAGCCCGAGCGGGTAGGCGGACGCGGCGACCGGCGCCAGGAGGTCGGCCCCGATGGTGCCGACGGCGGCGACGGCGAGGATGCGCTCGATCGCCGCGAGGCCGGGCGCGCGCTCCGCGAGTCGCCCGCCGAGGGCGTACCCGAGCGCCAGCGCCGCGAGCGTCACCGTGATGAGGGCGCTCCAGACGTGCAGCGTCGTGCCGAACACCGGGGCCAGGAGACGCGAGCCGAGTAGCTCGAGCATCATCACGGCGGCACCCGCAACGAACACGGCGCTCCTCAGCCACCAGGCGTCCGAACCGGGCGCGCTCATGGGCGGCGCTTGTAGCAGAGGCGCGCGCGGCTTTCGTCGGCCGATGACCGGTTGCTATAGGGCTCGCATGATGACCCGTCTCGCGCGTCTCGCCGGCCTCTTCCTCGCGGCACTCGTCGTCCTGCCGGCGACCGGCTTCGCCGCGGACCCTGGGTTCATCCCGATCTTGAACGGCACGTGGACGGGCAAGTGGAAGTGCGTCACCTTCACCGGAGTGAAGGAGACGTTCACGCAGAAGCCAAGCGAGCTCAAGCTCCGCCACGTCACGCTGCAGATCGTCGCCGTCACGATCGACGGCGTGCAGGCGACGGTGTCGATGATTCCGAGCGCGCAGAAGCCCACGAAGGGCGAGCTCGCGTTCGTCGGCTGCCGCACCGACAACTCCGTGTCGTCGTCCGTCGGCGTCGACGAGGTCGGACGCTTCAAATATTCTGTGAAGGATACGAAAGGCACCCTCTCGGGCACGACGTTCTACGCGGGGAGCGGGGGCATCGTCGGGACCTGCCGCTACAGCTACAAGCGAGTGGACATCGTGTCCCCCGCGATTCCGACGAGCTGTTCCTGAGCACCCGGGACCGCAAGATTCTCCAAGTCGCAGCCACGGACCGGCGCTAGAACGCCGCACGTGACGACGCCGGGCCTCACGCTCTTCGCGACTCCGATCGGCCGCTGCGGGGTCGCGTGGGGCGCGCGCGGTCTCGTCGGCCTCCAGCTCCCGGCGGACGACGCGCGCGCGACCCGGGCTCGCATGCGCGAGCGGTTCCCCGACGCGAAGGAGACGGCGCCCCCGCGGGCGGTCGCCGACGTGATCGCGGCGATCGGACGGCTGCTCCGCGGCGAGGCCGTCG